>RRZT010699563.1_pt1 | contig 20478 bp, 20 predicted proteins | sample 2165551 | NCBI WGS metagenome assembly RRZT01 (sample SAMN10456910, study PRJNA506462) | wastewater metagenome | biome: wastewater; feature: sludge; material: wastewater sludge; isolation source: wastewater sludge with Escherichia coli K12::gfp cells carrying plasmid... | place: USA: Moscow, Idaho... | reverse complement strand
ACTTCCGCGTCATGCGCGAGGAAATCCAGATCATCTCGAGCTTCACGTCGATCAAGAACACCTTCCAGGCGATCGACCTTATGCGCAGCGGGACGGTCAAGATGGACGGCATCATCAGCGACCGCATTCCGCTGTCGAAGGCGCCCGAGTACGTTCTGCGCATGAAGAACGGCGACGGCGGCATCCGGAAAGTCACGGTCACCGACTTTCAGGCCTGATTGAATCGCTCTCCGGCGGGCGGCCGCCTGCCGGGATTTTTCGGCAACAGGAATTGAACTGCGCCCTATTTGTAGCCCAATCGCGAAACGTTTCGCTCTTGCTTTGTGCGATTAAAACGAAACGTTTCGCCTCTCAGTGAAAGGAAGCATCCATGGAAAACCAGACCTTCGCGATCGCCGCCGACGGCGTCGATCCTTCGCGCGTGCCCTACAAGACCCTCTACACCGGCGCCCGGATTCCGGCGATCGGCATCGGCACCTTCGGCTCCGACCGCTTCTCCGGCGAGGAAGTCGCCGACGCCGTGCTCGGCGCGATCTCGGTAGGCTATCGGCACGTCGATTGCGCGTCGGTGTACGCCAATGAACACCTGATCGGCGAGAGCCTGCAGAAGGCCGTCGCCGGCGGCATCAAGCGCGAAGACCTGTTCATTACCTCCAAAGTCTGGAACAACATGCACGGCGAGGGCGACATCCTGCTCTCGGTCGCGAAAACGCTGAAAGACCTGCGCCTCGATTACCTCGACCTCTTCCTCGTGCACTGGCCGTTCCCGAACCACCACGCCACCGGCGTCAGCGTCAATTCGCGCGATCCGCACGCCGTGCCGTACATCCACGAAAACTACATGAAGACCTGGCGGCAGATGGAGCGGTTGGTCGATATGGGCTTGGTGAAGGCGATCGGCACGTCGAACGTGACGGTACCGAAGCTCAAGCTGATCCTGCGTGACGCGCGGATCAAGCCGGCGGTCAATGAGATGGAACTGCACCCGCACTTCCAGCAGCCGGCGCTTTTCCAGTTCTGCCTGGACAACAACATCGTCCCGATCGGCTACAGCCCGATCGGCTCGCCGAATCGGCCGGACCGCGACAAGACGGACACCGACACAGTCGACGTCGAAGACCCGGTCGTCGTCGCCATCGCCAAGCGCCTGGGCGTGCATCCGGCGCTCGTCTGCCTGAAGTGGGCGGTGCAGCGCGGGCAGATTCCGATCCCGTTCAGCATCCACCGCAAGAACTACCTCGCGAACATTCGCAGCGTGACCGAGAATCTCCTGTCCGACGACGAAATGAAGGCGATGGCCGGCATCGACACGAACTGCCGCCTGATCAAGGGTCAGGTCTTCCTCTGGCCGACGGCGAAGGACTGGCCGGATCTCTGGGACGAGGACGGGACGATCGCCGGCGCGTAGCCATAGGCGGCAATCCATCGCAGGCCCGGCCGACGAGCGCCGGGTCCGTCCAGCCGGCAGACAGCGAGGCACCCGGAATTTCAGTTACCATCAAGGACGTCGCCCGACATACGGGACTTTCGATCGCGACCATCTCCAAGTTCATCAACGGCGGCAACGTGCTGGAGCGGAACCGGGAGGCCATCGCGCAGGCGATCAGTGACCTCGGATTCCACGTCAACGAGATCGCGCGCGGCCTGAAAACGAGTCGCACGATGACGGTCGGCGTCCTCATCCCCGACCTCGAAAACGTCTTCTGCACGAGCATCGTCGCGCACATCGAGAATACGCTGCAGCGGGCCGGCTACAGCAGCCTCATCTGCGACTATCGCGAGGATAGGGCGCTCGAACGCGAGAAACTGGAGTTCCTGGCCAAGAAGTCGGTCGACGGCTTCATCTACATGCCGCTCGGCAATCAGGAGGATGTCGTCGCACGCTTCCTTGAACGATCGCTCCCGGTCATCCTGATCGACCGTCCGCTGTCGGGCCTCGCTTGCGACACGGTGCTCGTCGACAACCTGAACGCAGCTTACGGCGCGATCGAACACCTCATCCATCACGGACATCGGCGCATCGGGATCATCGCCGGACCCCCCGGAGTCTACACCGCGCAGGAACGCCTCAGGGGCTATCGGCGCGTGCACGAGGACTTTGACCTGCCGATCGCCGACGACCTGATTCTCGAGGGCGACTACAGCCTGGAGAGCGGCCATCGCCTGATGGACCAATTACTCAAGCGCCCGGACCCGCCGTCGGCGGTCTTCGTCACGAACTATGAAATGACGCTCGGCGCGATCATGGCGCTGAACGAGTCGCCGATTCGCGTGCCCGACGAACTGTCGATCATCGGCTTCGACAACCAGCAACTCGCCCGCATCGTCAAACCGGCGCTGACCATCGTCGTGCAGCCGATTCAGGCGATCGGCGAGACGGCGGCGGCGTTGCTGCTGAAGCGCTTGCGCGGCGATCGTGCCGGCTTTCCGGCGATACACCGGCTGAAAACGCGTCTGGTCATGGGTGCGTCGGTCAAACGCTCGGGCTAGCGCCCGCGACGCGCATCAGGCGCCTGCCTTCGTTGCGCAAAGGCAGGTGGCCCCGGATCTCAGGCGGGCACGTCCGGGACGAGCATTCGTTCGAGATGGTAAATCTTGTCCTTGAGCAGGAGCTTGCGCTTCTTGAGGCGGTGGATCAGCAGCTGATCCTGTTCCGGTAGAGGGGTGCTGGCGAGGTGGTCGATTATCAGGTTCAGGTCGCGGTGCTCCACCTCGAGTTCGTTCAAGGTGGCGCGTGCGTTGGTAATTTCTTCTTCGGTCAGCATCGTTCAACGTCCCATAGGTTGGTATCAGATTCGCGCAAAGGAAAACCGTGAATACCGCTTGATTGGCCAGGATTCGACCACGGCTTTCTTCACCCTCTGCGAGCGCCGGATCGCCCCGTTCAAGGGCTCCGATGCACCACATTGAGGCCTATGGTAGGCGCGCCCAAGGCAAAAGACAACGACGATCTTGCGCTTCCCGGCGGCGCGCCGAAGCCCGGATACGGCGCCGTTCGGCGTGATCGAACTATGGTATCTTGGCCCGTTCGGTTCCCTGAACAGCGGCCGTTGCCGCGTGATCGTCATCTCATGGGCATGGCACTTTTTGCACTGATCGCCGTTCTGCTGATCGAGCAGATGCGGCCCTTGCCGTACCGGCAGGCGGTGCTGGAGCCGCTCGGGCGGCTGGCGCGCCTGCTTGAGGGCGTGTTCAACGCCGGCGAGCACCGCTACGGCGTCGTGGCCTGGCTGGTCGCGGTCGGCGGGCTCGTACTCGTCGCCGTCGTGGTCCATATCTCGCTGGCGGCGCTCAGTCCGCCCCTTGCCTGGCTCTGGAACGTCCTCGTCCTCTACCTCACGCTCGGCTTTCGGCAGTTCAGCCATCATTTCACGAACATTCAGTTTGCCTTGCGCATGGAAGACCTGCCGCGTGCGCGCAAGGCCCTGGGCGAATGGCGCGCGTGTTCGGCCGAAGGGCTCGCGGCGTCCGACCTGGCGCGCCTGGCGATCGAAGAGGCGCTAGCCGCTTCGCACCGGCACGTGTTCGCCGTGCTCCTCTGCTTCATCCTGCTGCCCGGCCCGTGCGGTGCAGTCCTCTATCGCACGGCCGCCTTCCTTGCCGATACCTGGGGCCGGCGCGAGGAAGACGAGGCGGGGTCGTTCGGCGTCTTCTCGCGCCAGGCGTTCGCCGTCATCGACTGGCTGCCGGCCCGGGCGACGGCGGCGGGCTTCGCCATCGTCGGCAACTTCGAGGATGCCGTCTATTGCTGGCGAAACCAGGTCGGCCGCTGGGCGGACAACGCCCGGGGCGGGTGCGCGGGCGTCGTCCTGGCGAGCGGCGCTGGCGCCTTGGGAGTCCGCCTTGGCGTGCCCGCGTCCGGAGATGACGTGATCGACGCGGTGGAGATCGGCGAGGCGGCCGACGTCGATTTCATGCAAGGCGCGGTCGGACTCGTCTGGCGCGCCTTGCTGCTGTGGTTGTCGCTGATGCTGCTGATCACGTTTGCCGGGCTGGTCGGCGGATAGGTCGGCGGCACCGTTCATTTTCCGGGGGAGAGCAGAATGGGTCGAGACGTCGTGGTGTTGAGTGCCGTTCGTTCCGCAGTGGGTACCTTTGGCGGGGCGCTGGCCGGGATCGAACCGGCGGAACTTGCCGGTCTCGTCATGCGCGAGGCCGTCGCCCGATCGGCGGCCGAGGCCGGGCGGATCGGCTACGTCACGCTCGGTACCTGCATCCCGACCGATGCGCGCTACCCCTACGTTGCGCGCGTCGCGTCGATCCAGGCCGGCCTGCCGATGGGTTCGGTCGCCATGCAGGTCAATCGCCTGTGCTCGTCGGGGTTGCAGGCGATCGTCAGCTCGGCGCAGAACATCCTGCTCGGCGACAGCGACTATGCGATCGGCGGCGGCGTCGAGGTCATGTCGCGCGGCGGCTACATGCTGCCGGCCTTGCGCTCCGGCGCGCGCATGGGCGACACGCAGGCGATCGACATGATGGTCTCGGTGCTGACCGATCCCTTTGGCGTCGGGCACATGGGGGTCACCGCCGAGAACCTCGCCGTCAAGTGGGACATCTCGCGCGAAGAACAGGACGCGTTTGCCGTCGAATCGCAGCGCCGCGCCGCACAGGCGATCGCGGACGGGCGTTTCCGCACGCAGATCGTTCCGGTCGTCGTGAAGATGCGCAAGGGCGACGTCGTGTTCGACACCGACGAACACTGCCGGCCGGGCACGACGCTCGAAGCTCTGGCCAAAATGAAGCCGGCGTTCAAAAAGGACGGGACGGTGACAGCGGGCAACGCTTCTGGCATCAACGACGGCGCCGCCTTCCTCGTCCTCGCCGAGGCGGACGTCGCGGCGCGGGCGGGGCAGCGGCCGATTGCCCGCCTCGCCGCCTACGCGCTGGCCGGCGTGCCGAACGAGATCATGGGCGAAGGGCCGATTCCGGCGACGCAGGCGGCGCTCAGGAAAGCGGGCTTGACGCTGGAACAGATGGACGTGATCGAGGCCAACGAAGCCTTCGCCGCGCAGGCGCTGGCGGTGATGCGCAGCCTCGGCCTCGATCCCGGGAAGACGAATCCGAACGGCGGCGCGATCGCGCTCGGCCATCCGGTCGGCTGCTCGGGCGCGTTCATCGCGACCAAGGCGCTGTACGAGTTGCAGCGTATCGGAGGTCGCTATGCGCTGGTGACGATGTGCATCGGCGGCGGGCAGGGCATCGCGGCGATTTTCGAGCGCCTCTGAGCGCGCGCGGTCAGTAGAGCAGGAATTCAGCGCGCTCCGCGCTCCACGCTGTCTCGTCGTGTCGGGCCAGGTGGTCCAGGTCGTCGGGCAGGGCGGCGGGGTCGTCGACCCAGTCGCGCAGCAACGGGCTGCCGTTGATGAGGTCGATGGCCAGGCGGTCGTGCTCGTACTCATAGGCAAAGTCGCGCCACAGCGGATAGTCCGGCTGCAGGCGCCGGATCGCCTTGAAGGCGAGGCTCTGCAGCCGCCACGGACGGAAGCCGTCGTGGCGGTAGCGGCCGTTGTCGACGTGGATCTGGAGCCCGTTGCACAAAGTGCCGGTGTGCTTGTGAAAGGTCGGCTCGAACCAGCAATCGCGCAGGATGCAGCCGTCGAGCCAGCCGGGTGCGAGCGTCTGCATCTCTGCGAGCACGGCACGCGCGTCAAGATCAGGCGCGCCGAACAGTTCGAGCGGGCGGGTCGTGCCGCGGCCTTCGGAGAGCGTCGTCCCTTCGAGCATGACGGTGCCGGCGTAGCAGCGCGCCATCGAGAGATTCGGCGCGTTCGGGCTCGGGTTGATCCAGCAGCGCTCGTCGAGCGGCCAGCCGAAGCCGGGCGCTGCGTCCGGCTGCCAGCCTTCCATCGCGATGACCCGGCAGTCGACGTCGATCCTGAAGCGGGCGATGAACCAGCGCGCCAGTTCGCCCATCGTCAGGCCGTGGCGCATCGGCATCGGGCCGGCGCCGACGAAACTCTCCCAACCGCGGCGCAGCGTCAGCCCCTCGACTGGCCGTCCGGCCGGGTTGGGCCGGTCGAGAATCCACACCGCCTTGCCCGCCGCGGCGGCGGCTTCGAGCAGGTAGCGCAGGGTCGTGATGAAGGTGTAGATGCGGCAGCCGAGATCCTGGAGGTCGATCAGCAGGACGTCAAAAGTGTCCATCATCCCGGCAGTCGGTCGCCTGACTGTGCCGTACAGGCTGAAGACCGGGATGCCGTGGCGCGGATCGACGAAATCCGGCGATTCGACCATGTTGTCCTGCTTGTCGCCGCGCAAGCCGTGCTGCGGGCCGAAAGCAGCGCTGAGTTGGATGTCAGCAAGCGTGGCGAGCGCGTCGATGGCGTGTGTGAGGTTCGTCGTGACCGATGCCGGGTGGGCGAGCAGGGCTACGCGCTTGCCGGCCAGAGGCTTGCGCAAGGCGGGATCGGCAAGCAGGCGGTCAAGACCGAAGATAACGGACATGGCGGACTCTCGGGGAAATGAGGCAGCGATTCTAACGGGTTGCGATTGCCGGAAACCAGTCCGGCATGTGTTTCCGGAACGACGTTCATTACAATGGCGGTTTTCACCGCACATCGTGTGTTCGGCAGGAGAGATCAAAAATGACGAGAAGGTACTTTGGAACAGACGGCGTGCGCGGACGCGTGGGGCAGTCGCCGATTACGCCGGATTTTGTGATGCACCTCGGCTATTCGGCCGGCAAGGTGCTGGTCGCGCATGAAAGCGCAAGCGGACACCTGAAAGCGGGCGAACGCCCCGCCGTGCTGATCGGCAAGGACACGCGCATTTCCGGCTACATGCTCGAGGCTGCGCTTGAGGCGGGTTTCGCCGCAGCGGGTGTCGACGTTTGCCTGGTCGGGCCGATGCCGACACCGGCGGTGGCCTACCTCACACGCGCGCTGCGCCTGCAGGCGGGGATCGTCATTTCCGCCTCGCACAACCCGTTCTACGACAACGGGATCAAGTTTTTTTCGGCGCACGGCACCAAGCTGGACGATGCGATCGAGGCCGGGATCGAGGGCGGCATCGACGCGCCGATCGTCTGCGTACAGTCGTCGGAGCTCGGGCGCGCGCGCCGCATCGACGACGCGGCCGGGCGCTACATCGAGTTCTGCAAGAGCACCTTCCCGAACGATCTCGATCTGCGCGGGCTGAAGATCGTCGTCGATTGCGCGCACGGGGCGGCTTACCACATCGCGCCGCATGTCTTCCATGAACTCGGCGCGGAGGTGATCGCCATCGGCGCCGAGCCGAATGGCTTGAACATCAACAAGGACGTCGGGGCGACGGCAACCGGTGCCCTGAGCAAGGCCGTGCTCGAGAACCAGGCCGACCTGGGTATCGCGCTTGACGGCGACGCCGACCGGGTGATGATGGTCGACTCGTCCGGGCGGGTGTATGACGGCGACCAGCTGCTGCTCGCCGTCGTCAAGAGCCGCTTGCGCCAGGGTCCGGTCGCGGGCGTCGTCGGTACCCTTATGACCAATCTCGCCTTCGAACACGCGCTGGCAGAGCTCGACGTTCCGTTTGCCCGCGCTGCAGTTGGCGATCGCTACGTGCTCGAAATGTTGCGCGAAAAGGGCTGGTTGTTCGGCGGCGAAAACTCCGGACACATCCTCTGTCTCGACAAGCATACGACCGGAGATGGCATCGTCTCCGCGCTACAGGTGCTGACCGCCATCCGTCAGAACGGCGGCGAGCCGGGAAAACTGCTCGGCCAACTCGCGCTGTATCCGCAGCTCCTGATCAACGTGCCGCTCGTGAAAGGCTTCCCGTGGAAGGATCATCCGATGATCAACACGGCGCGCGCCGAGGTCGAGACGGAGCTGAACGGCGAGGGGCGGGTGCTCCTGCGGGCGTCCGGGACCGAGCCTTTGCTGCGCGTGATGGTCGAGGGGCGCGATTCTGCGAAGGTGCAATCGGCAGCTGAAAAGCTCGCGGCCGCGGTGCGGGAAGCGGTTTCGTCGTAACCTGACCCCACAACGAATGCAACACGGTTGGGCGTGAGACTCGGACGGCATGTGCCGGCGACCGCGGGTCCATCTGACTTTCGTGATGGCCGCGAACAATTGACCGGTCCGGCCCTGGCTGACTATAATTCCCACTTTTTTACGGGGTACCTTATGCGCCAAAAGCTCGTAGCAGGAAACTGGAAAATGCATGGTGGTTTGAAGTCCAACCAGCAATTGCTTCAGGACGTCGTTGCAGGTGCTGCTGACTTGAACGGCGTATCCGTTGCCGTTTGTGTTCCTTTCCCCTACCTGGCTCAGGCGCAATCCGCTCTGACCGGTACGGTCGTCGCGTGGGGCGCGCAGAACTTGAGCGAGCACGCGCAGGGCGCCTTCACCGGTGAGGTCAGCGCTTCGATGCTGCAGGATTTTGCTTGCCGTTACGTTCTTGTTGGTCACTCGGAGCGTCGGTCCATCTATGGCGAATCCGACGCGGTCATCGCCGAGAAGTTCGCTGCGGCGCTGGCGGCCGGTTTGCGGCCGGTTCTCTGCGTTGGCGAGACGCTGGCTCAGCGTGAGGCCGGTCAGACCGTCGATGTTGTGTCCGCGCAAATTGATGCTGTCCTCAAGCGTGCCGGTGTTGCCGCGTTTGCCAACGCCGTGGTTGCGTATGAGCCGGTCTGGGCAATCGGTACTGGCCGCACCGCGACTTCCGAGCAGGCTCAGGAAGTGCACGCTGCGATTCGCGCGCAAATCGCGCAAGCCGATGCCGGTGTTGCCAGCGGTCTGCAGATCCTTTACGGCGGCAGCGTGAAGCCGGGTAACGCAGTCGAGCTGTTCGGCATGCCCGACATTGACGGTGGTTTGATCGGTGGCGCCGCGCTGGTTGCTGCCGATTTCGTGGCGATTTGCCGCGCTGGTGCAAAATAAAGAATCGACATGGAATATCTGTTCTCTGTAGTACTGGTGGTCCATATTCTTGCAGCCTTGGGTGTGATCGGCCTCGTGCTGGTTCAGCACGGCAAGGGTGCGGATATGGGCGCCGCTTTTGGCAGTGGGGCGTCCGGTAGCCTTTTTGGGGCGACCGGGTCGGCCAACTTCCTGAGCAGAACCACGGCCGTGTTGGCGACGGTGTTCTTCGTCACCAGCCTGTTGCTGGCCTATGTGGCCTCAAGCGCGCCAAAAACGACTGGCAGTGTGATGCAGGATACGGTAGAATCGACGCCTGCTTCCGGGGGCGTAGAAAAGGCTGGAGATGCTGAAAATACTGGCTCCAAGGCGAAGGATATTCCGAATTAGTTGTGAGTTTCTGGTGGGGAGGTTGTGTGTTCCCTCGTTTTGTCCCCGCCAGACGAAAAAATGCCGACGTGGTGAAATTGGTAGACACGCTATCTTGAGGGGGTAGTGACTTCGGTCGTATGAGTTCGAGTCTCATCGTCGGCACCAAGTTGGGCCATTCGCTGTTGTGATGGCCTGCGTCTGAATACGAGCGATAGCGTGGCGAATCATGCTTGAAAACTACTTCCCGGTTTTTGTGTTTGTTTTGGTGGGCCTGGTATTTGGAATAGCCCCCGTTATCACCGGGATGGTGGTTGCGCCGCATCGCCCCGATAGCGAGAAGCTTTCGCCGTACGAATGCGGCTTCGAGGCTTTCGAAGATGCGCGCATGAAGTTCGATGTGCGCTACTACCTCATCTCGATCCTGTTCATCCTTTTTGACCTTGAGGTCGCCTTTCTGGTGCCTTGGGCGACCATCTTTGGCGAAATCGTAAGCACGGATTCGGTCAAGGTGTTTGGCTTTATCGAAATGCTCGTTTTTATTGTCATTCTGGTCGTTGGTTACGCTTATGCCTGGGCCAAGGGTGCGCTGGACTGGGAGTGAGCGATGGGAATTGATGGCGTTCTCCAAGAAGGCTTCATTACGACGACGGCCGACAAACTGATCAACTACGTGCGTACCGGCTCGATGTGGCCGATGAGTTTTGGTCTGGCTTGTTGTGCGATCGAGATGATCCACGCGGGGTGTTCTCGTTATGACCTGGACCGTTTCGGGATTGTTTTCCGGCCGAGTCCTCGTCAGTCGGATGTGATGATCGTTGCCGGTACGCTGACCAACAAGATGGCGCCGGCATTGCGCAAAGTCTATGACCAGATGGCCGAGCCGCGTTGGGTGATATCGATGGGAACCTGCGCCAATGGCGGTGGCTACTACCACTATGCCTATTCGGTCGTGCGGGGATGTGATCGGATTGTGCCCGTGGATATCTACGTCCCCGGCTGTCCTCCGACGGCTGAGGCGCTGATTTATGGCCTGATTCAGCTACAGAACAAGATTCGTCGCACAAGCACAATCGCTCGTTAATTTCTCCGAAAGTTAGTCATGTCCACCAAGCTTGATCTGCTGAGTTCGAATCTGCAAAAGCACATCGGGGACCGTATAGCATTGCGTCAGGTGGCCCTTGGTGAAGTTACGATCGATGTGGCGGCCTCTGATTACCTGGGTGTGATGGCCGCGCTGCGCGATGAACCGGAATTGCGCTTTGAGGAATTGATGGACTTGTGCGGTATCGACTACCTCACGTACAAGGACGGGAACTGGGGCGGAAAGCGCTTTGCGGTCGTTAGTCATCTCGTTTCCGTCGCAAACAACTGGCGCGTCCGGGTTCGTTGTTTTGCTCCTGACGATGCCTTCCCGTCTGTTCCTTCCGTGGCGTCGATCTGGAATTCGGCCAACTGGTTCGAGCGGGAGGCGTTCGACCTGTACGGGATCGTATTCCCTGGTCATGCGGACCTGAGGCGTATCCTGACCGATTACGGCTTTGTCGGGCATCCGTTCCGCAAGGATTTTCCGATCTATGGGTACGTCGAAATGCGCTACGACCCGGATCAGCAGCGCGTCGTTTATCAGCCAGTGACCGTTGAACCGCGTGAGGTTACTCCGCGTATTGTCCGGGAAGAGAATTACGGGGACGTTGAAAATGCCTGATATTCAGAATTACACGCTGAACTTCGGTCCACAGCATCCGGCGGCGCACGGCGTGCTGCGGATGGTGCTTGAGCTGGATGGTGAGGTTGTTCAGCGCGCGGACCCGCACATCGGCATGTTGCACCGCGCGACGGAGAAACTCGCGGAGACCAAGACTTGGGCCCAGTCTGTTCCTTACATGGATCGCCTCGATTACATGTCGATGATGTGCAACGAGCATGCGTATTGCATGGCCATCGAACGCATGCTGGGCGTCGAGGTGCCAGTTCGGGCGCAGTACATCCGTGTGATGTTCGACGAAATTACCCGGATTCTTAATCATTTGCTGTGGATTGGCTCACACGGACTTGATCTCGGTGCGATGACCATGATGCTCTACGCGATGCGCGAGCGTGAGGATCTGGTTGACTGCTATGAGGCAGTTTCAGGTTCGCGATGGCACGCGGCGTACTATCGTCCGGGCGGCGTCTACCGGGATCTCCCGGATACCATGCCGCAGTACAAGGAATCGAAGTGGAAGAGTGGCGCGAAGCTCAAGAAGCTGAATGAAGCGCGCAGCGGCTCGTTGCTCGATTTTCTCGATGATTTCGTTCGCCGGTTCCCTGGGATAGTTGACGAGTACGAAACGCTGCTGACCGACAATCGGATCTGGAAGCAGCGATTGGTCAATGTCGGTATTGTCTCGCCCGAGCGCGCCATGCAACTCGGCTTTACCGGGCCGATGCTTCGCGGTTCGGGTATCGCGTGGGACTTGCGCAAAAAGCAGCCCTATGAAGTTTATGGCCGGCTCGACTTCGATATTCCGGTTGGCGTGACGGGCGATTGTTACGACCGCTACCTCGTTCGTGTCGAGGAAATGCGCCAGTCGAACCGGATCATCAAGCAGTGCATCGACTGGTTGCGCGTTAACCCCGGTCCCGTGATTACCGACAACCACAAGGTGGCGTCACCGTCGCGGGCGAGCATGAAGGCGAGCATGGAAGAGTTGATTCATCACTTCAAGCTTTGCTCCGAAGGTATTCACGTTCCTGAAGGTCAGGTCTACTCGGCAGTTGAGCATCCGAAAGGGGAGTTCGGGATCTATGTCGTTTCCGATGGGGCAAACAAGCCGTATCGCTTGAAGATTCGCTCGCCGGGCTATGTTCATCTGTCGTCGATGGACGAATTGACCCGTGGTTACATGATCGCCGACGTGGTCACGATGGTAGGCACAATTGATATCGTTTTTGGTGAGATCGACCGTTAATGCTAAATACTGAATCTCTGAGCAGAATCGATCGCGAGATCAACAAGTATCCGCCCGATCAGAAACAGTCTGCCGTCATGGCCGCGCTCGCCATAGCGCAGGAAGAGTTGGGTTGGCTGCCAAGCGAGGCCATCGAATTCGTTGCCAACTATTTGGGCATGGCGCCGATGGCGGCCTATGAGGTCGCAAGTTTTTACAACATGTACGACCTCAAGCCTGTCGGAAAGTACAAGCTGACCGTATGCACCAATCTTCCTTGCATGCTTTCTGGCGGTGTTGATGCCGGCGAGTATCTCAAGCACAAGCTCGGTATCGGGTTCAACGAGACAACGCCGGACGGTCGGATCACCCTCAAGGAGGGTGAGTGCATGGGGGCTTGCGGGGATGCGCCGGTAATGCTGGTCAACAACCGTCGGATGTGCAGCTGCATGCAGCCAGAGCAGATCGACAAATTGCTGGCGGAGCTCGAATAATGGCGATTCTGGGTGCGATCAAGCCGATGCTCACGGTCGGCTTGGAAGGACAAAACAAGTGGCAACTCGACGAATACCTGAAACGCGGTGGGTATTCGGCGTTGAAGAAAATCCTTGCGAACAAGACTCCGCAAGAAGATGTTATCAATGAAATCAAGAAGTCTGTTCTCCGCGGACGCGGCGGTGCAGGCTTCCCGACGGGCCTGAAGTGGAGCTTCATGCCGCGCGTTTTTCCCGGCGACAAATATGTTGTCTGCAATTCCGATGAGGGTGAGCCCGGTACTTTCAAGGATCGCGATATCCTCCTGTTCAACCCGCATGCGGTGATCGAGGGGATGACGATCGCGGCGTATGCGATGGGTGCAGCAAGGGGCTACAACTACATTCACGGTGAGGTCTGGGAGGTTTACAAACGCTTCGAGGAGGCGCTTGAAGAGGCTCGCAAGGCCGGTTTGTTGGGAAAGAGCATTCTCGGCTCAGGGTTCGATTTCGAGTTGTTCGCGCATCATGGTTACGGCGCATACATCTGCGGCGAAGAAACGGCGTTGCTCGAATCGATTGAAGGAAAGAAAGGGCAGCCACGCTTCAAGCCGCCGTTCCCGGCGAGTTTCGGCCTTTTCGGCAAGCCGACGACGATCAACAATACCGAGACTTTTGCTGCCGTTCCCTTCATCCTGAACGTTGGGGCGGATGCCTATCTTGACGCTGGAAAAGCCAATAACGGCGGGACAAAGCTTTTCTCGGTTTCCGGGCACGTGAATCGCCCCGGAAATTACGAGATACCACTCGGAACGCCCTTCTCGACCTTGCTTGAAATGGCTGGCGGCATGCGCGGCGGACGCAAGTTGAAGGCGTGTATTCCCGGTGGCTCGTCGTCGCCCGTATTGCCGGGCGATGTGATGATGGATTGCACCATGGACTACGATTCGATCAGCAAGGCTGGATCGATGCTCGGGTCGGGCGCAGTGATCGTCATGGACGAGAGCACCTGCATGGTCAAGGCGCTCGATCGACTCTCGTTCTTTTACTACGAAGAGTCGTGTGGCCAGTGCACGCCGTGTCGCGAGGGTACGAATTGGCTATACAAAGTCGTTCATAGAATCGAGAACGGCTTGGGGCGCCCGGAAGATCTCGGTCTGCTTGGCAGCATTACATCGAATATCATGGGGCGCACGATCTGTGCCCTGGGCGACGCGGCGTCGATGCCGGTGCAGAGTTTCATCAAGCACTTCCGCGACGAATTCGCTTATCACATTGAACACAAGAAGTGCCTGGTTCCGCTTGAAGTGCAACGCGCGGGAAGCGGCTTCTTCAAGGCATCGGTCTAAGGTAGCGTTATGCTAGACATTGAAATCGACGGCAAGCAGGTGCAGGTGCCCGCGGGTAGCACCATCATGGATGCAGCGCAGGCGGTTGGCGCATACATTCCGCATTTCTGCTACCACAAGAAGCTGTCAATCTCGGCGAACTGCAGAATGTGCTTGGTGCAGGTCGAGAAAGCGCCCAAACCATTACCGGCTTGCGCCACGCCGGTGACTGCCGGAATGAAGGTGTTCACCCATTCCGATCTGGCAGTGACGGCACAAAAAGGCGTGATGGAGTTCCTGTTGATCAATCACCCCCTCGATTGCCCGATTTGCGATCAGGGTGGCGAGTGTCAGTTGCAGGATCTGGCCGTTGGCTACGGCGGTAATGCGTCGCGCTACAACGAAGCAAAGCGCGTCGTGTTTCAAAAGAATGTCGGGCCGCTCATTTCGATGCAGGAGATGTCCCGGTGTATCCATTGCACCCGGTGCGTGCGGTTCGGGCAGGAGATTGCCGGTGTAATGGAACTCGGCATGGCTAATCGGAACATGCATTCCGAAATCCAAACTTTCGTCGGGCGTACCATTGATTCCGAACTTTCCGGAAACATGATTGATCTGTGCCCCGTCGGTGCGTTGACCTCCAAGCCGTTCCGCTATTCAGCGCGTAGTTGGGAATTGTCGCGCCGCAAGTCGATCAGTCCGCATGACAGTCTTGGCTCGAATTTGACCGTGCAAGTGAAGAACGGCAAGGTCATGCGCGTGCTTCCGCGCGAAAACGAGGATGTCAATGAGTGCTGGATCTCGGACAGGGACCGCTTTTCGTACGAGGCACTGAATTCCGCCGATCGATTAACCAAGCCGATGGTCCGTGTTGACGGCGCACTCAGGGAAGTTGAGTGGAATGTCGCACTCGACTACGTTTGCCATGCATTAAAGGACATCGCGAAGACTCACTCCCCGGAATCAATCGCTGCGCTGGCTGCACCGAATTCAACGCTTGAAGAGTTGTATTTGCTCAAGAAGTTGATGACCGGGATCGGTTCGGGAAATATCGATTTCCGTCCTCGCCGGCGTGATTTTTCCACCGACGCCAAACTCAAGGGTGTCCCGTGGCTCGGCCTCAAGCTTTCTGAAATCAAGAGCTTGGATTCGGTTCTTGTCGTCGGCAGTTTCCTGCGAAAAGACCATCCGCTTTTCGCGCAGCGCTTGCGCCAGCTTGCGAAGAAGGGGGGCAAGGTCAGTCTGCTGACTGTGGCTACCGATGATCCATTGATCAACCTTCATGCCCAGATGACGGTCAAGCCGTCGGAGTTGATCGACACGCTGGCCGGCATTGTCAAGGCTGTCGCCGAGGTCAAGGGCGTTGCAGTTCCCGTTGGGCTTGAGTCGGTTGCACCCTGTGCAACGAGCGTCTCGATTGCCCGGAGCCTGGTCGATGGCGAACAGCGGGCGGTATTCCTTGGTAATGTCGCAGAGCAGCATCCTCGCGCGGCGCAACTTCACGCACTTGCAGCGACGCTTTCCGATCTGATCGGAGGACGGTTGGGATTCATCACCGAGGCTGCGAACACGGTTGGCGGCTATTTGGTGAATGCACTGCCAACCGGGCTCAATGCTTACGAGATGTTCGCCCAGCCGCGAAAAGCCTACATTCTGCTGGGTGTCGAGCCCGACCTGGATTGCCACAATCCGCTGCTTGCGACAGAAGCGCTCAAGCAGGCGTCGCTGGTCGTCGCAATGTCGCCGTACAAGCATTCCGCAGCGCTCGAGTACGCGGATGTCTTGCTGCCTGTTGCACCGTTTACCGAGTCTTCCGGGACTTTCGTGAATGCCGAGGGACGAATTCAGAGCTTTAACGGTGTGGTGAGACCTCTTGGCGATACGCGCCCCGGGTGGAAGGTTCTGCGAGTACTCGGGAATCTCCTTGGGCTTGCCGGATTCAACCACGAGTCGAGTGAGCAGGTGAGAGACGAGGTGATGCCAGGTGCGGGGCAATTCGCCGACGGACTGAATAACGCGATTGTTGACTTGCCTCTGGTGCTTGAGCAGTCCGAACCATCAGCCTCGCTTCAGAGGATTGCGCAGGTGCCGATCTACTTCTCGGATGCGTTGGTACGACGGGCGGCGTCGCTTCAGATGACGAAGGATTCGGCCGTTCCCACCGTGCGGTTGGCCGCGGAAACGATTGAGAATCTGGGCTTGAGTGTTGGGGGGGCTGTGCGTGTAACCCAGAATGCCGGACAGGCACTTCTCGAGGTCGAGGTTGACGATGCTGTCCCGGCAGGCTGCGCCCGCGTTGTGGCGGGCCATGCCATGACGGCGATGCTGGGTGACATGTTCGGTGTGATTTCGGTGGAGCGCGCATGATGGTCGAGACGCTGCAACAACTATTGCCGACGTTCTTGATGCCGTACTTCGACGGTCTGATGCAGTTCGGCCAGGACGTCTTCGGCTCGAATTGGCAGAACGTGCTGACGTTGGTCTGGACGCTTATCAAGGTCATTCTGATCATCGCGCCGCTGCTTCTTATCGTCGCTTACGTCACGTTCTGCGAGCGTAAAGTTATCGGCTGGATGCAGGTGCGTATCGGCCCGAATCGGGTCGGTCCGTGGGGTTTGATTCAGCCGATCGCTGACGGCCTGAAGTTGATGCTCAAGGAAGTCACCATTCCTTCCGGAGCCGATAAGTCGGTCTTTCTGCTGGCTCCGGTCTTCGCGTTTGCCCCCGCTCTTGTCGCCTGGGCGGTTATCCCCTTCAACGATGTCCTGGTTCTCGCGAATGTGAACGCGAGTCTGCTGTTCATCATGGGGGTCACGTCAATCGGTGTCTATGGCATCGTTTTGGCGGGCTGGGCCTCGAATTCCAAGTACGCGTTTCTCGGCGGAATGCGCTCGGCCGCACAGATGGTTTCCTACGAAGTTGCGATGGGGCTTGCGCTCGTTGTCGTGCTGATGGTTTCGAACAGTCTGAACCTGGTCGATATCGTCAAGGGGCAGGGACAGGGGCGCTTTGCCGACATGGGTCTGGGCTTCCTGTCTTGGAATTGGCTCTCGCTGCTTCCGATGTTCGTTGTCTACATGGTTTCCATCGTCGCCGAGACGAACCGCGCGCCGTTTGACATGGCGGAAGGCGAGTCTGAAATCGTTGGCTATCACGTCGAGTATTCGGGCATGGCCTTCGCCGTATTCCAGCTCGCCGAGTATTCGGCGATGATCCTTTGCTCCACCATGGTTTCGCTGGTATTCCTTGGCGGATGGTTGTCACCGGTCGGCTTCCTGCCTGACAGCGCCTTCTGGTTGTTCGCAAAGATTTCTTCCATCATATTTTTCTTCTTCTGGATACGTGCAACGTTTCCGCGCTATCGCTATGACCAGATCATGCGTTTGGGCTGGAAGGTTTTTATACCGGTGTGTCTCGTCTGGCTCTTGGTTGTCGGCTGCTGGATGATGTCACCGTGGAATATCTGGAAGTGAGAGGCGAAGTGCCAATGGGATCGATAAAAGAGATTTTCAACAGCCTCTTTCTCCGCGAGCTGTTTAAAGGGATGTCCGTGACCGGGCGACACGTGTTCGCACGCAAGATCACCGTTCAGTATCCCGAGGAAAAGACACCACAAAGCTTTCGCTTCCGAGGTTTGCACGCGCTCCGGCGTTATCCCAACGGCGAAGAGCGTTGCATCGCGTGCAAGCTCTGCGAGGCCGTGTGCCCGGCGATGGCGATCGTTATCGAGTCGGCGGAGCGGGATGATGGTTCAAGACGTACGACGCGCTACGACATTGACTTCAACAAGTGCATCTTCTGTGGTTTCTGCGAGGAGGCGTGCCCGGTCGACGCGATCGTCGAGACGCGCGTTTATGAGTATCACGGGGAAAAGCGCGGTGACCTCTACTACACCAAGCCGATGTTGCTGGCCAATGGGGAGCGCTACGAGGCGCAAATCGCTGAAGACCGCGAGCTTGATTCGAAATACCGCTAACAGGCGCTGACAAGATGGAATTCAAGACGTTCGTTTTTTACTTTCTCTCCGCGATCCTGGTCTACGCTGCGTTGCGGGTTGTCACGTTGCGTAATCCGGTACATGCTGCGCTGCATCTGGTTCTGGCATTCTTTAGTGCGGCCGGTGTATGGATTCTTCTGCAAGCCGAGTTTCTTGCTATCGCGTTGATTCTTGTCTATGTCGGCGCGGTGATGGTCTTGTTCCTGTTCGTTGTCATGCTCCTGGACATCAATCTTGATCGCCTGCGCGAGGGATTCTGGAGTTACTTGCCATTGGGGGCGATTGTTGCACTCCTGATGGTCGCCGAGATGGGGCTCGTCCTTGGCGGGAGCTTCTTCAACTGGTTCGAGAAAGACGTTCCGCAGGCTGCCGCCGACTACAGCAACGTCCAGGCAGTCGGGCGCCTACTGTTTACTGACTACGTCTATCCGTTCGAACTCGCTTCAGTCATTCTTCTCGTCGGTATAGTAGCCGCCGTAGCGCTCACGCTGCGCGGGAAGAGGAAGAGCAAGTCGGTTAGCCCGTCGCAGCAGGTTTTCGTCAAGTCGGCTGATCGCGTTCGGGTATTGAAGATGCCGGCGGAAAACAACGACTGATAGAACACGGATCAACGGAGTCAGGTAGTCGAATCCACCCACGGTGGTGATTAACGGGATGACGAGCTTCAGGTCGCACAGCTAGTTTTTCTTGACGAAGCCTATCGCTAATAAGTAATCGGAGAGGCATTTTGCTTACACTGTCACATTTTTTGATACTCGGCGCCGTTCTGTTTGCCATTAGCATCGTCGGGATCTTCCTCAACAGGAAGAATCTGATCATCATCTTGATGTCCATCGAGTTGATGCTGCTCTCGGTGAATATGAACTTCATCGCCTTCTCCCACTACCTCCAGGATCTTGCCGGACAGATCTTCGTCTTCTTCATTTTGACGGTTGCTGCCGCCGAGTCGGCCATCGGGCTAGCTATTCTTGTCGTGCTGTTCCGTAACCTCAAAACCATCCATGTGGATGATCTGGACAGCTTGAAGGGCTAACATGGAAATGCAGAATATTTACTTGGCAGTGCCGCTGGCACCTCTTGTCGGCGCAGCGATTGCGGGTCTGTTTTGTCGGCTGATTCCGCGCTGGCTCGCCCATACCGCGACCATCCTCGGGGTCGCCACCGCTTTCGTCCTTTCTGTCGTTATCTTCAACGATGTCAAGGCCGGGAATACCTTTGACGGGCCGGTCTATGAGTGGCTTACCTCCGGCGATTACCGGTTTCAGGTCGGCTTCCTTATCGATCAATTGACAGTAACCATGATGCTCGTGGTCACGTTTGTGTCCCTGATGGTTCACATCTACACGATCGGCTATATGCGTGACGATCCGGGCTACAACCGCTTCTTCAGTTACATCGCGCTGTTTACCTTTGCCATGCTCATGCTGGTCATGAGCAACAATTTCATGCAGTTGTTCTTCGGCTGGGAGGCGGTCGGTCTCGTCTCGTACCTGCTGATCGGTTTTTGGTATACCCGGCCGACAGCGATTGTCGCCAACATGAAGGCTTTTCTGGTTAACCGTGTGGGCGACTTTGGTTTCATCCTCGGTATTGGCCTGGTCCTGGCGCATTTCGGGACGCTGGATTACAAGACGGTGTTTGAACAAGCGCCTACTCTCGCAACTGCGACATTGACATTGGTTCCAGGCTACGAGTGGGGCACAGTTTCGCTGATGAGCGCCATTTGCATCCTCCTGTTCATCGGCGCGATGGGTAAGTCGGCCCAGGTCCCTCTGCACGTGTGGCTCCCTGATTCGATGGAGGGCCCGACACCTATCTCGGCACTTATCCATGCCGCCACAATGGTTACCGCCGGTATCTTCATGGTTGCGCGGATGTCGCACCTGTTCGAGTTGTCCGATACGGCTTTGTCGTTCGTCATCATCATTGGTTCGATCACAGCGCTGTTCATGGGCTTCCTTGGCGTGATCCAGAATGACATCAAGCGGGTTGTCGCCTATTCGACGCTATCGCAGCTTGGCTACATGACCGTTGCGTTGGGTGCGTCAGCCTACTCCGTCGCAATCTTTCACTTGATGACTCACGCCTTCTTCAAGGCACTGCTCTTCCTCGGTGCAGGCTCGGTCATCATTGGAATGCATCACGATCAGGACATTCGGAACATGGGTGGGTTGCGCAAGTACATGCCGGTCACGTGGTTGACGTCGCTGGTTGGTTCGCTTGCGCTCATCGGGACACCTTTCTTCGCCGGCTTTTACTCGAAGGACTCGATCATCGAGGCGGTGGCCTTGTCGCACATCACAGGCTCGGGTTTCGCGTATTTTTCGGTCATGGCCGGCGTCTTCATCACGGCTTTCTACTCGTTCCGCATGTACTTCCTGGTCTTCCACGGTGAAGAGCGTTTTGGCAAAGCACATGCTGACGGCGCCCATCACGATGCACATGCGAAGCATGCTGGCGATGATGACCACGGTAGCGCCGACGATGTACACGAGCATCACGGTCTCAAGCCTGGGCAGAAACCGCATGAGACGCCGT
>RRZT011529374.1_pt1 | contig 20480 bp, 18 predicted proteins | sample 2165551 | NCBI WGS metagenome assembly RRZT01 (sample SAMN10456910, study PRJNA506462) | wastewater metagenome | biome: wastewater; feature: sludge; material: wastewater sludge; isolation source: wastewater sludge with Escherichia coli K12::gfp cells carrying plasmid... | place: USA: Moscow, Idaho... | reverse complement strand
TTCACCGTGGAGAAAACTGCAGGTTTCGCGGATTCTTTGATGGAAAAAATCAAATAACCCCAATTTACCTTTTATGGACAATCACCTTTTGAAGCTGCTGTTCCAAGATAGCAATTGACGGGAATTTTTCAGGGACGACTACTTACTTACTGGGATACCAGTTGTTGTACAAAATCAGCTACGGGATCGATTTTGTGACGGTTGAATTATTCTTCCATGGATTTTTGGTATTCGCTTTTGTACGCTATGTCGGAACAGCGGTGTATGTGTGGATTGCCTGGATGATGGAAATTGGAAGGTATATTGGGAACTTCTGGTTTAGGAATATCGCACGGGTATCAGGAAAAGGATTCTTAGGAGAAATAAGGGGTTTTTTGGGAATCAATCAGGACTCGACTCAAGGCACTATGGTTTTTTCCGAAGCGAATTTTTATCCAATATGCTCCAGTAAGCAGCTTCTTTACTCTGGTTGTGTAAACATTGCTTCACACAGTCATTAACTTGCGCTATTATTAAACCATATTCTATAAAAACAATTTATCTATATGATTGATATAGGTAAAAACATTATTGGTGGTGTGTGTATTTTAAGCGTTTGTGAATAAGGGGGAGGTATGACAGACCGTCTGACTAAGTCCGCAGCACGCAATATTTTCTATGGCGGTTCAATTTTCTTTCTGGTGGTTTTTGTGCTGTTAACAGCGCACAGTCATTACTATATCAGGAATGTTTCAACCGATGAGTCGACTCTGACAGAAGCTGTAGCCAGAGGAAAGCATGTGTGGGAGCGAAATTCTTGCATTAATTGCCATACTCTGCTGGGCGAAGGCGCTTATTTTGCTCCAGAGCTGGGAAATGTATGGGTTCGTTATGGCGGACGTGAAAGTCCGTTAGGGGCGCGCATGGGCATTAAGGCCTGGATGCGCGCGCAGCCTACTGGTACAGAGGGGCGGCGACAAATGCCGCAGTTTAATCTGACAGAGCAGGAGCTGGATGATTTAATTGACTTTCTTGAATGGACAAGTCGTATTGATACACTGGGCTGGCCTCCCAATGATGCCGGCTGATTGTATATAAGATTTGCCTAAGGAGATTCATAATGAAATACCAGACTCAAAAACTTGCATACCCTTATTTTATAGCCGCACTAGCCTTATTCCTGGTTCAAGTATCGGCTGGTGTGCTGGCGGGCACTGTTTACGTTTTTCCAAATTTTTTATCTGAAGCTGTTCCTTTTCATATTATTCGCATGATTCATACCAATGCGCTTCTGGTTTGGCTTCTGCTAGGCTATTTTGGAGCGAGCTATTTTCTGATACCTGAAGAGAGCGAATGTGAAATTCATAGTCCAAAGCTGGCTTGGTTACAACTTGGAATCTTTGTGTTTGCTGCTTTGGCTGCTGTAGTTAGTTATCTTTTTGGCATTCATGAGGGACGTGAATTTCTGGAGCAGCCTTTTGCGATCAAAATTCTCATGGCCATTGCTTTTATCGTGTTTATTTACAATATCACCATGACGGTTCTCAAAGGTCGGAAAACCGTAGTTTCCATTGTTTTGTTGCTGGGTCTATGGGGCGCTATGATTTTTTTCCTGTTTGCTTTCTATAATCCTGATAATCTGGCTTTGGATAAGTTGTATTGGTGGTGGGTGGTGCATGTCTGGGTTGAAGGGGTTTGGGAATTGATCATGGCAGCTATGTTGGCGTTCCTGCTGATCAAATTAACCGGAGTTGACCGTGAGGTGATAGAAAAATGGCTTTATGTCATTGTGGGTTTTTCCCTGTTTAGTGGTTTGCTGGGAACCGGTCATCACTATTACTGGATCGGCACACCGGAATACTGGCATTGGATTGGCGCAGTATTCTCAATTCTGGAAGTGGTGCCTTTTTTTGCTATGATTTTATGGGCTTTTTATCTTGTTCACAAAAGCGGGCGTGACCACCCCAATAAAGCGGCTATGCTTTGGAGCCTAGGTTGTCCGGTAATGGCTTTTTTTGGTGCTGGCGTGCTAGGTCTCATGCATAGTTTTCCATCAATAAATTTCTATACGCATGGCACCCAATTGACAGCAGCTCATGGACATCTGGCTTTTTATGGGGCTTATGTCATGCTGAACCTTGCTTTCTTTACTTATGCGTTACCGGCTCTGCGGGGATTGCAGCCCTTTAATCAGATTCTGAATATGTGGAGTTTCTGGATCATGACCGGTTCGATGGTATTGATGACTTTTACGCTTGCCTTTGCCGGTGTCTTGCAGACACATCTTCAACGTGTGCTAGGAATGGGTTTCATGGAAATTCAGTCGCAAGTTGAGCTGTTTTACTGGTTTCGGTTAGGTTCCGGCGTATTTTTTGTGATCGGAGCAATACTGTATATTTATTCGGCACTGGGGCCTGTCCGGGGGCAGGTCACGGCGCAATCGCATGCGCGATAATGATATCGGCTATCAATCGTGAGTCAGTTCCGGCATCGGGAGGAAATAGAAAGGCCGTCCATGTTGGGAGAAATTCCATTCTATAAGCCGATTGGTAATGAATGTGTAATCTTTGAGACGGCTTATCGCCAGCAATTGCCTTTGCTGATCAAGGGCCCGACAGGGTGTGGTAAAACCCGTTTTATAAACCACATGGCGGCTCGATTGAGTCGTTCACTCCATACTGTATCCTGTCACGACGATTTGACTGCGGCTGATTTGACCGGGCGCTATCTGCTTCAGGGGGGTGAAACGGTATGGGTGGATGGTCCACTGACGCGCGCCGTGCGCGAAGGCGGCATCTGTTATCTGGATGAAGTTGTGGAAGCACGTAAAGATGTCACGGTCGTGCTGCATCCTGTGACCGACGATCGCCGGATTCTACCGTTGGAACGCACCGGTGAGATTCTAAAGGCGCCCGAGGAATTTATGCTGGTGGTATCTTATAATCCGGGCTATCAAAATATTCTGAAATCTTTGAAACCAAGTACGCGCCAGCGTTTTGTTTCCATCAGCTTTGATTTTCCTCCGCTCGAAGCGGAAGTTGAAATTGTATCCAGCGAAAGCGGCTTATCGATGGAACAATGCAGACCGCTGGTGAATCTTGCGAATAGATTGCGCGAACTGAAGGAAGTCGATCTGGAAGAAGTCGTGTCTACTCGTTTGTTGGTTTACTGCGCCATTCTAATGAAAACGGGGTTGGATCCTGCTCAAGCGGCTGAAGCGGCACTGGTCGAGCCATTGTGTGATGATCTTGACATTAAGCAAGGTCTGCTGGAACTGATCCGCGCAACTTACGGCTAAAACATGTGGGAATTTCTCGAGCTGGAAGAGCAAATTGGCCGTTACTGGCATCGTCTGGTCGGTAAGGCAGATAGTTATTCCTATTACCCGGATGATGCAGTTACGTTGGACTCAATCCGCTCTTCTCTGAGTGTTTTTTTTCGCGGTATGGGTGGTGCGCCGGGTATCGTATTGGCAGCAGGAACGCCGCAATCTTCTGGGCATCGTCTGAAAATAAAGCAACGCCTTGGCATGGATCAGGAATCTATGCCACGAATAGAATGTAATGCCGAACGGATGCTGCTGCCTGCCATCATTGCTTGCTTTCCATCGGCTGCTTTAAATCGGCGTCTATACTTTTGGTTAGCCGCCTACTTTGCCGTGGCAGAAGATTTACACTGTGAATCATCGGGTGATTCCCTACAAATGGATCTTGCTTTCTTGCATAACGCCTATTGGAGTAGCTTAAAAGTATGCAATACCTTTCCGGGACTTGCCCGGGATTACCAAGAGCTCTGCCAGGCGTTCTGTAGGCAGCGGCCTGAACGGCTCCTGTCTAAACAGGAACAAGCTGTTGAAGCTGTGATCCAGGCTCTATTAGGAAAGCCATGCTTAAACGCAGGCGGTCAGGTATTTTTGCATGCTATTAAGCAGCCTGTGCCTGATTTTCAGCGCTGGAATGCTACGGTACATTATCATACTTTTCTGCCAGTTCCTTTATGGGGAAAAATAGATTCGAGTGAAATTTTCTCGGGTGCAATGACGGAGCATTCAGATCAGGATGATGGTAGTAGCAGTTTGGAAAGTGAGGATCAGCGCAAGAAAAAGAGTCGCAGAGAAAGGCTCGAGCAAAGCGAGCGGGATGATCCGATGTTATTGAATCGTTTTGAGAAGCTCATTAGTTGGTCTGAAATGGTCAATGTCAATCGCGCTGTGCAGGATGATGATGAAGAGACGGCTAAGGAAGTTGCTGAGAAGATTGAAGAGATAGCGCTGAGTCCACATCAACGCAGGGCCGCGACTAAACTGAAATTTGACCTTGATTTCGCACCCGGTGATGTCAATCCAGTCTCCTTGATTGCGGAGCACACCTATCCTGAGTGGGACTATCGGCGTAAAGATTATCACCCCCAGCAATGCCGGGTTATTTTTCAGAACGCAGAAGAAGGCAACGAATTATGGGTGCCCGATCCTCAAGCCAAGCGCCTTTTTCGTAAAATCCAGCGTCAGTTTGAAGCGTTGCGGCCCAAGCGTGAGATTTTGCGTAACCAATTGGATGGGGTTGAATTGGATATCGACGCACTGGTGCGGACGAAATGTGATTTTTTTGCTAATGGAAATAGCTCTGATCAAATCTATTTAAAATCGCGCCAGCAGACACGCGATTTGGCTGTTGCCATATTGGTGGATGTGTCGCTTTCCACCGATAGCTGGGTGAATAACCGACGCATCCTGGATATCGAAAAGGAAGCTTTGATAACATTGGCGTCGGGTCTTGCTACTTGTAAAGATATCTTCGCAATTTATACCTTTACTTCGCGCAAAAAACATCATGTCCGTGTCTCAGTCATCAAAGATTTTAATGAAGCTTTTGATAGCCAGATATTGCGGCGCATCACAGCGCTGCGTCCTGGCTACTACACACGTATGGGAGCCGCATTGCGCCATACCTGTCAACTTCTGAGCAAACGTCCTGAGCGCCATCGTCTGATGTTCTTATTAAGCGATGGTAAACCCAATGATCTGGATTATTATGAAGGCCGTTACGGTATTGAAGATACCCGACGAGCGATACTGGAAGCACGTAAAGTCGGGCTTTCGATATTTGGAATTACGATAGACCGCAAGGCTCAGGATTATTTTCCCTATCTCTTTGGAAAAGGAGGGTATGCCATTGTGGGTCGACCTGATCGCCTTTCCCACGTTCTTCCCCTCATCTGCCAGCAATTGATGGGTGATTAGTTAACCAAATTGGGTTAACGGAGTCGTTGCAGTTGTCCACGTGATTGGTTTCTAAAAAGTGGCTAAGTATGGTGTAATTAGCTTCTTTCATTTAACTTTTTTAAATCCGGTTTATATTTTTTATGGCAAATATCGGTTTTATCGGTCTGGGTATCATGGGGAAGCCTATGGCCAGACATTTAATTGAGGGTGGACATAGCTTGTTTTTGCACTCGCGCAGCGGGGTGCCTGCAGACCTGATTGGTTTGGGTGGCAGGGAGTGTTTGTCACACAAAGAAGTGGCGCAGCATGCGGATATTGTTATGACAATGCTGCCAGATACGCCGGATGTGGAGAAGGTTTTATTTGGTGAAAATGGCATTGTCGAGGGACTTGAATTGTGTTCGGATCAGGCCAAGATAATTGTAGATATGAGTTCGATTTCGCCATTGGAAACGCGTAAATTTGCAGCACGTATCAACGGCCTGGGACATGATTATGTGGACGCACCAGTATCCGGCGGTGATGTCGGGGCGCAAAATGCGACACTGACGATCATGGTAGGCTCGAGCGTGACCGTATTCGAGAAAGTAAAACCTATTCTTGCGTTGATGGGAAAGAGCGTGACTCTTGTAGGTGAAAACGGTGCGGGCCAGGTGTGTAAAATTGCCAATCAAATCGTCGTATCTTCAGCGATCGAAGCTGTGGCTGAGGCGTTGTTGTTCGCATCCAAGGCAGGAGTGGATCCGGAGAAAGTTCGGCAGGCGTTGCTGGGTGGTTTTGCAGCTTCGCGTGTGTTGGAAGTGCATGGGGAGCGTATGATTAACCGGTGCTTTGAGCCCGGTTTTCGCATTGAATTACATCAAAAAGATTTAAATATTGCATTGGAAAGCGCGTCCACTTTGGGCGTGAGTTTGCCGAATACCGCAACGGTGCGTGAATTATTTTCTGCTTGTCTCGCGCATGGCGGCGCAAAATGGGATAATTCCGCTATTGTGAAAATACTGGAAAAACTGGCTGATCACGAAATTCGGAAGCATTTGGAATAATTAACTTCATGACCCTACACGAACTTGTCAATAAACTGCATGCGATTTTGCCGCATGAGGCGGTGCTATACGAAACCGAAGATTTGAGGCCGTATGAATGCGATGGCTTGTCAGCGTATCGGCAATTGCCGCTGGTGGTTGTGTTGCCGCACACGGAAGAGCAAATCGTCAAAATTTTGCAGCTTTGCCATGCTACGAGCATTCCTGTCGTGGCACGCGGTGCAGGTACTGGTTTATCAGGAGGTGCACTGCCGCATGTGCAAGGCGTTTTGCTGTCATTAGCTAAGCTGAACCAAATTATCGCGATTGATTCGTTGGCGCGTATGGCGCGTGTGCAGCCAGGAGTCAGAAATCTGGCGATTAGTGAGGCAGTGGCGATGTATGGCTTATATTATGCACCCGATCCTTCATCGCAGATTGCTTGCTCGATTGGCGGTAACGTGGCAGAGAATTCGGGTGGCGTGCACTGCTTGAAATATGGCTTAACAGTGCACAACATTGTCAAACTACGGGTTTTGACGATTGATGGCGAGTGTCTGGAAATAGGCGGCGAGAGTTTGGATAGTGCGGGGTATGATTTGCTCGCGTTAATGACCGGTAGTGAAGGTATGCTGGGCATAATTACGGAAATTACCGTGAAACTGATTCCAATGCCGGAGAAGGCACAGTTGGTGATGGCAGCATTTGATGATGTACTCAAGGCAGGTAATGCGGTGGCGAATGTCATCGCTGCAGGCATTATTCCCGCCGGTATGGAAATGATGGATAAAATTACTATTCATGCAGTGGAAGAATTTTTACAAGCGGGCTATGACTTGGATGCGGCGGCAATTTTGCTGTGCGAATCTGATGGCAGCGATGAAGAAGTGGCAGATGAGATCAAGCAAATTTATTCCATTATGCAGCAAAGCGGAGCAACCAAAATCAGCACCTCGCGCAATGAAGCAGAGCGCCTTAGGTTTTGGGCTGGACGGAAAGCAGCATTTCCTGCTGCCGGTAGGGTTTCGCCGGATTATTACTGCATGGATGGAACGATTCCGCGAAAACGACTGGCCGATGTGCTGCGCGGCATTGAGAAGTTATCCCTGGAATATGGGTTGCGCTGCATGAATGTGTTTCATGCTGGGGATGGTAACTTACACCCCTTGATTTTATACGATGCCAATCAGCCGGGTGAATTGGAAAGGACCGAAGAGTTTGGCGGAAAGATACTGGAGATGTGTATTCGTGCAGGGGGTACAATTACCGGGGAACATGGCGTGGGAATGGAGAAAATCAATCAGATGTGTATCCAATTTGGCACAGGTGAGTTGGCAATGTTTCATGCGGTGAAGGCGGCATTTGATCCAACGGGATTGCTGAATCCCGGTAAAGCGGTTCCTACTTTACATCGTTGTGCGGAATTGGGCGCGATGCATGTGCATCGAGGCGAGGAAAAATTTGCGGAATTGCCGCGATTTTAGAGCCTATGCAGCAAGTTATTATTGATCAATATAGCGCAGTAATTTGTGCTGCGGCAGAGAATAAATCCCCATTGCAAATACGCGGTGGTGGCACCAAGCATTTTTATGGTAATTCCTCATTCGGGCAAAAAGATATCTTGTTAGATACGACGGCGTATCACGGCATTATTGATTACGAACCGACTGAGTTGGTGATTACAGCGTGCGCAGGTACACGCTTGGCGGATCTGGAGGCTTTGCTGGCGCAGCACGGGCAAATGTTGCCATTCGAGCCGCCACATTTTGGTGCAGATGCGACTTTGGGTGGGTGCATTGCGACGGGTTTATCAGGTCCACGTCGTGTTGCTGCTGGCGCGGCGCGTGATTTTGTGTTGGGTACGCGATTGCTCGACGGAAAAGGTAGGGATTTGCGTTTTGGCGGACAAGTAATGAAAAATGTCGCGGGTTATGATGTTTCCCGGTTGATGGTGGGAGCTATGGGCACTTTAGGTGTGTTGCTGGAAGTTTCGCTGAAGGTCTTACCAAAACCACCATTTGAAATTACGATACAGATGCCCATGGATGAAGCTGCAGCGATCGAGAAAATGAATCAATGGGCTAGTAAGCCGCTGCCGATTTCAGCAACTTGTTATGTTGAGGGCGTGTTGTTTCTCAGGTTATCTGGTGCTGAATCAGCAGTGCGTGCAGCGCAGATAAAATTGGGAGGCGAAGAGTTGGCAGGAGGTAAGGATTTCTGGCAATCGGTACGCGAGCAGTCGCATGATTTTTTTCAATCAGATAAGCTTCTATGGCGTTTATCAATCAAATCAACAACAGCGCCTATATTACTGCCCGGAAAACAATTACTGGAGTGGTGCGGCGGCATACGGTGGTTGCTTTGCGATGCAAGTGTGGGCCAGGAAATAATTCGTAAAACAGCTAAAAATGCGAGTGGCCATGCTACTTTGTTTCGTAGCAATGTGTTGCGCAATGCTGTGTTTCATCCGTTGGATCCGGCTATGCTGGAAATTCATCGCTTGCTGAAAGAAAAATTTGACCCATCGGGAATTTTTAATCCCGGCCGGTTTTATTCAGAGTTTTAAACGCAAACCAAGCTTGCTGATTTTATAAAAAACTCACCGCAGGGGCAGGAAGCGGATGCCATTTTGCGTAGTTGCGTGCATTGCGGCTTTTGTTTGGCGACTTGCCCTACCTATCAGATTCTGGGTGATGAGCTGGATAGTCCGCGCGGTCGTATTTATCTGATGAAACAGATGCTGGAAGGGCAACCGGTCACGCAAAAAACGCAATTGCATCTGGATCGATGCCTTACATGCCGTGCCTGTGAAACGACTTGCCCATCAGGGGTGCGTTATGGTGCCTTAGTGGATATCAGTCGAGGCATTGTTGAAAAACAGGTAAAGCGTAATCTTGGATCAGAAGTTTTGCGGTATACACTGCGGAAAATTTTGCCTAATCCATTGCTATTCAATACGTTTTTCAAAGTGGGTCAGGTCGTGCGCCCATTCTTGCCGCAGAAACTCAAAAGAAAAATTCCGGTTAAGCCTGATCCTGCCAGTGCGTGGCCTGCAGAGCGGCATGCGCGCAAAATGCTGGTTCTTGACGGTTGCGTGCAACCGTCATTGGCGCCTAATATTAATGCCGCTACTGCACGTGTGCTAAACAGCTTGGGCATATCATTGATCAAGGCTGAAAATGCAGGATGTTGTGGCGCAGTCACCTTCCATTTGAATGACCAGCAGGATGGGCTTAATTATATGCGGCGCAATATAGATGCTTGGTGGCCTTTGCTTGAGCAAGAAGGAACCGAGGCGATTGTGATGACTGCGAGTGGGTGTGGTGTAACGGTCAAAGAATATGGGCATTTATTAAGTCATGATCCGGATTATGCAGAAAAAGCTGAAAATATTTCAGCTCTGACCAAAGATATTAGTGAAGTGCTATTGGTTGAAATCGAGAGTCTGCAACAATTGGTCCAATCGCGATTGGAGCTGAATCAGACAAAATTATCTTTCCATTCTCCTTGTACCCTGCAGCATGGCATGAAAATTCGTGGTGTAGTGGAAAAAATACTGATGCTTGCTGGTTTTGATTTAACCGTTGTTCCCAATGCGCATCTATGTTGTGGTTCAGCAGGTACGTACTCAATTTTGCAGCCAGAGCTTTCACAACAACTCTTGAAAAATAAAATCATTGCGCTTGAGTCCGGAAAACCGGATCAGGTTGCTACTGCGAATATTGGGTGTTTGATGCACCTGAAAAACGGTACATCAACACCTGTGAAACACTGGATTGAGTTATTGGATGAGCGGATAATTCGCCCTAAAGTTTGAAGTTGCAGTGTTTGTCAGTAAATGACCTTGGTTCAGGCAGCGCAGCTGCTATGTATTGCACATACTGTTTCCATGTCTGCTACACAAACTTAATCAGATTTAATTTTCCGATTATTCAGTCAGTGCTTTATCAGGATATTATCAAGATAAAGTATTTGCTCTTTGCAGGAAGATAAAGGAACCCCGTAGTTTTTTAGTTTCTGATAAAATCATTATTTAATACTAGAATAAAATTTATATGGAATTATCAATATTTCAAGATCATTTTCTGCTGAGATTGGAGAATTTGCTCTTTGTTATTACAGCATTAGTCAGTGGATCACTGTTGTTGTGGCCTATGCTTACACAGCGGGGCATAAAAGAGGTTGATACGCGAGTCGCGGTTCAATTAATCAATTACCAGGATGCGTTAGTGCTAGATGTCCGTGATGACAGCGAGTATACAGCGGGCCATTTGCCAAACTCTAAACATATTCCAGCTGAAAAAATTGCGGAGCGCTGGACAGAACTACAGAAGTTTAAGGAAAAACCTATTCTTGTGATATACCGGGCTGGTATTCGATCGAATAATCCCAGTGTGGTTTTGAAGAAAAACGGTTTTTCTCAGGTAATTAATCTAATGGGTGGCATTGATGCATGGAAACGTGCTGGTTTGCCTATCGCCAAGCGTTAGAGAGTCATATGCCCAGAGTAATTATGTATACATCAGGTTTTTGTCCTTATTGTAAAATGGCCGAAAGCTTATTGCGTTCAAGAGGTGTTGAGGAGATTGAGAAAATTCGTATTGATTTAGAGCCTGACCAGCGTGTTGAGATGATGGATAAATCCGGTCGCCGTACTGTTCCTCAGATTTATATCGGAGAGCGGTACGTGGGAGGTTACGATGATTTAACGCAACTTGATCGTAAGGGGGAATTAGCAGCATTACTGGCAACTTGATCGCAGAATTAGAGTGTTTAATTGCGATTTATAATGTAAATGGAATTTAACTTTTATTCACCACCGGATATTAAATATGAGTGAGCAGCCGCAACCAGTTTTTGCTATAGAAAAAATTTATGTAAAGGATTTATCTCTGGAGATTCCAAATGCACCTAATATCTTTCTGGAAAGAGATACGCCCGAGATTAATTTGCAACTTGGAACTAAACATCAAAGTATTGATACAGGATTGTACGAAGTGCTGCTAACGGTAACAGTTACCGCTAAGATTAAAGATAAGATAATGTTTTTGATTGAGACGCAACAGGCCGGTATTTTTCGTATCCAAAATATTCCAAATGAGGAAATAGACCCCGTTCTGGGGATCGGGTGTCCCAATATTCTTTTTCCCTATTTGCGTGAGGTAGTGTCGGATATTGTGACTAGATCCGGTTTCCCACCGGTAATTCTCAATCCGGTAAATTTTGAAGCGATCTATCAGCAAAAAAAAACGGAACCTAGTACACACTAAATTGATAATAATCTTGAAGCTTGAACGTAATCCTACAATGAAAAGAAAATTGCAGAATTCAGTGCCTAGACTGAAATGCAAAATACTGATTGCAGTGATGAGTATTTTGTATTTGCTTCCAGGCTATGTGATGGCTGAGATGGAGTTTTTCTCGATAGCTGAAAATGCCATTGTTATGTATGATGCACCGTCGTTACAAGCTGATAAATTATTTGTGGCAGGGCGCCATCTCCCAGTTGAAGTGGTGGTGGATGTCGATGGATGGGTAAAAGTTCGTGATAGTAGCGGGGGGCTTGCTTGGGTTCAGAAGAAAGATTTGAGTCAACAACGCTATGTTATTGTGACAGTACCATTAGCTGATGTTCACTTGTCCGCAGATGTTAACTCAGAATTAGTATTTCAAGCTGAAGAGAATATCGTTATGGAGTGGCTGCAGTCCGAAATCCAAGGATGGGTGAAAGTGCGGCATAGCGACGGTCCAATGGGCTATGTTAAAGTTAGTCAGGTTTGGGGTTCATGAAAATTGCAGTACTGGGTGCAGGTGCATGGGGTTCCGCATTAGCAATTAGTTTTTCTGCACGTCATCAAATAAATTTGTGGACGAAAGATCCAGAACATGCAGTTGACATGGATAAGCGACGATTTAATCAATCTTTCTTGCCAGGATATTTGTTACCTAAATCGCTAAAGATTACCTCGCAACTTACTGAAGCGCTCGATGGCGTTGATCTCGCTTTGATTGTCGTTCCCATTGCAGGCTTACGCGAAACTTTACGAACTATCATTGCAAGCAATATCAGAGTGCCGCTTATTTGGGGATGTAAGGGTTTAGAGACAGGAACCGCTTATCTGCCGCATCAAGTCGTTGAGGAAGAGTATGGCGTTAAACTTTCTTATTGCGGGGTTTTATCGGGACCTAGTTTTGCGGAAGAAGTAGCACAGGGACTGCCGACAGCTTTAACATTTGCCTCTAACGAACCTGAGTTTTCAAGCAGAATATCGGCAGAATTACATAGCCCAAGATTAAGAATCTATACCAGTGGAGATATTGTCGGCGTGGAAACCGGAGGCGCGATAAAAAATGTAATTACGATCGCGGCAGGTATCTCTGATGGTATTGGGTTTGGCCACAATGCACGTGCCGCATTAATCACGCGAGGGTTAATGGAAATAACTAGGCTAGGGCTTAGCCTGGGTGGAAAGATGGAGACTTTTATCGGATTGGCGGGTGTGGGTGACTTGATTTTGACAAGTACTGGCGATCTATCACGGAACAGGCGAGTAGGATTGATGTTAGCTGCAGGGAAAACATTGCATGATATTTTAAATGAGCTTGGGCATGTAGCTGAGGGTGTGCATGCAGCACTATCAGTGCTGCAATTAGGTAAGAGATTGAATATTGAAATGCCCATTACACAAGCAATTTGCAGTATTTTACATGAAGGTGTGCCGGCGCGAAGTGCTGTGGAAGTGTTGTTAAATCGTGAACAGAAATCAGAAATTTATTGATATTAAATTGACTCGATGAGGTATGAATGATTCCTGTTTCTATATATAACGCATTGTTTGTATGTATTTTTATTATTTTAATGTAAAATTTGTAGCTTTTTGTAACATTGGTCAATCAAATTAATGATGTTACGGGAACGCCTGAATTTGCTTGACCGGGCGTTAACGGCTTGATATAAGTGCGACTGCAGTATTTGCTTGTGATTTAATTACCATTAACTTAGAAGGGGAATTATATGAACAAATCCGAACTCATTGAAGCTATCGCAAACTCGGCTAAAATTTCCAAAGCTTCGGCAGGAAGCGCATTGGATGGAGCATTAACTGCAATAAAGGGAGCGCTTAAAAAGAATGAAAGTGTAACTTTGGTCGGATTTGGGACTTTTAAAGTAGGTACAAGAGCTGCGCGTACGGGTCGTAATCCTCGTACCGGCGCAGCCATTAAGATCAAAGCAGCTAAGGTACCTAAATTCAGTGCTGGTAAAGCACTCAAAGATGCAGTAAACTAGCGCACTTTCTGATTGGGGTGCTTAGCTCAGCTGGTAGAGCGTCGCCCTTACAAGGCGAATGTCGGCGGTTCGATCCCGTCAGCACCCACCAATCAATATAGACCAGTTTGGGAGTGGTAGTTCAGTTGGTTAGAATACCGGCCTGTCACGCCGGGGGTCGCGGGTTCGAGTCCCGTCCACTCCGCCAAAAAATCAGTAATGGATTATAAATTTCCCAAGGTTATTTCCACTAAAATTATTTTCGCAGACTCTAATTGTGTTTGATCTAGTTAACCGAAAAAAACGTGTTGTTCAGGTGATTCTGGGCTTAGCAGTGTTGCCATTTATGTTCTGGGGCGTGGAATCTTATCGGAGCGACAGTGGCGATGGCTATGTTGCAATCGTCGAAGGTGATGAAATTTCCCGGCGCGAGTATGAACAAGCACTACGTGATCATCATGAACGCTTGCGGGGTATGCTTGGCGCAAATTTCGATAGCGCGATGCTTGATAGTTTTGAAGTTAGAAAGTCTGTGCTTGAAAGGCTGATTCAGCAGCGATTATTACAGCAAGAAGCTGTAAAAAATGGCTTTGTTGTTTTGGACTCGCAGTTAATCAAGACAATTCAAGATGTGCAGGCATTCCAAAAGGATAATAAATTTTCTAAGCAGCAATACGAAGAATTGTTGCGTAACCAAGGCCTTACACCCGAGATATTTGAGTCACGTGTGCGCCAAGAACTATTGTTGCAACAGCTGCTGGATGGATATAGTGAAAATGCGATCACGCCAAGCACTATCGCTGAGAGAGTGCAATACCTGAGTGAGGTCCGGCGTGAGATCAGTCAATCACAAATTGTACCTGACCAATTTCTTTCTCAGGTCGTACCTGGAGAAGAAGATATTTCTGCTTATTATGAACAGCATAAAGCAGATTTTGATTTGCCGGAACGAGCCAAAGTTGAATATCTGGTTTTATCTTTGGATGCTGTAGCAAAAAACGAATTCGTGAGTGATGAGGCGGTCAATACTTATTTTTCAGAGCATCAATCGGAGTTTGGTCAATCTGAGGAACGCAAGGCTAGTCATATATTAATCAGTGTGTCTGCTGACGCATCAGAGGAAGAAAAACAAATAGCGCGGGATAAGGCAGAGAAAATTTTGGAGCAGGTTAAGCAGGATCCAGATCAGTTTGCAGAAATTGCAAGAGAGCATTCAGATGACCCCGGTTCAGCAATGCGGGGAGGAGATCTTGGCTTCTTTGGTCGTGGTGTCATGGTTAAATCTTTTGAAAATAAAATTTTTTCGATGCAACTGGATGAAATCAGCGACATAGTAGAAACAGATTTTGGTCTGCATATAATTAAATTAACAGCAATCAAGGAAGAGAGGCACCCAGATCTAGAGGAGGTTCGTGAGCAAATTGAGAATACCCTTAAGATAGAAATGGTAGAAAGTGTTTTTGGTGAGGTTGCCGAGGACTTTAGTAATGTTGTTTATGAGCAGGGTGAAAGTTTGCAAGCAGCGGCTGATAAGTTTGAGTTAACCATAGAAAAGAGTGACTGGATTACAAGAGACTCAATAGAGCCCGAGATTCTTTCCAATGAAAAATTGCTGACAGCAATTTTTTCAGATGATGTCATTTCAAATGGTCGTAATACGGAAGCTGTCGAAGTAAATCCTGATACATTCGTTTCTGCTCGTATTATTGAATATAGACCGGCTACTGCACAGTCATTGTCAATTGTAAGAGATGAGATTGTGGAGAAGCTCAAGCAGGAGAAGGCTGCATCAATGGCTGTTGCAGAGGGACGAGAAAGGCTTATTCGATTACAGGCGAGAGAGATTCTTGATGATATTGCTTGGGATGATACGCAATTGATTTCTTATATGCAGCCGCAGGGATTAGATCATGAGGCTTTGCGGGCTATTTTTAGAGCAGAAGTTGATGAGCTTCCTGTTTATGTCGGCGTGGTTAATCCAGAGGGCGGGTTTAATTTAATACAAATTAGCAGGGTAGTAGAGCCTGTGCCAGATGAAAAAACTACGCTTGAAAATTTTACTAAGCAATTGCAGCAGATGATAACGCAAGAAGAAATGTCGTCTTATCTGGCTGCAATCAGACAGCGGTATGAAGTCAAAATTAAACAAAATAGTTTTTGATTGTTGTTTTAGTATTCTAATTGTGGTTAATCGCCGAGATTAAATGCGACTGTATTAAAACCTGCATCTACATAAGTTATTTCCCCGGTAATGCCACTGGCCAAGTCACTGCATAAGAAAGCGGCAACATTGCCAACTTCTTCGATAGTGACATTACGTCGGAGCGGAGCGACCTTCTCGGTATATCCCAGTAATTTTCCAAAATTCCCAATACCGGAGGCTGCCAGAGTTCTAATGGGTCCGGCAGAAATAGCATTAACACGTATCCCTTTTGGACCCAAGCTGGAAGCCATGAAGCGAACATTCGCTTCAAGGCTGGCTTTGGCTAACCCCATTACATTGTAGTTGGGCATAACACGAACAGCCCCTAAATAGCTTAACGTTAAAAGAGCACCATTTCTATCTTGCATTAATGGCTGAGCAGCTTTTGCAAGGGCTGAGAAACTATAGGCGCTGATATCGTGTGCAATTCGAAAAGCCTCTCTATCAACACTTTCTAGGTAATCTCCACTTAGGGCTTCACGGGGTGCAAAGGCAATTGAATGAATAATACAATCCAATCCATTCCAATGCTTTTGCAGTTGCTCAAAGCACATTGAGATTTCATCGTCGCTTGCTACATTGCAGGGAAATAGTAAACTGCTGTCAAACTCAGCGGCTAACTTTTCAACTCGCCCATGAAGTTCTTCGCTTTGATAAGTAAAGGCTAATGACGCACCTTCTCGTTTCATGACCTTCGCGATACCATAAGCTATTGAGCGGTTACTGAGCAGTCCTGTAATGAGTACACGTTTATTGGCGAGAAATCCCATAAATTTTCCTTGTAAAATTGAGCATTTTGACAAATTATAGCCGAAGGGTTGAGTAAGGTGGCGTTAAACACAAGAATAAGTTGAAGATACGAGTATCATTATTGACTTTGAACAGATTCTGGAAAGCCGGGTTTGCAATGAAATTTTTATTAATTAAGTTCTGGTTACTGACGGTTACTATAGTACAGCTAACTGCATGTGGTGAGAATAATTGGAATAATCCTTATGCCGCTTCGGATACAGGGAAAAATATTCTTTATAGTGTGTTTACTGAACGTCCTAAGCATCTTGATCCGGTGCAATCCTATAGTTCCAATGAAATTCAGTTTACTGCCCAGATTTACGAACCTCCACTGCAATATCATTATTTGAAAAGGCCTTTTGTTTTAATTCCAGCAACTGCGGAAGAAATGCCCATAGTGAAATATTTCGACGCTGAAGGTATCCAATTGTCGGATGAGGCGCATTCTAACGATATTGTTTATAGTGTTTATGAGATCTCGATTAAACCTGAGATTTTCTATCAACCTCATCCAGCTTTTGTGATGGATGAGCAGGATAATTGGTTATATCATGCACTGAACGAGCAAACATTAGCATCGATATTTAAGCTATCCGATTTTGCCTATACAGATACTAGGGAGTTGGAGGCTGAAGATTATGTGTATCAGGTTAAGCGTCTGGCTCACCCAAGATTGCATTCTCCAATATATGGGCTCATGGCGGATTATATAGTGGGACTGAAGGAGTATGCCGCTGCATTGAAAAATGCAGAACTAAATTTACCAGAGGGAGAAAAATACTTAGACTTGAGGAAGCATCGATTAGAGGGGGTTCAAGTAATCGATAAATACACTTATCGCATAAAAATACATGGGAAGTATCCTCAATTTCTCTATTGGTTGGCGATGCCTTTTTTTGCGCCGATTCCTTGGGAAGCAGATCGTTTTTATTCGCAGTTGGGATTAATGCAAAAAAACATAACACTAGATTGGTATCCTGTTGGTACAGGTCCATATATGCTCACTGAAAACGATCCCAATCTGCGCATGGTATTAGAAAAAAATCCGAACTTCCATGACGAATACTATCCGACAAAGGGTATGCTCGGAGATGAAGAGAGTGGATTACTAAAGGATGCGGGAAAAAAATTGCCATTTATCGACAAAGTTATTTATACCCGGGAAAAAGAAAGTATTCCAAGATGGAATAAATTTATGCAAGGTTATTATGATGCCAGCGGCATTGGTTCAGACAGTTTTGATCAGGCGGTTCAGCTAGTCGGACAAGGGGAGGCGACAGTTACCGAAGAAATGGAAGAGCAAGGGATCAGGTTGGAAACAACTGTGGCGGTATCAACTTACTACATGGGTTTTAATATGTTGGATCCTGTGGTGGGGGGGAGGAATGAGCGTGAGCGTGAATCGGCTAGAAAGCTTCGGCAAGCGATTTCGATTGCTGTTGATTATGAAGAATTTATTTCAATTTTTGCGAATGGTCGAGGAATACCCGCACAAAGCCCGATCTCGCCGGGTATTGTAGGCTATCGTGATGGTCGAGAAGGTATAAACTCGATAGTATATGACTGGATTGGTGGTCAGCCGCAGCGAAAATCAATCCAAACTGCAAAGGCTTTGCTTGCGGAGGCGGGATATCCAAATGGGATTGATCGAAAAACGGGAGCGCCATTAATTCTGTATTTTGATGTGACGGCGCGCAGTTCTGAAGATAGATCAAAGCTTGATTGGATGCGGAAACAATTCCAAAAATTAAATATACAATTGGTAGTTAGGAGCACAGATTACAATCGTTTCCAAGATAAGATTCGAAAAGGCAATGCACAAATCTTCGAGTGGGGTTGGAATGCAGACTACCCTGATCCGGAGAATTTCTTGTTTTTACTATATGGACCTCAACGCAAGGTCGGAAATAGTGGTGAGAATGCTGTGAATTATGACAATACTGAATATAATCAGTTGTTTGAGCAGATGAAAAATATGGAGAATGGGCCGGAGCGACAACTGATTATAGATCGCATGGTGGAGATATTGCGTTACGATGCGCCCTGGTTGTGGGGATATCATCCAAAAGATTATGGTTTGTATCATTCTTGGTATCAGAATGTTAAACCAAACAGAATATCAAATAATAATATCAAATATTTTAAAATTGATGCCAATTTAAGAGAGGCTAAGCGTCGCGAATGGAATGAGCCGGTATTTTGGCCTATTGCATTGATACCAATTATTTTGATGATTAGTTTTGTTCCCGCTGTAGGAGCGTTCCGTCGTCACGAAAGTAGTACTGCAGTACGTAAAGCCTAAATTCACAGCAATCTACTGATAATGCTAAGTTATATTGTTAGACGTTTGTTTTATGCGATACCGATACTTATCGGGGTCAATTTACTTACATTTACGTTATTTTTTGTAGTGAATACACCTGATGATATGGCGCGCATGCAATTGGGTATTAAGTATGTTACGCCAGAAGCAATTGAAAAATGGAAAGTTGAGCGAGGTTACGATAAGCCTCTATTGTTTAATTCTGAAGTCGAGAAGCTGGAAAAACTGACGAATACAATTTTCTTTGAGAAATCAATTTCAATGTTTGTTTTTGAATTTGGACGTTCGGATGATGGGCGGGATATTGCGCGAGAAATTAAGTCGCGCATGATGCCAAGCCTTGCAATTGCGCTGCCTGTATTTGTATTAGGGTTGCTTGTTTATATTACTTTTGCGTTGCTGATAGTTTTTTTTCGTGCCACCTATATCGATTTCTGGGGGGTGGTTATATGTGTGGCGCTGATGTCGATTTCGAGTTTATTTTATATTATTGTTGGACAGTTTTTGGTAAGTAAATTATGGCATTGGGTTCCAATATCGGGTTATGGATCTGGATTAGACGCAACAAAGTTTTTGTTGTTGCCTGTCTTGATTGGCGTTATTAGTAGTGCTGGGTCTCACATTCGTTGGTATCGTACAATATTTTTAGAGGAGATGAACAAAGAATATGTGCGTACAGCTAGAGCAAAAGGGTTATCGGAACGTATTGTTTTATTCAGGCATGTACTCAAAAATGCATTAATTCCAATTCTAACCGGCGCGGTTGTTGTCGTGCCTCTGTTGTTTCTGGGGAGTTTGCTGGTCGAATCTTTTTTCGGTATTCCGGGACTTGGCAGTTATACCATCGATGCGATTAATTCACAGGACTTCGCGATTGTCAGGGCAATGGTTTTTCTGGGCTCAATGCTTTATATTGTGGGGCTGATCCTAACCGATATTTCTTATACGCTTGTTGATCCAAGAATACGACTTACTTAGGTGTGATTTTTTGGGGATAGAATTCGTTAAGTCGCGAATTTCAGGCTTGCAGAAGTGATTTTTGAAATATTATTGCCCTTTTATATTACCTCAATATAAAACAAGATTGACTTATGGGGGTAATATATTCATAATCCCCCGTTTCGTTCGGAGGGGTTCCCGAGCGGTCAAAGGGATCAGACTGTAAATCTGACGGCTCTGCCTTCGAAGGTTCGAATCCTTCCCCCTCCACCAAGTTAGGAAGTAGTATGGTAGTAAATTGGCTTTAGGGAATGGATGTTATGCTTTGGTGGATCGATTTTGCGCTTTCTTACAGGGTTTGTAGCGCGGGTGTAGCTCAATGGTAGAGCAGAAGCCTTCCAAGCTTACGACGAGGGTTCGATTCCCTTCACCCGCTCCAGGTTTGGGTGGTATCAATTTATATGGTTATTGGTTGTTTGTGTATATGCTTGCCCATGTAGCTCAGTGGTAGAGCACTCCCTTGGTAAGGGAGAGGTCGCCAGTTCAATTCTGGCCATGGGCTCCATAGTATGATGGATTGTTTGGTTAAAGCACGTAAAGGGGAAACAAGACATGGGAAAGAGTAAATTTGAGCGATCGAAACCACATGTAAATGTTGGAACGATAGGGCATGTGGATCATGGTAAGACTACGCTTACGGCGGCAATTACGACGATACTGACGAAGAAGTT
>RRZT011293907.1_pt1 | contig 20482 bp, 22 predicted proteins | sample 2165551 | NCBI WGS metagenome assembly RRZT01 (sample SAMN10456910, study PRJNA506462) | wastewater metagenome | biome: wastewater; feature: sludge; material: wastewater sludge; isolation source: wastewater sludge with Escherichia coli K12::gfp cells carrying plasmid... | place: USA: Moscow, Idaho... | reverse complement strand
TTGTCTGTGCCGGGGTTGTCTGTGCCGGGGTTGTCTGTGCCGGGGTTGTCTGTGCCGGGGTTGTCTGTGCCGGGGTTGTCTGTGCCGGGGTTGTCTGTGCCGGGGTTGTCTGTGTGCTGGCCGCCCGGTGCCCGAGCAGGCCGGCCAGGATCGCCAGCAGACCCACCCCGGCCACGGCCACCCATGTGCGGGTGTGGTGTGTGCGTGGGCGGCTGGCCGGGGTCGGGGGCAGCGCCTCGTACACCTCGTACTGCCCGTCGGTACGCAGGCTGTAGTCGACACTCATCGAGGCTCCCGGGGGTCGTCGGCCAGGAACCGTGCCCGCGCGGCGTCCAGCGCGGCGGCCTGGTCCGGGGTGCTGTGGTGGGGTTGGGCCGGGTACTGCCGGTCGAGGAAGGCCCGGGCGGCGTCGTCGAGACCGGCGCCGTCGGCCGCGGGTGCCAGGGCGGTGGTGGGCAACGGTGTGGCGGGGGGTCGGTGACCGGTCGCGCAGTCGGTGAACGGGCCGTCGCGGCCTTGCAGCATCGCCCGGTGGTAGTCGAACTGGTCACGCAGCCAGGTGGCCATCGCCGCGCCGTCGCCGGGTTGGGCCAGGACCGCGGCCTCCCACGACTTCCACAGCCAGGTCAGCCGTTCGTAGGCGTCCGGGTGTTCCCACCACCGGGCACACCACGGCAGCCGGGTGCCCGCACCGAGCACGGTGTAGACGCTGTTGACCCATTCCTCCGGGGACTCGAACCGCGACCCGGCGGCCGGCGCAGACGACGCCGCCGGTTCCGGCGCGAGGCCGGCGTCGTCGTGGTCCGGTTCGGCGGTCAGCGCCATCACGGTCTGTTCCAGGGCGGCGACCCGATCGGCCAAGCCGTGGTCGCCGGTCATCGGGTTCCTGCCTGTGTGGCCCGGGCGGCCTCGGCGATGGTGCCGGCCAGCCGGGCCTGCGCGCCCGTCAGGGCGTCGGCGTCGCGGGACTGGTACCAGGGCCGCAGGGCGACCATGGCCGCGGGATGGCCGGTGGCGATCAGCACCGCGGTTCCGCGCGGGATGCCCCGCACCGACGCGGCGTCCATCACCCGCTGCCGGGACACATTCGTCGACGTCGAACTGCCGCGCTGCCCCGAGCCGGTCGAGTAGGAGGTGGTGGTCACCCACTGATCCCCGAGCAGTTTCGACACCGACTCGTTGAAGGTGGCGTCGTCTTGGCCCGGCCCGATCAGTTTGATCGTGGAGGCCGACCACAGCGCTTTCATACCACCGTCTTTCCAGACGGCCTCGCCTTGCGGGAAGGACTGCAGGATCGTGCAGATGAAGATGGCCCGGGACCCGGCATGCGACACCAACTGGGGCAGGTCCGCGATCGGGGCCACCGCCGCGGCCTCATCCAGGATCACCGTCACCGGCGGGTCGACCCGCCCGCCCTGGGCCTCCGCCGCACTGATCCCGGCCCGGATCACCGCGTCGGCCAGTGCCGCGACCAGCGGCGCGGCCGAACCCCCGGAGTCCTTACTCAACAGGTACAGGGTTTCCCGGGTCGGGATGAACGCACCCGGGTGGAACTGGACCGCCCCGGCGGTGGGCGTGACCCACGCCATGATCTGCGGGTTGCGCAGGCAGGCGGCCGCCGCCCGGGCGGTGAAGTAGACACTGGACCGGGTTTCCTCGGCCAGCCGGGACATCTCCCGCAGCGACTGGGCGACCTGATCGAAGCCGGCGGCCGCCGCCAGGGTGGACGGTTCGGTGGCCAGATCGTTGGTCAGCCACTGGTAGACCTGCGGCAGCAGACGGCCGGCGACCGCGGCGGCCAGGATCAACCCGCCCAGCAGTTCGGTGGCCGACTGTCCCCAGATGCGTTGCTTCTCCCCGGCGATGGTGGCCAGGAAATGCCCGGCCAGGCGCTCGGCGGCTTCCACGGTGTCGATCCCGGCCAGCGGATTCCACCACAACCCCTGCGGGGTGTGGGCCAGTTGTTGCGGGTCGAACACGTGCACCGGCGCCCCGGTGCGGTGCGCGCGCGGCCCGGCAGTGATCAGCAGGTCGGCCTTGTTCGAGGTGGCGACCACCGGTCCCGGCGCCGACAGGATCGCCGGGATCGCCACCGCGGTGGTCTTCCCGGACCGGGGCGCCATGATCGCGGTGGCCACGTCTTCCCAGCCGGCCAGCAGCAGCGGGCCGGGCCGACGCTGGCCGGTGAGCAGGTGACCGATCGCCACCCCTGCCTGGCCGGGGTGGATCTGGCGGGATCGCCGGTCGGCCTGCGACGGGCGCAGCCGGGCGACCTGCTCGCGGCGTCCGGCCAGGGTCAGGGGTTGCATGTCGCGGGACGTGGCCAGGCCACGGTGCGCGGAGTCGGAGTCGAGACGCTGGCCGGCCCAGCGCACGGCCGGCACGCCGACCAGCACGACCACCGCCGCGAGGATGGCCCCGGCGACCAGCCACACCACCGCCGGGTCGGTGTGGGGCCACACCGCTCCCACATCACCGGCCGCGGCGATCACCAGCACCGGGGAGAAGTCCACCTGCGGCCAGCCGCCGGTGGCGATGCGGGAGGCCACGGCGCCGCCGAGCCACAGCGCGGTCGAGGCGACCGTGACGGCGGTCGCGCCGGCCACGATCGCCCAGCCCAGCCACGCCGAGCCGGGCATCGGCGCGGAGCTGGGGCGGACCGGGCGGGGGCTCACTCGTGGTCCTTCCAGCGTTTGTCGGTGTTGTGCACGTCGGCGCGGATCTCGGCGTCGGTCAGCAGGACCTGCACCGGGATCCCGGGCCGGTTGGCCACCTTCAGCAGGAACTTCCCGCGCCCCGGGGGGGCGGTGTTCCGCGCGATCGAGGTGGGGGTGTGCCAGGAGGAGACCAGTGCCTTCTCGGCGCCGGTCAGGCGCACGATCCCGGCGTCGATCTCGTCCAACTCGTGCATCGGCAGGCCGCCGAGCATCAGCAGGGCGGACCGTTCGATGAACCCGCGTGCCTTGGCCCGGTCCTGGGCCAGTTCCAGGGCGTTGAGGTCAGCGATCGTGTGGGTGATCGCGATCTGCCCGACACCGTCCTGGCGGTTCGTGCGGCCCAGAAAATTGATCCGGTCCACCATCCCCGGCCCGGCCGACAGCACCCGCCACAACTCATCCAGGACGACCAGGGTGTGCCGCTGCGGCGCGACCCCGGCATCGGCCAGCGCGTTGGCCGCCCACACGGTGCCGTAGGTTTCGTTCCAGGTGGCCAGCAGCACCGCGGCGGTCAACGTTTCATCGTGTCCGGCCAGCCCCGACACATCCACGCACACGGCCGGGGAATCCAACGACAGCCGGGTGGATGTCTGCCCGGCGAACACCGCACCGAGTTCCCCATCGATCAGCGCGATCAGCGAACGCTGCAGCGGATCCACCACGCTGCGGTAGGTGTCGTCGTCGCCGCGGTCCAGGGTCGGCAGCCGCACCGGATCCGGGCCCTGGTCGAGCATCTGCACCAGATCAGCGAGCACCGGCGGCCGGTCGGCCCGGTGGGATCCGATCAGCAGTCGCAGGGCCGCGGAGAGCACCGCCCGCTCGGTGTCGGTGCCCCGCTGGCCGCGGATCATCGCCAGCAGGGCCTGCACCATGTTCAGCCTGCGGGCGTGGGCTTCCTCGCGCAGCTGGTGTGCCGGCTGGCCGACCAGCCGGCAGGCCGCATCGGCCAGGGTGCCGGGGTCAAGCGGGTTGATCGAGCCGCGACCGCGCCCCATCTGGATGACTTGGCCGCCCAACGCCCGCACCACATCGGCGTAATCGGGTTTGAGGTCCCCGGCGCAGATCGCGGTCACCCCGCGCGCCGCCAGGCCGATCAGCTGGCGGCGCACCAGCGTCGACTTGCCCAACGCCGGCAGACCGAGGACGAACGCGGACGGGGTGGGTAAGATCCGGGCCGGGCGGAACCACGACAGCGGATCACAACACACGGTCGCCCCGGTCAGCAGGTTGCGGCCCAGCGGGACACCGACCATCGGGGATTCCCCACCCACCGCGAACGGATACAGCCCGCAGGCCTGCATGGTGGAGGCCCGCCACTCCAGGGCCGGTTCCACGAACGGGTCGTAGCCGCCGCCCGCGGCTTTGATGCCCCGCCGGTGGCGGCTGACAGCGCGGCGGTTCACCTGATCGGTGGTCACAGGTTGTCCCGCAGAAACCCCGGAAGCCGAACCTGGTGCTGCAACACCATCCCGATGCCAAGCCCCGCGACGAAACTGGCGGCCTGGGTGCCGGCCGCGGGACGCAGCCGAACCCGCGAGGTCGCGGCCAGCTGGTCGATGACATGCCCGGCGGTCTCCAGGCCCGCCGCCTCATCCACGGTGACGGTGACCAGCAGGGAGAAACGCACCAGGCCCGCGCCGGCGGCTTGCTCGTCGGCGGTCTGTCGGGCCATGGCCACCGCCAGCGATTCGGTTGCCCGCACCTCGCCCTTACGGGCCTCGGCGCGGGACCTTGCCGTGCGCACATCCCGGTCGGCGATGGTCGCCGCGCTCGTGGGTGAGTGCGGGCGGTATTGCACCGTGACGCGTTTGCGTGCCAGGGCGTTGTGGGCATTCAGCAGCGACGAGAGTGTGGTCGCCGGCACCGGTGAGGTGGGTGCTGCGGTCATCCGCCACACCTTCGACCAGGCGCTGTCGTGGCGTAGATGGTCCCATCCGACTTTCATCAGGGCGGGCCCGCAGTCCTGCCAGGGAATCGTCGGCAGCTCGTCGCGTGCCCCCAGCTCCTCGAACCCCATGCGGGTCTCCGGGGAGTATGCGCAGGACACCAGCGCGGTGACCTCCCCCGGTGTCATGGGTGTGGCCTCTCCGCAGCCGGCAGCCTGCAGCCGGGCGCACAGGCCGGGCAGCCGGTCGGCAATCTGGTTGATCAGCCGATCCTGCGGTATCGGTTTCGCCGAGATCGAGGGCGTCCGCGACCAGGTCAGCGTCACCCAGGTCGTGACGGTGGCAGATCCGGCGGGCCAATTCTGCGCAGCTTCATTGAGCACGGCCCGGGCCAGATCCGGGGCGCTGTCCGAGGTCAGCCGTTCCACCTCGGCCGACAACTTCTCCCCCGAGTCCGGGGCGGTATCGACGGTGACGCTGGCCCCTATCAGATTGGGTTCGTGCGGCAGGTCCGCCAGGAAATCTCCCCACCGGGCAACCCACAGATCGACAGTGTCGGGATCCACCAGGGATCCTGCCTCAGGGTTGCAGCCGAGCAGCACCGAATAGTGCTGGGTATGGGGCACCGCGACGATCCCGAAGCAGCGCCCGAGCGCGTCGGCTTGCTCGATGAGCGCGGTGGTCGTCAGCAATCCCGGAAGGCGCAACGGCTGCGAATGGATCGGGGTGCTGCGGTCCCCCAACGTCCCCGGTGCGTACACGTTGCGGCCCTTACGGCAGTTGCGGCGGTGGGCTAACCGCGCACCGAGGATCGCGTAGCCGTTGCGGCCGTCCGCGCCGGTGACCGTAAGGGGGGTCAAGGCCAGGGCCAGGGCCACGAACGCGATCGAGGCAGGGACCAGCCCGCCGGCGGTGAGCACCACGAACACGACTACCGCGCCGATCAGGAAGATGCCCGTCCCGATCGGGCCCAGTGGACCGATGCCCGCAGTGCGAGGCTTCTGCCAGTTGCCGTACGTGCGGATCTCCGGTGCCTGGTTGCGGGTTGGGACGGTCACGATGCTCCTCCTTGAGTGACGGGACTCCCGCCGGTTGCTGTGCTCTTGACCGCTCCTGCCGCCGCCGCGACCGCCGCTCCTTTGGGTCCTGCGGCCGCTCCTGCGGAACTGGCTGCTGACCCACCGCGGCGCGCGCCACCAGCCAGGGCCATGCCTGCCGCGGTCATTCCCGCGCCCCCGCCGCCGGAACCTCCGAGGGCTCCAGCCGCCGGCACCAGCAGCTTGATCAGAGCTGGCAATGCCAGGATCGCGACGAACATCATCGAAACCCCGGCCACCAGCGACGTCGCATCCCCGCTCTGCTGCATCAGCCAAATTGATGTCGCATAGATGGTCGCAGCGACGGGCTTATAGAGAATGAACGCGAACGTCCAGCCGGTGATCTTCTCAAACCAGTTGCGTCCCCAGGTCGACGCGGAACCCGCGGCGGCCAACGGCAGCACGGCCGCAAACAGCACGATGACCCCCGAGCGCATGATGAGCAGTACCACCTGGACCAGCGTGAACAGCACCCCGACGAACCCCAAAACGAACATCACACCGGCGTTCGCGGCGGTCACATCCACCGGGATCTTCCCCGTCTCAGATATCCAGTCCTTGCCGGTCGCCGCGTCGATGATCCACGCCGAGTATTCGTCGCCGAAGGTCAGGAGAACATCGATGAGCATCACGCCGGCCACCGAAACCAGCACCGTGGTCACCACCGCCCGCAGCAGGTCAGCAGCCGGGCGCCCATCCCGATGCCAGATCATCTTCGCGGCCGCGATCAGTACCATCAGGGTCATCACGAACGTCGTGAGCCACATCAGGTGTGAGCGCATCTCCCACACCGGCCCCGACAGCGCGCCGGGGTTGCACTGCGCACTGGCGTAGACCAGGTCGGCCTTACGCTGCGCGCAGGTTTCCGCCAGCACCGGGGAGGCCGCTTTCGTCCACGGTGTGATCACCCAGTCGATGTAGAACTTCCAGAAGGAATTCAGAAACGACTGGGCCGCCTCGCCCAGTCCGCCCAGTGCCACGGAACTGACCGCTTCGGCGGCTTTGTCCACCACGCACTTCGTGGGGTTGAGGAGGCATTCGGAATCCACCGCTGGTATCACCCGGGCCCCCATGGAACAAAGTCGTCAGTCTCGATCTCAGCGATCGTCGGGTGAATGCTGGGTGTCAGCAGCATCTTCCAGTCACCGTCAGCCCACTGCAGTTGGTAGGTGGTCACCCTCTCCTGGTCCTCGGCTCCATGCATCGAGGTGATCGCGCGGATCCGAACGTCGGCGGTGGAAACGGTGTAGTCGTCGACCTGGAAGCCAGTGATCCTTCGCGTCAGGACAGGGGGTTGGCCGTCGGCTGGCCGCGAGGTCAAGGCTTGGTCCAGGTAGTCGGTCACCGTGATGCAACTCTTCGACAAGTAGTCCTTGGCCTCTGCGTTGTTAAGGCCAAATCCGTCCTCAATGGTGCTTGCCGCCATCACAGCGCCCATCGGAGTCTGAGACCACCCAGCCCACTCCCCCGCAGCTGCGTTGGCAGGACCGTAGGTGGGCGACGAAGGCACCCAGGTGATGAGGCGCGGCAGGTCGACCTTCGCCCACGTGACGTCCGCTGGCGCGGTGGTCGGGACCGTCCACGTCGCTTCCTGTGCCGATTCACCGGCACTGGGTAGCGGTGCAGGGGTGTTCGAGGGTTGGCGCTGATTGCCAACGATGATCCACAGGGTCGCTGCGGCACCCATGAGGAGGAGCAGCGCGGCTAGAACCCACAGTGCACGTCGCCTGGCACTGTGGGTTCTAGCCGCGCTGCTCGATTCGAGGTTCATATTCACGGGGCCTATCTCAGCAGGTCACTGCATGACCTGGTTAACCAGGAATGCGGCGGCCGCAGCAAGCACCATGCCGCCGAACACGAATCCAAGCCGGCCCATGTGATCGCCACCGCGACCCTGGTTGTGAGAAACCACCATCACTCCTGCGGTGATGAAGATCCCCAGCACAGCAAGGAACATCACGATCCACAGACTCCACGCAAGGATCTTGTCCAGACCCTCCGTTCCAGGTGGTCGATCAGGGGTGGGCTGGGTGATCAGAGGGAATGCAGTGGAAACGATCCGGACGCTCAGATCGGTGAGCATTTCGGGATCCTCCTATCAGAGAACTTTGCAAGCCTTGACGGTCATTACAGCGAACACCATACACGGATGATCCTCTTGAGCGAACCTAGATGTGGTCGTGTTCGCCAAGTCGAACAGGAATCCCCCGCGCGGTAACGTGGAGCCCGATGAGTACGGACTTTGCGGCCAGGCTGAATCGCCTGTTCGAGATGATTCCCGGGCCCGACGGCCGGACGTACTCCAATGACGCGGTCATTGCAGGGATCGCCGCTAAGGGCGGGCCTGCCATCAGTAAGGGCTACTTGTCGGAATTGCGGACGGGCAAGAAGACCAATCCAACGTTGAAGCACATCGAGGCCCTATCCACTTTCTTCGACGTCGATCCCACCTACTTCGTTGGCGATGCCGACTACGCCAAGCGGGTGGAGTCCGAACTTAGGCTCCTGGCAGGCATGAAGCGGGCCGGGGTCCGAGACATAGCGATGCGGGCCTCTCAATTGAATGAGAGCGAACTCAGCCTGGTCGAAGCGATCCTGGAGACCGTAATCCAGAAGCACGAAGAAGCCGGCGAAGACCCGCGATCCGGCTAGAGGATGACGAAGATCGGCCAGGCCGAGAGCGCACCGATCACCAGGCCGGCTGTGACCTGGGCGACGGTGTGATCCCGCAAATGAACACGACTCCACGCCGCCGCCGCGGCCAGCACTATCCACAGGGGAGCCAGCGCCCAGCCAAACAGCACGCAGGCGCATACCGATGCTGCGGCTGCCACGCCGGTGTGGAGCGAGATCTTCCACACCAGTGTGATCGCGAGGGCGGTCACCGCGCCAGACACCATCGCGACCTGAACCGCCAGCACTTCAGCTGGCGCGTGAGCCACTAGCAGCAACAACCAGCCGGTGAGAACAGACACGATGGTCCAGGCCATAGGCCTGATCCGCTCCGTGCGATTAGGCAAGTGTCGAGACGTGAGTTTGCCTCTTGCGATCGCACGTAGGCCAACGGTGTAGGGGATGATCCCGGTGAACAGTGAGGCCGCTACGCCCCATGCCAGCCGCGACGCCCAGGACCCGCTGGTGGCTAACCCAGACGCAAGAGTGATCGCGATGACGATGTGTGCCGGAGCAAGGACCTCCGTGAGTGCCACAGCCAACCGGTCGATCGGCGTTCGCAGCACCGGCCCGGCGGGCGACGTCGTGGTCACTGAACTGTTTCCCATGATGTGCTCGTAATCCGTTCAGCGAGTGTGTTTGCAGTTGTGGGCGGGACTTTGGCGACTCCGAGTAAGAACGTCTCCATCTGATCGACGTCTTCACCGACCGGCGGCACTGGGCTGCCCGGTTCGCTAGCTCTTGGACCCACCGCCAGTCCTGCGGCGATCCACCCTGCCGTGGCCCGAAATGCGTCTTCCTTGTCAGTCCCTTCCGCGCTCACGTGGCAAGCCACGTCCCAGGCGGTTGCAGGAAGTCGTGCACTCAATAGTCGCATCCAGTCTCTGATCTCGATGCATGCCCGGTACAGCGCGAACCTGGCTTGATCAGCCGAGAGTTGTCCGGAATCCCCAGGAAACGGGTTCAGAGCGATGTCAGGATCGACGACCGACAGGCGCGTCCACAGTGGCTGCAGCGTCCGTAGTCGTCTCCGGATGCGTGCGGCGTCGATACGGCGACCGAGCATCGGCCAAGACGAGGCCATCGCCGCGGAGACTGCCATGACCGTGACTGCAAGGAGCACTAGCCACGATGCGAGGGGATTGGGAGCCACAGATCTCACGGTGGCCCAGATCACGCTTGCCCTGACGATCGCGTAAGCGCCGAGGCCAATCGCCCCAGCACAGAGGAAGATGAGGCTCGTACGCAGCCGCGACGGGCCAACCCGACGGGCACACCGCGCAGCGATGACCGCTGCGCGGCCGCTAGCGGCCAGACACCAGCCGAGCCAGAACATCCAAAAGACCAGCATCCAACCCGGGTGTGGCCAGCGGACCGAAAGGTCACTGCGCGCCGGCTGTCCAAGAAGCAACGCCGCAACAAGGCCCCCGAGCACCAGCGCTGTGGCTCCCCCGCGTCGCCAAGCCCCGGCCGGGGCTTGATCGGGCGGCAGGGTAATGGCGCGTAACGCCATCAAGAGTTCCGTCGAGCCGAGGATCAGCAGGATGAACATGAACGTTCCCGCCAGCCCCGCAACGCCGAGCGAACTATCGACGAAACCATTCACTGGTCGGACGTACAGCGTCGCTACGGCGGCGGTGAGAACTATGCAGCGAAGGTTGTGCGCGTCGGTCGGGCCCTGCGAGTCAAAGGCTGGCTTTCGAAGTGATTGTCCTGGCGCCCGCAAGCGTGCAAGGGCAACCAGCCACAGCCCAGCCGCGAGGGCAATGCTGGCTATGACCATCTCAGTCAGCGCCGAAGACAGCCGCTGCTCTTCGCAGGCTTGGATCGTGTGCCCAGTGACGCCGTGACGTCCCCTGGGTGCGGGAGAGAACCATCGAGGCCAACTGTTCCGCCTGCCGTTCCTGCGGGTCAGAGTACGCAGTCCGGGCAAGCATCCGGCTAGCTAGCTTCGGAGAGAGGCTGGTCAGAGTCTCGCTGAGACCCAGCCGGTGATCCAGAAGGACATGTGCCAATTCGTGCATGACCACGTGGTCGCGGTGCGGACCGGCCAGGTTGGGGGCTATGAACACCAAATCCGCCTGGTCAGTCGCTAGCCACAACCCGCAAAGGGACTCACTCTCGATGCCGGTCGGTAAATCATGGACAACGATCGGGCGGGACCGCTGCGCGGCCACGGCGTCGACGAACTCTTCAATGCTCCCAGCGAGCGCCGGGAGTCGGTCCAAGGTAGACCTCAACTGCTCGTCAATCGTTTGCATCACGTCACCCCCGTCTGTTGTGCACGGGGAAACTGTAGTCGAAGAGTTTTCCACAGCGGGCGTGTCGGTCTAACTGATAGGTGTGTCGATCCGCTAAAGATAGTGCCATGGCTCAACCTCATAAGGGACCTCGCAGGCAGGTGGCCTCGACCCGCGTCCACGAAGAGGTCTACCAAAGGATGGAAGTGGAGGCGCGCCGCCTGGGGGTCGCCAAGAGCGACTTCATCGCCCATGCACTGTGCCGGTACTTCGATCTGGATGAGTTCGACCCTCTACGAGAGCAATCCGATGAGGCTCAGATGCAACTGACCGCGTAACGCGCGGGACGGGGGTACAACCGGCCCCCGGGAAGCAGAAAACCCCGCCGGCCCCTCTTGTTTGGCGACGTGAGGGCAGACGAGGTTTCTACATAGTCTGGAGTCAGCATAACCGGCCCTGATGCGGCCGTGCACGCCGATACGCGGCTTTCTGCTGGCGTGTCGCGCACGGTCCTACCCGATTTCACCGATTCAGTGGCTGCGGCCACCGAATGGGAAGCCTGCGCGCATCTGATCGCGGGCGGTTCTGCGATGCGCTTGATGGTGCGACAGAACGGCCGCGCGGCGTATCCGGCCGGCGCTCAGCGCCCATTGAGCCCGCAGTTGCCGAATGCACCAGCGGCGGTGATGCTGTGGGACCGCACCCGGCGACTCCCCATGCTGGCACTGGACTTCGATGCCAAGAACGGTCACGGGCCGCGCTCGACCGAACGCGACGCCCAGGCCGCCCTCCAGCTGCTGGCCGAGGTGGGTCTTCATCCGGTGGCCGACCGGGCTCCTACCGGAGGCTGGCATGTCTATGCACGGCTACCTCAGCCAGCAGCAGGGTGGGAAGTACGCCAGCTCGCGACCGCACTGGGACAGTTGTGGCCCACCCTTGACCACTCTCCCCTGCTGAACCCCGAACATGGTTGTATCCGTCCGCCGGGATCTGCGCACCGCACCAGCGGCTACCAGAGGTTGGCGGGGCCGGTGGCCGAGGCGGTGGCAGCACTGACCCGAACCCCTGCCGCCGAGGGGTGGAAGCGGCTTCGCGACCGGGTCGGGGCAACTCACATCCAAACCCCTGCAACCGATCTCCCGGCCGAGATGACCCGGGCCGCGGTGGGTGCCTGCCGCCGGTCGATCAACGCGACCGCCGATCAGCTGGCCCGCACCGGCCAGCACCCAACCCGGGAGTTCCCCTCCCCCTCTGAGGCCCGCTTCTCGGTCATCCGTTCGGCGGTCAACGCCGGCTGGTCTCTGTCCGATGTAGAGCTGGCCCTGCGCGGCCCGTGGGCCTGGCTGCGTACTTCGTACGGCAGCAAGCATCACTCCGCGCTGGCCCGAGACTTCCACAAAGCGCGAAACCAACGTACCCACGAACTGCGAAAGAGAACTGTCCGAATATCCGACACAAGCCAACCTCTCACACAGGGGGGGCCACCAAGCCGGTTCCTACCCGGTTCCGACGATCCTCACCTGGCTCTTCGGAAGTTCACCACCCACACGCGCAACCACCGACGCCACCGTGGGTACTCCCCCCGATTTCGCGCAGTCCTCGACGCGGCGATCTGGGCGGGACATGTCCAGGGCAGGATCTACGTGAATGTCGGTGTGCGTTCGTTAGCTGAGCAATCCGGCGTGCACTACGACACTGTCGCCGGCGCTCTGCATGAGCTGGCTGCTGATGGGCTACTCGTCCGGATCTCGACCGGCCGCGGCCGTGATGCCGATGTGTGGCGCATCAACGTTGAGCTCGGGCACGGCCAGCGGCCCGCCCGCGGCCGCCGGGTCGGTCTCCGGCCGGTGTTTCGAGTTTTGGGTGGGCATCTGGTCGGTGAGGTGTACGAGGCCCTGGTTGAGTCCCCTACTCCGCTACAGACAGGAGATTTGGCGCGGATCCTTGGCTACGACCGGCGGCGCATCCATGAGGCACTGATGCTTCTGGGCGGATGGGACCTGGCTTCCAGCAGCCAGCACCTGGGCTGGACGGTGGGCGCCGCCGATCCGACTGCACTCGCACGTCGACTGGGGGGCTGGGACGACTGGAAACAGCAGCACGACCACCACCAGTCTCAGCGCGCCATGTGGCGGACGTTCCTCGAGCGCCACCGTGAACCAGAGGTACCGAGCGGTCAACTCCTACTCGACGAACTCGCCGCCGCAGCACCTGACTCAGAAACGTGGATCGAGGAATTCGCAAGTGGAACCTCGCCGCCGGAGGCCACCGTTATCACGGCGTAGCATCCAGTTTGGGATACCGCCTGGACTGTGGCGCTGCCTACCGTGCCTTGTAGGTGTCTAGACGCTCATTACCGTCTAGAGTACCGCCTGGCGTGTGGTGGGATGTCCCGCGCTTTTCCCGCCCAAAGTTCTTGCGGCGTGTTGCGGGCGCGCCTCCCCAGATTACAGCGGTAATACCGCTAGCGTTACCGCCTAGCACCAATTGAGGAAAGGGGATGCGACCTTATGGCATTTGACAACACCCTCGTCATCGCTCAAGGAAAAGGTGGGGTTGGGAAGACCTCTCTTGCCGCCAATGTGGCCGGCCTAGCTGCATCCGAGGCCGGACTTCGAGTACTCGTGGTGGACCTGGACCAGCAAGCCAACCTGCGCCGCGATCTCGGCACGGAACGAAACACTGGCGATGCTCTGCTCACAGCGCTGATCGCGGGCGACCGGCTACCGATCCACCGGGACGTGCGACCTGGCCTTGACCTCGTTCCCGGCGGGCCAGCGGTAGGCGACGTCGCTGGCCTGATGTTCTCACGTGCCCAGCGCGGTGGGGGAGACCTGACCGACATGCTCACGGCAAGCCTGTCAGCCATGGCCACCGACTATGACCTCATCGTGATCGATACACCCCCCGGCGAACGGTTGACAGTCGAGGCAGCAATGGGCGCGGCACGTTTCGTGGTCATTCCTACAACCGCCGACGACGGCTCACTGGACGGCCTTGAACTCACCGCTCAGCGGTTTCAGAACGCGCAGAGTCGCAACCCTGATCTGGTCCTCCTGGGGGTTGTCCTGTTCGGGGTCGGAGCTGGATCACGGGCCATTGAGCGCGATACGCGAGAGATCATCGCGACGGTTCTCGGTGATGCGGCACCCGTTTTCGAAGCTCGCATTCGTCACCAGGCGGCAGCTGCTGTAGACGCCAGACGCAACGGACTTCTGATCCACGAACTGGAACGCACCGTTACTGCCAGCCGCGGCCAGCGGCTCGCGCAACTGTCCGGCAAGGCTTCTTCTGGGGCTGCCGATGTCATCGACTTGCGCACTCGTAACGCCAAGGGGCTGACCGATGACTACTTTGAGCTGACGCGCGAAATTCTGGATGCGATGACTGCCGTGAACGCTGGACCGGGAGGGATTTGATGACGTCTACAGATCGTCCCTCGCTGGCTGGCGCATTCAAGCCTGCCGTGCGTCGTCAAGCAGGCGCGACTGTTTCACCTGCGGCGCAGGCCACCGCTGATCCCTCTGTCTATGTCGCTGGACTTCCACCAGCCGGCCGCGTGCATAACGTCGCCGTCTACCTACCTGTCTCTTTGCGCGGTCAAGTTCGTGAACGGGCTCGAGCCCGCGGTCTGAGCATTACTGACCTGGTGGAAGAAGCTTTCGCTCAGCACGGATCCAACTGGCACGAGTTAGCTGCTCCGCCGGCCCACCGTCCGGGCTCGATGCCGGCCCGCAGCGTCCCTCGGAGAGGCCACGGAACTATCCAGATTCAGCTCCGCCTCGACGACCGGCAACACCAATGGCTAGACACTCAGGTCGAGCGGCACGACGCACCCAGCCGATCCGCGCTAGTTGCAGCGGTGCTGTCCCGCCACCTCGGCGTGTAGCTGCTGACGATTCGTGTGGGGGAGTGAGAGCTGGGCGAAGGGGTGTGGTGGGGCGTGCCGCAGGTGAAGTTCAACACCGCCGGCAAGGTCGACTGGGGCCGGCCGGGTCTCACGCCAGCACTTCATCAACGGTTCCACGACCGGCACCCGTCTACGGGACCTGTCGGCGCTGGCGCGATGCGGGCGCGCGGCTAATGAAGGCACCAGGCCGATCTGCGTGGTTTGGCGGAGCGATAGGCGAGACCGGCAACCCAAGTGACAGAACCGTGGCGCTTGACATCCAGCGCCGGACTGAGTCCCCTCTCCACATGCCTGCCCTGCCAACTCCGGGTCATGCAGCTGCGGGCTATCTCGGGGCCACCCGGCAAGCTGCTTCATCCGACTGCTGGGTTGTGTGACGTGGAGCGGCCGGATCGAGGCTCGTTAGCAGCCGAATCGCTCGTGGTTGCGTTTCCACTCCTTGCGGGGACAGCCAGGGCCAATCCGGCATCGTCACGCCGCGGCGCCGCGCGAGGGCCTCGGCTCCGGCCCTCGTGACCAGGCGCATTCCGGCGAAATGGGTACGAAAGCCTCGGCCGATAACTGTCTTGGTCTCGCGGCTCGCTGAGCAGTCTCCACCAACGAGACCGGTTCGGTCACCGCGTTGTCATGGCGCTGCATCCAGCCGATCGAACCCGTACCGCGGGATTGGGCCATCGACATCTGATAGCGGATGCGGTCTTTCCTGACCTGCATGACCACGATGGCCGCGCAGGTTGCGTTGGGGCAAGAGTTGCGGGGTCATTTAGTCGACTGCGGACCGGCAGGTGTTGGTGTGGCAGTCAGTCCGGACAAGGATACGAGCGCTGCCATGACGAGCAGCCCTTATCTCCTCTTCACGCTCCGCACACCCCGTGGATGCGGTGGATGTGATCGCAGTATGCGGTGCTCAGCACTGAGCCAACGGTCAGCCTGACACCGGGGGTTGTATGGACCAGACGGAATCGGGTGCCCACGGAGATCCGCGGATCGGTGCTCGACGTGACCTTGCCCCGGAGGACCGCCGAACGCACGGACGTCACGCGCAGTGTCAGCTGGGGGAAGCTCGGGAGTCCACCGTCTCGTTTGAGGTAGGCCTGGTAGCTCACTTTGACCACGCCACTTCGCCGCAGCCTCAGCCCGCCCCCGCATGCTGGGAGTACAAGCCGACCGCAGCCCGTGGGACCCGTGGTTGGCCTGCGGCAACTGTCACGGCCGCCACGCCCGACCAACCGCATTCGGCACGCCAGCGTTGCACGGAGTAGGCCCCGCCCCCGACCTACATGATTCTGGTCTGGCCCGAGATGTGCCGGCCCGAGTGTTACCCCGTAACGGTTAGGATCGACAATGCTACCGCCCCACCACCGGCAAAGCCGAGTGTCAACGGTGCTACCGGCGCCGCCCCGCCGCAGACGGCAACGGCTCAGGCACTACCTAGCGCTGCTCGACCCCGTTATCCACAATCTGCCGCCCGTTCTTGTGTAGCGGTTTGTCCGCGGCGCACGATGGCGGCCGTGACCTCCTCGCTGAACAGCGGCTTCGCTATCACCGACCTCGACGCGCTCGACGAGCCTGACTGTGGGTGCGAGAGTTGTGCGACGACAGCCGGTGTCATTCTGCGCCCGGCGGCCGACCTGAGTGCCGTGTACCGCATCCAGTGACACTCGCCCAGGCCCGCGCACCCGGGTAGGTCGATCACACGGTCGGGGTTCGCGGTGGTCTACCGGGCAGGCGGGCGGGTTGTGTCAGCAGGTCACGAGGCCGGCACCAGGTGGTGGCTCTAGTGCTTTCTATCCCGGTCCCTACCAGCCTGCCCGCGCCGCGTCGCGCCCCGCAACTATGCCTCCTTCGTCGCCCCCCAGTCGGAAAACATCTTGACGGCGCTTCGCTTACTTCCTTTCAAGATCTTTTCCTTGGTGCGGGGTTCGCATAGTTGCGGGGTACACCACGTCCCGTGCCTTCTGTGCATGCCCGGGAAAGCCCCGGAGCCACCACCGGAAGGTACAGGCCCATGCGCGAGCTGACGCACACAGACACACGGCACATCGACCCCCACGACTATGCCGTCATCGCAGATGAACCCCCCCGGGTGCGCCCCGATAAGGAGCCGAGCGCCGAATGGTTGCGCCGCTACATCGAGCTGGTACTTGGGATCCGCGCCGGGCGCTGCAGGCCTCAACTGATCCAGCGCCACACTGCCCCCGAGCTCTACAAGCAGTTCACTCAGGCTCCCCGCTCCGCAGAGGTCGGCTCCTACCGGGTCCTGATGCTGCGGCGACAGCGGCTGGGCGCCTCTTTGGAGGTCGCGGCGGTCCTCGCAGGTCCGCGGCGGTCATCCTTTCTCACCTTGCGGATGGACCTTCACTGGGGCGGCAAGTGGATCGCCACCCACCTCTTCATCCCCTAGTAGAGATGAAGTGACCCAGCGGCCATAGGCCGTTGGGTCACTGGACGTCCAAGGGTCAGCTGGCCGTGCGGACCCTCACTATCGCCTATCGGAGCCTCGACCCCTGAGCACCCTTCCGTTAGCCCGAATGTCAAACGCTGCCGGCGGGGCTGGATGGTGTGGGTGTTTCCCGCTTGGGGGGTCGTGCCCCAGGGGAACCCCAGAACCCCACAACGCGCCCCCCGGAGGGGGACTCGAACTTTCGTCAGGCCCATATTGGGCTGAAACGGGCAGTAACTCCTCGTCCATGAAATGCCTGATCAGGCCACGATTTAGGGTGAAGTCCCCACTTGGCGGTTATAGCCAGTTGTCAGAATTTCGTTAGATGCACGTTAGATGAGGCACCTCGAGACGAGCACCTGGAGCGGCCCTGGTGGAGCGGCCCTTGCAGCGCCGACAGGCTAGCAAGGGGCCGCCGCAGGTTTCGGGGTGTCGACCGTGCCCCTGTTCGCGGCGAGCCTGAGCCCGGATACCGCCAATCTGCGCATGTGCGCCACGTGAAATCGCGGACCTCCTCGAAGACTCCCACGCCTTGTGTCGCTTGCCAGCGTGAACTCACATGACCACCGAGGGCAGAGCCTGAGCCCTTCCCCGGTTCTTCACGTCGGGCAATTGCTCCTGCGCGACTTGCAGGCCCCTCTCGCTCATTAGGCCGAGTCGTGTCAATCCTGCTAACCTTTCGCACCTCATCGATCAGATGAGGAGCGCAAGGCGTCTTGCATTGGCGGGCTCTGGCGCGATCGGAGGGATGGAGGATTGAGCGGCATATTTGAGCCTCCAAGTGATGGCTATGCGGAGGTGGCATTGCTAGAAGGGGAGCGAATCCTGAAGAGTTGTGTGGCTGCTTGCCTGGTCCGAGGAATGCCGTCGTGGGGTGGTCAGTTGGTGCTGACAGACCAGCGCATCCTCTTTCGGCCACTTGACGTGTCCGCCGCAGCGAATATATTGCGCGAGGGCATCGATCTGCTTCCGGACAACCTCGCTGTGCTCGGCCAACTGGTCGGGAAGGCGTTGGACTACTCAACAGCGTACGGCGATGCTCTGTCCGGGGCGATCGAGACGGCCCGGATCACAGGTGTGCGACGAGGTCGAAACGCTTCCCTGACTCGCCCTCCCACCCTCGTGTTGAGTTACGAGGACGGCCATGAACTTGAAGTCGGGCTGCTGGCCAGCCGCAGTAGCCTCAACCTTCGGCCGCAGAATAGCGTTGTTCGTGACGAGATGATGCGGGCCGTCGAAGCGCAAATCGCCGGTCCGTGATGTTCGAGGAATCGCGCTCGGCGTTTCGAATGGCGGTACATTATGCTTCGATACTCGGCGAAGAGCGAGGTGCGGAGAGAAGGCTATGTCCGAATTGAAGCAGAGCCTCCGAGGTTGGGGTGACGTGGCCGCCTCTTCGGTGGGAGGTGCGGTATTTGGAGTTGCTCTCTACTTTCTGCTGAGCACTGAGTGCCGGGTGCAGGGTACCGACATCACGTATGTTTGCCTAAGCATCGGCAACGTATCCCTAACCTCGGAACAGGTCGCGCTGCTCGGCACGGGGCTGGGCTTTGTTGTCGGGCTAGCACTCCATTCATTTGGCGAAGAATGACGAGCAGCCGCCACCCAGCCTCGCGGAGAGAGCGCCAGAGTCATCATCGCTGTGCTGGCCACCCGTCTCCGTCGGTAGTCATCCCCGGCGAATGCGTGGCTTCCTCAGTATGTGAGCTGGTCTAGACCCGCCTCCACTCAGTAGTGGCAACACTCGCGAAGGCGGCATAGACGGAGTCATAACTCACAGTGGGCAGACCCGGTCCGGACACCATGAACTTGGTCTTCTGAACAGGGGTCCGCTCGTAGGCGGTTCCGGGTGAACATCCGTATACTTCTTTGCCCTCGGAGTAGTCATACTCGTAGCCGCATGTCTCCTTGGGTACGGGCTTCTCTTCATACTCTGTTACGGCGGTCTTCTGGATCAGAATCTCGGCGCCCGTGCCATCGAGTGGGGCCGCCACTGGGTACCCGTTAGAGACGTAGTTCAGAGCCTCGATCCCACTGAGTGGATAGGCGTTCCCGACCGACCCTAACCCCCCAGGCGGGGTCGGGGCGATGATCGGGGCTCCGATGGGTGGCAGGGGCGACGGTGTCCGAAGCGTCCGCGAGAAGGGGTTAGCCTCAGGGCGGGAGTCCTCCTCGCCTGGCGTACACCCCCCGGTAAGCGCCACAGCCACAAGGGCGACAAGCGCCACACCTTGGGAGCGCATGGCCGCCTCGCAAGTCCTCAACTGACTCGATTGATCATTTGGGAGCAGTGTCCACGACTTCGAGCGGTGATTCAAGCGGGAGAGTCCACCTCCTTCGTAGACAGCAGGCGGCCTCCCGTCGCGGATGGCAGGCACAGCAAGTGCAGCACCACCCGCAAGGCGCAGTTCCCAAGCGCCGAAGGTGCCAGGCCTGCTCGGCTACAGGAGTCCCGTATCGGCACCTGTTGCCATTTGTCAGCGCGCCGCAGCAGCACCATTCGTGAGAGGTTAGCGACGGGACGAAGGGGAAGTGATGGGTACATCAACTTCAGCAGGGGACCTCCGACAATTGGCGGCTGGCCTTATCGCGGGGGGGATGTCCGTCGACCTCACGACCACGGGGACCCCAGACCTCACCACCACGGGGACCCCAGACCTCACCACCCCGGGGACCCCAGACCTCACCACCACGGGGACCCCAGACCCCACCACCCCGGGGGCCCCTGCGCCCCCAGGCCCGACGCTGGGCGACACGCTCACTGCGCTGACAAAGGTAAAGCGGACTGCGAATGCGGCGTGGCTGAGGAAGCTGGGACGTGGGTTCTGGGGCGTGCTTACGGTGCTCGTTGCCGCTTTGTTGCTCAGTGTCTATTCGAGCAATGCGGCGGCACCCCTCGCAGCTTCTTCCATTGACCGCGTCAGTGCCGATCTCAAGTTGCAGGTCGAGGAAATTCGCGTCCTGCTCTTGGCGGGTGAGTCGTCCGAAGTCGTTGCCCCCGCCGTTGATGCGGCCAGCCTGTTGGCGGAAGAGTTGACGGCGGCAGGCTCCCAATTGCCCCAGGAATGGAACGGCTACTCCCTAGCGAGCGTGAGGCTCGAGCTGAAGCAGAGCGCGAGCACAATTAGGGACGAACTGACGAAGCTTGATGCACCAAACGCCTCGGGCACACTTGGTGTGACCGGAGAGCAGTCACTATCGAGCATCGATGCGGCACTCGCGGCTGTAGAACGCCTCGATTCTTCGCCTGGCTACACAAACCCGTGGGCCTTTGACAACCCGGCGGCCACTGGTTTCTTCTTCGCCAGCCTGGCAACTTACCTATTGCTGATTCTGCTCAGCCTCCTGACTCGTGGTGGCGGCGGTTTGCGCTGGTGGGGTTCCCCTCTTAGCGTGTAGTCGCCAGCCTTGAAAGGGAGGTACTGGTGTCGAAGCGAGTGAAGTACGATCCGGAGTTCCGGGAGGGTGCGGTTCGCATCGTCGTGGAGTCTGGCAAGCCGATCGCGCAGGTCGCCC
>RRZT011357096.1_pt1 | contig 20495 bp, 1 predicted proteins | sample 2165551 | NCBI WGS metagenome assembly RRZT01 (sample SAMN10456910, study PRJNA506462) | wastewater metagenome | biome: wastewater; feature: sludge; material: wastewater sludge; isolation source: wastewater sludge with Escherichia coli K12::gfp cells carrying plasmid... | place: USA: Moscow, Idaho ... | reverse complement strand
TCGATTCGGGCGCCGGCGCCGAAGCGCAGGTCCAGCACTTGGAGACCCAGGTGGCCGAACTGCAGGCGCAGCTCAACGAGGCCGTGCGCGCCGCGCAGCCTCAGAAGGCCGTTCAGGAGGGCGAAGGGGAGGCCTTGCGCACACCGTTTACCGCCTTCAAGACGGCCGACCCACAGCCCCTCGACTTTCTCTCCCCGCCGGCCCGTGCGCGCACCGACGAAGCGAGCGCGCCCGCCACCCCGCCCCCGGGCCAAAACACGAATCCCAGCCAGCCGCCGCTGATCAGCAACGAACTGCCGCGCCCGCGCCTGCAGGCCAGCGCCGAAGCCAAGCTGAGCAACATCGAGCGCTGGGACGGCAGCCAGGCCACGCCCAACGACAACTTCGCGGCGGCCACGCTGCAGCAGATGCTGCCCGACGGCCGGCTCAAGGTTCGGCTCACCGGCGGCGAAGCCGCCCAGAACTGGGACACCGGCAGCGCCGACAGCGCCAAGGTTCGCGCTGACCTGGTCTTCGCCCCCGCCGGCAGCCTAGCCAAAATCCAGCTTTCGCTGGCCGACCCGGCGGCCGCCCTGCCGCCCGGCTTCCGGATTGCGGGCCAGGACCTGCGCCAAGGCGTGCTCATCGACGCCAGCGACAAGACGGCGACGCGGGCAGCGCTCGAGTGGACCGTCAGCGCCGACGCCGATGTCGTCGCCGGAACCCGCTTCCAGATCGTATTCAAATACCTGGACGCGCAAGGCAAGCTGATCGCCGCCTCTTCGCTCACGCTCAGCCACGAGGATGTGCGCAGCGCCGCAGCACTGACCGAAAGCGACGCCAACGGTCTGCTCATCGTCAAACTCCCGGCGCGCGGGATGAGCTATGACATCAGCGGGCGCGACGGCCAGGACGACACCATCGACGCCGGCAACGGCGACGACATCCTGCGCGGGCTCGGCGGTAACGACGTCCTGCGCGGCGGACGCGGGGCCGACATCCTGCTCGCCGGCGATGGCGCCGACCAACTGCGCGGCGGAACCGGCGCCGACCAGCTCGAGGGCGGCAAAGGCAACGACTCGGCCTACGGCGAAGAGGGCAACGACCTGCTCGTCGGCGGCGAAGGCAGCGATGTGCTCGATGGCGGCGCCGGCGAGGACATCGCCAGCTACGCCGAAGCTGCCGGCAATGCCGCTGGCGAAGGCGTCACCGTCCACCTGGCGACCGGGGACCAGCACCTCAACGCCGGCGGCGAAGCGGCCGGCGATTACCTGGTCCGCGTCGAACACCTCATCGGCTCGGCACATCGCGACCTCCTTGTCGGCGACGAGGGGGCAAACCTGTTGCGCGGCGGTGCCGGCGACGACACCCTGCAAGGCATGGCCGGCGCCGACACGCTGGACGGCGGCTCAGGCAGCGACACCGCCAGCTACAGTCGCGCCGGAACCGCCGGTCTGACGGTCTCGCTCGCCGATGCCACGCGCAACACCGGAGACGCGGCCGGCGACCTGCTGCTGAGCATCGAAAACGTGACCGGTAGCGCCGGCAACGACACGCTCGAAGGCGATGCCGGCGGCAACCTTCTGCGCGGCGGCGCCGGTGGCGACCGCCTGCTCGGGGCCGACGGCGACGACGTGCTCGAAGGCGACGACGGCGACGACGAACTTGAAGGCGGGCGGGGGAAGGACGTCCTGCGCGGTGGCGCGGGCGACGATACCGCAAGCTACCTCGACAGCGACGCCGCCGTTTTCGCCAGCCTCGACAGCAAGGACGCAGCACTCAACAACGGCGAGGCCCAGGGAGACAGTTTCGTCCTCGTGGAAAACCTGCGCGGCACCCGCCATGCGGACACGCTGGTGGGCGACGACGGCGCCAACCGCCTTGAAGGCGAAGCCGGCAATGACATGCTGATCGGCGGCCGGGGTGGCGACGCGCTCCACGGCGGCGAGGGCAGCGACACCGCCTCCTACGCCAGCGCCACCGCCGCGGTGCGGGCCAGCCTCAGCACCCCGAGCGGCAACACCGAGGACGCGCTCGGCGATACCTACGTCAGCATCGAAAACCTGATCGGCTCCGATTTCGGCGACAGCCTCGAGGGCAACAGCGGGGCGAATCTGCTCGCTGGCGGCAAGGGCAACGACACGCTCACCGGCCACGGCGGCGGCGACACCTATCACGGCGGGACCGGCAGCGACACGGTGGATTACGGGCGGGCCAGCAATGCCGTCGCGGTCTACCTGCAGGCCGACCGCCAGGGCTTGAGCGCCGGGGCGGCGGTCGGCGACCGCTTCGACGGGGTCGAGAACATCTCCGGCTCGAAGCATGGCGACATCCTCGTCGGCGACGGCCTGGCCAACGAACTGCGCGGCAATGCCGGCAACGACCTCCTCGACGGCGGCCAGGGCGGCGGCGGCGACCTTCTCGATGGCGGCGCGGACAACGACACGGCGACCTACGCCGACGCCGACGCCTCGGTGTCGGCCAGCCTGCTTTCCGGCGGCAGCGCCGGCGATGCCGCGGCCGACAGCTACGTCAACATCGAGAACCTGACGGGCTCGGCGCACGACGACGCGCTGGAAGGCGACTCGGGCGACAACATCATCGCCGGCGGCGCCGGCAACGACGACCTCAAGGGCGCAGGGGGCAGCGACGTCATTTACGGCGGTGATGGCGACGACACCCTGGCCAACATCGCCTCGCTCGGCGCGCTCCAGACTTTTTACGGCGGCGACGGCGAGAACGATACCGGCTTTGACCGCGTCAGCTACGCCGGCAGCGAAAATGTGCTCAAGGTCAGCCTGACCGCCGGCGGACACATTTACGACGCATCCGGCACAACGAAAATCGCGGCCCAGCGCTTCATCGGCATCGAATCGCTGACCGGAGGCAAAAAGGGCGACGAACTCGAAGGCAACGAACGCGCCAACACCCTGCTCGGCGACGACGGCAACGACCGTTTGCGCGGCCTGGACGGCAACGACCTGCTGCAGGGCGAATCCGGTGACGACGAGTTGAACGGCGGCCAAGGGGCCGACATGCTCAACGGCGGCACCGGCACCGACACCGCCATCTACCTCGACGCCGACAGCGGCCTCACCATCGACCTCACGCTCACCGCGGCCGACGCCAACAGCGGCCGCGGCACGGGCATCGCCCGCGGCGACGCCTTCGACTCGATCGAAACCGTGATCGCCAGCCGATACGACGACATCATCGTCGCGGCGCAAACCGCGACCCGCGTCGACGGGGGCGAGGGCATCGACACGGTGGACTATGCCGCGGACACCCTCGGCTTCACGCTCGACCTGCAGTCCGGCAGCGTCGTTCCCGCCGCCGGCAGCGGCTCGCTGATCGTCGGTGACAGTTTCGTCGGGGTCGAAAACGTCATCGGCTCGGCCAGTGCGTCGAACACGATTACCGGTAACGACGCCGCCAACGCGCTGACCGGCGGCGAAGCGCGCGACACCCTCGCGGGAGGACGCGGCGACGACCGGCTCGACGGCGGCGACGATGCCGACGAACTCGAAGGCGGTGCGGATCACGACACGCTGCTTGGCGGCGCCGGCAACGACCTCCTCTCCGGCGGCACGGGCAACGACCTGCTCGACGGCGGCACCGGCGCCCAGGACACCGCGAGCTACGCTTATGCCGCGGGCAACGTCATCGTCGATCTCACCCTGGCGGGTGCCCAGACCGTCGCCGACCAGGACCGCGACACCCTCAGCAGCATCGAAAACCTCGTCGGCTCGAACGGCAACGACGTATTGCGTGGCAGCGCCCAGATCAACCGTCTGGAGGGTGGCGCCGGCGACGACGAACTCGCAGGCCGCGCCGGCGACGACATCCTGCTGGGCGGCGCCGGCGACGACACGCTGCTGGGCGGACAAGGGGCCGACTATCTGATCGGCGGCCTGAGCCAAAGCGACACGACGCCCTCCCCGGGTGCGGGCAGGAACACCGCCAGCTACGCCGATGCCAGCCGGACGACAATCGACGGGGACACCTCTGCGGGCGTCGTCGCGTCGCTGGCCGCACCGGGCGACAACCAGGGCGAATATGCCGCCGGCGACCTCTACGTCAACATCCAGAACCTCGTCGGCTCGGCCTTCAACGATCGCCTCACCGGCGACGCGCAGGACAACGTTCTCGCTGGCGGCGACGGCAACGACACCCTCAGCGGCGGGGCCGGCGGCGACCGCCTCATCGGCGGCGCCGGCAACGATAGCGCGATCTACGCCGAACAGGACAACCTGATCATCGACCTGGTCGACGGCAGCGGAAGCGGAGACGCCAGAGGAGACACCTTTGAGGGCATTGAAATCATCCGCGCCACCGCCAGCAGCAGCGGCGACATCTTCATCGCCGGCGCCAACGCGCATGAAATGCAGGGCGGCGCCGGCACGGACACGGTCAGTTACGAGCGCGCCGAAGCGAGCGTCAGCGCCGCGCTGGACGCGCTCGGCAGCGCCGGCTGGGCCAGCGGCGACCGTTACGTCGACATCGAAAATCTCACCGGTTCGCGTTATGCCGACAGCTTGCGCGGCGACTCCGGCAGCAACCGCATCGCCGGCGGTGCCGGCGACGACCGTCTCTACGCCAGCCGCGGCGGCGACGACGTCCTTGACGGCGGCCAGGACAACGACACGCTCAGCTACGAACACTTCGCGGACGCCTTCGAACTGAGCATCACGATGAACGACGACGGGAGCGGAACGGCCCGCGTGCTCACCCCCGGCAGCGGCAGCCTCGTCCAGACCGACAGCTTCACGGGCATCGAGAACGTGGCCCTGCGCGACCTCTCGGCGCAGAGTGCGGCGAGCGGCAACGGCGGCCGGATCGACGGCAACAGCAGTGCCAATCAACTGACCGGCGGCCTGGGCAGCGACCGCCTCAATGGCGGCGGCGGCGCCGACATGTTGTTGGGGCAGGCGGGCAACGACACCCTCGACGGCGGCGCGGAGGACGACATCCTCGACGGCGGCGCAGGCGATGACACGCTGGCCGGCGGCGCGGGCAACGACCGGCTCGCGGGCGGCAGCGGCGACGATGTGCTCGACGGCGGCAGCGGCGACGACCGTCTTTACGGCGCGGCAGGCGCCGACCGTTTCAGCGGTGGCGGCGCCACGAACGCTGCCTATGACCCGCTGCGCGCGGCAGCCGCGCAAGCCGGCGACTACGCGGCTTACGACACCCTCGATACGGCGCTGGTCGTCGACTTTTCCAACGGCAGCGCGGGGACCGGTGAGGCCGCCGGGGACCGCTTCGACGCCGACATCACCGGCGTCATCGGCGCCCAGGGCGCGACCACCTTCATCGGCCGCGACAGCGCCGAAGTCTTCATCGGCAACGCCAGCAACGACACCTTCAAGGGCAGCAGCGGCGCCGACATTTTCGACGGCGGCGGCGGCCTCAACGTCGCCGACTACAGCGCCGAAACGGCGGCCCTCGACGTCAATCTGCAAAGCAACATCAATATCGGCGGCGGCGCCCAGGACGACCGGCTGTACAACATCCAGACGCTGCTCGGCGGCAGTGGCAACGACACCCTGACCGGGGATGCCAGCCGGGCCACGACGCTCCAAGGCAATGCCGGCAACGACAGCCTGCTTGGTGGCAGCGGCGACGACCGTCTTCAAGGCGACGCCGGCGACGACCGCCTCGACGGCGGGCAGGGCGACGACACCCTGATCGCCGGCAGCGGGAGCGACGTGCTGGGCAGCAGCAGCGGGCCCAACAGCGGAAACGACATCCTCGACCTGCTCACCGGAAACGCCGACGCCACGCTGAACGGCGATCAGGCCTACGGCGGCGACGGCGCGGACCGTTTCATCCTCGGGCAGGGCCAGTTCAACGCCGGCAAGACCGGGCTGGTCGTCAGCGGCGGCGCCGGCAACGACACCCTCGAGCTGCATGCCGCGCAAGGCGGGAGCGGGATCGACCTGAGGGACTTCGCCGGTTTCGGCTCGATCGAGACGCTGGACCTGAGCCGGGACACGACCGCCTCCTCGGCCAAAATCACCGTCGCCGGCCTCCAGGGCCTCGTCGACGACGGCACCGCGAGCACGCTGACGCTGATCCTGAAAACCGGGCAGGACGACTTTTTCATCGACGCCAGCGATCCGGCGAGCCAATTCGCGCGCATCGGACTCAACCAGGTGACGTTCTACGCCAACGCAGGCGACCTCGCCAGCAACCAGAACGCCGTCGCCAAACTCAACATCCAGTTCGCCCCATGAGCCAGACCGCCCCTGCCCTCGCCGACTGCCTGGGCGCGCAGCTCAGCGCCCTGGGCGTCAAGACGCCCGCCGGGCTGAGCCGCGCGCTGAGCGAACTGATCGCAGCCGTCGACGCCCCCGAACGGCGCCCGCAGGCCCTGATCAACGCCAACGACACCCTGCGCGGCGCCGGGTACACGGTCTCCGAAGACCGCCCCGACTGGCGACGGAGCGCCGGCGATTCCGTCGCCGAGCAGCCCTGGGACTGCTTCTGGCTCGGGCGCGACGCGCGCGGCTGGACCCTCTGGCAACGCTGCGCCCTGCGCGGCTGGCAACAACTGCACCCAGCCCCTCAAGCCGCCGCCACGGACTTCCCCGACGCCGGAACGCCGGGCTACCTGTTCGCCGTCACTCACGCCCCGGGGCACTCGCCACACGCCGTCGCCTCCGGCTACTGGCGCGCAGCGGCAGGGCTGCTGCGTGGCCGTCTCGCCGGCCTGGCCATCGCCAGCCTGCTGATCAACCTCGGAATGCTGGTCCTCCCGCTCTTCGCCATGCTGGTGTACGACAAGGTGGTGTTCAACGGGGTGTTCGAGACCCTCTGGACCCTGGCCATCGGCGCCCTGCTGTGCCTTTCCGCCGAACTCGCCGTCCGCAACCTGCGCGCCCGCCAGGTCGAGCGCCTGGCGCAAATCCTCGACGAACGCATCGATCGGCAGCTCTTCGCGGCCCTGCTCCGCCCCAACGCTTCCGCCGGCTCGCAACCCGGGCTGGTGGCACGCTTCCAGACGCACTACCGCGACCTTGCCGGAGCCCGCGACTTCTTCTCCTCGCATTACCTCGTCGCCCTGGCCGACGTGCCGTTCATCGTCCTCATGGGCCTGGCCATCGCGCTGATCGCCTGGCCCTTGCTCATCGTCGTCGTCCTCTGGACGCTCATCTTCATCGCGGTCGGCGCCTGGCTGAAACAGCGCCTGCGCCAGGCCGCACGCCACAACGTCGAAGCCCAGGCCGACAACCACGCCCTGCTCACCGACGCACTGGCCTCGCTCGATGCCCTGCGCACCAGCTACGCCGGCGAACGCCTGTTTCAGCGCGTCATGGCCCAGTCGCGTCATCAGTCGCGCTGCTCGGCCTGGTGGCGCAGCGAAAGCAACCGGCAGCAGTCCCTGCTCCAGATCGTGCATGCCGGCAGCTACGTGACCCTGCTCGTCTTCGGTGCCTACCTCGTCTTCGCGCAGCACCTGAGCGTCGGCGCCCTGATCGCCGCCTCGATGCTCTCCGGACGGACACTGGGCATGGTCGCCGGCACCCTGCACACCCTCGGCCGCTGGGACGAGCTCGGCGACGCGCTACGAGCCCTCGCCCCCTTCCTCGAGAATCCAACCGCTTCGCAGCCGGCCTCGGCACAAGTCGTTGAGCGGAGCGCGTCCGCGCTCCGCGGCGACGTCAGCGCCCACCGCCTCGAACACGCCTACGGCGACGAGCACGCGCTGCGCGGCATCGATCTGCGCATCGGCGCGGGCGAACGCGTGGCCCTGATCGGTCGCCCCGGATCGGGGAAATCGACCCTCGCCCGCCTGCTCGCCGGCGCCATGCTTCCGGGTAAAGGTGAAGTCCGCATTGATGACGCCGCGCTGTCGACCCACCCCACCGCCGCGCGCGCCGACTGGCTGGCGTTCAAGCCGCAGGAAGCGGTGCTGGTCGCCGGCTCGCTCGAAGAGAACATCCTGCTCGGCATCGCTCCGTGGGCGAGCGCCGACGAACGCATCGCCGCGCTCCGGCGCGGCCTCCATCTCTCGGGCCTGGACGAAGATTTGGCGCGCGGCAGCCTGAGTCTGGATCGGCGGATCGAGGAATACGGCGCCAACCTCTCCGGCGGACAGCGCCAAAAGGTCGCGCTGGCACGCGCCCTCGCTCTCCCGGCAAAGATCGTGATCCTCGACGAACCCGGCAACGGTCTCGACCCCGACGCCGAAAAATGCCTGGTCGACCGCCTTTCGACCCTCAAGGACACCACCTTGATCTTGGTCACGCACAGCGCCCGCCTCCTGGGGCTGACCGAACGGGTGATCGCCCTCGATGCCGGGCGCGTCCTCGCCGATGGCCCCACCCGCGAGCTCGTGCGTCACGAACGCGCCCCCGCACCAACGACCGCCACCGCCCCACACAAGGTGTAAAGCCATGCCCGTCCTCGTTCAATGGCACTCGAATACACAGCCGACGCGTTCGCTCAGCCTGCGTCACGGCGAGACCGCCCGCCTCTCGGCCGACGAAACACTCCACCTCGGCAGCGCGCTCCGTCACGCCCAACGCCGCGGCAACGACCTGCTGCTTCTCCTGGTCGGCGAGGGCGATGACGGCACCATCGCCGTCGTCGTCGAGGGCTACTTCGCGACGGGCAACACCGCGGTGGTTGCCACCGGAACGCCAGACCAGACGCGGCCGCTCGAGCGCAGCGATTTCCCGGCCCCGGAACAGCCGGACCACGCAGATGACGACGCGCAGACGGCCGCGGACGCGAGCAGTTCGGGACAACTGATCGAAGCGCACCTGACGCCCAATCTGGCCGACATCGACCGCATCGCCACCCTCTTTGCCCCCCACCCGCAGCTCAGCCCGGCGCTGTCGGGCAGCGTCGACGTCCGCCCCGGCCCGACGCTCGAGACCGCGCCCGCAAACCTCGAAGCGCATGAGCCTGCCCACCGGGGAGACGCCCCCGCGCTGGCCCCGCTCGACCCGCCCACCCTCGCGAGCGCAGGCGGCGAACGCTGGATCAACGGCCTGCACCTGGCCCAGGACGGCTTTACCCTGGTCGGCCACAGCGCCCCGGGATTCGCCCTCGAGATCCGCCTGAACGGCAGCCAAGGCATGCGGGTGCGCACCCTCTCGGTCCAGGACGGGCGCTGGCAGCTCAAGCTCTCGGCCGACGACATCCGCGCGCTCGGCGAAGGCGCGCTCAGCGTCAGCGCCACCGTGGTATCGCCGCAGGGGCAGCCGCTCAGCCATATCGGCGAACTCGCCCTGGAGATCGACACGACGCCCCCCGCCGCGCCACGGGTTTCGCTCTCCGGAGCCCTCACCGATGGCTTGCTGACGGCCGCCGAAATCGCCCTCGCCCCGCCCGTCCTGCAGGGCGAAGCCGAACCCGGAGCCCGGGTCCGCATCCAGCTGACGGACATCAACGGCCGGACCGCCTGGGTCGACACGCAGGCCAACGCGCAGGGGCAGTGGACCGTGCTTCTCACCCCGGCCCTCGCCGGCATGGCCGACGGCCGGCTGGAAATCGAGGCCCGCAGCTTCGACCCGGCGGGCAATTCGACCGGGGCCCCGCCGCAAGAAATCGCCTTGCGCCAGAATCCGCCGGCAGCGCCGAGCGAACTGCGGCTGACCGCCGACTCCGACAGCGCCGGGCGCGACAACATCACCTCGGACGCGACGCCCACCCTCGAAGGCCTCGCCCCCAAAGGGTGCACGGTTCGCGTCTATCGCGACGCCAACCTCGACGGGCTGGCCCAGGAGAGCGAATACCTCACCACGCTGACCACCGACCCGAGCAGCGGTCGCTTCGTCTTCGCCCCCGGCCCCCTGGACGACGGCCGCCACACCTATCTTTTCGCCAGTGAGGACGAGGTCGGCAACCGCTCGCCGCAGGTCGCCGCGGGTCGTTTCGAAGTCGACACGCTGGCGGTCGCCCCCGGCCTTGGCGCAGTCGGCGAGGACGATCGCCTCAGCTTCGACGAGCTGCAGGCCGCCAGCGTGCCCTTCTCGGGCACCGGCGAACCGGGCGCCAAAATCACGCTGCGCCTGTCGCAGGGAACGACCGAGATCGTGTTCGAAACCCATGTTCAGAGCAACGGCATCTGGCGCATCGACGTCCCCGCCAACATCAGCCCGGACGCGGCCCCCAGCCGCTCGCTGCGCTTTGCCTTCGGCAGCGGTTTCAACGGCGAAATCAGCGTCCAGGTATCCCAGACCGATGTCGCCGGGAACGTTTCGGCCTCGACCACGCGCCCGGTCTACCTCCGCACCGAACCGCTGCCCGAAATCAGCGCGCTGCGCCTCGAGGACGGACAGGACACGGGCAGCAGCGCGAACGACGGCCTCACCCGCCTCGCGACGCTGAACGTCGAGGGGCGCGGCCCGGCCGGAATGCTGGCCCGGCTCTATATCGACCGCGACCGCGACGGCACCATCGACCCCGACGACACCTGGCTCAGCGAAGTCGCGATCGCGCCGGACGGCAGCTTCCGCGCAACGATCACGCTGCCCGAGCAAGGCCTGCATCATATCGTCGGCGTCCCGTACGACCCGGCCAGCGGCAGCCAGGGCGCCACGCAAGGCCTGGTAAACGCGCTGCCCATCACCCTCGACAGCGAGGTCGGCGCCGCCGGCATCGACCCCATCGCCGGCAACGACATCGTCACCGCCGGCGAAATCGAATCGACGGGCGTGGAAATCCGCGGCTGGGGCGAGCCGGGCGCACGCGTCAGCCTGGTCTTCAAGGCCGGATCGATCGAGGACAGTGCGCTCGCCAACCTGCTGGTCGGCGCCGACGGCCGCTGGAGCGCCTGGTTGCCGCAGGCCACGCTGCAGCTGTTCGGCAACGGCGAGATCAGCGTCAGTGCGACGCAGACGGATCAAGCGGGAAACACCAGCGTCGCCGGCAGCGGCACGCGCAATTTCTCGATCCGCACCGGCACCCTGAACGCGCCCCAGGGGCTGACGCTCGACAGCAGCGACGACAGCGGACGCTTCGACAACGATCACGTCACCGCCCAGGCGCAAGGCCTGACCGTGCGCGGCACGGCGCAGCCAGACCTCGACGTGCATCTCTTCCTCGACAAGGACGGCAACGGGGTCATGGACCCCGGCGAACACCAGGGCAGCCGCCGGACGGAGGCCGACGGCCGCTTCGCGTTCGACGTCGACCTCGGCGAAGGCGCCCACCTGTTGCGCGCCTTTGTCGAAGACAGTTACGGACAGACCAGTGCGCCGAGCCTCGCGCAACTGATCCGCGTCGATCGTAGCGCGGCGGCGCCCGAGCAGCTGGCGGCCACGCAGGACAACGTGTTCAACGCCGCCGAAGCGGCGACGGGCGGCGCCGCGCTCAGCGGCAAAGGCGAAGCCGGAGCCGAACTGGAGCTCGTCTTTTACGTCGGCACCCAGGCGATCCTGAGCAAGACCGGCAACGTCCCGGCGCACGCCGAGCGCTGGAGTATCGCGCTCAGCGCGGCGGAAATCGCCCGCCTCGGGGAAGGCGCGATCCGCGTCGAAATCCGGCAAACCGATGCCGCCGGAAACCGCTCCCCCTGGCAACGTCTCGATTTCTCGATCGACACCCTGCCCGTCGCGCCCAGTGCAGGCAGCCTCGCCCTCGCCGCCGCCTACAACACGCACCCCGATCGCGCCTGGCGCAACGGCGGCGGGCCCGGTGCGCTGGAATGGCAGGAGGTCTTCGTCGATCGGGACGGCCAGACGGTCGCGCAAGACCTTCAGCTCGCCGTCGCCCTCGGCCAGGACTCGCGCCCGGGCGAGACGTTGCGGCTGGCCTGGGGAACCCGGAGCGTCACCCACACCCTCAGCGCCGACGATCTGGCGCGGGGCTATGCCCTGGTCACCGTCGCAGGCGACCTCATCGCCGAAAACCGGGCGCATCAGGAATTCGTCACCGTCACGGCGACCCATTACGACAGCGCAGGCAATGCCGGAGAGACGTTCACCGTGCTCGACGCCATCGACGCACGGCTCGCCGGCCGGCCGCCGAGTCTGACGCTCGATCCGGCGCATTACGGCAGCCACGAACTCGACGGCAACGTCTACCACAGCCGTTTTTGCGCCCAGAGCAGCCGCGACAACGAGCGCTTGCTGCGCGTCAGCGGGCGCGCCGCCCCCGGCGAGCGGGTCATCCTGTTCGACGACGCCGATCTCGACGGCCGCCTCCAGCCGGGCGAAATCCTGGCCGAAGTCGTCTGCGACGAATTCGGCAACTACGTCGCTCAACTCAGCCTCGACCCGGGCAGTTACACGCTCCGCGTCGTCGGCACGGCGCTCGTCAATGGGCTGCCCCCGGCGCCCGGAGACGCGCACCGTCTGGTCATCGACATCGATCCCCCGGCCGCGCCCAGCCTCGACCAGACGCTGATCGGCAGCGACGGCCGCATCGGCGCGCCCGAGCGCGATGCCGGCGTCCTTCTGTCGGGACGCGCCGATCCGCACGCGCGCATCACCCTGCAACTGCGCAACGTCTCGACCGGCATCAACGGCCCGCTCATCGAAGACATCGTCGCCGACGCCAACGGCCACTGGAAAGCCACGCTCGGCGTCGTGCAGTGGGGCGCCGTCGGCGATGGCAACATCGAAATCCTGCTCGTCCAGACCGACCGTGCCGGCAACACCTCCCTGCCCTATACCGAGGGGTCCAGCCTGCCCGGCGTCGTCTTCGACACCTTTGCGGCGCCCCCCGCCCTCTTCGCCATCGCCGACGACAACCGCATCAATGCCGAGGAAGCGGCCCGCCCGGTCGTTTTCCGCGGCAGCGGCGACCCGGGCGCACAGGTGGTGCTGAGCTACACCGGGACCGGCGGCCATGTCGGCCCGCGCAGCGTCACGGTCAATGCGCAGGGGCTTTGGGAGGACACACTGCTCCCCGACCAGATCGCCCAACTGCGCGACGGGGTCGTGCACGTCGAGCTCAAACAGACGGATCGCGCCGGAAACACCTCGACGAGCGTCCAGCACACGCTGCAGATCGACCGTCAGGCGCAAGCCCCCGCCCTCTCCCCGGTGGCCGAGGACGGCGTGATCAACGCCAGCGAACTGGCCCTCGGCGTCCCGCTGAACGGCCACGCCGAGCCGGGCGCGCAGGTCACCGTCCTGCTGGCCAACGGGCAAACGACCCTGCGCCTGACGACCACCGCCAACGAACACGGCAACTGGACGCTGCTGCTGACGCCCGCGGTGCTGACGCAATTGGGCGACGGCACGGTCACCCTCGAACTCAGACAGACCGATCCCGCCGGCAACCTCTCGCCGACGGCGGTCCACAGCCTCGACATCCGGGCGACCCCGCTCTCCGAACGCGTGCGCATCGATCCCCTGAGCGGCGACGATCTTCTGACCCCGGGCGAACAGGCACTGGGCGTCACGGTCAGCGGCCAAGGACCGGCCGGCACCCGCCTGAACCTGCGCTTCGAAAGTCCGAACGGCACGCTCGAAGGCAGCGTCGACATTGGCGCCGACGGACGCTGGCAGTACGTCCTCGCGGCCAGCGACGTGCAAACGACGCTCGGAGCCGGCGATGTGAGCTTGCACGCCTGGGCGGTGAACGCCCAGCAGCAGGCGACGGCCTTGACCTCGCATGAATTCCGCATCGAACGCGGGGTGCCCTCCGCCAGCCTGGGGCGCGTCGGCAGCGACGGTTTCGTCAATCGCGCCGAAGCCCAAAACGACCTCGTCGTTTCCGGCGGCGGCGAAGCCGGACACGTGGTGGACGTCACCCTGCAGGGGCGCTCCGGACAACGCATCACCCAGAGCGTCAGGGTCGGCGCGGATCGCAAGTGGCAGCTCACGCTGACGCCCGGAGAGGTCGCAGCGCTCGGCGAGGGCGAGGTCGCCGTCAGCATCGTCCAGAAACCGCACACCGCCGCCGATGCTCCGCTGTCGCTCGAAACCCAGGGACAGTTCGTCATCGACACCCGCCCCCCGGCCGCACCGCTTGCCAGCGACCTGAGCCGGGCCACGGCATTCAATGCCACGCAAAGCGATCTGCGCGACGGCATCACGGTGGCGGAAGCCAGCGACGGCGTCATCGTCGCCATTCCCTTGCCGGCCGACGCCCAGGCCGGCGACAAGCTGGTCTTTCGCTGGGGCAGCCAGGAAATCGTCAAGGCCATCACGGCCGCCCACCTGGCTGACGGCAGCGCGCGCGTCATCAGCCTGGACGTGCCCAGCGGCACCATCGTCGCGGCGGGCAGCGGGCTCCACGACCTCAGCGTCCAGTTCGTCGACCGGGCCGGCAATGCGTCGGCCCCCGTCATCATCGCCCCGCAGACCCTGGTCGCCGCGCCGCCCCCGCCTCCGCAGTTCGACCTCCTGGCCGACGACGGCTACCTCAATGCCCGCGAATTCGAGAGCCTCACCAGCGGTGGCGGCGGGCTGCGCGGCACGGCCATCGGCAACGGCAGCGTCCGCCTCGAACTGACGGGCAGCAACGGCACCACCCTGATCCTCGACCGCCTGCCGGTGACTGGCGGCTCATGGCTCGCCCCTCTGTCGGCGACCGAGCTGCACCGCCTCGGCGAAGGGCGCATCGAAGCCAAGGCCATCTTCACCGACAACGCCGGCGCCGCTTCGCCGCCGGCGAGCAGCCACTTCCTGGTCGACACCGTCGCGCCGGAAGCGCCCCCGGCCGACCGCCTGCTGATCGCGGCGGAAGAAAACGCGCGTGGCAAACTCGCCGGCGGGCTCATCCGCATGAACGGCGCGGTCACCGAAGCCGCTGAGAATGTCAGCGTTTGCGTGGCCTTGGGGGCCGACGCACAAAACGGCGACACCCTGACGCTGCACTGGGGGAAGCAGACCCTTTCCGTCCTCGTCCAGCAGGCCGACATCGAGCGTGGCGTGGTCCGCTTCAACGTCAGCAGCGCCCTCATCACCCAGGAAGGCGATCACAACTACCTGCGCGTTGAAGCGCACCTCACCGACCGGGCCGGAAACGCGGGGCCCCGCTATCATGTCTGGAGCGGCCCGGTCGACGCTGCCCCGCGCAGCCCCGACGTCGCGCCGGTCGAAACCGACAATTACGTTAACGCGGCGCAAGCCCAGGCCGGTTGGCAGATCACCGGCAACGGCATTCCCGGCCACAGCGTCATCGTCGTTCTGGAAGGCAGCGCACGCGACGCGCAGGGCACCCCTGTCCGCTGGACCTCACCCGCACTGGAAGTCGATGCCGACGGACGCTGGACCCTGCCCCTCGGCCAGGACGAAGCGCGCCTGCTCGGCAATGGAACGACGCGCCTCGTGGCGACCCAATACGATCGCAGCGAACACGCCGGCGATCCGGGCGGAAACCCCTCGGCGCCGTGCGCGCGCCAGTTCGAAATCGACCTGGAGCCGCCGGCTGGCGTGCTCATCGACCCGGTCACCGCGGACAACCGGGTCAGCTTCAGCGAGGGCCAGAGCGAGGTCGTGCTGAGCGGCCGCGGCGAAGACGGGGCGCGGGTGAGCCTCGTCCTCCAGCACGCCGGGCAGACGCTGCGCAAGAGCGCCACCGTCAGCGGCGGGCGCTGGGCCTGCGTGCTCACCCCGGAGGAGCTGCGACAGCTCGGGGGGGGCAACGAGGCGATCGGGATCGAAGTGGTTCAGACCGATCCGGCCGGAAATGCCTCGCCCCCGACCACGCATTCCTTCTTCTACACCGCCGAGGCGGTTCCGGCGCCCTCGATTCTCGCCGTCAGCGGCATCGAATCGGGGCGCGACCTGTGCTTCAACGCCGCCGACCTCGCAGCACTCCATGCCGCGAACGGCGCGTTCACCGTCGAGGGCCAAGGTCATGGTCTCAGCCCCGGCTACCGCATCCGGCTGACCTTCATCAACGCCGACGGGGCCAGCTTCACCCACCTCGTCGATGTCGCCGCGGGCAGCGGACGCTGGAGCGCCGCGCTGTCGCCGAGCGAACTGGCCCAACTGGGACAAGGGCGAATTCAGGTTCAGGCCGTCCAGATCTCGCCGCAACACGACGAATCGGTCACCGTTCCGTTCGCCACGGGAAGCGTAGACAACAGCTTCATCATCGACACGCTGGCCCCTTCGCTGGTCAATGCCAGCGTGACCGCCAGCGGCGACCATGGCAACGCGCGCGCCGGCGATCGGATTCTGCTCACGGTCCAGGCCTCGGAAGCGCTGACCCTCGTGAATCTCGACCCGCGCAACCCGCCCTCGCTGACCTTGGATTTTGGCGCAGGGGGCACGCGCACCGCGATTTACGACGCGGCGGCCTCGGCCTCCGCGGGGGCCGACAAGCTCGTTTTCGTTTATACCGTCGTCGCCGGCGACAACACCGAAGGGGTCGGCCTCGTCGCCGACTCGCTCGCCCTCAACGGCGCCGCCCTCGAAGACCGGGCCGGCAACGCCGCCGCCGGCACCAGCCTGACCCTCCCGCCGGTGCCCGTGCTGGTCGACACCCTGCAACCCGGAACGCCGCAACTCCTCGGCGTGGCCGAAAGCGCGCCCGACACGCCCGGCGGCAGCGTCATCAACCGCGAAGAGGCGCGCCAGGGCATCGATGTCCAGGTCAGCTTGAACGCGTGCGACGTCCGCGGCGGCGACACCCTCATCGTCATCTGGCGCGCCGGCGGCGTATCGGTCACGCGCAGCCGGGTGTTGACGGCACTGGAAGTCGCCAACGGCCAGGCCACGTTCAGCCTGGGTCTGGACGACATCGGCAATGTTTCCGGGCGCGCCGAGATCAGCCTCCAACTCCGCGATGCTTCCGGCAACGCCTCGCCGCTTTCGCCCGCGCATGCGTTCGATGTCGACACCCTAAGCCCGCTGCCTCCGCGCCTCGACAGCTGGATGGCCGACGACCGGATCAACAAGCAGGAATGGGATGCCGACCTCATCGCCCCGATCACCGGCCAATTGCTCGAGGCCGGTGCAACGTTGACGGCGCGCCTGCGCCAGGGCGACACCTTCATCGACCTCGCCGCCAGCAGCGGCCCCAACGGCAGCTGGACAATCGACCGCAACGAACTGCTGAACGCCCTGCAGCGGATCGGCGACGGCGCGTTTTCGATCGAGGTCAAACAAACGGACCTCGCCGGCAACGTCAGCCCGACGCAGATCCAGCAGTACTACATGGACCGGACACGCCCCGGGCGCCCAGCCTTGATCGCCGCCCCGAGCACCGATGACGGCTGGATCAACCTGCGCGATGCGGGAAGCGAGCGGGTCGAGCTGCGCATTTCCCTCGCCGACACGCAGGCCGTCGCTGGCGATCGCATCGTCATCTCCGGCTTCGCCCGCGACCATGTCCACACCCTGACTGCGGCCGAAATTGCCAGCGGGTTGCTGGTGCTCCGCGTTCCGGCCGACGTGGCCTTGCAAGCCCCGGGCGAAGCCCCCAACCTCAGCGTCCGCCTCCAGGCCCGCGTCGAGGACCAGGGCGGCAACGTTTCCGAGAACTCGAACGCCATCGAGACCCGCCTCGACACCATCGTCCTCGTCCCGAGCATCGATGTCAGCCGTGGCGCGGCCGCCGGAATCACCAAGGCGCAGTCGAACGCACCGGTCGATTTTTACGGCGCGGGCGCCGAAGCGGGCGCCAGCATTGCGGTCGTCCTGACCGGAGTGCTCGGGACTTCCTTGCTGCTGCCTTCGACCGCGCAGGCCGACGGCAGCTTCAAGGTCACCCTTTCGCCACGCGACATGCAGGATCTCGGCGATGGCCCGGTCAGCTATCGCGTCACCCAAACCGACGCCGCGCTCAACACCTCCGAAGCGGCCAGCGGCGGTTTCCAGCTGCACCTTTCGGTTCCCCCGCCCACCTTGCTGCTGATGACGCCCGACAATGTCGTGGGCGCGCATGAGGCCAATGCGGGGGCCACGACCTACGCCGGACTGGGCGAGGCCGGCGCGACCGTCAGCCTGGAGTTTTTCGTCAAGACCGCGAATGGTGAGTACGAAAGCAACCCGCGCCTGAGCCGCGGCGGCGTCACCGTCGGGGCCAACGGCAGTTGGTCGCTCACCTTGAGCGCCAGCGACTTCGCCGCGATCTCGCCCTCCGGGCAGGGCAATGTCCTGATCCGCGCCAAGCAAACCGACAGCGAAGGCGCCGTTTCCGGTCCCGCCCACCAGGAGTTCTACATCGACCGCCGACCGCCGACACTGCACGCGACCCAGCCGCTCGCGCGCTTTGACGGCAACGGCGACGGCGCCAACAACGACGGTTTGCTGATTGCCTTCGCCGAGCCGGTGGCGGTGCTCGAGCTGCGGCGCCTGAGCAACTTCGTCCTGCCGCCGGGCAAAACCTTCGGCACCGACGCACGGATCGAAGCCGTCGACAGCGTTTCAATCAACGGCCAGTTCTACGCCACCCAATTCCGCCTGTATCTCGACTCGGACTGCAACCTTACGGCCAACGACCGGATCACGCTCCGCAAAGCGAGCGTCGTTGACGCCGGCGGCAACCCGGCCAGCCAGGACCTCGCCTTACTGGTGCCCAACCGCGTCTCGCCCGGCCTGCCGACGCCGCCGCTCGACATCATGGAGGACAACCGGATCAACGCGGACGAAGGCCAGGGCGTGACGCGGCTGTACTTCAGCAACACGAGTACGCCCGACCAGCTGAATGCGGCCCAGGGCGGCCTGCTCGAAATCGCCCTCGACGGCCAGGTCATCGACCGCGTGCTGCCCAAAGTCAACACGCTTGCGCTCGACCTGACGCTCACCAAAGCCGCCAAACTGCCGCCGGGCACGTCAATCTCGGCGCGCGTCCGCGTCACCTTTCTCGATGGCAGCAGCCAACTCCTGACCCTCCACAGTACGGGCGATGCCGCCTCGGCCGCCAGCGCCTCGAACACCTTCCGGTTCACGAGCCGGGAAGTCGCCGACCTGAACAACGTCGCCCAGATCAGTTACGTCGACAGCAACCTCTGGGGCCTCACCCAGCCCAACTCACAGCTCGCCCACAGCAGCACAGGAGGCGCCTCGCCGCAATCGACCTTCAACCTGACCCTGGACTTCCCGAACCTCGTCCACCTGGCGAGCGGCAAGACGGCGACCGCCCAGGTCTATGCCTACTTCACCGACATCAATCGCTGGGAACAGGTCACGCTCGTCTCGGCCCCGGGCACAGCAGAGACCGCGGCTGGCGTCAGCAAGCTGACCTATACCGCCACGGTACAACGCCCGTCCTCGACGACCAGCGATTTCTTCTGGGAAAGCTACGGCGGCATCACGCTCGACACCGCGATAAAGCCCGTGATTTCTGGCACGGATGCGCCGCGCATCGTGGCCGGCTACGACACCAGCATCGTCGTCCCAAACGCCGCGCTGGACGGGAACGACACCCTGACGACCACCCTGCTCGACAAGAACAACGCACCCATCGCCGGGACAGGGCAATCCCTGAGCTACAGTCGCAGCGATCCCAACAAGATCGAATTTACGCAAAGCCTGTCGGATGCGCTGGCCGCAGCGGGACGGAAGATCACGCTTTTTGTCGACGGCAAAGCCGTCAGCGACCCGGTGAGCATGGGCATCAGCTCGCTGTTTCTCAACCTCACGCCGACCTGGGAAAACCAGTTCGGCAATTCCAGCGGCTGGGGGACGGGCTTCAAGCTCCAGGCCGGCGAGACGATGACGGCGGTCGTACGCGTCACCTTCAAGTCCGGCAGCGGACTGGCCTCGCGCGACATCACCTTGACGGCCACCGGCAACCAGGTGCTGAGCAATTATCCGATCCAGTTCTACGGCGCCTTCCCGCCCGAGATCGACGTCAGCAAGATCCAGGGAATCGCCTACGTCCCCGGCTCGATCAGCCACCTCCACCCGCAGATCGCAATTCATTCGAGCACGATCACCACCAACCAGTTGGTCAGCCTTCCGACCACGGCGTGGGACGGGATGGACGACGGACTCAAGCAGCTGACGGCCCAGATCGTCACCGCCGACGGACAATTGAGTTCGGTCTACTCCGCCCCCAAGCAAATCCGCCTCGACACCGTCGTCGACACCATCGAGAGCATCCGTCTCCAGAGCGACCGCAACGCCAATGGTCAGCTCGATGCCGGCGATGTCATCGAAATCCGCTTTTCCGAAGCCGTCCAGTTCAACTTCTCGGCCTTGCCGGCCAGCTGCGGCCTCAACCCGGTCGTTACCCCGATCGGTAGCGAGAACGGGTACAGCCAGCTCTGGCAAATCCGCCTCGGGGCGGGCGCCACCCTGGCCCCGAACGAGCGCCTCACCCTGACGCCGGGCAAAGTGTTCGACCTCGCCGGCAACAGCAACACGGTCGCCAACGAAGTTTCGGTCACCGTGCCAGAGACCTTGATTTCCGCCGCCGAGCGTCCGCAGATTGCCAATGTCAGCGGCAATAACGTCATCGAGAGCACGAGTTCCGCCACCCCGGTCAGCATCTCGCTCGCCAAGGCCAAGGCCGGCGACGTGGTCAAACTCTTCATCGACGGCCGCGAAATCGCGAGCACCACGGTCACTGCCGACAATCAAAGCGAAGTCAGCTTTAACGTCGCCGGGAACGCCTGGGGCGCCGACGGCGAACGCCAGTTGACGAGTTCGTTG
>RRZT011225418.1_pt1 | contig 20500 bp, 10 predicted proteins | sample 2165551 | NCBI WGS metagenome assembly RRZT01 (sample SAMN10456910, study PRJNA506462) | wastewater metagenome | biome: wastewater; feature: sludge; material: wastewater sludge; isolation source: wastewater sludge with Escherichia coli K12::gfp cells carrying plasmid... | place: USA: Moscow, Idaho... | reverse complement strand
TCCGCGGGGCCACCCGCTCACCCTACGGCGCGACCCTGCGGCCGGGCGCGCCGAAGCACCCGGGGGCGAGTCCTACGACGTGGCCGGTATGCCGCGCAGCAGCTCCCCGAAACGGGTGCCGGCCCAGGTCAGCGCCTCGGCGGCGGCGGGCACCATCGGGCCGAGATCGACGAACCCGTGGATCAGCCCCGGCGCGTCCTGATAGTGCACCGGCACCCCGGCCGCCCGCAGCGCCTCGACATAGGCCACGCCCTCGTCGTGGAACGGGTCGTGACCCGCGGTGACGACGATGGTGGGCGGCATCCCCTCGTGCGATTCGAAGCGCAACGGCGACAGGCGCGGGTCGGCCGGGTCGGCGGCCGCGGCATACTGCGCGAGGAAGTAGTCGAGGGTCGGTTCTTCGAGCCCGTAGCCGGTGCCGAAGCGATCCATCGACGGATACCGGGTCGTGAGATCCAGGGCCGGGTAGAAGCACAGGTGCGCGGCCGGGGCGTCGGCGGGGGCGATCGAGGCCCGGCCCAGGTGGATCGCGGCCGAGGTCATGTTCGCGCCGGCGCTGTCACCGGCGACCCCCCACACCGTCGAGCCGCCCAGCTCGCTGCGCTGGGCACGCACCCAGTCGTAGGCGGCGATGGTGTCCTCGTGTGCGGCCGGGAAGGGGTGCTCGGGCGCGAGCCGGTAGCCGATCGACACGATCACCGCGTCGGCGAGGACGGCGAGGCGGCGGCATACCGGGTCGTGGCTCTCGATGTCGCACAGCACCCACCCGCCGCCGTGCACGTAGAGCACGGTGGGCAGCGGCTCGTCGACCCGCGGTCGATAGACCCGCGCCGGGATGTCACCGCCCGGGCCCGGGATGAGCACGTCGTGCACCTGCGCCAGTTCGGGAGGCGCCTCGCGCTGGTTCATGAGGTGGGTGCGCATCGTGTACATGCCCCGGGCCGCCTCCACGGGGATGTCCTGGGCCGGCGGGATGCCGCGCGCGCGCAGATCAGCCAGGTATGCCGCGATGATCGGGTCGAGCTCCATCCGCTCAGGGTAGCGACGGGTCGTGCGACGGTTGCACCGTGGGAATCGCGGACGGGTCGGGACGGCCGGCCAGGAATCCGGGCAACCAATGGGACTCCCAGGCCGGCACCTCCTGGGCCTCGAAGCCGACCCGGACCGGCAGCTGCTCGGCGACCCGGTAGCGGCCGTGCTCGCGGGTGAGGTAGCGGTAGTCCACCAGCTCGCGGCGCAGCCAGGCGACATCCTCGTGGGCGCGGGCCAGCAGCTCGTTGACCTGCGCCTCGGGGTAGACCCGGCCCGGCTCGAAACGGGCCAGCAGATGCAGCAGCAGGGCGACCCGGGTCTTGCGTTTGGCCGGGATCCGGCGCAGCCGTTCGCCGTCGAAGTGTCGCGCGACGAGCGCACGCTGCTGGGCCAGCGCCGCGGCATACCCGGTGTCGTCGTGGCTCGACGGCGGCGGTGGTGGATCCGGCGCTGGATCGGGCGCGCCTGGCGCATCGGGTGGACGCAGCGCAGCTCGGGCGGTCGTGTAGTTCTCGCCGGTCTCGCGCATCCGGGCTCGGACGAGTGCCTTGAAGTCGTGGTTGTCGGTCATCGCTCACCTCGGGCGCCGCACGACACCCCCAGCGCATCGGCAGGCCCGGCAGGTGGTCACGATGCCGATCCGAGGATGCGCTCCCCTTCGCCTGTGACGCGCGGGCTGGGGGCCGCTGCGTCGGCTCGGCGTGAGATCGCGCCGGTCGCACCAGCATAGCGATCGGTCGGCGGGCGGTGAGTATGCCGATCGACGGGCAGCCAAGGGGACGCCGAAGGGCCGGCCATCCGATGAAGCTGGATGACCGGCCCTCACGACTAGCGATGATGATCCGTACGGCGTACCGGGGGTTGTCTGCCCTGCGGACCAGCGGTCTTACCTGTAAAACACTTTCCCGGTTGTGCCCGTCCGATCGGTTTTCCAGACTGGCTCGGGGGTTCCGGCCTGGCGCACCGCGCGGCGGTCTCTGCGGGGTTCTTGCTGTGTTGCGTGTACTGCGGTTCGTTGCGAGTACTGCTGTGTTGCGGGTGTTGCGTGTGCTGCAGAACTTCGGTCCTACATCCCGGGTTGTACCCGTCCGATCGGTTTTCCAGACTGGCTCGGGGGTTCCGGCCTGGCGCACCTCGCGGCGGTCTCTGCGGGGTCTAGCTGTCGTGCGGCACTGCTGTCCTTCACGGACGTTTCGTGCTGGTCTTGCCGGTCTTGCTGGTCTTGCGCCCGTCCTGCTCCCGTCCGGGGGCCTTCCAGGCTGGATCGGGCTTCCGGCCTGGCGCGCCGTCGTGGCGGTCTCTACTCGTCGTGCTGTGGTGCAGTCGTGCAGTCTAGCTGGTATTTCCTGTTGTGCATCCTGCGGTCGTGCGTCGTGCTGGTCGTGCGTCCGAGTTCTGCCCCCGTCCGCGTGGCCATTCCGGTCCGGCTCGGAAGACTCCGGGCCCGGCGCGCCGCGTGGCGGTCTCTGCTGTCCTGCGTCCCGTCCGCCTGGGGCCTTCCACACCGGTTCGGGAATCCGGCTGGCGCGCCCCACGGCGGTCCTGCGCTCCCGGTGGTGCCCCGCCAGTCGCGGCCTTCCAGGCTGGCTCGGGAGTCTCCGGCCTGGCGCGCCATCGCGGCGGTTGGTGCGGTCCTGCTCGTCGTGCTGGTCGTGCTGTGCTGTCTTGCTCGTTCGGCTGTTGTATCGCCGGGCGTCCTACGGGTGTTACAGGTCCTGCTGATCTTTTTTCTGTCCCGTCCGCCGAGGGCCTTCCACGACCGGTCGGGCTTCGGTCGGGCGTGCCGTGTCGGCGGTCCTGCTGATCGTGCTGGTCCTGCTCGTGTCGCTTGCCGTGGAGCGCCTTACCTGCGTTCCGTGCGTGTGACGACTATGAGACGAGCGACCCCCGCCCCCATGACGGACGTTTCATGGACTTCTCGACGGAAGTTTCCGCCAACCCTCCGCCCGCCGGGCGCCTCAGCACAGCGGCGAGGCGACGGGTCACCCGCACCGTGTCGAAGTTGGTGGGATGGCTCCGACGTCCGGACGATGGGCCGATCGGCGGCCTGACCACGAAGGGGAGTTGCCCCATGAAGTCCGTCATCCTGATCCACTCCAACCCGCAGCCCTGGGGGCGCCCGACCAGTGCGCACACGGCGGCATACCGAGCACTCCCCCAAGACGTCCAGGACGCGCTCGGAGCCCACTGGGAGAAGGTGTTCGGCGAGGCCGACGCCAAGGGTGAGATCGTCTACGGCTGCGCCCTCGGCGACCCGTCGGCGTCAGTGGTGGTTGGGCCCTGGGCCCGAACCCAGCAGCCGCGTTGGGTGCCGCGATCGCGCTCAGCGAGGTCCACGGACCTGAGGCGGCCCTACCCGAGGTGGAGTCGCTCGCCGCCGACCGCCCCCGCGACCATCGCGTCATCGCCGCCCAAGCGCACCTGCTGGAACGGCTCGGACGGGCGCAGGCCGCGTCCTGCTTCCGGCGGGCCGCGGCCCTGACGACTCGATCCCCGAGCAGAACTACCTCACCGCGAAGGCCGCAGCGCTGGGGAACGGGCCGGCCGGGGCAGAATGGCCCGATGGACACCATCGGCAGCGCCGGTCGGCGATGAGTACCGAGCCCGCCTGGGTGCAGCACGTCATGTGGTGGCACGTCTACCCGCTCGGCTTCGTCGACGCGCCGATCCACCCGGGGCCCGGAGCGCGCACCGAGGACGACCCGCAGGTGTCGCACCGACTCGACCGGATCATCGGCTGGCTCGACCACCTCGTCGAGCTGGGGCTCAACGGACTGCAGCTCGGGCCGGTCTTCGCCTCCTCCACGCACGGCTACGACACCCTCGACCACTACCGGGTCGACCCCCGCCTGGGCACCGAGGACGACCTGGTGCGCCTGGTGCGAGCCGCCCACGACCGGGGCATCAAGGTCATCCTCGACGGGGTCTTCAACCATGTGGGCCGGGCCCACCCGGCCTTCCAGGCGCTCACCGAGCACGGGCCGCAGGCCGTGACCGCCGGCCTGTTCCGGGTGCATTGGGAGCATTGGCAGCCCGGCGGTCCGGTGCCCGCCGACGTCTTCGAGGGCCACGAGCAACTCGTCGAGCTCGACCACGGCGCGCCGGCCGTGGCCGATCTCGTGACCGACGTGATGAGTTATTGGCTGGATCGGGGCATCGACGGGTGGCGGCTGGACGCGGCATACGCGGTGCCGGCCGACTTCTGGGCCCAGGTGCTGCCGCGGGTGCGCGAGCGTCACCCGAACGCCTGGTTCACCGGTGAGGTGATCCGCGGCGACTACGCCGCCTATGTGGCCGAATCGACGCTCGACTCCCTCACCCAGTACGAGTTGTGGCAGGCCATCTGGCACGGGGTGGCCGACGGCAACATGTTCGAGCTGGCGCACGCGCTGGGGCGGCACAACGAGATGCTGCGCGGCTTCGTGCCGAGCACCTTCGTCGGCAATCACGACGTCACCCGGATCGCCAGCGCGGTCGGCGACGTGCGTCACCTGCCGCATGCCCTGGCCGTGCTCTTCACCGTCGCCGGCACCCCCGCGATCTATGCCGGCGACGAATACGCTTGGCGGGCAGTCAAAGAGCAACGCCACGGCGGTGACGACGCAGTGCGCCCGGCCTTCGCCGCCGCGCCACCCCGGGTCGACGATCTGGAGCCACGGGCGCAGCAGACCCTCGGGTTGTTGCGTGCCCTCGTCGCGGTGCGCCGGCGGCACCCGTGGTTGCACCGCGCGCACACCGACGTCGTGCACCTGACCAACCCGACCCTCGTGCTGCGCTCCGGCACCCCGGACGCGGCCGTCGTCACCGCCCTGCACCTGGGTCCCGAGCCGGTCACGGTGCCGGCGGCCGGCGGGCTGCGGGTCGAGGCCGGCGCGGGGCAGCTGCGCGGCGGCTCGCTCGTGCTCCCCGCGCACGGGTGGGCGGTGCTCACGAGTTAGTCGCACCCCCTGCGGTATGCCGCGCGCCCGGCTCGGCGCGTCGGTGGCTTACCCTGGCGTGGTGCCCCGCTACGAGTTCCGTTGTCGCTCCTGCGGCGCCACCTTCGTCGAGCAGCGTCCGATGAGCGCGTCGTCCGACCCGGCCACCTGCCCGGACGGGCATGCCGACACGGTGCGGCTGCTCTCGACCGTGGCGCTCACCCGCGGCGGTGCCGACCCGGCCCCCCGCGCCGGCGGCGGATGCTGCGGCGGGAGCTGCGGCTGCGGCTGACCCGCAGCCATCCGTCAGGGAGCGGGGCGGAGCACGATCGTCCAGGTGGTGCCCTGGTCGGTGGCCGCGTCGAGCGTCGCCGGCACTGCCCCGGTGTCTCCCGTGGTCGACTCACGATCGGACACCACGGAGACCACGTATGCCGAGCCGCTGCCGTAGGCGCTCGCCCGCACCACCTCGTCGGCGGGCGGCGTGATCGCCGTGATGAGGCTTGTGCGGCTGGTCCAGATCGACAGGCGCAGCCCGTCGCTCGGCGCCGCCACCGACGGCGTTGTCAGGGAGGTCGTGCTGGCCGGCACGGCCGCACCCGACCACGCGGCGATCGGCGCGAGCGGGTCGGCGCCTTGATAGGCCAGCAGGGTGAGGGTGCCCTTGAGATATGTGGTGCCGGTGCTGATGGTCACCACGGATCCCGCGTCGGAGGCGCCGGCGATCTTGATCCACACGGTCGTCGCGTGCACGCCGTCGGACGTGGTGCCCAGCGCCTGCCAGGCGGCTCCCGGGCCGGTGCTCACGGCCGCCGAGCTGGCCACCGAGCGCACCAGTAGGAGAAGGTCACCGGTCTGCACGGTCGCCGGCACCGTCACCCGATAGCTCGTCGCATTGCGACTGGGTGAGACTGTCGCGGCGACGAAGGACACCTGCGCCGTGGACGCCCCGACGGTGACGACCGCGGTCGTCGTGTCCGACCGGCCCGCGTCGTCGCGCACGGTGAGTGCGACCGGGTAGGAGCCCGGGGCCACGAAGGTGTGGCTGGCGGTCACCCCCGTCGCGGTGCTCTCGTCGCCGAAGTTCCACTCGTATGCCGCGAGGGTGCCGCCGTCGGCGGCGGATCCGGACGCATCGAAGGAGCACGTCAACGCACTACAGCGGCTGGTGAACCGGGCCATGGGCGGCCCGGGCTCAGGAGCCGAACGCAACATCACCGTCACCCCGACGGCCTTGCCGGTGGGCGCGTCGGAGGTGGCGACGAGACCCCCGTTGGCGGCGGCCGGCAGGAGTGCGCCGGAATCGCCGAGCAGGCTGGTCACTCGGCCCGAGCCGCTGCCGTTGCTCATCGCCCGTTGGAGCTCGCCCGCGGGTGGTCGCAGGGTGGTGACCGTGCTGGATTTGGTCGCCCACATCGTCACCCGCAACGCCGGCACGGCCGTCGTCACGACGCCGCTGGGGTGGCTCGTGGAGTCTGCCGCGGTGTGCGCGGCCGCTGCCACACCCGCGATCGGCGACACCGGGTCGGTGCCGCGGTAGGCCGCCACCCGCAGCACTCCCTTGACGGTGCCGCCGGCCGCAGTAGCGACCCGCACGGTTCTGCCCGGGTCATTGGCGGTCGCGACCTTGGCCCAGACGCTCGTCGTGAGCTCCGAGTCGGAGAACGCGCCGTGCTTCGTCCAGCCGGTGCCCGGCCCGGTCAACGCCACGGCCGAGTCGGCGCAGGAGAAGCTCAGCAGCAGCGTGTCGCCGGCGGCTGCAGCGGCGGGCACGGCGGCCGCGAACGCCGTGGCGTTGGCGTTCGGCGAGGTGGCGGCGGCGACGAAGCCGATGCTCCCCGGGGCGGGACCGATCACGACGATCGTCGCCACCGTGTCGGCGTGGCCCGCGCCGTCGGTGACCGTCAGGGTGGTGCGGTAGGTGCCGGGCGCGGCATACGTGTGAGTCGTCGTGATCTCGGTGGAGACCGCACCGTCTCCGAAGCCCCACACGTAGGAAACGATGCCGGTGTCGGCCGTGGAGCCGGCCGCCGAGAAGGTGCACTCGGCGACGACGCAGGTGACCTGGGCGCGGGCGATGGGCGGCGGATCGCCGGCCGGCAGGGCGCCGATGATCTGCTCGAGCCGGGCCAGTTTGAAGTCCTGGTTGCCGACCCCGGGAGCGTCGTTGTTGTTGTCCTGACAGACGAAGACACCCGACGGGAAGCCGGTCCCGAGCGGGCCCGGGTATGCCGCGATGCCGTCCGTGCGGTCGCAATCGTCGGAGGCTGCTCCGTCAGCGATGCGGAAGGTCTTGACGAACTCATGTCGGCCGGTCGCCCGGAACGCGACGAAGTAGCTGTTGTCCGGGTCCGCGACGTGCTGCGCAGACGCGAAGAGGTACCCCTCACCCGCCGCGTTGACGGCCAGCGTCAAGCCCTCGATGTCGGAGACCAGCTGGGCACCCGGGTCGCCGATCGCCGCGACGAGCGAGCGTTGTCCGCCGGTGGTCGGGTCGATGTCGTACCGCCAGATGGCGACGTCCTCTTCGGCGACGAACAGATCGCCGGTGACGTCGTTGACCACACAGCCCTCGGCCTCGGACCCCACCGCGACGTCACGGGTCAACTGGGCCTCGAGCAACCCGTCCTGGTCCGTGTCGGTCACGAGGAACTGGCGCAGTTGCCCAGCAATGGTGATGTGCACTACCGAAAGGGCCCCGGTATGCCGGTCCTGGGCCAGGCACAGCCCCTCCCCGGACAGGCCGACCCCGGTGCCCTCGGTGATCGAGGTGAGCAGTCGGCTGACCGGATCGATCGTGTAGAACGTGAGGTTGCGGTGCGACACCGCGACGATGTCGCGGGTGCGGCCGCCGATCTGCACACCGTGGCGCACGTCGACATTGCCGAAGAAGACCCCCGGCTTGGCGATCCGCTGGACGCGACGGCCCTGCAGGTCGTAGGTCTCCAAGGCCCCCAGCTTGTCGTTGCCGATGATGAGCGACCGCTCCGGATCGTCGGGCGCGACCCAGATCGCCGGGTCGTCGATCGAGTCGGCGCTGTACGCGCCTGGTGCCGTCTCGACCGTCGACGCGACGACGGCATCGACGGCCAATGCGGGCGGCGCCACACCAGCCCCTGCCGCTGCCGCCAACACCGCTGCGCTCACGACGCCCCACACGACACGGCCGAATCTCCCCCGAGCTCGCATGGACAGAAGTATGGCCTCCCGCCCGATCCGAACACCGACTCGGGGTGGGCCTGAGACAGACACCGTGGGATCCAGGCGGTGGCTTCTCGAAACCCCTGCGGCGCGTGGCGAGAACTCGGTAGGGTGTGAGGTGCGTCACACCTCTCCCAGTGCCGTCGGCAGCGGCGGTGCAGTGTGGCGCGGATCGAGGCTGCCATGACTGACGTCGGGACCGGCTTCCTGAAAGCCATCTCCGCCTTCTTCACGACCAAGCTCGGCAAGGCGTCGAGCACCGTGTGGAAAGACGCGGGCAGCCTCACCGAAAGCCTCGCCGACGGCATCCCGGACAACACGAAGCCCGCTTTCGAGAAGCTCAAGGCCGACATCAAGGCCGCCGAACCACTCGTCGAGGCGATCGGCAAGGCGATCAAGAAGCAGACCGACCTCATCGCCAAGATGGTCTCCGAGTGCCAGGCTGATCTCAATGCCGGCGACTTCTCCGCAGCCGAGGCGGGGCGCATCACGGTGCGGGTCGGCACCGCGCTGATGGCCGTCGACGAGGCGGTCAACATCGTCGCCCGCGAGCTGGTCAAGGACATGACCGAGCCGCAGAAGGAACAGACCCGGGTCCAGCTCATGGAGATCTGGAACCCGTGGGTGCAGCCGTTCCGCGACCTCGCCGACGGGGCCGGCAAGCTGCTCGACGGGGCCGGCTCGGCGATCCTCGGCGTCGACTCGGTCACCCAGGAGCTGGCCGACCTCGCCAAGGACCAGACGCTCACCTTCGACAACGACAAATTCACCCTGGCGCTGAAGATCGTCGGGGTCGACGAGAAGCCCCTGGGTCTGCTCACCCTCAACGACACCAAGTTGGAGGCCTTCTTCTCCTTCGGCCGGCGCAAGTTCGAGAACCCCAGCGAGGAGGACAAGAAGTCGCTCGTCGAACGCGACAAGGCCTGGTGGCGGGCCGACGAACCGAATCTCGGGCTGCGCATCTACGTGACGATCAAGCCCGGCCTGCAGCAGGACCCGCTGCTGAAGAAGATCATGCCCGGCACCTCGGACCCCAAGACGATCAAGCCGACCGCGATCACCCTCGACATCCACGACGGGCTCTACCTCGGTGACGGCCGCGGCGCGGCCAACGAGAAGGTCGTCCTACCGGTCACCTTCGCCTCCCCCGTTGCCGAGTTGCGCGAGCTGGCCCTCGGGCTGCTGCGTAACCCGGCCAAGGAGGTCACCGGCCTGGAGGTCACCACGGTCATCGCGGCCAAGCTCGGCGACGCCGTCGGGTTGCAGGTCGGCGGCGCCGGCGTGGTCATCGGCCTGGATGGTCAGCCCACCCCGCAGTCGGTCTTCCCGATGGCGGTGTCACCGCGTTGGCCGGACGCCATCGGTATCCGGATCAAGGCCGGCCCGATCAAGGGTGGCGGCTACCTGGAGCGCAAGATCCGCAAACACGGCGACCCGCCGGTCGACCTCGTCGAGTTCGGTGGGGTCATCCAGATCGAGATCCTCAAGGTCGGGGTCTATGCCATCGGCATCCTCTCGCCGGACCCGTTCTCGATGGTGCTGGTCATGGGTGTGCGTTTCCCGGTGCCGATCGAGCTGTCCTTCGGCTTCACCTTCAACGGTGTTGGCGGCATCCTCGCGATCAACCGTACGGTCAACACGACCGAGCTCATCGAGGGGATGAAGACCCACTTCATCGACAAGGTGCTCTTCCCCGACGACCCGGTCGCCGAGGCGCCTGGGCTGCTGGACAAGGTGAGCAAGGTCTTCCCGCCGGTCGAGGGCGGCTTCGTCGTCGGCCCGATCGTCGAGCTCGGCTGGGGCTCCCAAGCCAAGATCATCGAGGCCAAGCTCGGCCTGGTCCTGGCGCTGCCCGACCCGAAGATCATCATCCTCGGGGCGGTGCGGGTGCGCGCCCCCGCCAAGGACGCTCCGCTCACCGACTTCCGCTGCGAGGTCTACGGCGAGATCAGCGCCGACCGGCTGCTCATCATCGCCCGGATGCGCGACTCCAAGATCGCCGGGATCACCGTCTCCGGTGACCTCGGGCTGCTCATCCAGTGGGGTGGCGGCGGCGACTTCGCGCTGTCCGTCGGCGGCTTCAACCCGCGCTACACCGAGATCCCCGCCGACCTGAAGTCCCTCGACCGAATCACCATCGACCTGTCCCCGCCTGCGGTCGTCAAGATCATCATCAAGGCCTACTTCGCGGTGACCGCGGGCGCGGTGATGCTCGGCGTGCGCGGCGACTTCTCCGCCGACATCGGGGTCGCGAGCGCCAAGGCGTGGCTGCAGCTGGACATGATCTTCCGGTGGGCGCCCCGCTTCGGCTTCGCCGTCGACCTCGACCTGGGCATCGAGATCAAGGTCTTCGGGTGCACCTTCGCGTCCATCCAGTTCAAGGGGATGCTCGAAGGCACCACCCCGTGGAAGGTCGTCGGCACGGCGACCGTCGACGTATGGTTCCTGCCCACCTTCGACTTCGACCTCGGCCCGATCACCTGGGGCGAGGACCCGAGCGCGATCCCACCGACCGCCAAACCGCTTGAGCTCGTGCAGGCCGCGCTCAGCGAGCCGACCGCGTGGAAGACGCTGCTGCCCGCGGACGGCGACCAGCTGGCGGTCTTCGGCCGGATCGACGGCGAGGGCCTGCTGGCCCACCCGCTGGCTGCCCTCGAGGTCACCCAGTCGCGGCTCCCGTTGGAGACCCACATCGACCGGGTCGGCAGCGCCCAGGTGAACGCCCACCGGGTCGCGATGGGCCTGCCGAGCACCGATGCCGGGCCGGTCGCGGCCGTCTCGACCGTCACCGCGCCGTTCGCGCCGGGGCAATTCCTCAAGCTGGAGGGTGATCAACTGCTGGCCCGCGGCGGCTTCGACGACTACCCCGCCGGGGCTCGATTGGCCGCCGCGACCACCCCAGCCCACGGCCCGGCGGTCGGCGACGACGTGCGCTGGCACACCTGGTTCCGTGACGAGGACGCCGGCTCGGTCCGCGGCGGCCGCTTCGACTTCGGCGACCTCGGCGCGGTCTTCGTCGACCACGGCATACCGGCCCGTCGGCTCGCCGACCGGGACAACCCCTACCTGACTCGGGCCGAGCGGGTCACCCGGCCGGCCGCCGACCGCGTGACGGTGCTGCCCATGGGCGCGGCCACCGTGCGGATGGTCGACGACGGCACGGGCGTGCTGACCGATCTCGGTGTGCTCAGCGCCTCGCAAGCGGGCTGGGCCGCCGACCTGATCCGCAACGCCGGCGCCGACGATGTCGTCGCCGTGGCAGTGGGGAGCAACTGATGGCCGACTACGAACACCTCCACGAGCTGCGCGGCCCGCGCCTGGCCGCCCTGCCCGAGCATGTCCGCGACGTGCTCGTCCTGGCCTTGCCCGAGCCGGAGCAGTACCAGGTCGGGCAGGTGCAGCTGCAGACCTACGAGTTCGTGCCTTACGCGTTGTCCGGGATGGCCGCGGCGATGCGCACCCCGGCCACCGGCCTGCGGGCGAGCACCGAGGTGAGCGTCCCACTCAGCGACGATGCCGGCGGCGCGGCCACGGTCACCCGCACGGTCACTCTCTATGGCCCGGGCGATGTGATCGGCGTCGATCCGGCGCAGATCCTGCGCCGCTACCCCGCACCCGGCAGCACCACCGCCGAGGAGACCTTTCACGCGCACATCGAGTTCGACCGGCCCGAGCTGCCCTGGGCGTTCAGCGCGCAGACCCCGCAGGCCCGGATGCGTCCCTGGCTCACCCTCGTCGCGGTGCCGGTCGCGGCGGTGTCCTGGGAGCCGGCGACCGCCTGCACACCGGCCGTGCTGAGCGTCGACAGCGACCAACTGCCCGACCTCGACCAGGCCTGGGGCATGGCGCACGCCCAGGTCGCCGGTGGGCCGGCCTCCACCTCCGCCCGGCTGTCCACCGCCCACGCCCCGGCCAACCTGTCCCGGTTGCTGGCGGCCCGGGTGCTCACCCAGGACACGGCATACGTGGCCGCGTTGGTGCCCACGACGAACGCCGGTGTCGCGGCCGGCCTGGGGCTGCCGGCCCCCGCAGCCCTGGATCACGCCTGGCGCCGAGGCACCGGCGCGGTGCGGCTGCCGGTCTATGACCGGTGGGAGTTCCGCACCGGCCCGGACGGCGACTTCCCTCGGCTGGCCCGGCGGCTGCACGGGGTGCCGGCGCCGTGGCGGATCGGCCGACGCATCCTCGACACCGCCCGCCCCGGGGCCCCGCTGACCGACCTGGCCCCCGACGAGCCGGGCCGTCGCCAAGTGATCCGCTGCGCGCTCTACTCGCCCAACCCGGCACCCCCGGACAGCCCCTCGGACACCGCCACGTGGTCCGGCGAGCGCACCACCGCACTGCGCAGCGCCATCGAGCGAGCGGCCGTCGTCGAAGGCCGCACCCCGACCGACCCGGGCGAGCCACCCGAGCTGCCCATCGTCGGCCCCCGCGTCTACGCCCAAGGCCAGCGCGGGGCCCGCACCATGCCGGCGAGCCTGCCCGAGGGCGCCGTGGCGCCCACCGGGGACTGGTTCGCCGACGTCAACCTCGCCCCGGTCAACCGGGTCGTCGCCGGTCTCGGCACCCGGGTCGTCGTCAAGGACCAGGAGCCGCTCATGCAGGCCGCCTGGGCCCAGGTCGGCGAGATCGACAAGGCCAACCGGGCGCTGGCGCTGGCCCAGCTCTCCCAGGCGCTGGCCACCCGGTTGCACGCCCGGGTCGCGCTGGTCGACCCCGGCCGGTTGCTCGGGCTGGTGCGCCCGCTCGCCGGGCGGGTCAAGCTCGACGGCGCCGGTCTCACCCTCGCCGGGCAGACCCGCCGCAGCGCCACCCCCGCGGCCGCGCTCGGCGGCGGCTTCCGCAAGGCGGTCCGCCCGGGCGGGCGGATCGGCCGGTATGCCGCGCCGCAGGCCCGCGCCCGGCTCGCCTCCGTCGTCGCCCCCGACGGGGTGGCCCGCGACTTCACCCGGGCTTATCGTCTGCCCGACGGCATCGGACGATTGTCGGCCCGAGCGATCGCATCGCTGGCACCCGATGCGGTTGCCCGGGCCTATGGGCGACCAGCCGGCGAGGCGATGGCGCTGCTGGCGCGGCATACCGAAACACTGGCGGTCGCGGCCCCGATGGCGACCCAGCTGGTCACCGAGTCGGCCTGGCGCGCGCCCACCGCCGGCCTGGACACCGGGGCTCTTGTCGGGCAGCTGCTGGCCGACCGGGTCGCTCACGCGGTAAGCACCGCCGGGGATGATCTCGTGCGCACCCGGTGGCTCGGTGGGATCGCCGCCGGGCTGGCCTCGGCCCGCGACGAGCGCACGAGTGCGGCGATGACCGCGCTCACCGTCACGCTGCACGACCAACTCTCCAGCCGGATCGCGGCGCCGCCCATCCAGCCCGGTCCCGCCCAGCCAGGGCCCATCCACGGTGGCCCGATCCGCCCAGGCCCGATCCAGCCCGGTCCGATCCGCCCCGGCCGCGTCGACGTGCCGGTGAGCCCGGTGCATCGGGGCACGGCCCGCGCATCCGTCGCGGGCGGCTCGATCGTCGCGGGCGGCGACCGGGCGAACGCCACCCGCGGGAGAGGCGTCGCGGCCGATGCAGTCCGGGCCGGCTCGGGGCTGCGCTGGGATGCCGAGCCGATCCGGATCCCCATCGACCGGCTCGGCTCGTGGACCCCGATGCGACCCCGGCCGGGCACGTCCCTGACGATCACCCAGAAGCTGGGCGACCTACTCACCCCGGTCGGCACCGCCACCCAGTCGATGGTCAGCGCCGCGATGCGGCTCGGCGTGGCCGGGCTGCGTGCCGAGGTGCCCGCGGCCCTAACGGCCGCGAGCGCGCTCGCGCTCGCGCCGACCCCGAGCCGCGAGCGCCTCGCGGTGCGCCAGGGCGATCTGCTCGCCCGCCTGCACCCCCGGCGCACCGTTGTCGAGGTGACCCGGGCCCGGGTCGCCGTCGACCTCGAGCGGGTCTCGCCGTGGCTGGTCGGTGAGCTGATCCGCCCGATCATGGCCGCGCCGCGCTTCGACCGGGCGATGTACCGGGCCCTGGACGACTACGACCGGGAGTGGCTCGTGCCGGGCCTGGGCACCCTGCCCGAGCCGGAGATGGTCACCGTGCTGGAGGCCAACGACGCCTTCGTCGAGGCCTTCCTCGTCGGGTTGTCCGACGAGCTGGGGCGCGAGCTGCTGTGGCGGCAATACCCGACCGACTGCCGGGGCACCTACTTTCACCGTTTCTGGGACCCGACCCGCGATGAGTTGCGTGCCCCGATCCACCGCTTCGCCCGCACCGGGCTGGGCAGCCACGTGGGGCTCGGGCCGATCGGTCAGTCGGGTCGGGCCGTCGTCGTTGTGCGCGGTGAGGTGGTGCGCCGCTATCCGGACCTTACCGTCATGGCGATGAAATCCCTGGCCCGAGGAGCCGGGGGCGCCACCGTCGACGACCAGGGCCGGCCCTTCCTACCCGAGTCCCCGTCGCAGGGCACGGTCGCCCGGACCATGTTCGTCGCGATGCTCGAGCCGGACATCATGCTCGCCGGGCTCGACCTCACCGTCGCCGAACTGCGCAAACCGGACTGGTGGATCGTGTTGGCCGAGCACCCGCAGGCCCCCCGGTTCCGGCGCCGCGAGCCCGATCTGATCGGCGAGCAGGTGCGCTTCACCGACCCCCGAGCCCTCGCCGACGGCGCCCAGGTCGCCGCAGACCGGTTGGAGAACCCCAACCGGATCGCCTGGGAAGCCGCGATCTTCCTCGACAACACGAGCGGGTGACGACCATGCCCCACGAGATCCCCCCAGCCGTGCGCGACGCCTGGCAGAGCATCGGTGACCTGCGCCGCGAGCGTGACGAGCTGATCCGCGAGGCACCCCGCCAGGGCGGCCTCGACCGGGCCGACCTCGGCAGACTCGACCGACGGATCGCCGGGCTGCTGGAGGACATCCGCGACCTCGTGGACCCCTGCGACGCCAGCCCGACCGAGCCGGTCGTGCTGTTGCCGGTGCGTTTGGAGACCCGGTATGCCGCCGACCCCCAGGACGGTGCGCGCAGCATCCTGCAGGTGCGCATCTATCCCGACGCGATCCATGTCGACGACGTGGTGCGGGGTCTGACCGACGAGGAGGTCACGGCCGGGCAGGCCTATTGGAGCGCCGTGTGGGTGGAGCCGGTGCCCGAGGGTGCCTTCGACGCGCTCGTCGGGACAGTCGGGCCACGCCGGGCCGAGTGGGTCGCTTACGCCTGCACCCCGGTCAACCTCGCCGACCGCGCGGGTGGCGGAGGCGCGGGCGGCGCGGGCGGCGGCAGCCCCCGCTTCCCCACGCCGGCGGCCCGCAGTGTCCGCAATGTGGTGGCCCGAGCCCTGCCGGACCGGTTCACCGTCGTCGTCGAGCAGGCCGGGCAGCGGGTCGTGGCCACCGGCGCCCCGGTGCCGCGAGACCTGCCGATGGCCCCGGTGCCGCTCGACGGCGACCAACCGGTCACCGCGGACGGGCAGCTGCGCCTCGGCGCGGGCTCGGAATGGCTCGTCGACTTCCCGGCGGCGCAAGCCGTCGGGATGGGCGTCGTCGTGCCGCTGCCGGCCGGGCGGGCCCCGATCGACCGGGTCGTCGCCCTCGGCACCCGATCCTCGGCCAGCCCGGGCGACGGCGCCGCCGAGCTGGAGGACCTGCTCGTCGGGCATCGCTTCGGCGGCGGCCTCGGGCTGGTGCCCCAGGGCACCCCGACGAACAACAGCGACGCCGAACGCTCGCCACTGCGCAGCCGCCGCACCCCGACCGCCCCGGCGCTCGCTCCCCCGGTGGTCAGCCAGGGCTCCGACCCGGACGCCGCGGCAGCCACGCTCGGACTCGACCCCGGCGTGCTCACCGGGCTGCTCGGGCCCGGCGCCGGCGAGCAGGCCACCGCCAAGGCGGTCAACACCGCCCTGTGGGCGCCCGGCTGGGGCGCCTTCCTGGAGATCCTCGACGAGGGCGGGGTGTTGGGGATCACCGACGGGCACCGGGAGGCGGCCCGACAGCTGTTCCGTGACCACGTCCGGGGCCGCGGCGTCGCGCCGGTGCTGCGGGTGCGCGAGCAGCCCTACGGCATCCTGCCGGTCAGTGACCTGCGCCGCTGGCAGCCGGCGGCCGGCGAGAACCGCGGCGTGCTGCCGGTCGTGCGCGGCCTGCTGGAGCGCTGGTCGCGGGTCATCGACCGCACCGTCGACCGGGTGCGCCCGGATCGAGCCGATCTCGACGAGACCCTGGTGGAGATCCTCGGGGCGAGCCCGGTGATGCGGGGGCTGCGGGCCCGCCCGTTCGTCTCCGGGGCGCTTGCGCAGGTCGCCGGCCCGGCGTTGGGTCTGGACCCGGACACGTATGCCGCGGAGCAGTCCATCCGGGCCGCGGTGCTCGCCGAGAGCGTCAACGCCTCCGTCGCGTCGCTGCGGATGGGGTCATTGGCCGACGACGACCGGCCCATCCCGTTGCCGCTGGCCTCGGATCGGGACCCGGAGTTCATCTCGGCGCTGCTGGGCAACCCCTCGAAGGTGCTCGCCGTCGACTCGGTGCTGCAGGCGCTGCTGGTGCTGGCCTGGCGCTCGCACGAACTCGACGCGGTCAAGGCCGCGCCCGCCACCGTCTTGCCGCAGCTGGTCGGGCTGGCCGGTGTCGGGGACCGGCTGGCTGCGCAAACCACCGGTCTGGTGGCCCGGGCCGAACTGACCGGCTCCGCCGAGTTCCTCGAGCTCGCCGCGCGGGTGGAGCAGCAGACCGGAACCCCCGCCGGCGGCGCGGCGCTGCTCGCGGCATACACGCCGGTTCCGGCCACGCAGGCCTCGCTCGCCGAGATCGCGCTCACCGCCCCGGCCGGCAAGCCGGCCACGTCGCTGGCGCAAGCGGCGTTGGCCGGCTGGTTGCTGGCGATGGGCTATCGCGCCGAGGTGCGCGAGGCGATGACCGCACTGACGACGGTGTCGACGACCGAGCGCGAGCTCGCGGTCGCCGAGGCACTGGACTGCAGCTCGCACCGCCTCGACGCGTGGGCCACGGCGCTCGTCGCGCAGCGCCGCGCCCGGCAACGCTCCCAGACCGAGGGCGGGCGGGGAGTGACCGTCGGCGCCTGGGGCGTCGTCGAAGAGCTCGCCCCGACCCGTGGGCCGGACACCCAGGGATGGATCCACGCGCCGTCGACCCGGCACGCGAGCGCCGCCGGCCTGCTGCGCAATGCCCACCTGGCCCACCTCGGCGCCGACGCGGGTGCCGGTGGCGGGTCGCCGTTCGCGCTCGACCTGACCAGCGTGCGGCTCGATGCGGCGACGCACGTGCTCGACGGGGTGCGCGCCGGTCAGTCGCTGGCCGCGCTCGTCGGCTATCAGATCGAGCGGGGTCTGGCCGCGGCCCGGCTGGCCCGGCTGCAGCTGAGCCTGCGCACGATCGCCCCGCTGCGCGCCGAGCAGTTGCACGAGAGCTCCGGCCCGGATGCCGATCTGGCCCGTGAGGCACTCGCCGCCACCGACGTCGTCGACGGGCTGCTGCTGCTGGACCGCCACCCGCCGGGTGACCTCGGCCTGCGCCGGCTGCTGGACGTGCCCCCGGTCAACGCCTATCTCGACCCGGGCGACTGGGAACCACTCACCGACGACGAATGGGTCGTCGTGACGAGAATCCTCACCGAGGCCGCCGACACCGTCGACGCGGTCGCCGACGTGCTGCTCGCCGAGTCGGTCGTGCAGTATGCCGGGGGCAACTCGTCGCGCGCCGCGGCCGCCATGGACGCGCTCGGCAGCGGCGGCGCCCCGGCCACCGAGCTCGACGTGCTGGACACCCAGGAGGCCGCCGAACGGCTCACCCACCGGGTGCTGGCCGTCGCCGGGGGCGGCGCCGCGACACTGTGGCGGGCCGGCCGACCGCGGGCGCAGGCCGAGCCGGCGCTCGAGGCCTGGGTGAGCGCGCACCTGGGCTCACCCGCGAGCATCGTCGTCGCCGACCGCAGCGCGGCCGGCGACGGGCTGCTCACCCTCGACGCCGCCGGGTGGTGTGCCCTCGACCTCGCCTATGCCGGCGACCAGGGCGCGCTGGAGCACACCCTGCGGGCGGACCTGCCCGGCCTGGCCGAGCACGAGCTCGCGGTGCACCCCGACCCGGCCTGGCCGGCCGGGCACCGCTCGATCGCCCAGGCATTCGGGCTGGCCACCACCATGCGGGCGCTGCTCAGCGGAGGCACCCCGATGCTGCCCGATGCGCTGACCCGCCCCGGGGCGCGACCGGCCCGGGACCTGGCGCTGTCCCGCGCCGACCTCACCGCCCGGGTGGCCACCGCGGCCGGCTCGTTGGCCGCCGCAGTCGCCGCGCTCGCGCCGACGATCGCGACGATCCCGGCCGACGGTTTCGTCGCCGATGAGCCCACCGCCGCGGCATACCGGGCGGCGATCGGACCGCTGGCGGCCTTCGGGGTGCTCGGCCAGCCGGTGCCGAGCCGGCCCCTGGATGTCGGCTGGGTGCGCGCGGCATACGAAAGTGCCCGAGCCCGCGCCGACGACGCGGCGGCCCTCGTCGCGCAACTGGTCGGGCTGGGCCCGGACACCCCGGGCGGGCTGATCCTCGACGCCGCGCAGGCGATCGCGGACGCGGTCTTCGGCGACGGTTTCGTCGTCGTGCCGGTGCTCGAGCCGGCCCCCGGCGGCGACGACCTGGCCGCGGCGGTGACCGACCCGGCCTTCCCCGACCCACCCCGGGCCGCGGTGCGCCGCTTCATCCGGGACCACGCGACGGTGCGCGAGCAGGTCGGCCGGTATGCCGAGGTGCTGCTCGTCGGGGCGGCCCTCGGCGGCGACCCGACACCCCGGGTGGCCCAGCTGGCCGAACGCCCTGACACCGGGCCAGCGCCGGGCACGACGCACTGGTTGGCCGGGCCGCTGCCCGCCGAGGGCCCGTGGCCGACGGCACCGGTGGCCCACCTCGTGCTCGACGCCGTCGGGCTCGACGACCCGGCCGGCCCGCTCAGTGGGCTGGTCATCGACGCCTGGGTCGAGGATCTGCCGAACCAACCCGGGCCACCGCGCGACCCCGCCGACGTGCAGCCCAACGAGCTGGCCCCCGGACTGGCCACCACCGGGTTGGCGGTCCGGGCCGACGCCCCGTCGGCGCGGCCACCGCAGGTGATCCTCAGCGCCATCTCCCCGGACGGGCAGCGGTGGACGACCGATTCACTGCACTCGGTGATCACCTCGACGCTGGAGCTGGCCAAGCTGCGGTTGGTGCGCCTGGACACGATGCCCGGTGACGCGGTCGCGCTGCCGGCGCTCTACGTGCGCAGCAGCTCGTTGCAGGGCGAGCAGGCGCTGAAATGGGCCGCTCTGGTGGAAGCCTCGAAGGCCTACACAGCCATGCCGTTCGTCAAGGAGGCAAAGTGAGCGACAAGATCGTGCCGGTCGAGCTGGTCGCCGAGTCGATGCTCTCCCCCGCACTCCTGGCGATCCTCACCGAACCACCGGCGTTGACCCGCCTGGAGCCGCAGTCGGTCTCCGGTGACCCGGCGCCCGGCGTCGAAGCCCGGGTCGCCGACCCGTTGTGGTTCATCGCCCGCCAGTGGCAGCTGGGTGAGTTGCTCGGCGAGGACGCGGGCAGCCCGGTCTCGGTCACCGTGTCGTCCCGGTCGCTGCCGATCACCGCGTGGGCACCGGCCGGTGACCTGGACGGCGCGACTCGGCCGGCCGACGCCGACTGGCAGCCCTGGCCACAAGGGGCGATCATCGAGGAGCTGGTCGAGCATGTGCCTCGCAGCGGATACGAGCGGGGCCTGCGGTGGCGCGCCGAGACCGGCGCCGCCCTCGTCGAGTCCCTCCAGGACGGGGGGTATGCCGGGGCGGCCGCGGCGGTGCTCGCGGCATACCCGCTGGCGTTGGGGCCCGACCCCCTGGACCCGGACGGGCGGCTGGACCCGGCCGCGGACCGGCTGCTGCTGAGCCTGGCCGGGGCCGTGCCCGACGGGGTCGCGGCCGCCGACGACCTCGCCGCCGGCACCCCCGACTGGGTGTCCGGGGCGGCCGACCCCGCGGGGGTCGCGGCCGTGGTCGGCGAGTGGCTCGGCTGGGCCGGCGGCACCCCAGGGCGCGGTGGGGCGTGGACCACACCGCGTCTGGAGCACCGGTTCTGGTTGCGGTTCGGGCACGGCGCCGACGCGGTCGTCGTGCGGGCCGTCGACTTCGGCAGCGGGCGGCTGCGTTGGCATCACCTGGAGTGGATGCCCCAGGAGTCGGTGCGACTCGACGGCGACGACGCGCTGCCCGCGCCCCCGGCGCGCACCGATGTCATGCTCGCCACGCCGCTGCGCTACCCGGGGATGCCGTCGGACCGCTACTGGCAGTTCGAGGACGGCGCCGTCGACATCGC
>RRZT010256287.1_pt1 | contig 20508 bp, 19 predicted proteins | sample 2165551 | NCBI WGS metagenome assembly RRZT01 (sample SAMN10456910, study PRJNA506462) | wastewater metagenome | biome: wastewater; feature: sludge; material: wastewater sludge; isolation source: wastewater sludge with Escherichia coli K12::gfp cells carrying plasmid... | place: USA: Moscow, Idaho... | reverse complement strand
CTTCTTTTAGATGATACAAATAAAGATAATTTTACAAAAGAAGATGGAAAAATTATTGTATATAGTTTAGAAAATGGAAAAGTTGTAAAAGTAGATAAAATTTCTAAAAAAGAAGAATTAGCAAACTTTGTAAAATAATTATTTAAAAGCAAACTTTTGTTTGCTTTTATTTGTCAAACTCCCTATAAATTTCATCATTTTTTGAAAATATTTTGTACGTAATATTCTTATAAGAAAATTCCAAATAGTTTGCATGAAGCCAAAGCCTGTGTGATTTTGTTACTTTAAATCTATCTTCTTCACTTAATGTTTTATTTAAATAATTCTCTGCATTTTCATCATCAATCCCATAAATTGGATCTCCTAAAATGGTATGACCAATAGAATATAAATGAACTCTAATTTGATGTTGTCGTCCAGTAAGTGGAATAGCTTCTACTAGTGTTAAATCTCTGTTCTTATTATATTTTATAGGTTTAATTATTGTTATTGACTCTTTTCCATCATCACAAACTTTCATTCTTACACCAATAGCAAGCCCTTCTCTATCTAATCCTCTATTTATTGTAATTTCTTCTTTTATTTCTCCTTGAATTATTGCTAAATAGGATTTATGATATTTTTTTTCTTGAAACATATCTTTTAGCTCGATTTCACTTTTCTTATTTTTCCCAACAATTACAAGACCTGATGTTTCAGCATCTATTCTATGAATTAGATTTGCATTTTCACCAAAATGGTAACGAATTTCATCAAGAAGAGAATAAGGAGTGTTTTTTGAAATTGGATGAACCATTAAGTTTGTTGGTTTATCAAAAATAGCAAAATCATTAAATTCAAGTAAGGGTTTTAGCCCTCTCGTTGTACCTTCAAAAACAGCAATAAAAATATATTCAGTTGGGATGGTTTCGCCTGTATTTATTGTATTCATATTTTCATCAAATATTCTTCCTTTAGAAGTTAATCTTTGCCCTACTTTTGGGTCTAAGCCTAAGTCTTTTATTAAAAATAACTGTATTTTTTTATCTTTTATTGCTTTGTATTTTTTTAATGTAAATGCCAAAATAGCCTTCCTACTTTAAGTTCATAATGGATACAATATCCCTCAATTTTAACAAAATAATAGTATAAAATTTATAGAAATATGATTATAAGGGATTTTTTATGGTTGAGAGATATGCAAGAGAAGAGATGAGCTCAAAATGGACTCAAGAAGCAAGATATGCAGCTTGGTTAGAAGTTGAAAAGGCAGCTGTTAAGGCTTGGAACAAGTTAGGTCTTATTCCAGATGAAGATTGCGAAAAAATAGTAAAAAATGCAAAATTTTCTGTGGAGAGAATAGAAGAGATTGAAGCTATTACAAAGCATGACTTAATCGCGTTTAACACAAGTGTATCTGAAAGCTTAGGAGAAGAATCAAGATGGTTCCATTATGGAATGACTAGTTCAGATGCTGTTGATACAGGTGTTGCATTACAAATGAGAGATTCTTTAGAAATCATCATTAAAGATGTGAAAATGCTTATGGAATCTATTAAAAAAAGAGCTGAAGAACACAAATACACTTTAATGGTTGGAAGAAGTCATGGGATTCATGGTGAGCCTATTACTTTTGGACTTACTCTTGCAGTTTGGTATGATGAAGTAGCAAGACATTTAAAAAATCTTGAAGATACTATGGAAGTAATTGCAGTTGGACAAATTAGTGGAGCTATGGGGAATTTCGCTCATGCACCATTAGAACTTGAAGAGTATGCAATGGCTGAGTTAGGACTTAAACCAGAACCTTGTTCTAATCAAGTAATTCATAGAGATAGATATGCAAGACTCGCAACTTCTTTAGCTCTTTTAGCTTCTAGTGTTGAGAAATTTGCTGTACAAGTAAGACATTTACAAAGAACAGAAGTTTATGAAGCTGAGGAGTATTTTGCAGCTGGACAAAAAGGAAGTTCAGCAATGCCACACAAAAGAAATCCTATTTTAACAGAAAATATAACTGGACTTGCAAGAATGATTAGAGCTTATTGTATTCCTGCTATGGAAAATGTAGCTTTATGGCATGAAAGAGATATTTCTCACTCTTCAACAGAAAGATTCTGGTTACCAGATACATTTATTACAACAGATTTCATGCTTCATAGAATGAATAGTGTAATCGCAAATCTTACAGTTATGCCTGAAAATATGATGAAAAACTTAAATCTAACTGGAGGATTAGTATTCTCTCAAAGAGTTTTATTAGAACTTCCACTTCAAGGTGTAAGTAGAGAAGATGCTTATAAAATAGTTCAAAGAAATGCGATGAAAGTTTGGCAAGAAATCCAACAAGGAAAACCTACTACAAATGACAAAGGAGAATCTTTATATCTTCAATATCTACTAGCAGATGATGAGTTAAGAAAATCTTTAAGCGAAGAAAAAATAAGAGAGTGTTTTAATTTTGATTGTTACACAAAAAATGTAGATAAAATTTTTAACAGAGTTTTTAAATAATTTTTTAGGGGTAAATAAATGACGATAATGATTCAAAAAAGAAATGGTCGAAAAGAGGTTTTGGATATTACAAAAATCCAAAAAATGACTATTGAAGCTACAAAAGGACTTGATGGAGTTAGTCAAAGTGAATTAGAATTAGATTCTCGTATAAAATTTATTGATGGGATGAGTTCTTCTGATATTCAAGATGCATTAATTAAAACTGCTGTAGAAAAAATAGATATTGATGTTCCAAACTGGACATTTGTAGCTGCTAGATTGTTCTTATATGATTTATATCATAGAGTTGGTATAGCAACACATGGAATAAAAGGTGAGCCTTATTGTCATTTAAAATCATATATTAAATTTGGAATTGAAGCTGGAAGATTAATTCCAAACTTAGCAAAAGGTTATGATTTAGATGATTTAAATGGTTACATTAAGCAAGAAAGGGACTTTTTATTTAATTATCTAGGTGTAAAAACTTTATATGATAGATATTTAATCAAAAATAATAAAGGTGAGCCAATAGAGCTACCACAACAAATGTTTATGGCTATTGCTATGTTCTTAGCTCAAAGTGAAGAGAATAAGCAAGAAAGAGCAAAAGAGTTTTATGATGTTATTTCTAAATTTGAAGTTATGCTTGCAACTCCGACTTTATCAAATGCTAGAACAAATAGACATCAATTAAGTTCTTGTTATATTGGTTCAAGTCCAGATAATATCGAAGGTATTTTTGATGGTTATAAAGAAATGGCACTATTATCTAAATATGGTGGTGGTATTGGTTGGGATTGGAACCAAATTAGAAGTTTAGGTGGAGCAATTGATGGTCACAAAAGTGCAGCTGGTGGAACTGTACCTTTCTTGAAAATCACAAATGATATTGCAATTGCGGTAGACCAATTAGGTACTAGAAAAGGTGCAATTGCTGTTTATTTAGAACCATGGCATATGGATATCATTGATTTTATCGATTTAAAGAAAAACTCTGGAGAAGAGAGAAGAAGAGCTCACGATTTATTCCCTGCATTGTGGATTAGTGATTTATTTATGAAAAGAGTTTTAGAAGATTCGTATTGGACACTTTTTGACCCTGTAGAAGTAAAAGATTTAAGTGAATGTTATGGCGAAGAGTTTGAGGCTAAATATGTTGCATATGAACAAAATGAGAATATTACAAAAGATAGAATGAAAGCAAAAGATTTATGGAAAAAGATTTTGACTTCATATTTTGAAAGTGGTAGTCCATTTTTATGCTTCAAGGATACAGCAAATAGAGTAAATCCAAATTCTCATGTTGGGCATATTAGAAGTTCAAATTTATGTACAGAGATTTTCCAAAATACAAATCCAAATCACTACAAAATAAAAATTGAATTTGAAGATGGAACTATTAAAGTTTTTGAAGAAGAAGATTTAGTAAAAGTTGATGGAGATTTAGAGAAAAAAGCAAATAAAGTAACAGCTTTAGATAGTATAGGTGGTAAAAAAATATTTATTGTAGAAAAAGAGAAAACAGATGGTGATACAGCTGTTTGTAATTTGGCTTCAATAAATCTTTCAAGAATAAATACTACTGAAGATATAAAAAGAGTTGTTCCAATAGCTGTTAGAATGCTTGATAATGTAATTGATTTAAATTTCTATCCATTAAGAAAAGTAAAAGCCACAAACTTAAAATCTAGAAGTATTGGTTTAGGAGTTATGGGAGAGGCTGAAATGTTAGCTTCTTCTAAAATAACTTGGGGATCAAAAGAGCATTTCAAAAAAATCGATGAAGTTATGGAAACAATATCTTATAATGCAATTTTATCAAGCTCAAATTTAGCTGTTGAAAAAGGTGTTTATCCAACATTTGATGGTTCAAATTGGAGTAAAGGTATTATGCCGCATGATTTTGCTCCACAAAGTGTAAATGCTTTAGTTGAGAAAGATTTATTTGATTCTTCTTGTGATTGGGAAAGCTTAAGAGAAAAAGTTAAAAAAGATGGAATGAGAAATGGTTACCTAATGGCAATTGCACCAACAAGTTCTATTTCAATTTTAGTTGGAACAACTCAAGCAATTGAGCCAGTTTATAAAAGAAAATGGTTTGAAGAGAATTTAAGTGGATTAATACCAGTTGTTGTACCAAAACTAAGTCCAGATACTTGGGGATACTATACTCCAGCTTTTGAAATAGATCAACTTGATTTAATAAGAGCAGCAGCAATTAGACAAAAATGGATAGATCAAGGTCAAAGTACAAATATCTTTATGAGTCTTGATAAAGCAAGTGGAAAATATTTACATGAAATTTATACTTTAGCTTGGAAATTAGGTCTTAAATCAACTTATTATCTAAGAAGTCAAAGTCCAGAAGCAAAAAATGATGTAGAAGATAGAAGTATGGAGTGTGCTGGTTGTCAGTAAGTGAATGATAGATTATTTTAGGATGATTATCATGGCACAAAAAAAAGATTTGAAAACAAATATGTTTAGAATAGAATTCTGTATTTTCGGATTCTATGTAAAATTTATGACAAAAAAGGCTTGAAATGGAAAGAAAAACTAATTATAACCCTGAATCAAAAGAAAGTTTAAACGATAGGAGAGTTTTTGGTGGAAATCCTGATGGGATGATAAATTTCACTAGAATGAAGTATCAACGGGCTTTAAATGTATGGGATATGATGGAAGCGAATACTTGGTTTCCAAGAGAAGTTCAAATGACGCAAGATGCAAAAGATTATAAATATCTGACTCCAGCTGAAAAAAGAATGTATGATTTAGTTTTATCTCAGTTAATCTTTATGGATAGTTTACAAACAAACAATCTAATGGATAATATAAATCCATATATTACAGCACCTGAAATAAACGCTTGTTTATCTAGACAATCTTATGAAGAAGCAAATCATAGTAAATCATACGCTGTTATGGTTGAATCAATTTCTGATAATACAGATTTAATCTATGATATGTGGAAAAATGATGCTAAATTAAAAGAAAAAAATACTTATATTGCAAGTGTTTATAAAAATCTTTCACATGGAGAATTAACAGATACAAAGTTACTTTTAGCATTGTTTGCTAACCAAATTCTTGAAGGTTTATACTTTTATGCAGGATTTGCAGCAATTTATGCATTAGGTAAATCTGGGAAAATGTTAGGTTCTTCTCAAATGATTAGATTTATTCAAAGAGATGAAGTAACACATTTATTGTTATTCCAAAATATGATAAATAGTGTTAGAAAAGAAAGACCAGATTTGTTTACAGACGAATTGGAGAAAACAGTTAGAGATATGTTCAGAAAAGCTGTTGAACTTGAGTCATCATGGGGGGCTTATATTACTCAAGGTCAAATTTTAGGTTTTACTGATGGAATAATTAGACAATATATTGAATATTTAGCAGATAGAAGACTAGAGGCTGTTGGATATAAACCAGAATATAATGTAAAACATCCAATTCCTTGGGTTGATGGATATGCAAGTTTTAATGACCAAAGAACGAACTTCTTTGAAGGAAATGTTGTAAACTATTCTAAGGGTAGTATAGATTTCGACGATTTTTAATAGGAAACATACATGACTTTATTTAAGAAAATTACTTACTTTTTGATTATTTTTGTAATTCTAAATATTATAACTATTTACAATTATGACTATATTACGGGGGAAAATAAAAATATTCCTTTTAATTTTACTATTGAAAAAAAGGATAATATTTTAAATATAAGTGGGGTATTCCCTAATGAGAATGATTCAAAAATTGTATTAAATAGCTTAAAAATTGATAAAAGTGATAATATTATCTATGATGATAATACTTCAATTGATAGTTTATTAATCGAAAAACTTAAACCTTTTATTGAGAAATTTAAAGAAGATTCAATAAATGGTTCTAAAATAATTTATAATTCAAATGGTTTGTATGTAATTGCTGATTTAAAAAGTGATGAAAGTATTAAAGCATTAAATGAAATCAACTCTAAAAATAATTTATCTGCTACATTAAATATGAAAGTTTTAGTTAAAGATGAAAAAGCTTTAAGTAAAGAGATTGAAGAGATAAAAAGTATAGTTGAAAAAGATGATAAAAAAGAAGAAGTTATTGCTCCTGCTGTTGTTGAACAAGTGCCAACAATAAAAGATATTCAAGAGCAAGTAAATAATATTTTAAAAACGAATAAAATAACATTTGCAAGAGCTAGCACAAATTTGACTCCTGAATCAATTAAAACTGTTGAAGAGATAGCTAAGATTTTAAAAAATCATAAATATGAAATTGAAGTTGGTGGACATACTGATTCTAAAGGAAATCCCACTTTAAATCAAAATTTATCAGAAAAAAGAGCACAAAGTGTTAAAGATAGTTTGATAAATTTTGGAATAAATAAAGATAGTATAAAATCGTTTGGATATGGGAATAAGTTTCCAATAGCTCAAGAAGATGAGTTAGGTCTTTCTGAAGAGAATAGAAGGGTTGAAATTATTTTAAAAGAGAAAGAAGTTAAATAGATGGTTGAAATTGCTTCGCAGATAGTTTTAAATCTTTTTATTGCTCTAATTATTGGAATATGTATAGGATACATTATTGCAAAGGTTAATATTACTCCCAAAGATGATAGTTTTAGAATTAAATATAATGAGCCTAAAAAGTCTACAAAAGACAATCTAAAAAAGATTAAGGGAATTGATTCAAAATTAGAGTTTGAGTTAAATAGAATGGGTATAACTACTTTTAAACAAATATCTGAGTGGACGAAAGAAGATTGTACAACTATTGGTTCCTCAATTAATGCAGAAAATTCAATAGAAGAATTTTCTTGGGTTGAACAAGCAAAAATATTAGCTGCTGGTGATGATACTATATATAGTAAAAAAGTTGAAAATAAAGAGATAAATATAGCTTAATAGCTTAAGCTATTTTAACTACATATCTTCCTACCGCTTTTCCTTCTAAAAGTTTAGAATATGCATCTTTTATTTCATTTAATGATATTTCATTTACAATATTTTCTAAACATTCAACACTCCAAGGTCCTGCAAGTTTTTCCCAAGCAGATTGTTTTTTCTCTAATCTACACTCAACACTATCAATACCAATAAGTCTAACACCTCTTAAAATAAAAGGATATACATTAGTGTTTAATTCATAAGATGCTGTTAACCCACAACAAGTAGCAACACCATCATATTTTATTTGTTTTAAACTTTGCGCCAAAATATCTCCACCCACTGTATCTAAAACAGCATCATATTTTGTTGCTAAAAGAGGTTTTGAACTATTCATCATAAAATCATCAAGAACTATTACTTCATTTGCCCCAATACTTTTTAAATATGCTTCTTTATCTATTTTTGTTGTAATAGCAATCACATTAAACCCAAGTTTATTTAAAATAGCAATAGAAATAGAGCCAACACCACCTGTTGAACCAGTTACTAATACAGTACTGTCTTCAGGATTTATACCATTTTTTATAAGTTCTTGGATGCTTAAAGCAGCAGTTAAACCAGCTGTTCCATAAGTCATAATCACTTTATCACTAATTGAATCAGGAGTTCTTATAGCCCATGAAGAAGGAACTTTTACATATTCAGCATGCCCACCATTTGTATTCATTCCTAAATCATATCCAGTAACCACAACTCTTTGCCCTACTTTAAATATTGATGATTTAGATTCTTCAACTATACCTGCTACATCTACTCCAGTTATATGTGGAAATACTCTTGTAACTCCTGGATGTCCTACTGAGCTCAATGCATCTTTATAATTTAAACTTGAATAGTTAACTTTTATTAAAATCTCATTTTCACCACAAACTGGTTTTTCAAAATCTTTTATACCAGATTTAATCTGTTCATTATTATCTTTTTCTACTAAAAATGCTTTCATGTTTTAACCTTATTTGTTTAATAAATCTTTCAAACTATCTTTTGGATTTTTACCCTCTAAAATTAGTTTAACTTCTTTTGCAATAGGTAAATATATATCATGTTGAATGGATAATTTATCTATTGCAAATGCAGTTTTAACACCTTCTGCAACTTCTCCCAAATCATCTAAAATATCTTTTAATGTTCTATTTTTTGCAAGACCTAAACCAACTCTATAATTTCTACTCATTGTAGAATTTGCTGTTAAAAATAGATCTCCTGCTCCACTTAAACCCAAAAATGAAGACTCTTTTGCTCCAAAATGTTTTCCAAATCTATACATTTCAACTAAACCTCTTGCAATTAAAGAAGCTTGAGCATTTTTACCAAGTTCTAATCCTTCACAAATTCCACTTGCAATTGCTAAAACATTTTTATAAGCTCCTGCAACCTCAGCGCCTATCACATCAGAACTATAATATGTTTTTATGAAATTTGGGAAAAATTTACTATACTCTTCATAAATATTTTTTGATACAGAATTTATTACTAAAGCACAAGGAAGAGCTTTTATTACTTCAGCTGCAAAAGATGGTCCAGATATAAAACCGATGTTTTCATCAGGTATGAATGATGAGTAAATGTCATTTAAGAAAGCTCCTGTATCTGCTTCTATACCTTTTGATGCAACAAGGATTTTTTGTCCTTTAAATTTAAAATTTTGTTTTAACCATGCTCTTATTTCTTGAGCTGGGATTGCAATTACCAAATATTCACAATCAAGAGCAAAATCTAAATCAACAAAGTTCTTTATATTCTTTTTTGTTCTAGAAGTAATATAGCACTCTTGATTGAAGCTTAGTGCAAAATGAAGAGCTTGTCCCCATTTACCTGCACCAATAACGGCAATTGCACCCATTTTCATTTATGATAATCTCTCTTTGATTAGTTCATTTACTTTATTTGGATTTGCAGTTCCTTTTGAAGCTTTCATAGTTTGTCCTACAAAGAACGCAAACATTTTTTCTTTTCCTGCTTTATATTCTGCTACTTTATCTGCATTTGAGGCTAAAATTTCATCAATAATAGCTAATAGTGCCCCATCATCTGAAACTTGTTTAAGTCCTAGTTTTTCAATTGTTGCATCTACATCACTACAGTTATTTGCAATTAAATCATCTAAAACATCTTTAGCTGCTTTTCCTGAAATTGTACTATCTTCAATTCTTTTTACAATAGTTGCTAAAGTTTTCGCATCGATTGGTGATTCTTCAATTGTTACACCCTCTTTTAATCTTCCTTGAAGTTCAACAGTTAACCATGTTGTAGCATTTTTAGCACTAATTCCTTCATTCATCATTGAATCAAAGTAGTTTGCCATTTCTAAAGATGAAGTTATAACAGAAGCATCATATTCTTTAATTCCATAATCTTTAACAAATCTAGCTTTTTTTTCATCAGGAAGTTCTGGAATTTTTGAGTACTCTTCTAACATTTCATCAGTAATAATTAAAGGTAAAAGGTCAGGATCTGGGAAATATCTATAATCAGCAGCATCTTCTTTACCTCTCATAGATCTAGTTTCTCCAGTACTTGGGTCAAAAAGTCTTGTTTCTTGAACAACTTTTTCTTCATATTCTCCATCTTCCCAAGCTTCAATTTGTCTATTTACTTCATAAGCTATAGCTTTTTCAATAAATCTAAAAGAGTTCATATTTTTAATTTCACATCTTGTGTAAAATTTAGTGTCACCTTTTGGTCTAATAGATACATTAACGTCACATCTAAAACTTCCCTCTTGCATATTTGCATCACTGATACCAATATATCTAACAATAGAGTGAAGTTTTTTAAGATATAAAATAGCTTCTTCTGCACTTCTCATATCAGGTTCACTAACGATTTCTAAAAGAGGTGTTCCTGCTCTATTTAAATCAACTTGCGAATGGTTACCACTATGAATGTTTTTTCCTGCATCATTTTCTAAGTGAGCTCTTGTAACACCTATTGTTTTACTTCTTCCATCTGGAAAATCTATTGTTAATTCTCCTAATCCTACAACAGGAATTTCTAATTGAGATATTTGATAACCAGTTGGTAAATCTGGATAAAAATAATTTTTTCTATTAAAAATTGATACTTTATTTATTTTAGATTTTAAAGCAGTTCCTAGCATAATAGCTTTATGTACAGCTTCTTTATTAAGTACAGGTAGACCACCTGGAAGAGCTAAACATGTAGGACATGTATTACTGTTTGCTTCTTCTCCAAAACTTGTTGCACAAGAACAAAATAGTTTACTATTTGTATTTAACTGTGCATGAACTTCTAAACCTATTACTGTTTCAAACATACTTGACATAATATATAATCCTTATCTTAATACTTTAATATCTGCTGTTAATTTTTGTTTTTCAAAATGTTCTTTTAAAAATGCCTGTTCTCTTTGCATCATAATATCGTTAAATATTTTTGCTTTAGCCGCTTCAAAAGATTGAGTTGTTGTTCCACTTCTATTTGATATAAACATAGTAACAAAATTTTTATCAGCAGTAAAAATTGGTGTAAAAGCACTATTTTTTGTATTATTTAAAATATATTGAAACTGAGGAGGAAGAGTCGTAGCATCTAAATTCAATGTTGATTTTGTTACATCAGCTGGATTCATCATTGGATTTTGAATAATTTGATTTAAGCTACTTTTATTTTTTGAAACATATTGAATTACTTCAAAATTTTTTGCACTTGAATATTTATTTTTATTTTTTTCATAGTATAACTCCATATCTTCATCAGTTGCAACTGCTAATTGACCTTTTACAATTTGTTGAATTAGTTTTTGTCTAATTACAGCATTTTTTGCTTCATTCTCAAAAGCTTCATAATTAGGGTACTCTTGTTTTACTATAGATTTAAATGTATAAACATCCATACCATTTGAATTTGCAAGTTTTTCAATATAGTCATTTATTTCAAAAACATCTGCTGATATATTATATTTCTCAACTTGTTGATCATAAAGTGCTTTGTCTATTAGATAACTAACAGCCTCATTCTTTGGAATTTTATTTACTGACATTGTTCTTTCAATATCGTAAATTGTAATTGGTTCGTCATTTACTATAATTGCAATACCATTTGGCGCTGCACATAATAGTGTTGAACCAATAAATAGAGATAGTAGAAGTTTATTCATAATAGTCCTTTCTTTACATAAAGTTAATATTTTATCGAAATTTTTTTAAATAAAGGTTTTATCTTTTATTCCTTTATGAAATTTGTTCGATTTTAACACCATTGTCTTTCAAAAATTTTGAAACTACGCTTGAATTTGTATGTTCATAAGATTTTTCATAAACAATTCTTTTTATTCCACTTGCAATTAAATTTTTTGAGCATTCACTACAAGGTTCCAATGTTACATAAATTGTCGCATCTTCAATTGCTATTCCTTTTCTTGCCGCCCAAATAATTGCATTCATTTCAGCATGTATTTCATATGTTTTTGACCATTCATGATGATCTTTTGTATATTCACCATTCCAGTAGTCACAACAATTTTGGTAACCAGGAGGTGTTCCATTATAGCCAGTTGATAATATTCTTCCATCTTTTACTATTACTGCACCCACTTGTTTGGATACACACTTTGATGCTTTGGCTATTTCTTTAGCTATATTTATAAAACTCTTATCATTGAACATTAACTTAATCCTATAAAATTTTATTATGATTATATCAAAACTGTTATTTTAATTTGTAATCTTAAAAATTGCTTATTTTTACAAATAAAAATATAAATATTAGAAATATTTTGATATTATGATAGAAATTTTACTAAATAAAAGGCTAAATATGGATTTTAAAGATATCAAAGAGTTAATTAGAGTTTTCGATAAAAGCGAACTTAATAAACTAAGAATTAAAGAGGGAGAGTTTGAAATCTCTATGCAAAGAGGATTTGAAGGTGGAGTGACAACTGTTGCTGCAGCGCCTATGGTTCAAGCTCAATCTCCTATTCAAACTTCGACAGCTTCTACTTCTGTAGCTTCTACACCAGTAAATAGTGAAGATAAAGTATCAGCACCTTCAAATGGAATTACTATAAATGCTCCAATGGTTGGAACTTATTATTCTTCTCCATCTCCTGATTCACCTGCATTCGTTGGAATTGGTGACACAGTAAGAAAAGGTCAAACTTTATGTATTTTAGAAGCTATGAAAATTATGAATGAAGTTGAAGCAGAATTTGATTGTAAAATTATTGAAATTTTAGTTCAAAATGGTTCTCCAGTAGAATATGATATGCCAATTTTCGTAGTTGAAAAAATATAAGAAGTAAATTATGGCAGAAATAAAAAAGATTTTAATAGCAAATAGAGGTGAGATAGTTCAAAGAGCTATTAGAACTATTAAAGAGATGGGAAAAAAATCTGTTGCTATTTATAGTGCTGGAGATAAAAACGCCTCTTATTTAAAACATGCTGATGAAGCAGTATGTATTGGTGGAGCAAAATCAAGTGAATCATATTTAAATATTCCAGCAATTATCACTGCAGCTGAAATGACAGGGTGTGATGCAATTTTCCCAGGATATGGTTTTTTATCTGAAAATCAAGATTTTGTTGAAATTTGTAAATTACATAATATTAAATTTATTGGACCTACTTCTGAAGTTATGGAAAAAATGGCTGACAAATCTAAAGCAAAAGAAGAGATGGTAAGAGCTGGAGTACCTGTTGTTCCTGGAAGTAAAGGTGCAGTTAGAACTCTTGAAGAGGGTAAAAGAATAGCAAAAGAAATTGGTTATCCAATTATGGCTAAAGCTTCTGCCGGAGGTGGTGGTAGAGGTATGAGGCTTATTAAAGAAGAAGCTGAATTTGACCACATGTATTTAGCAGCTTCTAGTGAAGCATTAGCTGCTTTTGGTGATGGTACTATGTATCTTGAAAGATTCATAAATAATCCAAGACATATTGAAGTTCAAGTTCTTGGAGATAGTCATGGTAATGCTATTCATATAGGTGAAAGAGATTGTTCTTTACAAAGAAGACATCAAAAGGTTATTGAAGAATCACCAGCAATTTTATTAAATGATGAGACAAGAGCTAAATTACTTGATGTTGCTGTAAAAGCTACAAAATATTTAAAATATGAAGGTGCAGGAACTTTTGAATTTTTAGCTGATGATAAACAAAATATCTACTTCATGGAAATGAATACTAGACTTCAAGTTGAACATCCAGTTTCTGAAATGGTTTCTGGAATTGATATTATTGAATGGATGATAAAAGTTGCTGAAGGTGAAAAATTACCAGCACAAGAAACTATTAGATTCAAAGGTCATGCTATTGAATGTAGAATTACTGCTGAAGATCCAAATACATTTTTACCATGTCCAGGAAAAATAACTCAATGGATGGTTCCTGGTGGAAGAAATGTAAGAGTTGATTCACATATTTATACTAATTATATAGTTCCTCCTTATTATGACTCAATGATTGGAAAACTAATTGTTTGGGGTAGAGATAGAGAAAAAGCTATAAATATAATGAAAAGAGCTTTAAGTGAATTCGAAGTTGAAGGAATTAAAACAAATATTCCATTTCATAAAAAAATGATGGAAAATAAAGATTTCATTGAAAATAAATATGATACTAAATATCTAGAGAACTATAAAGGTTTGGATAGTATTTAATGCTTTTAAGAAAGATTTTCTTTCTTAAAGCAAAACTTAATATAAACTTAGTTACAATCCGCAGATTTATACACATTTATATGCCTATCTTTTTTAAAATTTAGTAATTTTATACTAAAAAACTTACATAATTTTTTATGCTTGATAATACATTCAATAGAAAGGTTTTTTCAATATAAGAGTGTATATTTGAAATATATACTTAGAGGATAAAAAGTGACTTTTAAAGATTTCAATTTTAAAGAACTACTACAAAAAGCAATAGAAGAAGCTGGATTTAAAGAACCAAGCCCTATACAAGTTGAAGCAATTCCACATGTTTTACAAGGTAAAGATATAGTTGGGCAAGCCCATACAGGAACTGGTAAAACAGCTGCATTTGGTCTTCCAATTTTAAATAAGTTAGGGAAAAAAGCTGGTGAAGCATTAGTTATTGTTCCTACAAGAGAGCTTGCAATGCAAGTATCAGACGAACTTTACAGATTTGGAAAACATTTAGGAATTAATACAGCAACAGTTTATGGAGGACAATCATACTCAAGACAGATAAAATTACTTGAGAACTCAAATGTTATTGTTGCAACACCTGGAAGACTTCTTGATTTATTAAGAAATGAACAAATTAATATAAAACCAAATTTTGTGGTTTTAGATGAAGCTGATGAAATGTTGGATATGGGATTCTTAGATGATATTAAAGATATTTTTACATACCTTCCTGAATCTAGACAAACTTTACTTTTCTCAGCAACTATGCCAGTAGCTATTAAAAATTTAGCAAAAACTATTTTAAAAGAGCCAGAATTTATAACAATTACACAAGCTAATGTAACAAATGTAAATATTACTCAAACTTTTTATGTTGTTGACGAAAAAGAGAGAGATGATGCATTAATAAGACTTTTTGATTATAAAAATCCAAAAAAATCTATTATTTTTTGTAGAACAAAAAAAGATGTTGATAGATTATCTACATTTTTAGTATCTCAAGGATTTATGGCAAAAGCTCTTCATGGTGATATGGAACAAAAACAAAGAGAAGAAGCTATAAAAGCATTTAAATCTTCAAAATTAGAAGTTTTAATAGCAACAGATGTAGCTGCAAGAGGACTAGATGTAAATGATGTAACTCACGTATTTAATTATCATCTTCCTTTTGATGGTGAATCTTATGTTCATAGAATTGGAAGAACTGGAAGAGCAGGAAAAGATGGAATTGCTATTTCAATAGTTACACCACATGAATTTAGAACTCTTCAAAGAATTGAAAAAACAATTGGTACTAAATTAGAATCAAGAGTTGTTCCAAATATATCAACTGTTAAACAGAAAAAAATTGATGAACTTAAACAAACAATTTTGGATCAAGAGATAAAAGATTATGCGATTACATTAGTTGAAGATTTAAAAGAAGAGTTTGATATCTCTACAATAGCATTTAAACTTGCTTCAATTATTGCTTCTAAAACTTATGTTAAAGGTAACAATAACATAGGTAAAAGTGAAATTGATATCAAAAAACTTACAGAACTTCTTTCTAAAAATGATAGAGGTGATGATAGAAATGGTTCTAGAAATAGAGGTGGAAGAAGAGATAACTTCAGAAGAGATAGAAAAAGAAGTGATAGAGACGAATCTAGTAGCTCTTCTAGACCTAGACAAAGAAGTTCAAGTTCATCTGCTAAACCAAGTGGTGATAAACCTGTAAAAACTCAAAGAAGTAGAAGAAGAGATTAATCTCTTCTTTTATAATCTACAAATAAGTCCTTTTAAATTATAATATAACTAAATTACAGTTTAATTACATAAGGACAAAATCATGGATATGAAGACCATACATACTCTTGAGAAAGCCACCGAAAAGTCTCTTTCAAGTTTTGCAAAATTAACTCTCTCTTTGCTATTTTTATTAGCAGTTTTCCTTTGGACATACTCTTCTCATGGTAAAGTACCTGATAATACTTTTTTAATAATTGGAGCTATATTTGGTGCTTATATGGCATTAAATATAGGTGCAAATGATGTTGCAAATAATGTTGGACCTGCTGTTGGTGCAAAAGCATTAACTTTAACGGGTGCCATTATAATAGCAGCTATATTTGAAAGTGCTGGTGCAATTATTGCTGGGGGAGATGTTGTAAATACTATAAAAAGTGGAATTATAGATATTAACCTAATTTCTGATAAGAATTCATTTATTTGGGCTATGACAGCAGGTCTTTTAGCTGGTGCTATTTGGTTAAATTTTGCTACTTCAATTGGAGCACCAGTTTCAACAACACACGCTATTGTTGGTGGTGTTATGGGAGCAGGAATTGCAAGTGCTGGATTTTCTATATTAAATTGGACTAGTTTAGTTGAGATTGCTTCTTCTTGGGTAATATCTCCTTTACTTGGTGCAATAGTTGCAGCAGGTTTCTTATATTTCATAAAAAAACAGATTGTTTATAAAGAGGATATGATAGGTCAAGCACGAAAATTTGTACCTATTCTTATTGGAATTATGACATGGGCATTTTGTACTTATTTAATTTTAAAAGGTTTAAAACAATTATTTAATGTTGGATTCTTTACCGCAGCTGGAGTTAGTTTAATTTTGGCTATTATTGGATATTTATATACTAACAAAAGTATAGAAAGTAATTTAGATAATTTATCTAATGACAGAGCTAGTGTTAATAAATTATTTACTCCAGCTCTTATTTTTGGTGCAGCATTACTATCATTTGCTCATGGTGCAAACGATGTATCTAATGCAATAGGACCACTAGCAGCTATTAATGATGCTATTTTACATGATGGTGCTAGCATAAATGCTTCTGTACCATTTTGGATTATGCTTGTTGGTGCAATTGGTCTTGCTATTGGTTTGATATTATATGGACCAAGACTTATTAAAACTGTTGGTAGTGAAATTACTGAACTTGATCAAATGAGAGCATTCTCTGTTGCAATGGCTACAGCTGTTACAGTTATTCTTGCAAGTCAACTTGGATTACCTGTTTCTTCTACACATATTGCAATTGGTGGAGTATTTGGTGTAGGTTTCTTAAGAGAAGCATTGGATAGAACTGAAAAAAATTATGTTCAAGATATTAGAGAAAAGTTTAAAAAACATAAAAAAGAACTTGAAAAGAATCAAGCAGATTTAGTTAAACTTGAAGCTGTTAAAGATAAAAATAAAGCAACATACATAAAAATTGTAGATTTATTTAAAAAAATCGATGAAATTGAAGCTCAAGTTAAACAAGAGAAAAAAGATTTCAAAGAGGCAAAAGGTGCTAAATATGTAAAAAGAGAAGCTGTTAAAAAAATTATTGCAGCTTGGTTAATTACTGTGCCTGCTTCAGCTTTAATAGCAGCAGGAATTTATTATATGATAAAAGGAATTGTAGCAGTTTAATTTGCTGCTACAAAAAAGGATAAAAAATAGAAGCGATACTTTCTGTACTTCCCATTTATTTTTTTATCTTTTTGGGTTTTATTGCTAAAAAAAAGTTAAAAACCCAAATAGATGAAAAATCTTTAGTTTTACTTTCTTTATATTTTCTCCAACCAATTATGATTTTTTGGGGATTAACAAAAGAACCTATAAATTATGAATTTATAATTTCTCCATTATTTTTTCTTATTTGTATGGGATCTACATTATTTTTGATGTTACTTTATTCAAAATTTATATTTTCTTCAAAAACAGATGAAAATATTTTTTTAGCAACTGCTTTAATTGGTAATACGGGAAATTTAGGAATACCACTTGGTATTGCACTTTTCGGAGAACAAAGTGTGCCATATACAAGTATAATAAACATTGCAAATATCTTTTTTATGTATACAATTTCCATATATTTTTTTGCGAGAGATAAATTTAATTTTAGAGATTCTATAAAATCTATTTTTAAAATACCAGTAATTTGGTTTGCTGTTTTTGCTGTTTTTGTAAATTATTTTCAAGTTCCAATTCCTAAGGAATTTAATTTCGCTTTAGAAATGGGCGCATATACATCTTTAACTCTACAATTAATTATTTTTGGTACATATTTGTATAGTGTTAAAGTAAAAGCAATGCCTTGGAAGTTATCATTGCAAATCAGTTTTGTTAAGCATATTCTTCTTCCTGTTATTTCTATATGTATAGTTGTTTATTTTACAAATTTAAATAGTATGGTCGCATCTATTTTGATAATGGAATTAATGATGCCACTTGCTGTAAACAATGTAAATTTCTCAGTAGTATACAATACTAAACCTAGTGATGTTGCTGCAACTATTTTAGTTTCATCAGCAATTTTTGTTGGATTATTACATTTTTACATAGAAGTTATAGATTATATTATAAAGTGATTTTATGAAAAAGATTGATTTTGATGATTTAGTTATATATTTTGAAGGTGAAATTTATAATAAAAATATTTTTAGTTTTGATGATGAATTTCTAATTATTGAACATTTATATAAAAATTTTGGTTTTGATTTTGTATCAAAATTAGATGGAGTTTTTTCATTTTGTATTTTAGATAAAGTTAAAAACATATATTTTTGTGCAAGAGATAGGTTTGGAAATATTCCTTTATTTTATACTATTAAAGATGACAAATTTATTTTTTCATCTTCTATCAGAGAAATTCTAAGTCAAATTTCATATATACCTAAGATTAATAAAGTTGCGCTTAGTAAGTATATTCAGTATTTCTCAACTTTTGGTGAAGATACATTTTATAAAGATATTTATAAACTCGAAGAAGCTACTTATTTAGTTTATGAACCACATAAAGAGTTGATAAAGAAAAAGTATTTTAAAATCAACACATATAAAGCCATAAATGATGAAAATAGAGCTTTAAATGATTTAGAAGAGATCTTATTTACTTCTATTGAAAAACGTTTAATTTCATCTCCTAGTACACTTTTAAGTGGTGGTGTTGATAGTTCTTTAGTCTCTGCAATTTATACAAAAATTTCTGGTAAAAAGATCGATACATTTTCTATAGGCTATAGTGAATATAAAAACTATTGTGAATTAGATTTTGCAAAGATTACTTCAAAACATATTGGTTCAAATCATCACGAAGTTATTATTGATAAAAAAACATATATAGATAATTTTTATAGTACATTAGATAATTTTGATGAACCTCATGGTGATAGTGCATCAATCCCTTTAAATATTTTACTAAAAAATGTAAATCAATTTGGTGTTAATAAATTATTATCTGGAGAAGGTGCAGATGAGTTATTCTTAGGTTATGATAATTATTCAAAATTTCTTAAATATTATAAATTTAGAGATTCTTTAAGTGATGAACAATTTTCATTCTTAGATGAAATTATTGGAGCTTTACAAAATAATACTAAAGAGAGTGAATATTTAAGAAGAGTTGTTAAAAAGCAAACAGTTTATAATTCATTTGGTGAAATATTTAACGATATACAAAAGAAAAAATTGTTTGTAAATGTACCAACATTCAAAAGTGAAAATCCTAAAAAAGATCCAGTTGATTGGATGAGTTATATAGATTTAAAACTTTGGGTTTCTAATCCAGTTTTAACAAAAGCTTATATAGCATCTAGTTCTAATTCTTTAGAGATTCATACACCTTTTTTAGATAATGATATATTGAAGTATGTTTTTAGTATAAATAGCGACATTAAAGTTGGTAATACAAATAAATATTTACTAAAAAATATTGCACAAAAATATATACCTACTGAAATAATTAATAGAGTTAAGAAAGGTTTTAATTCACCTTATAATGAATGGTTACAAAGTGAATTTGGTGATTCAATATTAGGAATAATATTGGAAGTAAATAAAGAAACAAAATTTTTCAATGAAGTTTATTTGAGACATATTTATTCACTAGCTAGTTCAAATAAGTTTAAACAACATTTATATTCCTTATTTATTTTTTCTTTATGGTATAGAAAAACTTATTTACAATAATTAGAATGTTTCACGGGAAACATTCTTAGTTAATTCCAGAAATCTTTTAAAGCCTCGGATTTATCTACTTTTTTATCATCTTCTGAATTTTTGCCTATTTTTTCTATTTCTAGTAAAGCTGCTTTGTATTCATCATCACTTATATCATTGTTTTTTGTAATAGAAGTTTTTTTGTTTGATACAAAATCTTTATTATTTTTAAAGTTTATATACTCTTCAATAATTCTTTCATATTCATTAAAATCAAGAAGAATTGCTGATGGTTTACCATCTCTTAATATTACGGCTTTTTCTATTTCTTTATTATTTAATTTATCAAAAATGAATTTATTTTTTCTAACTAAATCAGTGGCTGAAAACATCTCTTTTGAGCTATATTGTAGAAGTGACATTGTATTCCTTTACAAATTTTATTGTGTATTATATCACATTTATAATTTTTAGGAATACTTTAGTATTTTATTAGAACTATTTTAAAATATTGTTTCTGCCCATTCTGTTATTGGACCTCT
>RRZT010712295.1_pt1 | contig 20509 bp, 18 predicted proteins | sample 2165551 | NCBI WGS metagenome assembly RRZT01 (sample SAMN10456910, study PRJNA506462) | wastewater metagenome | biome: wastewater; feature: sludge; material: wastewater sludge; isolation source: wastewater sludge with Escherichia coli K12::gfp cells carrying plasmid... | place: USA: Moscow, Idaho... | reverse complement strand
GGGTCGTGTGGAGTTGTGGAGTCTGTTAGTTGGGGGGTCGTGTGGAGTTGTGGAGTCTGTTAGTTGGGGGGTCGTGTGGAGTTGTGGAGTCTGTTAGTTGGGGGGTCGTGTGGAGTTGTGGAGTCTGTTAGTTGAGGGGTCGTGTGGAGTCGTGGAGTAACAGACTCAAGTGGTCTGAGGGGCCCGCTCTCTCAACCCGGCTAGTAACAGAGTGCCAGAGTAGAAGACTGACGTAACAAGGTGCTTGTCAGTCTGTTGATTACGCCATCGGTTAGCCCCATAGTCTGTTAGTCTGGCGTTCGTGGGAAGTTCAGCGTTTCCGCGTCCCCGCCTGCGGCAGGCCTTGCAACGCTGAGCGTACCAGGAATGTCAAGCGATTCTGACGAAGGAGGCGGCTGGGTATGGCTGCGAGTGGTGGTCGTGGCTCCGGTGACGGCGATCTGTTTCTGGTGGGAGCGGTGGTCTTGCTTGCTATCGCCTGGCCGAAGATTTCGAGCTGGGGAGCGCAGCAAGCGGAGAGATTCGGACTCGCTGAGGTGGTGGAGAAATGGACCATGCCCGTTCTAGTTGGCCTGGTCGTGGTGGTGATCCTCGGGCTGTGGAGGTCTGTCCTCAAAAGGATGCGGAAGAAGAAGAGGGATGCAATCGCAGCGGTACTTACGGAAGCCATGCCCAAGAGTTGGGTCGAGGAAGGCGGTGGACTTCGGCTCGGATGGTTGCCGTTCACTGCTGCGGCGCATCGGGTGAGTGTGCAGTATCCACCCGAGTCGCCGGACCGCGATCCCGAGTGGAGAGGTCGAGTCGCGGAGGTGGTTGCCTACCGATCAGGGATGCCGGCGCACCGAGCGGCATGGACACCCGAAAAGCTGCGTGTCACCATCACCCGCCGGAAGGCGGAGCAAGTTGTACCACCTACGCCTAGCGAGGTCCGTCGAGCACAGACGCTCGCACGTATACACCTGATCCTCGCGCCGCTGTTCGGTGGACCGGTGAAGGTGGCGATCCCTGAATGGGGTGACGAAGACAAGATTGCGGGTGGCTACCCAAGGCGGATCGAGATTGAGTATCAGGCCATGACGAGAGACGCCTCTCCTCAGTGGCGGCGACGGCTTGAGGCTGTGACGGCGCTGAAGGTGCCCCCCGGTAATGCGAGGTGGATCGCCGACTACCAGGCCGCGAATGACCGAGTCGTTCTGCGGCACCGCCCCGCGCTGCCTGAAAGCCTGGCCCATCCTGGTCCAGCTCTGTGGCAGGGCTTCGATGGGCTCGTGCTTCCTTACGGTGTCGACGAGAACGGCCGGCTGGCTGGATGGGCTATAGCCGGCCCTATGGCGAAGGCCAGGCCGACGATCCATACCCTCATCGTGGGACCGACAGGAACGGGCAAGACGTCAGTGCTTCGGTCTCTCGCTACGGCGGCAACCGGTCAAGGAGTGTGGGTCCTCGGAGCCGACCCCAAACGGATCGAGCTGACCCCTTTCCGTGGGTGGCCAGGGGTGCCGGCAGTGGCCTCCTCACCCGAAGACCTGGGATTACTGATCCGCGCGGTCAAGCTTCTGATGGATGCACGATATGAGGCCAAGGAGGATGGGAAGGCATCCATCGAGGACTGGGAGCCTGTGCTTCTGATCCTGGATGAGCTGCTGATTCTGAAGGCCACCCTCAATCGCTGGTGGAACGCGAACAAGGGCGACGGGACTCTGGCGGTGTGGGGAACCAAGGCCGGGACGCAGCACCCCGCTCTCGGAATGGTGGCTGAGCTGCTTGCCCTGGCTCGGTCAGCAAACATCCGGATCGCGGAGGGCGTGCAGCGACCCGACGCCACCCTGTTTGAAGACGGGTCCCGAGACAATCTCCGGCATCGGATTTCTCTCAATCGTCTGTCGCAGCAGGGCGCGGAGATGGTGTGGGGAGATGCCTACACGGGTACAGATACGCCGATGATCGCCGGTAGGGCGATCGCCGCACCGGATGGCACCACGCCAGTTGAAACGCAGATGTTCTGGACGCCTGATCCCAGTGAGGGAGGGCCGGTGATTGAGTCGCTGCGAGCAGCTGCGGCGGGTGCATTCAGAGGGCGTGAGCTGCCGGCCGGACTCGATCTTTCGGAGCTGTCGGATCGGGCGAAACAGACACCGGAGGTGTCCGTCGAAGAAGAGGCTCCGAGCGGTGTGGTCGAGCACACCGACCAGTTGAGTACGCAGCTGGTCGGTGCCGGTGAGATCATGCCGGGGGACAAAGTGCTATCGGACGATGGAGAGGTGCTGGAGGTGCGCTCCACCGAAGAGATTGCAGACCCTGATGAGCCGGAGGCCTGGGATTGGGTGCAGATCATCCTGTCCGGGCCCACTGGCGAGAGGGTCGAGGAGGCACCTGTCTCGGCCACGATGGCCCGGATCATCGAGGCCTGAGGGACAAAGAAAGTGTGCCTAACGTTAACAATTAATGTTAGGGTTGGAGTGGGTGGAAGACCCACAGAGAGAGGTAACGGAAAATGAGTTTTGACTCTGCGAGCATCCGCTCGATGCTTCTGACGGTGGCCGGCCTGCTGGTCATCGTGGCTGCCATTTTCATCATTGCTAAGTCGAGGTCTGGTGAGGTGCGCGAATCGCTCGCGGTCTTCTTCATCATGCTCGTCGCGGCTCTCGTGATCGCCATTGGAGCGAACCTGGAGGCCATCGGTAACTTCCTCTTCAACCTCTTCTTCTGAGGAAGAACGATGCGAGTCCAGTGTGACGACGAGCTCTTCCGGGTTGATCGAGTCTTCCTCGGCCCGAAGGGGAAGCCCTGGCCTTTACGTGCGACCTATCGCGCCTATGTCCTGTGGGGTTTCCTCGCTGTTGGATCGCTCGTCCTCTGGAGGATGCTCGGCCTGCCGTGGCACATGGTGCTCGTGGCAGTCATACCGATTGGTACCTATCCGCTGGCGACGTGGATAGACAAGAAACTGAACGCGGATCGTCCCTTCTTGAGTGAGATGTGGCGCGCGTGGCAGGAGTTGGTAGCGCCGCGGCCGGCGCTGCACCCGGAGCCATTCACAAGAGTGCATGCGCTGAGGGTCCAGAGATGGCAACCAGAGGCACCACCGACCCGCCGATGGTGGGCCAGGTTCAGGATGCCAAACAGCGGAAGACGAAGCAGTGGCCGCGTTTATAGGGACGGAGAGTGGGCGCGTGTTCGGTAAGCCGAAGCCAAAGGCAGAGAAGAAGCAAAAGAGGGAACGCGAGTCTGTGCTGCGCTCGATCAAGGGACGCCCCTTCGCGTTGCGTGCGGTCGTCGGTAACGTGTCCCTAGCTCGGACAGGTGTGATCGCGTGGTTCACGCTCGATCCGAAGTCGGTGAGCTTCCGACCTGACTCAGAGATCGAGACGCTGATAGCTCATGCAGGCGCGTCACTGGCTGATCTTGTGGGACACAGGGTGTACTTCCGGGTCACGACGAGGCCGGTGGCTGTCGCACAGCTGGCAGACCGAACCTGGAAGGACAGCGTGGATCGCACCGCTGGTCCGCTGCCGGGGGCAGAAGAGATGCTGGTACGAGAGCAGGTGAAGCTGCATAACGCAGACCTCTCGGAAAAGTTCGTCTTCATCGGTGTGCGGGTATCCACAAGCCGTCGCTACGCATCCGACGCCCGCCGTGAGGTTGCGTCTCTGAAGCCTGTCCTGGACAAGGTGCGGGCCACGGTCAGCGCAGGAATTGAGGCGCGGCCGTCGACGCCGGCCGAAATGGATCTACTGCTTCGACGATCCTTTGCACTCGGCATGCCGCTTCCAGCACCGGAGACTCACACGCTGGGAGATTGGGACACCGATGATCTCCCTGCTCTGGCATCCGACATCGAGGTCACCACTGCGCCGTGGGCCAAGACCGCAACCGTACGGGGATGGGCTGCCAATGGTGAGCCGCAGCAGGCCAAGGTCGCGGTCCTCACGATGGGGCGACTTGGGGAGATGCACGTCCCCCAAGACGGCATGGGCGGCTGGATGCACCGAGCCGATCGGCTTCCCTTCCCCGTGGAATGGATGGCAACTGTTGACGTCCTCAGTGACGACAAGGTAAACGCTCAAGTGCGGCACCAAATCGACGTGATCGGAGATCAGTTCAAGCACTACACAGTGGAGCACGGTAAGCCAGCTCCTCGTCAGCTCAGCAGGCAGAATGATCTCGCGCTGACCGTCGAGGATGAGCTGAGCGCCGGCCTCGGTGGTCTCGCCACGCGGACTCATGGCTGGTACCGGCTTGCCGTGTGGGGACAGTCTGACGAAGAAGTGGCAGCCAAGGTAGAGGTGATCCGAGCCCTCTACGGTCGCCAGGTCGAGTGGTGGTGGTCCTCAGGACAGTACGACCTAGTGCGCGAGTTTGTGCCGCATGAGCCCCTTGCAAACGCGGCTCAGCGGCGACGCCTGACTGCTCCCTCGGTCATGGCTGCGCTTCCCGCGGCCACCGCAGAGATTGGCGACGGCTACGGTGCGCTCGTTGGTCAGGCTTCGGGGATCAGCAAGAGACCGATGTTGTGGGCGATGTGGCGCGACATGGAGGTGAGAAACCGGTCCGGGCTAGGCTTCGTCACTGGTGGCCTTGGGTCCGGCAAATCAGTCCTGTGCGGGCTGCTCGTCTACATGTCAGTGATGATGGGATCACGCTGGACAATCTTCGATCCCTCTGGTCGACTCGGCAAGCTATGCGAGCTACCGGAGCTGAAGCCCTACGCGCGACACACCAACTTGCTTGCCGGCCGCGATGGCGAGCTGAACCCCTACGCAGTGCTGAGCGATCCCCGGCCTGAGCACTACCGCGATACTCGACAGTCCGACGCTGAGAACCGGCGTGAGTACCGCGAGGCCGTAGAGGCAACCCGGGCGCAGCGGAAGTCGTTGTGCCTGGACATGCTGACCGCACTGTTGCCTAAGGCGCTGCGCCAGGACAGTAGGGCGCTATCGGTGCTCCGCGCTGCGGTCTCAAGCGTGCCTGGTGAGCGTGGGTCGACGCCGAAGTTTGTGCTGAAGCAGCTGAAGCAGATCACGCAAGCCACCGACACGAGCGAGTGGACAGTGGATCACCGGATTGCAGCTCGGGATGTGGTGGGGGAACTCGAGATTTTTGCAGGCACCCCCAAGGGTCGCCTCGTCTTCGGGGATCACGTCGAGCAAGAAACGCGCGACGAGCGCGTGATGCTCCAGGTCTACTCACTTAATGGGCTCAGGGTGCCCACTGCTCGCCAGATCGAGATGGGTGACGAATCTTCGGATGCCCGCCAGTCACAGGTGCTCTTCAACCTCGCAGCCTGGCTGACGCAGCAGTCGATTTACCAAGGAGACCCGCGCGAGCGAAAGGGGCTCTTCATCGACGAGGCACACCTCCTATCCGCTTTCGACGAAGGTGTGGCGCTCATGGAGAAGAGCTCGGTCGACAGCCGCAAACACAACGCGCGCGTGCTGCTCTGCTCGCAGAACGTGAACCACTTCGACGTCGAACGCTTGTCCCCGCTGGCGTCCGCGGTCTTCATCGGTCGTACCACCGAGGAGAAGGCAGCTGTAGAGGCCCTGAAGCTGGCCGGACTCGTGACAGCGGATGCTTATGTGCGCGAACTAGCGGGACTCTCCTCACAGCCGCCAAGAGTCGATCCCGACAGTGATGATGAAGCCGGCGACTACCCACACGAGTTCATCTTCAGCACGAAGGACCTCGGCATGGTCGAGCGAATCACGGTGTTTGGAGACCAGCATCCGCATGTTATGGAAGCTCTGAACTCGACCCCGAATCGGCGCTCTACCGAACGAGGAGAGGAGGTGTCGAGCGATGAAGCGGTTGCTAGTTAAGGCCCTCGCGACGTTCTTCGTTGCGGTCGCAGGCGTGGTTTTGTCTACCGGAACAGCCGCAGCCGACTCCAACAACTGCAAGGCCCCGGAGGTGCCCGACCTGGCTGGCTCCGGTTTGCAGGGCCGCATCGACAGCCGCCCAAAGGGTGCTGGAGGGGACACGCTTTACGAGCAGTATGGATGGTCGGGTATGTCCTGGCACACCTGTGACCTTGGTGAGGATGGCTGGATCGACATGCCAGAAGCCGCGAAAGACCCTGGCGCCTGGATCGACACTGCCGTGGGGTCAATGTTGATGGGTGGAGCCGGCACGATCGCGGCCTTTATGACACAGCTCAACGAGTGGACGATGGAGCCCGGAGCCCTCTTGGCTCCGATCGACGGGTCACTCACAAACGTGTCCAGGGTAGTAACCCAAGCAGTATGGACACCTTGGGCTGGGGTGCTCGTGATCGGGGCGGCCTGCATGATCGTCGTGTGGTCCCGCGCTGGAAACCCACGCCGAATCTTCGCCACAGTGGCGGCGATCCTGATGGCCGCTACAGCGGTGGCTGCACTCGGTGCCACCTGGCAGGTCGGCACGGGAACGCTGCGAGCTGACGGAAGGGAAGTCACAGCGGGGAAACCGGGAGCGGTGGCGCTCGGCCAGTTCTTCGATACCGCGGCGACTGACGTTGTGGGCGAGGTCACCAAACAGGTGACGGGCAGCGCCGATCCAAACGCTGCCTACGGGGCGATGCTCTACGACGACATCCTGGTCCACCTTTGGGTTGAAGGAGCCGTGGGGCCCAATGCTGGCAACGTGCGCGAGGACGGGACGCTAGCCAACGTGGTCTATCGCACGAACACAGCGAGCTGGGCGGAGCAGGAGGCTGGTCTCGACGCCCAGGAGAAGAAGGACAAGTACGTCGAGATCGCCAAGATTCTCGATGGCAAGGCAGACGAAACGGACAAGATTCAGGCAAATGACGCCCGATACAAGCAGTTCACTGGCAAGGGTGGCGGACGCGCAGGGATCGGTTTTGAAGCCCTGGTGACCATGCTCGTCATCGCCATTGTGCGAGTTCCTGCCTCGATCTTGCTGCTCCTGGGGCTACTGGTGATCCGCTTCGTGGTCATGTTCATCCCGATCTGGGCCCTGTTCGCCATCATCGAGAAGACACGTCCGACCGCCAAGACTGCCGGCAAGATGATCTTCGCCGCCGTCTACAACGCGGCGGTGTTCGGAGTCTTTGGCGTCGTATACACAGCCATCGTGTCGACCATCATTAAGAGCCCTGGCGGGTACACCTTTGCCAAGCTGGTCCTCATCATTGCCCTCACCATCGTGGTCTGGGTAGTGACCAAGCCGTTCAGGTCTGTGACGGTGCCAGCCACCGGCGACGCGCTGGCGTCTGCAACCAACGCCGGCGCTCGCGGTATGGGGATGGTGAAGAGCGTGGGTGCCATGTTCTTGGCCAACCGTTTGGCCAACCGTGGAATGCGCGCAAAGGGCGGCAAGCCGATGCCCGATGAGCAGGAGGCGACCACTGCTGAAGAAGAGGTCACTCCACCCCGCCCAGCTGCGACAGCTGTTCGGCTGCCACAGCTGATGGCTACTCAGCCCAAGCAACGGTTGGTCTACACGCGCCGCGCCGAGCTGCCAGCTGGAGACCCCGCGCAGCCTATCTCAGCTCCTCGTCGAGAGCTTCCTGTGGGCCCCGACTCCACCTCGAAGGAAGCTGTCACGCCTCCTGCTCCGCTTCCGCCCCCTCGCCAGCTTGCGGTGGGTGCGCCGCGACCGCCGGCCGAGCCTCAGCGCATAGACGAGGTACCTCAGATACCTGCACCGCAGCCCGAGGTGCCGCAGACGCCCACGCCGAAGAGCCCGGGCCCGGTTTCCCCTCGCCTCCCCAAGATGGAGCCAGTCGCGGTCGACGTCCCTGTAGAGGTCGATTACGAGGTCCTGGAGCCATCGGCCATCCTTGAGCCGGTAACGCCGGAAGTGAAGCAGCCAGGTCCGGTCCAGGTCGATGTGCCCGTGGTGACTGTCATGGAGCAGGACGCGGCCACGGGGCAATGGACGGAGCAGAGCTTCAGGGAGTGGAGGCCTCCACAGTCAAAGAAGGCGGAGCCCTGGGCCAACGCCGATCGTTGGAGGGAGGCCCCGCGCCTGTTCCGCCCGCCCACGAAGCAGGCTCAGCAGCCTGCGGGGCCGTCTGCTGAGCGACCTCTATGGGAGGAGCGATGATGAATGACCGCGTGAAGCGCGGGATTCAGTGGGTGCTTTGGAGTCCTTGGAGACTCGCCCTGGTCATAGCTTTGATCTTCCTGCTGTGGCTGACAGTGCAGACGCTTACCCCGGCTGACGAGCTGCCGCCTGCATCTCCCTCACCAAGCACATCGGTGGACACGTCTCAACTTCCTGAAGGATGGGAGACCTGGCCGTCCGCGGCCGCGAGGTGAGCCGATGCTGATACATCTGAAGGTCCGCATCATCCTCTGGGTAATCTCGATCCTCATGCCCGTGGTGATCGGCATCGGCATGCTCGGGTTCGTGATGATCCTGGTCTTCTCGTCCTCCGACGAGGCAGCCAAGGGACAACAATCGCTGTGCTCGGCGTCGTGGACAGGGGACACACCATCAGAGACCAGCCTGTCTAAGGAACAGCTCGACGTCGCCGCCGCGATCTACGCAGCAGCCACAGAGGTAGGAGTCGGCAACAGGGGAGCTGTGGTGGGCATCGCGACGGCACTGCAAGAGTCTGATCTGGGTGCCGATGAGTCAACGAAGCAGCCGAACAGCGACGGCGACGTCGGTGTCTTCCAGCAGCGAGGACTTCTCGGCTGGTACGCAGACGGAACGACCGTCGACGAGAACACGCGCCTCCTCAATGACGTCGCGTATGCCGCGAAGACCTTCTTTGAGGGACATACCGTTGCGGCGTCCTACCCCGGAGGCAACCCGAAGGGATACCACATTCCCGGCCTGGTGAACATCGCCGGCTGGGAGTCGATGGAGGTAGCAGAGGCGGCTCAAGCCATACAGGTATCGGCCTACCCCGACGCATACGCAAAGCACGAGCCGCTGGCGACCAGTCTGGTGACGTCGCTCAGCGGAGGTGCGAGCGGTCCTGTGGTGTGTGGCCCGACCGGGGGTGGTGACCTGGGAGACTGCCCCGTCTTCGACGCGAAACTGGAGAACAAACTCACGCCGGACGCGATCAAGATTCTCCGCTGTGGCAAAAAGAAGTGGCCACAGCTCACTTCCTTCTCGGTGTACCGCCCGGGCGATCCCCGTGACCACGGCAAGGGAAAAGCGATCGACCTGATGATCCCCGGCTGGCAGAGCTCGGCTGGTGTGGCTCTGGGGACAGAAATCGCGGAGTACTTCAAGGCTGAAGCCACCACCTACGGCGTGACTTACGTGATCTGGAATCGGCACATCTGGTCAGTGGCCAGGAATGGGGAGGGCTGGCGTCCCTGCAACGGGTCGAACTGCTACAACGGCGACGACCCCACCGCCGCGCACGAGGACCATGTACACGTATCTGTAGTCGGTGACGCCGGTACCAGCGCGTCAGCTGCGGAAGGTGACGGAGTAGGCGGGTCCGAGATCACCGAAGCTGTGCTACCGGTGGATGCGGGCAAGTACAGGATCAGCGCTCGGCATAACCAGCCAGGCAAGAGGTGGTCCTCCGGCTTCCACACCGGTCTTGACTTCGCAGCCCCTCAAGGGACGGAAATCCGATCGGCCGTGGACGGCACAGTGGAGGCCATGTCTGGGAGCGGGGCCTATGGCAATCTCACCAAAGTGAGAGTGAATGCAACGACTGTCCTCTACTACGCACATCAGTCGAGCATGCGGGTGTCGCCTGGTCAGAAGGTCACCAAGGGACAAGTCATTGGAGCAGTGGGCTCGACCGGCAATGTGACTGGACCGCACCTCCACCTGGAAGTCAGAGTGAACGGCCAGCATGTCGACCCCGAAGCCTGGCTGACCAAGAGAGGAGCAAAGCCATGAAACGCACTGTGGGTATGGCAGCGGTAGTGCTGGCTGCGATCGTGCTGGGCTGGGTAGCCCTGGGCACATTCCGGAGCCCTCAAGCAGCACCGGCCTCTGGAGACGTCGCGTCGTCGACGGCAGAACCGACGTCGACACCTGGCGACGGTGACACCAGCGACCACGAGGGACACGATCATGAAGGCCACAGCCACGATGAGGGCATCGACGGTGACGCTCCGGAGCCAGCTGAGCCTGATCCCAGTTTGGACGGCTCGGACGAGCACACGCACGACTATGCGATGCCGGCCGAAGACAAGGCCGCGGCGATCGACGTCGCGAGTCGGTTTGTCTCGGCCTGGCTGGAGCCGGATGCCCAGAAGCGTGTGACAGCCCTGACCGGTGTGGCGACCCCTGGCCTGGCTGAGTCGCTAAGTGATCCCCGCACGAGGACCTGGCGCGTTGAGCCGGCCGCTGAGCCGGAGCTGCTGCACATCACTGCCACTGCCGTCTCTGTACGGCAGCAGTTCACAGACGGCCGCGCCGTTGATCTGTTTCTTATCTATGACCCCACCACTGACCCCGTGTGGGCAGTGTCCGACGTCCAGCCCTCAAAGGAGTCCTGAAATGCGAGCAATCCTTGCTCTGGTCGCTGCACTTACTGTCCTGGTGACTGTCGGCTGCTCACCCTCGCCGATCGAGACCAGCGCTCCGCATCCGCCGCCGTCGACGAAAGGCCCGTATGTGACGCTTCACGCTCCTGAAACGGCCACCGCGGACGCATCCGTTGAGGTGGTCATCGACAGCGCTGGCCACGTCGACGAGGAGGCTCAGCTGTATGCCTTCCGCACGGACTACGACGTGAAAGCAGACTGCGCCAGCACGGATGTGAAGCCCACCGTCGTGAAGCTCACTGGAGGACCACAGACGGTCTCGATCGAAACGCTGGAGCCGGGGGACATGTGGCTGGTGCTCACCGCTGATGGCCTGGAGACGGAGTGCGGGGACACGAAGATTCGGGCCCTCATCAATCCGCTACCGGAGGTCGGGCCAGGCTGCGAGGGTGAAGGCTCGGCCTACCACTGCCCTAAGGAATGGCCCACCTCATACCAGGCCGGGAAGGAGTTCACGTACCGGGTGCAGTCGGCAGTGCCGCCCGAGGGCGTACCGCTGCCGGTCAAGGTGACCTGGGTGGGGCCATTTGCGACCGCACCGAAGGCTCAGGCCAGCCCGTGCCAGGTAACCCCAGTGGAATCCGTTGACGAGCTGGAGTTGCTGCGAGACGGCGAAGCCGGCCGCGGGGCCACGATCAATGGTGATCCGACCGGAGGGGCCCAGTTGAAGAAAGCCCTGAAGGAGCCGGGTATCTATCGCGTAATGATGAGCGTTGCTGAGACCGACTTCACAGCCGCATATGAGCCGAGCTGTGAGGAAGCCGCGCTAGTCACGGTGAAGTAGCAACATGCCGCGAACCCTTGCGTTAAATGTCATAGTGGGGGGAGATATATGCGCGCCGCTAGGCTGAGCAGATGCCTCGATACGTCCAGCTGCCGCGCTTGAGCGAAAGTGAGGCGCGTCTGGTGAGAGTGCTCGGGATCAATCAGGTGAAGCTGTCCATCGTTAAAGCGCTGGCGGCTCACGACGAGGTACTTACCAGCTCTGCGCTGATCGAGGAGCTTGGCGGCGAGGTGCAGCTGGTCACGATTCTGCGGCACCTGCGCGATCTTGAGGCAGACGGTGTGGTGACCTCAAGCGCGCCTTCTGGTGCTCGGCAGGGCCGGACTGTCGAGTGGAAGCTGGAGCGCGATCGTCTGCGTGCCGATCTCCAGGCCCTGGTTGATCTCCTGAAGTAGAGCCCGCTTGTGCAACTCTGACACTTAGTGTTAGAGTCGGGGAGAAATCTTATATATGAAGTTCGGCGTTTCAGCGACGAGCAGACCCCATCATCTGACAGGCTGCTCTATAGGTCCCCGAAGGAGAGGAGCTGGGCAAATGGCACAGCCAGTGAAGCATCGCCCCCACGGTGGTGGTGGCACGGCCCTTCTCGTCACGATCGACGAGTCCGTCAAAAGGTCGGCACAGTCAGTCGCCAGGGCGGAAGGTAAGTCACTTTCGCTGTGGTTGGAGGACCTGCTGCGAGACGCCATGAAAGAGCGGCAGTTGAGCACGTAACCCTCAGAAAATGTTTGAGGCCCCAGCGGGAACTGGAGCCTCAAGCAAGTAGTAGTCCAGGGTATCCGGCCCTGAACACAGAACCCCCGGTCAAAGGAGTCTTTCGTGTCTAGTGTAGCTGAGCTAGCACCGCTTGCAAGCAAGCATCCGTCTGAGCTGATGGACTGGCTGCGCGGAGTGCTCGCCTCCTACGGCCGCATCGAGCGCCTGGCGGGCGGCTTCAAGGCCTGCTGCCCCGCCCACGAGGATCGCCGCCCCTCCCTAAGCGTGAAGCCAGGGGACGTGAGAATCATGCTCCACTGCTTCGCCGGCTGCACTGAAGAAGCGATCCTTTCCGCGCTAGGTATCCAGACCACGCAGCCCCTCTTCTACGAGCACCGGGGACGACGAGACGAACTCGTGGCTGTGCGCCGCGAGCCGCAGCACAAGCCCAAGTCAGTGAAGGAGAGCAAGCCTTCACGCTCATACAAGTCCTTCTACATGCCTGGCGTAGGGAAGCCGGTCAAGACGTATGCCTACCAGCGCGCCACCGGGGAGGTGGCCTACATCGTGGGACGCTACGAAACCGGAGACGGGAAGAGCTTCCGGCAGTTCACTCCAGCTGGCGAGGGGACATGGTTCCGGCGTGGTCCCGAGGCAGATCAGCGGGTCCTGTACCGTCTCCCAGAGCTACGTCGCGGCATCGAGTCCGGCGCCACCGTTGTCCTGGTCGAAGGGGAAAAAGACGCCGACAACGGCGTGTCTTTGCATCTCGACGGGATCGTGTTCACAAGTGCTGCCGGAGGTGCCAAGGCTCCCTGGCAGCCGCAATACACCGACCAGCTCGCAGGCGCAGCCCAGGTGCTCATCGTCGCTGATGCGGACGAGCCAGGCCGGCACTATGCCGCCACAGTGAAGGCTCTTCTTGAGGGGGCCGGCATCCCCGTCAAGGTGATGGAGTCACGCAGGGGCAAGGACCTCAGCGATCACCTGTCCGCGGGTGGGACACTCGACGACCTGGTGCCGGCCGAGCTACCACCAGCGCCACCCAACGACCCCCCGCGCCCTGCCAGTGCCGGGGGTGGTGACGACGGGATTCCGGTCGTGTACCTCCGCGGGCCTCGCTACGTCGTCGACGAGGGCCAGATTTGGCGCGAGACGATCGAGCGCGACGATAGCGGCGAGAAGCGGCGGCAGCTGAAGCTGGTGCTCGGGTGCATCGCGCGGATCACGCGCACAATTCGGTCTCTCCTGCTCGACGACGATCAGGACCAAGCGACCGGCAATCTGGTGTCACAGTACGTCGTCGAAGCCATCCATAGCACCGGAGAGGTGCGCGAGTTCACCCTTGGGGTGAAGGAATGGCGCGACGCCAGCTGGCTCGATTCACTCTGGCCCGATGTGCAGTTCCGGAAGGATCGTCAGGGACGGCACGAGGTACTTGCTGCGGTGGCAGCGCAGTCGCAAGACGCGCAGGAGGTCACCCTGCATGCCGCTACTGGCTGGACTGAGATCGCTGGTCGGCGAGCCTACGTTCACGCTGGAGGGGCTATCACCGCTGACGGACCTGTCTCGATCTCCACTGACCTACCGGCCAAGCTCAAGCCGATGACGCTGGAGGAGCCCTCTGCCGAATCAGTGGAAGATGATCTGGCCGAGTCGATGGGCCTGCTGTGCGAAGACTGGCTACCTCATCGAATTGGGTTCGTGCTCTCAGGCATCGCCTACCGCGCGATTCTTCCCTCCAACGCCCTCGTGGCGTTGATGGTCGCACCTCCCGGATCGGGAAAAACCGCCATTTCGATGATCGCGGCGGAGCACTTCTACCCACGCATGAACCAGTCAAACAAGTGCTTCCTCTCGATGGCGGCACTCGGAGCGACGGCGAAGTCCGCGCAGATGATCCAGCATCGCGCCAAGGATTCCCTGATGATCGTCGATGACTTCCCGCCCCAGACCAATAGCCGTGATGCGCGAGCTGGAGCTGACCAGTCCGCGATGATTCGCGCTGCTTACGATCGAGCCTCCCGCGACGCACTCACCCAGGACCGTCGCATGATTCCCGGCCCTGTGCCTCGGTGCGCGGTGCTCTCCAGCGCCGAGTACGCGCCGGCCGACACGGGCGCGCGAGAGCGAGCGCTGGTCGTTCCGATGCCGTGGGGCGTCGCGCCACCGGTCGAGGAGATCAGCTCAGCACAATCCGAGACCCGTGCCGTAGCGCGGTCGAGGTTCATGGCATGGCTGATCCAGCAGACCGCAGCCGTAAGTGCTGAGGACCTGAACGCTTGGGTGAGCGAGAGCGACGCTCGGCATAGCGCAGCCGTGCGAGCTGCTGGCTATGACAATCGCACTGCTGAGCATGTCGGCAAGCTGCTGACCGGCTGGGAGTGGATGCTGTCGCGCCTGGAGATCGCCGGCGTGTTCACCAAAGACACCGCTGCGGAATGGATGGACGGTGCGGTGTGGGAGGCGGCTCTGGGAGCGGCTGAGGCGAACGTCGACGCCGACGCGGATGTGACTCCTGCGGAGCAACTGGTGCGGATGCTAGGTGATGCTCTGGGGCGTGGGTATGTGGCGTCTGCGAGTGACCCAGACAGTCCACCCGACTCGCTCGATCCTGCTGGGTGCGGATGGATGCGAGTGCCGGGCCCATCGCCTGACTACAGGCCTCGCGGGGATCGTCTTGGATGGGTCCGGGGGGATCGTGTGTGGCTTGACCCGGCAGCCGCGCTGGCAGCTGTGCAGAAGATTGCTGCCGACGAAGGTGTGCAGCTGGCGGCGCATAGCGTCGCAGCCGCCTCAGGCCTCCTCGTCTCGGCTCAAGTGGGTTTGATCTCCGATCCCGGAAAGAACTCGCATCGTGTGCGCGTGGGCGGGCTTCGTCATCGTGTCTGGGACCTTCCCGTCTCGTTGTTCTGGTCAGACGGCGACGGAGACGACCCTGACGCGGGCTACAGCGCCCCTCTGCCGCCTCCACCAGCTCCGCCGCGTCCTTCTGGGCCCGTGACGCCTAAGAGGCCGGCAGAGGGCCCTCAGGCGATCGCGTGCGGTGTGTGCGGGCAGCCGATGGTGCCGGTCGACGATGCCACCACGCATCCGAGCTGTGAAGCCTCTGAGGCACCAGCTGCTCCTCGTCGACCCAAGGAGGCGGCGGGTGAGAGGTGGCGCGCGGCTGAAGCGATTCTCACGGCGTCAGAGGCGATCCTTCCGGACGGCACCAGGCTTCCCCTTCCAGGGGACCTGGCACACGTCGGTGATGTGGCGAGGTGGGCCGGCGAGCAGCGGATCGGACATGGCGGAGGGGCTGCGCGTCCCGAGCCGGGACACGTCTGGCTAAGCCGCGACTTCCTAGAGTCGCGGGGGCTTCCTGTACGGGACAGGAAAGCGATGGGGGCTGGCGAGCTGATCCGGGCCGAGGAGCAGCTGCGTGCCGCACTCGATCAGGCCTACGAGACGCACGACTTCTTCACCGCCGCGGCCGTCGATGGCTACCAGATGGGAAAGCGCTCAGGCTGGAGCCGAGTATGGAAGAAGAGCACTCCCGACTCGGCCGTGGTGACCTCGGCTGAATGGGTCGGCACCGGGCTTGCATCGGGTGACCCTGAGCCCGCCCACCTGATCCGTCGCTTCGGTCTGTGGACGGGCCTCACTGGGCATCCCCTCGTCATCAACGAGGGGGTGACGTTCAAGAACTTGTGCCGCTTGCCTGCGGCCGAGTTGCCGAGCCTTCCGTGGGCTGCGATGGCCGCTGACTTCATGTGGCAACGCGAGGTCGGGGACACGGATCGTGCGCCATTCGTCCATTGCTATGACCGTCGCAAGAGCTACCTTGCAGCCTGCTCTAGTGCTGAAGCATCGGACACCCTGGTGCATGTAGCCAATCCCGACGTCGACGCCAAGCGTCCCGGATTCTGGCACGTCACGTCGACGACCTGGAACGAGCTGGGCTATCAGGTCCCAGACCCGCGGCTGGACTATGAAGGGACGCTATGTGAGTGGATAGCCACCCCCACCCTTGCGCTCCTGCTAGAGCACTGTCAGGTCGAGGTCGACGAGGCCTGGCTGTACACCGGCCAGGTTGGCCGGGTGACCGAGAAGGCGTACCGAGCGATCAAGGGAGCCCTCGACACGGCCGAACAGTGGAAGAGCGACGAGGACATAGCTGTGGTGATCGACGCACTGAAAGCGTCGTACCGGGTAGGCATCGGTCAGATGGCTCAGATCAAGGACGAGGGACAGACAAAGCGGGGCCATCGGCCCGACGTACGCGCCACCATCATCGCCACACACCGCGCCAACTCGCTGAGGGCGATGATCCACGCTGGCAAGGCCGGCACCTGGCCGCTGGTGATGGCGCGAGCTGACTCCGTGCTCTTCAGCTCAGAGGAGAGCGACCCGGTACGTGCATGGCCTGGCCGAGCAGATGGCATGAGTGCTCAGCTGGGCAAGTACAAGGCTGCGGGGACACAGAAATGGGCCGAGTTTGAGCGCCTGGCGCTCGGTGAGCCGACGTCGCCGTCGAGGTCCATCTGGGCCGTGACTGATCCGGAAAGAGCTGAGGAGCAGCTGCGCGCTGAGGAGGAGTGGGCCGAATGATGGCGAGACCACGTAAACCCGTTCCGCCGCCGCCGTCTGGGTCTATCCGGGCCAGGCTGACAGGCATCGGCGGCGCGCGAAGCAATGGTGCCCCTGACGTGACTGCGATCGCGGAGCGGATCGGGAGATCGCCGCGCACCGTGCAGCGATGGCTAGCTTCTGGGTCGGTACCTCGCCAGGCCGAGGAGAAGCTGCGCGAGCTGGAGCGAGTAGATGCCCACCGGCCGCGATGGATCGAGGCAAAAGACGAAGGCACAACTGCGCGAGCGTTGCTTGGGGACAGAGAAAGGCAGCTGCCGGCAGTCCAGGATGTTCGGGGCTCGCTCCTGGCCGCTTTCCGGCGTCAGGACGGATCAGTAGACACCCGACGCGCTGCGGAGGCTCTGGGGGTGTCGCAGCGCACTGTGCAGCGCTGGTCCAAGGGACAGTCGAGGCCGAAGATCAGCCATCAGGACGCCCTTCGTAAGGAGGTGCGCGCCTCGATGCTGGATGGTCGTCGGGGAGCACGCCAAGTCCGTCAGGGGGCAAGCGTTCAAGTCACTGCGGTGGTGCAGATTTCGGGTGACGTGAGACAGCGCAGGCTTGGTCACCAGTCGGGTATCCGGCTGTCTGGTCAGGACATGGCCGTGATCCAGCAGGCATATGCGACTGGTGGTGATGCGGCCGCTAACCGGGCCCTGTCGACGGCAATTGCTCGGTCTACCTATGGCAAGCAGGCAGGGATGCACCCCGGCTCGGTCAGGGCCATTACTGAGCTTCGCTTCAAGCGATAACTAACAGACTGCCCAACTCTGTTAGTATGGGTCCGAAGGGTAATTCGACGGAGGAGAGTCAGGGATGAGCAACACGGGGTGGCGACCGCCACAGCAGCAAGGGCCTATCGGTCAGGAGGCACCTCCTCACGGTCAGCCCGCGCAACAGCAATGGCCGGGCGGTTGGCCAGGCCCTCAGGGGCCCCAGCCGCAACAGCAGGCTGGCCCGCCACAGCAGCAGCAGAGCTACCAGCCGGACACCTCGGCTCGTCGTGCTGTCTCTGACCTGATCGGTCAGCTCGATCGCCAGCCGTCGGTGCCGGTAACCGGATGGCGAAAGGTGTTTGGCCTTGGGCCGAGCAAGGCAGCTCGTGAGCAGGCCGAAGATGAGAAGTGGCTGCGGGCGTCCTTCCCTCGCCCGCTGACTGTTGTGGTCGCAACCCCGAAGGGCGGCGCAGGAAAGACCCCGACGTCGGTGGGGGTCGCCTCAGCATTCGGTCTGGCGCGTGGCGGTGGTGTTGTTGCTTGGGACAACAACGAGCTGCGCGGCACTCTGGCTGATCGCACCTTCAGCGCTCACCGCAACACCGTCGTCGACCTGCTGGCCCGGCAGGAAGACCTGCTGCGCCCCGACGCCCGGGTTGCTGACATCCAAGCCATGCTCAACTACCAGTCCAATGGCCAATGCTGGGTCCTGGGCTCATCCCAGAAAGCCGGCCAGCCGATCACTGAGCAGGACTTCCAGGCCGTGCGAGAAATCCTGTCCCGCTTCTTCCCGCTCGTCGTCATCGACACCGGAAACAACGAAGTAGCGCCGAACTGGCTAGAGGCGGTCCACAACGCGGACGTGGTGCTTCTGCCGGTGAAGTGGCGCAAGGACAACATCTTGTCCGCGGCGCGGATGTTGGAGACCCTGACCGATCAGGGCCGGGATGTGGTGTCCCGGTGCATCGTCGTGGGCACCAACGGCCCCGGCGAGCTGATGGCGTCGGTGCAGAAGAGCGTCGCGGAATGGTTTGCGCCTCTGCCGATCGTCGAGGTGCCGACTGACGCGCACATTGCTGAGGGGGCAGAGATCGACTGGCAACGGCTCCAGCCGGCCACCCAGCGCGCCTACCAGACGCTCGGTGCGACAGCAGCTCAGGTCGCATCGCGGTACCTGTCGGGGACATGAACGGCGAAGGGTTGCCAGTGACCCGGCTCTTGGGCAGTCTGAGTGTGTGGCCTCACCTGAGAGGGCACCGGAGGGCAGCGACGCGGCACGGTAAGCCACAGTCATGTGCCACCGAAGGGACGTGATCTGAGGTGCTTATGTGTCGAACTGGTGGCCCGCGGTGCGCGGGACATATGCGAGCTGCGCTGGAGGCAGCTCGTGCTCACATTGAGGAAGTGGAGCAGCGCATCGAAGCCAAGTCGATTCCGGCCTACCAAGCCAAGGAGCGACGCGCCTCTGCGCAGCGTCGACTGGACAAGGCGCAGCGGAACTACGACGCGACGCGCCAGGGAATCCAAGACCGCATCGAGCGCCTTAACAGCGACCCGGATGCCGGCGACCCATCCCGTGATGCTGAGCGCCAGGCGATCCTCGACGACACCCTGGAGTACCAGCGTCAGCTCGCAGCACACAGGAAGGACGTGCAAGAGCTGGCGGGTGAGCGGCACCAGCAACCGGAGCAAGTCGTCGCTGACATTCTGAGTAACGGTGGCTTCACTCACGACTTCACCCGCGGCATGACACCAACCGTGGGATACATGGTCAGCATCCCTGGCCCTGAGAAGAAGATTCGCCTCGCCGGCAAGAGCCCCCGCGAGTTGACCGCATCGCTGCGACGGTTCGCTCGTGAGCACCAAGAGCTGCTGCGTGATCCACGGCACTACATCGGTGGATGGGTCAAGGAATCCACGGGGGTTCTGTATCTAGACGTGTCACTGGTCGAGACAGATGTAAAGAAGGTCCGCCAGATGGCCAATGAGTATGAGCAAGAGGCTTTCTACGACGCCCAATGCGGTCAGGAAGTTTTTGTGAATGAAGGTATTTCGGATAAGCGAGATAACTTTGAAGAGGAGGGTAAATAGAAATGAGCATCTTTTCCAATGACGATGCAGTGGGCACCACGCTCGCTGGCACCCAAGGTGAAATCGAGGAGGCTGCGAACCTGCTGCGGTGGGCATCCGCGCTCGTGGCGGGTGGCGACCTCACGGACGACATGATCGTGGACGAGCTGACCGAGCGAGGAATGGACGCATCCCCTGAGAACATCGCTGCGGTGCGGGCGGAGATCGAGGCCCAGGCCAAGCGGGGGCTTCGATGATCCTCCGAGAGCTTGTCGAGGCTCACCAGCGAGCGATGGAGGACGAGGGATACGCCCGAGCAGCTGACAGAGCGCTCTGGGCTGATGCCGAGCGAGCTGAGACTTCCGCGGAGGTGGCCGCAGCGATCGCAACCCATCGCGTGTCAGCCGGCCTCTATCCGACCAGCGCGGACGAGGAGCTGTGGGCACAGTCGGATATGGAGGCGCGGTGAGCATCAGCGGGGACGAGCTGCGCTGCCGACGTCTGGCGCTCGGCTTCGACCAGTCCGACCTGGCCTACGTGCTGGACGTGAAGCAGATAGTTATATCGCGGTGGGAGCGCGGGGACCGACCCATTCCTGCCGGCGTCGTTAGGGACATAGAAGTGCTGGAGGCCAAGCAGGAGAATCTGGTCGAGGACTACCGCGTCGACCACCCTGTCACGTACCGCACCGACAGAGCTTTCTGGGATGCCAGGCCTGACCTTCAAGACGTGCCGCTGTCGTTCCAGCAGGTAGCAGCCGCCCGTGCCCTGAGACAGCTAGGGGACGTGCGGATCGTGCTAGGCGGGAAGGAAGTAGAAGGCGCGCTTGACACCCCTTCGCAACGTCTGGCAAAATAGAAGACACCCCGGGGAGGGTGAGGACCGGGAGCTACCAGGCCCCTAAGACCTGGCCCGGTTCGACTCGGGCGGATTGTCCAGTCAGCCCCGTTACCTTCTAGGTAGCCCCGATGGTCGGGGTTCTGGTCACCAGGCCCGGCATGACTTACTTACTTCTGCCCCTGTCATAGATGATCCGGGGGGTGTTGTCACCGGGTTCTGGTGGCGTGGGTTGATCGCTGATAGGGACACGGCCCGCTGCATCGACAGCGTGGTCTCTTCGTAACGTGGGTGCCGACGATCTTCGCCCGACTTGG
>RRZT010486148.1_pt1 | contig 20517 bp, 21 predicted proteins | sample 2165551 | NCBI WGS metagenome assembly RRZT01 (sample SAMN10456910, study PRJNA506462) | wastewater metagenome | biome: wastewater; feature: sludge; material: wastewater sludge; isolation source: wastewater sludge with Escherichia coli K12::gfp cells carrying plasmid... | place: USA: Moscow, Idaho... | reverse complement strand
GTGGTGGAGCCCGGTGCCGACAAGCGGGCCATGCTGGCCGAGCGCTTTGGCGTGACGCCGCTGGAAGAGCCGCCGGCTGCATGGTCTGCTGACTGCATCGTGGTGCTGGCGGTCAAGCCGCAGCAGCTCAAGGCCGTATGCACCGTGCTGGCGCCCCGGTTGCAGGGCGCGCTGGTGGTGTCGATCGCTGCCGGTGTGGACGTGGCCACGCTGTCGCGCTGGCTGGGCGGCAGCGAGCGCATCGTGCGCGTGATGCCCAATACGCCGGCCATGGTCGGCAAGGGCATGTCCGGCCTGTACGCTGCTCCGGCCGTCAGCGAAAGCGACCGGCAGGCCGCCGAAGCCATCCTGCAGGCCGTGGGCCAGACACGCTGGGTGGCCACCGAGGCCGGCATCGACGACGTCATCGCCATTTCCGGTAGCGGGCCGGCCTACGTGTTCCATTTTGTCGAGGCACTGGAGGCCACTGGCCGCCAGCTCGGGTTTGACGAGGCTACCGCCCGTGAACTGGCGCTGGCCACCTTTGAAGGCGCCATCGAGCTGTTGCGCCAGAGCGGCGAGCCGGCCGGTGACCTCAAGCGCAAGGTGATGAGCAAGGGCGGCACGACGGAACGCGCCATCGCCAGCTTTGAGGCCGATGGCGTGGCCGAGGCCATCGTGCGCGGTGCGCTGGCCTGCCGTGCCCGTGCGGTGGAAATGTCCGAAGAATTCAGCCGGAGCTGATGCCCATGCTGATCGATACCCTGCGGTTCCTGGTCAAGACCCTGACCGACCTGTTCATCCTAGTATTGCTGCTGCGGTTTTACCTGCAGATTGCCGGTGCTTCGGTGCGCCATCCCTTGGTGGTGTTCATCAAGCGGGTCACGGACTTTGCCGTGCTGCCGGCCCGCAAGCTGCTGCGCCCGTGGCGTGGCTACGACACCGCCAGTCTGGGCCTGGCGTGGCTGACAGCCCTGCTGACGGTGGTGGTGATGTTGTTGCTCTCTCCCCTGCCCTACGGCCTGGGCAGCCCGCAAAACTGGTTGGTGATGGTGTTCCTGGCGGTGCTGGCCGTGTTCCGGGCGTCGGTATACCTGCTGATGGGTGCCCTGATCGTGCAGGCCATCATGTCGTGGGTGAATCCGTACAACCCGGTCACGCCTTTGCTGGAATTGCTGACCCGGCCGTTTTTGCGGCCGTTCCGCCGGCTGGTGGTCGCCAATGTCGACCTGTCACCGCTGGTGTTGCTGATCCTGTTGCAGGTGGTGCTGATGCTGCCGCTGGCGCTGGTCGAGCAGCTCCTGCTGGGCCAGTTGCGGTTCGGCATGTAACCCCCGTCCTGTTCCGCGCGCAGGCTGGCCTGATGCAGGGCTTGTGCGCGGAATTGGTGTTTTATCAAGGTCTGTCCGGGGGAATTGTCGTTATTATTATGCCCCGGGAATAACCCGTCCTGAACAAAGACATTTGGAGAACCACATCATGAACAAGCACGCGATCGCGCTGTCTGCCCTGGCCCTGCTGGCAACGGCCCCGGCCTTTGCCAACCAGCAACTGGCGCAGCAGAAGAACTGTATGTCCTGCCACGCCGTCGACAAGAAGATCGTCGGCCCGGCCTACAAGGACGTGGCAGCCAAGTACAAGAACGACCCCAAGGCCGAAGCCATGCTGGTGCAGAAGGTCATGAAGGGGGGGGCCGGTGTCTGGGGTCCGGTGCCGATGCCGGCCAACAACATCAGCGAAGCCGATGCCAAGACGCTGGTGAAGTGGGTGATGTCCCAGAAGTAATCCTGCCCGGGATGACCGCTGGTCCGGGGCGTACGCGCCCCGGTTTGCCAACCACGGCACAGCCCTTGCTGCATCGGGCAGTGCTGACTATACACAGGCGATGACAGCAATAGCGGAGCGTGCCTGCCACGGGTCCGGTGTCCGCCAGTCGAGTGATTTGCCGGTCTTCCTGCAATTCCTTGCCTGCCGCGGTTGCTGAAACCGGCCCGTACCGGTAATCTGCCCGCCGTTTTTCCATCTCGCCGGGATATCACCATGGCCAAGCTGACCGAACAGGACATTCTCAACTGGAACGGCGACGAGAGCGACTACATGAACGCCGACCAGCTTGAGTTTTTCCGTGAGCGTCTGCTGCAAATGCAGCAGGAACTGCTCAACAATGCCGACGCGACGACCAATCACCTGCAAGAGCAGGAAGCCACGCCGGATCCGGCTGACCGTGCCACGCTGGAAGAGGAATACGCGCTTGAGCTGCGTACGCGTGACCGCGAGCGCAAGCTGCTGCTCAAGATCCAGTCCACCCTGCGCAAGATCGAGGACGGTTCATACGGTTTCTGTGAAGATACCGGCGAGCCCATCGGCCTCAAGCGCCTGCTGGCCCGGCCGACTGCCTCCCTGTCGGTGGAAGCGCAGGAACGCCGCGAACGGCTGAAAAAACAGTTCGCCGACTGAGTTTCACGGCATTTTGTGCCTTGTGACGCCGCCCTCCCGGGCGGCGTTGGCGTTTTATGACCGCTGCAACCAGGCTGACGTTTGCATCGACCGGGCATTCGGGCTAGATTGGACCCCTCGCTAAACTGTCTGACACGCCCTGCCATGCACCGCCAAACCGATGACGTCCGAATCCGGGAGATTACCGAACTCCTGCCCCCGATTGCCCACCTGTACGAACTGCCGAGTTCGCCGCCGGCAGCCGAACTGATCTACGGTACCCGGCACGAAATTGCCGACCTGCTGCATGGCAAGGATGACCGTCTGCTGGTCGTGGTGGGTCCCTGTTCGATCCACGATACCAAGGCAGCCCTCGAATACGCTGACCGTCTGTTGCCGATGCGGCAGAAGTATCAGGATTCGCTCGTGATCGTCATGCGTGTCTATTTCGAAAAACCACGCACGACCGTGGGCTGGAAGGGGCTGATCAACGACCCTGACCTGAACGAAACCTACAACATCAACAAGGGCCTGCGCGTGGCCCGCCGTCTGCTGTCCGAACTGAACGACCGCGGCATGCCGGCCGCAACCGAATTCCTCGACATGATCACGCCGCAGTACTACGCCGACCTGATCAGCTGGGGAGCAATCGGTGCCCGGACGACCGAATCGCAGGTACACCGAGAGTTGGCTTCCGGCTTGTCGTGCCCGGTGGGCTTCAAGAACGGAACCGACGGCAACCTGCGCATCGCGATTGACGCCATCCGGGCAGCCGGTGTGCCGCACCATTTCCTGTCCGTGACCAAAACCGGCCATTCGGCCATTGTCGTGACCGGCGGCAACCCGGACTGTCACGTCATCCTGCGGGGCGGCAAGGAGCCCAACTATTCGGCTGAACACGTCAAGGCCGCCGCCGCCGAGCTGGGCGCGCTCGGGCTGGGACAAAAGGTGATGGTGGACTTCAGCCATGCCAACAGCCGCAAGGATTACCGGCGCCAGATGGAAGTCTGCGAAGACGTGGCCGGCCAGATTGCCGGTGGCGACGAGCACATTTTCGGCGTGATGGTGGAGTCGCATCTGGTCGAAGGCCGGCAGGATCTCAAGCCGGGCTGCGAGCCCTGCTATGGGCAGAGCATTACCGACGCCTGCATTGGCTGGGACGACACCGAACGCCTGCTGGCGACACTGTCTGCCGCCGTGCTGACCCGCCGGCAGCAAAAAGGCTCCGCTGCCTGAACAGACATCCCGTGTTGCGGATGCTAACCGGCCCATTCGGGCCGGTTTTTGTTTGGCTGTCCGGTCTGGCCTGCTTGTGGATAACTCCGGGATAACTTCGATGCAGCCTCAGCTGCCGGCTGTTGGCTCCTGCCAGGCGGCCAGGGCTTGCGGAGTGTTGAGGTTGGGAAAACATCCGCTGAAATGGACGCGGGTGACGCGCAGCGTATCCAGCCAGCCGCGGATGCTGCGGCCACCTGCCGCCAGATAAGCAGCTAATCCGTGAGTGGCGGTTGGTCGCAGGGCCAGCAGGGCCGGATGCCAGCGGTCAGGATCACAGGCCATGGCCACGTCTGTGGACAAATCCAGTGCGGACAACATGCGGGCTGCAAAATCCTCCGGCAGGCTGATGATGTCCACAGGCAGCATCAGGATGGCGGTCGCCTCTGCACATGCCGGCTGCTGCATGGCCGCCAGCAGGCCGGCCAGCGGCCCGGGAAAGTCCGGCAGGGTATCCGGCTGCACCGGATGTCCCAGCGCCGCATAGTCAGCCAGCCGGCGGTTGGCACTGATGACGTACTGGCCGGGTGGCAGGCTTTGCTGTTGCAGGCTTGCCAGTGTCCGCCTGATCAGTGGCTGGCCGGCCAGCTCGATCCAGCCCTTGTCCTGCCCGCCCATGCGCAAGGCTTGTCCTCCGGCCAGAATCAAAGCGGTATAACAAGGCACCATGGTTTCCCGTGAAACACTGAGCGTGTTGTGGATAAGACGTGGACAAGTTTGCCAGTGCCGGTGCACTTCGGCCAGTCTGAGGTGTGCTGCTGGCAGTGGAGCCAGGCCGGTCGCTAGTGGATAACTTCGTGGATAACTATTGGGAGAACTGTGGCAAGGCTTAAGCAGCCAGCCGGTTCCGGTCGCTGATGACGGGTAGCCGTGGCTTTCGTGATGGTCCGGGTTAAGGTTTCACGGGAAACCATTCGCCGGTTGCTGTGGATAAAACTGTTGACAAATGCCGTCGTCACCAGGGGTTTTCGCCGGGACGGCATGTTTCACGGGAAACCATGGTGACGACCTGCTTGTGGATAAATTTGTGGATGACTTGTGCGTTGCTATGCCAGCCAGCGTGCCGTCGCCGCGTCGTCACTGGCTTTGGCATCCACCCAGTGTGCCTGTCCGTCGGCCCGGATTTCCCGTTTCCAGAACGGTGCACCGGTTTTCAGCCAGTCCATGATGAATTCGCAGGCAGCGAATGCCGCAGCCCGGTGGGCGGATGCCACGGCCACCAGCACGATGTTGTCACCCAGCATCATGCGTCCGGTCCGGTGGATCACCGTCACGGCGGCCAGCGGCCAGCGTTGTCCGGCTTCGGCGATGATGGCGTGCAGGGATTTTTCGGTCATGCCGGGATAATGTTCCAGCTCCAGCGCCACCACGTCCGCGCTGTCACCAAAATCCCGCACCAGACCGGTAAAGCTGGTGACAGCACCCACGCCCGGTGCGTGCAGCCTTTGCTGTTCGGCTCCGGCATCAAAATCATCCGGGCCTACCCGTACCGTGATGATCATGGCCGTCAGCCTCCGGTGACCGGCGGAAACAGTGCTACCTCGTCTCCGTCTGCCAGAACGGTTTCCGGCCGGGCCAGGGTCTGGTTGACGGCCACCCGGAACGGTCGGCTGCCTCCCAGCGCCGTCTGCCAGACATCACCCCGGCAGCCCAGTTCCTGTACCAGGTCACTGACGGTCTGACCGGAAAAATCCAGTGTTTCGGTCGCCATGCCGAACTCGTCGCGCAGGCGGGCAAAATAAAGAAGGTTCAGCTGCATCAGGCACTATCCCGGTCAGAACGTGGCTTGCTATGGCCGTGCAGCATCACCCACAGGTGAAACACGGCACCGGCCAGCGGCACGATGGCAAGAATCAGGACGAAGATCCATTCGTCCCAGCTCAGCAAGTCCAGCATGGGCAAGACTCCATGAAAGGCATTGTCGCGCGTGCGTCCGGCGGACACCATCCGTCGGTCGGCGGACATGGAAAACGCCGCCCTGGCGGGGCGGCGTTCCGGCTTGTGGTCAGTCGGTTACTTGATGATCTGGGTCAGGGCACCCTTGGCGTAGCTGGCGGCCATGGCATCCAGGCTGACAGCCTTGATCTTGCTGGCCTGGCCGCAGGCGCCGAACGCTTCGTAACGGGCGATGCAGATGTCGCGCATGGCGTCGGTCGAGGCCTTGAGGAACTTGCGCGGGTCGAACTCTGCCGGATGCTGCGCCAGGAAGCGGCGCACTGCACCGGTGCTGGCCAGACGCAGGTCGGTGTCGATGTTGACCTTGCGCACGCCATGCCTGATGCCCTCGACGATTTCTTCCACCGGCACACCGTAGGTTTCCGGGATTTCGCCGCCGAATTCGTTGATCACCTTCAGCCATTCCTGCGGCACGCTGGAGCTGCCGTGCATCACCAGGTGGGTGTTGGGGATGCGGGCGTGGATTTCCTTGATGCGGTCGATGCGCAGCACGTCACCGGTGGGCTTCTTGGTGAACTTGTAGGCGCCGTGGCTGGTGCCGATGGCGATGGCCAGTGCGTCCACGCCGGTGTCCTTGACGAAGCGGGCGGCTTCTTCCGGGTCGGTCAGGAGCTGGCTGTGGTCAAGCACGCCTTCGGCACCCACGCCGTCTTCCTCGCCGGCCTTGCCGGTTTCCAGGCTGCCGAGGCAGCCGATTTCGCCTTCCACCGACACGCCGCAGGCGTGGGCGAAGTTGACCACGGTACGGGTGACGTCGACGTTGTAGTCGTAGTCGGCCGGCGTCTTGCCGTCACTCTTGAGGCTGCCGTCCATCATCACCGAGCTGAAGCCGAGCTGGATCGAGCGCTGGCACACGTCCGGGCTGGTGCCGTGGTCCTGGTGCATCACCACCGGAATGTGCGGGAATTCCTCCACCGCCGCCAGGATCATGTGGCGCAGGAACGGTGCGCCGGCGTATTTGCGGGCACCGGCGGACGCCTGCACGATCACCGGCGCGTCGCACTTGTCGGCCGCTTCCATGATGGCGCGCATCTGTTCGAGGTTGTTGACGTTGAAGGCCGGCAGGCCGTAGCTGAATTCGGCTGCATGGTCGAGCAGCTGGCGCATGGAGACGAGTGCCATCTTGATTTTTCTCCTGGAAACATCAGGTGCCCGGCAGGAGGCCGGACACGGAAAACGGTTGTTAGTGACGGGTAATGCTGGTCAGCGCCACCCCGGCAAGGCCGAATGCCCCGCCCGAGGCGCGGTTGATCCACTTGAGCCGCAGCGGGCTGGAAAGCCAGTGGCGCAGGCGTGCGCCGCCGCTGGCGTAGGCAAACTGCCACGACGACTCGATGACGTAGAACGTGGCCGCCAGGATCGCCAGTTGCGGCCCCTGCGGCAGGCCGGCATTCATGAACTGCGGGAACAGCGCGGCAAAAAACAGGAACGCCTTGGGATTGCTCATCGCCACCAGAAAGCCGGTGGCGAAGCGGCGCCACGGCGAACCCTGCGGAGCCGCGCCATGGCTGCCGGTATCCAGCGGTGCGGGTGTGGCGCGCCAGGTCTTGATGCCGAGCCAGATCAGGTAGCCTGCCCCGGCGTACTTCACTACCGAGAATGCCAGTTCCGACGTGGCCAGCAGGGCACCGAGGCCGAGTGCCGAGCCGGTCATGATCAGGCCGAGAGCCGTCAGCAGGCCGAAGATGGTCGGCAGGGTATGACGCACGCCAAAGCGGATGCCGTGGTTGAGCGCCAGCAGCATGTTCGGGCCCGGCGTGGCCGAGACGAAAAACACCGTGACGACATACAGCAGCCAGGTTTCCAGCACCATGATGTCACTCCCGCAGAATCAAAAAAGCCAGTGTAGGCCGGTTGGCAACAGGCTCACCAGCCACCCCGGCATCCGCTGTCGCGTTGCTGATACAGGGGGGAGCCGGAGTCAGGCGCGGGCAGCCAGCATTGCCACGGCCGGCAGCTCCTTGCCCTCGAGGAATTCGAGGAAGGCGCCGCCGCCAGTGGAGATGTAGCTGATCCTGTCGGTGACGCCGAACTTGGCGATGGCCGACAGGGTGTCGCCGCCGCCAGCGATCGAGAACGCCTTCGATTCGGCAATCGCCTCGGCCAGCGTGCGCGTGCCGTGGCTGAACTGCTCGAATTCGAACACGCCGACCGGGCCGTTCCACACCACCGTGCCGGCCTTGGCGACGATCTCGGCCAGCACCCTGGCCGAATCCGGACCGATGTCGAGGATCATGTCGTCACGGGTGACATCGGCGACGCTCTTCAGCGTGTCCTCGGCGTTTTCCGAGAATTCCGGCGCCACCACCACGTCGGTCGGCAGCGGCACGTCGCCGCCGTGGGCGCGGATCTTCTCGATCACCTTCTTGGCTTCCCCGACGAGATCGGCTTCGGCTAGCGACTTGCCGATGTTCTTGCCTTCGGCCAGCAGGAAGGTGTTGGCGATGCCGCCGCCGACGATCAGCTGGTCGACCTTGTCGGCCAGCGCTTCGAGAATGGTCAGCTTGGTCGACACCTTGGAGCCGGCCACGATCGCCACCAGCGGGCGGGCCGGGGCTTCGAGGGCACGACCCAGTGCATCCAGCTCGGCTGCCAGCAGCACGCCGGCACATGCCACCGGGGCGAACTGCGCCACGGCATGGGTGGAGGCTTCGGCGCGGTGTGCGGTGCCGAAAGCATCGTTGACGAACACGTCGCACAGGCTGGCGTAGGCGCGACCCAGTTCTTCGTTGTTCTTCTTCTCGCCCTTGTTCAGGCGCACGTTTTCCAGCATCACCACGTCACCGGCCTTGAGGTCGATGCCGGCCTGCCAGTCGGCGATCACCTTCACCTCTTGCGCCAGCAATTCGGACAGGTGCCGGGCCACCGGGGCGAGGCTGTCTTCCGGCCTGGGCTCGCCTTCGGTGGGGCGGCCGAGGTGGGTCATCAGGATCACGCTGGCACCGGCCTTCAGGCAGTGCAGGATGGACGGCAGCGAGGCGCGGATGCGGGTGTCGTCGCCGATCACGCCGTTTTTCACCGGCACGTTCATGTCGACGCGGATCAGTACGCGCTTGCCGGCGAGGGATTGCTCGGTCAGTTTCTTGAATTGCATGGTCAACTTCCTACAAAGCGCCGCCCGCCCGGGCACAGGATGGCGGGGCGGGCGGCGGGTTGGCAGTGGTGCGGCTTACCTGGCGTTGAACATCGCCTTGGCGGTGCGCAGCATCTGCTGGCAGAAGCCCCACTCGTTGTCGTACCAGGCCAGCACCTTGACCATGTTGCCGTTGCTGACCTTGGTCAGGGTGGCGTCGAAGGTCGAGCCTTCGGTGCTGTGGTTGAAGTCGGACGACACCAGCGGCAGGGTGTTGTAGCCCAGCACGCCCTTCATCTTGCCTTCGGCGGCTTCCTTGACGATGGCGTTGACTTCGTCCACCGAGGTGTCACGGCCGGCTTCGAAGGTCAGGTCGACCAGCGACACGTTGATGGTCGGCACGCGCACGGCAAAGCCGTCGAGCTTGCCCTTCAGTTCCGGCAGCACCAGGCCGACGGCCTTGGCGGCACCGGTCTTGGTCGGGATCATGTTTTCGGTGGCGGAACGGGCGCGGCGCAGGTCCTTGTGACGCACGTCGGTCAGCACCTGGTCGTTGGTGAAGGCGTGGATGGTGGTCATCAGGCCCTTCTTGATGCCCAGCGCGTCGTTGAGCGCCTTGGCCACCGGGGCGAGACAGTTGGTGGTGCAGCTGGCGTTGGAGACCACGGTCATGTCGGCGCGCAGCACGTCGTCGTTGACGCCGAACACCACGGTAGCGTCCACGTCGTCACCGCCCGGAGCCGAGATCAGCACCTTTTTGGCGCCGGCATCGATGTGGGCCTGGCACTTTTCCTTGCTGGTGAAAGCGCCGGTGCATTCGAGCACCAGATCGACGTTCAGGGCCTTCCACGGCAGTTCGGCCGGGTTGCGGGTGGAGAAGAACGGGATGACGTCGCCGGCGACGATCAGGTTCTTGCCGTCCTGCTCGACCTTTTCGGCAAAGCGGCCGTGCACGGTGTCGTACTGGGTCAGGTGGGCGTTGGTGGCCAGGTCGCCGGAGGCGTTGACGGCAACGATCTCGAAGTCGCCACGCAGGTTGTATTCGTAGATGGAACGCAGGGCCTGACGACCGATGCGGCCGTAACCGTTGATGGCGATGCGAATGGCCATGACTGAAATCTCCAGTGTAATTGAATGGTTTTTGTCAGCAGCAAACAGTACGGGTGGCCCTGGGGCCACCCGCCGGGTGTTACAGCACCGACTTCACGGTGTCGGTGACGTGGGCAACGGTAAAGCCGAAGGTGTCGAACAGCACCTTGGCCGGGGCGGATTCGCCAAAGCGGTCGAGGCCGACCACGGCGCCGTCCAGCCCGACATACTTGTGCCACAGGCCGGTGACGCCGGCTTCGATGGCCACGCGCGGCAGGCTACCGCCCAGCACGGCCTGACGGTAGGCGCGGTCCTGGCGGTCGAATACGTTGGTCGACGGCATCGACACCACGCGCACGGCAATGCCTTCGGCTGCCAGTGCGTCCTGCGCCTTGAGCGCCAGTTCGATTTCCGAACCGGTGGCGATCAGCACGGCACGCGGGCTGACGGCGTCGCGCAGCACGTAGCCGCCCTTCTTGATGCCGTCGATCTGGGCGGCATCGCGGGAGACAAACGGCAGGTTCTGGCGGCTGAAGATCAGCGTCGACGGGCCGTCGCGGCGCGCCAGCGCCTCGCCCCAGGCGACGACCGATTCCACGGTGTCGCACGGGCGCCAGGTGTTCATGTTCGGGATCAGGCGCAGGGTGGCGATCTGTTCGACCGGCTGGTGGGTCGGGCCGTCTTCACCCAGGCCGATGGAGTCATGGGTGAACACGAACACCGGGTTGATCTTCATCAGCGACGCCATGCGCAGGGCGTTGCGGGCGTATTCGCTGAACATCAGGAAGGTGGCGCCGAACGGGCGCACGCCGCCGTGCAGGGTCATGCCGTTCATGATGGCGGCCATGCCGAATTCGCGCACGCCGTAGTGGACGTAGCTGGTGCCTTCCGGTTCGGTGACCGACACCGCGCCCTTCCAGTTGGTCAGGTTCGACGGGGTCAGGTCGGCGGAGCCGCCGACGAGTTCCGGCAGGATGTCGGCAAAGGCGGCGATGGCGTTTTGCGAGGCCTTGCGGGTGGCAATGGTCTCGGCCTTGCCGTTGACGGCGTCGATGGCCGCAGCGTAGCGCGCGTCCCAGTCGGCCGGCAGGTCGCCCAGCATGCGGCGTTCGAATTCGGCGGCGAGTTCCGGGTAAGCGGCGCGGTAGGCGGCAAAGCGTTCGTTCCATTCGGCTTCGGCAGCGGTGCCGGTGGCGCGGGCATCCCATTCGGCGCGGATGTCGGCCGGCACCTCGAACGGTGCAGCGCTCCAGCCGAGGTTGGCGCGGGCGGCGGCGATTTCGGCGGCGCCCAGCGGGGCACCGTGCACGTCGTGGCCACCTTCCTTGTTCGGGGCACCCTTGCCGATGGTGGTCTTGCAGCAGATCAGGGTCGGGCGGCGGGTTTCGCTGCGGGCGGCTTCGATGGCGGCCAGCACGGCGTCGGCACTGTGGCCGTCGACGGCGCGGATGACGTTCCAGCCGTAGGCTTCGAAGCGGGCCGGGGTGTCGTCGGTAAACCAGCCGTCGACGTCGCCGTCGATCGAGATGCCGTTGTCGTCCCAGAAGGCGACCAGCTTGTTGAGGCCCCAGGTACCGGCCAGCGAGCAGGCTTCGTGGCTGATGCCTTCCATCAGGCAACCGTCGCCCAAGAACACCCAGGTACGGTGGTCGACCACGGTGTGGCCGTCACGGTTGAAGGTGCGGGCCATGATCTTTTCGGCCAGCGCCATGCCCACGGCGTTGGTGATGCCCTGCCCCAGCGGACCGGTGGTGGTTTCCACGCCCGGGGTGTAGCCGTATTCCGGATGGCCCGGCGTCTTGCTGTGCAGCTGGCGGAAGTTTTTCAGGTCGTCGGCGCTGACGTCGTAGCCGGTGAGGTGCAGGAGGCTGTAGAGCAGCATCGAGCCATGACCGTTGGAGAGTACGAAGCGGTCACGGTCGGCCCATTGCGGATTGGACGGATTATGCTTGAGATGGTATTTCCACAGGGCGACGGCAATGTCCGCCATCCCCATCGGCATGCCCGGATGACCGGAATTGGCTTGTTGCACGGCATCCATGCTGAGAACACGGATGGCATTGGCGAGCTCGGTGCGCGTGACCATAAAACCTCTGAACCTGTGCGAAAGACGGTTGCCGGCCCGCGCGGACCTGCCCGATGATCGGGCAGCGGGAGCGCCAAAGCCTGCAAAAAATCATTCGATTATCGCCGATGGAGCTTGTGTGCGGCAACTGCCTGCCGCATGAAGCATCCGCGGTCCGTTGAGGAGAACTCCATGCAAGCGACCCCCCTTCCCGCCTACCAACGCCTGCCGGCCGGCATGGGCAGCCGCTGGATCGGCGACGCCTGGCGCCTGTTCCGCGACTACCCGGCCAGCTGGGTGGTGATGGGGGTGCTGTTTTTCGTCATCCAGCTGGTGCTGGGGCTGATCCCGATGCTCGGCCAGTTCCTCGCTGCCATTTCCACGCCGGTCCTGATGGCCGGCTTTGCCGTGGCGGCCGGCCGGGTGCCGTCGGGCCAGCTGCCGCGCATCAACGACCTGTTTGCCTGCCTGTCCGCCGACCGGGTGCCGCCCTTCCTGCTGCTGGGCACGGTGTACCTGGTGCTGTCGATGGCGGTGTACACGCTGGCTTTCCTGCTGGCTGCCGGTGCCGGTTTCGGCCTGCCCGGCGGCGTGAGTGCCGGTTCGCCGATGACGGCGGCCATGGGCGAGCAACTGCTGCTGGCCCTGCTGATGGGCGGGATTCCGGCGACATGGCTGCTGACCATGGCGTTCTGGCTGGCACCGCTGCTGGTGCTGCACCACCGGCTGACGCCGTTGGTGGCCCTGCGCCTGTCCTTCATGGCTTCGGCCGGCAGCTTTGCCGCGTTTGCCATCATGTTCGTCGGCATGACGGTGCTGCTGTTCCTGGCCGCCCTGCCCTTCGGGCTGGGCCTGCTGGTGTGGGTGCCGATGTCGCTCCTGCTGCCGGTGGTGGGCTACCGCAGCCTGTTTGCCGCGCACGCCTGACCACCAGCCGCCCATGCAGAACGGCGACCCCGCAAGGAGTCGCCGTTTTTCGTGCCGGCAAGCTGCCTTACAGCGTCAGGCCCAGCGTGGTGCCCTGCTGGATGGCGCGCTTGGCATCCAGCTCGGCCGCCACGTCGGCGCCGCCGATGCGGTGAACCGGCACGCCCAGTGCCGCCAGCGGCGCTTCCAGTTCGCGCTGCGGCTCCTGGCCGGCACAGATGATCACGTTGTCGACCGCCAGCACCTGTGCCTCGCCCTTGACGGTGACGTGCAGGCCGGCGTCGTCGATGCGCTCGTAGCTGACACCGTTGAGCATTTTCACCCCGCGCATGGCGAGGCTGGCGCGGTGGATCCAGCCGGTGGTCTTGCCCAGTCCGTCTCCCACCTTGCTCGACTTGCGTTGCAGCAGGAACACCTCGCGCGGGCTCGGTTCCGGTGCCGGGCCGCGCGGGCTGAGGCCGCCGCGCTGCGACAGGGTCATGTCGATGCCCCATTCGCGGGTGAAGGCTTCCGGTGACAGGCTGGCGGATTCGCCGTGCTGGGTCAGGTATTCGGCGGTGTCAAAACCGATGCCGCCGGCACCGATGATCGCCACGCGGCGACCGACCGGCTGGTGGTCGCGCAGCACGTCGAGGTAGCTCAGCACCATCGGGTGGTTGATGCCGGTAATGGCCGGCGTGCGCGGCACGATGCCGGTGGCGAGGACGATTTCGTCAAAGCCGGCCAGCGCCTCGGCCCCCACCCGCTGGCCCAGCCGGACAGTGACGCCACTGAGTTCCAGCTGGCGGCCGAAGTAGCGCAGGGTTTCGTGGAATTCTTCCTTGCCGGGGATGGTCTTGGCGATGTTGAACTGGCCGCCGATGACCGGTGCGGCGTCGAACAGGGTGACCTGGTGGCCACGGCGGGCGGCGGTGGTGGCGCAGGCCAGGCCGGCCGGTCCGGCACCGACCACGGCGACCCGTTTCGGGGCGGTGGCCGGCGTGGCGCGGAATTCGGCTTCGTGGCAGGCGGCCGGGTTGACCAGACAGGAGGTGAGCTTGCCGGAGAAGATATGGTCGAGGCAGGCCTGGTTGCAGCCGATGCAGGTGTTGATTTCGTCGGCGCGGGCGCTGGCCGCCTTGACCACGAAATCAGGATCGGCCAGCAGCGGGCGCGCCATCGACACCATGTCGGCACAGCCCTCGGCCAGCACCCGCTCGGCTACGGCCGGATCGTTGATGCGGTTGGTGGTGATGAGCGGGATGCCGACCTGGCCCATGAGCTTTTTGGTCACCCAGGCAAAGCCGGCGCGCGGCACCGAGGTGGCGATGGTGGGAATGCGCGCTTCGTGCCAGCCGATGCCGGTGTTGATCAGGGTGGCGCCGGCGGCTTCGATGGCCCGGGCGAGCGTGACCACTTCGTCCCAGCTCGAGCCTTCATCGACCAGGTCGAGCATGGACAGGCGGTAGATGATGATGAAGCCGGTACCGACGGCGGCACGGACGGCCTTGACGGTCTCGACGGCGAAGCGCATGCGGTTGGCAAACGGGCCGCCCCATTCGTCGGTGCGCTGGTTGGTGCGGCTGCACAGGAACTGGTTGATCAGGTAGCCCTCGGAACCCATCACCTCGACGCCGTCATAGCCGGCCTGTTGTGCCAGTGCGGCACAGCGGGCGAAGTCGGCAATGGTCTGGTGAATATCGGCCTCGCTGAGCGCAACCGGCTTGAAGGGATTGATCGGTGCCTGCACGGCGCTGGGCGCCACCGGCTCGAACTGGTAGCTGTAGCGGCCGGTATGCAGGATCTGCAAGGCGATCTTGCCGTCGGCGGCGTGGACGGCATCGGTGATGACCCGGTGGCGGGCGGCGTCTGCTTCCGTGGTGAGCATCTTGCCGCCGGCAAATCCCAGCCCCTTTTCGTTGGGGGCGATGCCGCCGGTGACGATCAGGCCGACGCCGCCACGGGCGCGCTCGGCGTAAAAGGCGGCCATACGGTCATAGCCGTCCGGCAGCTCTTCCAGCCCGGTATGCATGGAGCCCATCAGCACACGGTTTTTCAGGGTGGTGAAGCCGAGATCAAGCGGGGCGAGGAGATGCGGATAGGCCGTCATGGTGTCTGTTCCGTTCAGGGTGGCGCCCGTCCGGGCGGATCGTCGGACAATATCCCGCGAGGGTGATGCTGTCAAACGACCGTTTGATTTTGACGTGGGGCTGCGCTTGCCGATTGTTGTTGCAATATGCATATTGCGCTTTTGTCTTGCCGAAAGCGCCTTATGTCCTTGTCGCGCCTGTTGTGGTTTGCCGGGTTGATCATCACGCTGGCCATGGGTATCCGCCATTCGTTCGGGCTGTTCGTACCGGACATGAGCGCGGTGCTGGGGGGCGGACGCGGGATTTTTGCGCTGGCGCTGGCGGTGCAGAACCTGTTGTGGGGACTGGCGCAGCCGTTTGCCGGCGCCTGGGCCGACCGGGTGGGCGCGCGGCGGGTGCTGGTGCTCGGTACGCTCTGCTATGTGGCCGGCCTGCTGCTGATGGCGACGGCCGCTGCGCCCTTGTCGAGCGGTGCGCTGGTCGGGCTGGGGCTGGCAGGCACCACCTACGGCGTGGTGTTCGGCGTGGTCGGCAAGGTGGCGCCGCCGGAAAAGCGCACGCAGGCGATGGGCATCACGGCAGCGGCGGGCTCGGTGGGCCAGTTCATCATGCTGCCGCTGGGGCAGTGGAGCATCGACACGCTGGGTTGGTCGCTGACGCTGATCGTGTTTTCGGCGCTGGTGGCGGCGATCATGCCGCTGGCGATACCACTGCGGGCGCCGGTGAGCGTGCGGCCGTCGCAGCCGGTCGGGGCGGCGCTGAAAGAGGCCTGCCGGCATCCGGGGTTTTTGCTGCTGTGTGCCAGCTACGGCGTGTGCGGTTTCCAGGTGACCTTTGTCGGCGTGCACCTGCCGGCCTATCTGGCCGACCAGGGCATTGCACCGCAGGTGGGTGCGACGGCGCTGGCGCTGATCGGCCTGTTCAACATTGTCGGCACCTGGCTGTTCGGCCTGCTGGGTGCCCGGCGCAACAAGGCCCGCCTGCTGTCGCTGATCTATGCCGCGCGGGCGCTGGCGATCACCTGTTTCGTGCTGCTGCCGCTGTCGCCCCTGAGCTCCATGCTGTTTGCTGCCGCCATCGGCTTCCTGTGGCTGGGCACGGTGCCGCTGACCAACGGGCTGATTGCCGGCGTGTTTGGCGTGGAATACTTGTCGATGCTGGGCGGCGTGGTGTTCATGGCGCACCAGGTCGGCAGCTTCTTTGGTGTCTGGCTGGGCGGGCTGCTGTTTGACCGCACCGGCAGCTACGGGCTGGTATGGTGGATGAGCGTGGTGCTGGGCGTGGTAGCCGCCTTCCTGTGCCTGCCGATCCGCGAAGAACGGGTGCCGCGGCTGGCCGTGGCCGGGGCCGCGGCATGATGCGGGTGCTGGGCGGACTGTTGCTGGCACTGGCATTGGCGCTGGGGTTCTGGGCCTATCTGCGTGCCGATGCGGTGCTGACTTTTGCCGGACTGGCAGGCATGTGCCGCTGACGGCGCTGCAATGCCCGCGCCATGGGGATAGAATGCGCGCTGATCTTTGCCTGTCATGGCCTGACTGACCCATGTTCCGAGCCTTGCCTGCCGCGCAGCGTCGCGCGGCGCGCGCGCATCTGCGTGCGGGTGGTGTACTGGCCTACGCTACCGAATCCTGTTTTGGCCTTGGCTGCCTGCCGGGCAACGCGCGCGGCCTGCGCACCATCCTGCGCCTGAAGGGGCGTCCCAACCACAAGGGCATGATCGTGGTCGGACGGCGCTTTGTCGACCTGCGCCGGCTGGTCCGGCCAGTGGATGCTGCCGGGCAGGCCCGGCTGATGGCCCGCTGGCCGGGGCCGACCACCTTCCTGCTGCCGGCCGACCGGCGGGTGCTGCCGCTGTTGCGCGGCCGGCACCGCACGCTGGCCGTACGCGTGTCGGCGCACCGCGGGGTGGCCATGCTGACCCGCGACCTCGGGCCGCTGGTGTCGACTTCGGCCAACTTTGCCGGCAAGGTGTCGCTCAAGAATGCCGCTGCCTGCCGGCGTACTTTCGGGCAGGAAGTCATGGTCCTGCCAGGCCGGACCGGCCGGGCCAGACGGCCGTCGGCCATCATCGATTTTGCCAGCGGGCGCGTGTTGCGCTAGATTGCCCGCGCCGCTTTGTTTGCGTATGTCTTATTGAACCCAAGGTACTGTCGTGGAAGCCACTCAATCCCTGTCGGTCGTCCAGCTGATTCTGGACGCCAGTCTCCCGGTCCAGCTCATCATGGCACTGCTGGTCGCCATGTCGGTCCTGTCGTGGACGCGCATCCTCACCAAGGCGGTGGAAGTCCGGACCGCGCGTCGTCACACCGAGGATTTTGAACGGGCCTTCTGGAGCGGCACCGATCTCAACCACATCTACCAGCAGGTGTCGGCCAAGCCTGACGGCATCGGCATGGAAAAGATCTTCCAGTCCGGCTTTGCCGAATTCCTCAAGCTGCGCCGTCAGCCCGGTGGCGAGCTGTCCGACATCATGGACGGCACCCGCCGCGCCATGAAGGCCGCTGCCCAGCGCGAGCTGGACGATCTGGATCGTCACACCTCGTTCCTGGCCACTGTCGGCTCGGTCAGTCCGTACATCGGCCTTTTCGGCACCGTGTGGGGCATCATGCATGCCTTCATCGGCCTGGGTAATGCCGGCAACGCCACGCTGGCGACCGTGGCACCGGGCATTGCCGAAGCGCTGATCGCCACCGCGATCGGCCTGTTTGCCGCCATTCCGGCAGTGGTGGCGTACAATCGTTTTGCCTACGACATCGACCGTTTTGCCACCCGCTTCGACACCTTCATGGAGGAGTTTTCCAACATCCTCCAGCGTCAGGCGGCCAAGTAAGCGCGCCGTTCAGCGTTGAAGAAAAACCGGGCCGTCAGCGGCCCGGTTTTTTCATGCCCGTTCTTCAGCCAAGGGCAAAGTCCGCGGCAAAGCGGGCGTGCAGGGCGGTGGTGTCGAAGAGCGGCAGCGACGTATCGCCGGCCGACACCAGCAGCGGGATTTCGGTACAGCCCAGCACCACGCCCTGGGCGCCGGCTGCGGCCAGCCGGCCGATGATGTCGAGGTAGGCCGTGCGCGAGGTCGGGCGGATGTCGCCGAGGCACAGTTCGTCGTAGATGATGCGGTGGACAGTGGCACGGTCGTCGGCCTCCGGCACCAGCACCCGGATGCCCCGGGCTTCCAGCCGGGCGCGGTAGAAGTCCTGCTCCATGGTGAAGCGGGTGCCCAGCAGGCCGACACAATCGAGGCCGGCAGCCCGGATGGCGGCGGCAGTGGCGTCGCCGATGTGCAGGAACGGCAGGTCCGTGGCCGCCTGCATGGCCGGGGCCACCTTGTGCATGGTGTTGGTACACAGTACGACGGCGTCGGCACCGGCTGCTTCCAGCTGGCGGCAGGCGCGGGCCAGCAGTGCGCCGGCAGCGTCCCAGTCACCGCAGGCCTGCAAGGCTTCCACTTCGGCAAAGTCCACGCTGACCAGCACCAGCCGGGCCGAGTGCAGGCCGCCCAGGGCCGCTTTGGCGTGTTCGTTGAGCAGACGGTAGTAGGTGGCAGTGGATTCCCAGCTCATGCCGCCGATCAGGCCGAGGGTTTTCATGCAGGCTCCAGAGGGCAAAGACGCCATCCTTGCCGGCTGGCGCCGGACTGGCAAGCCTTGCCGGCATGAAAAAGGCCGCCCGGACCGGGGCGGCCTGACGGCATGCGGGGGCATCAGCCCAGCTTGAGCGAGGTCCAGGTGCGGTTGAGGTCGCGGCGCGCCTTCATCGGCACTTCTTTCAGCAGGATCAGCTTCTGCCTGGCCGGGTCGGCCATGATCACCTTGTTGGCCTTGATGTCCGGCCTGAAGTACGGCGTGGCAGCGGTGTTCGGGTTGACCGCACCCATGATGTTCGATACGTCGGCCGCGTTCTTGCCGTCGAGCAGGAAGTTGACGAACTGGTTGGCCAGGTCCGGCCGCCTGGCACCCTTGAGGATCACCAGGCTGTCGAGGCCGAGGATGTTGCCTTCCTTTTGCAGGTTGTAGCCGATGGTGAACGGCCGTTTGGCCGCCCTGGCGTCGTGCATGGCCTGGAAGAAGTCGTTGGTGAAGCCGTGCACCAGCCAGATGTTGCCGACGGTCAGTTCCTTGATGTAGCTCTGGTTGTTGAACGCGGCCCAGTAGGGCTTGGCTTTCCTGATGACGTCGGCCGCGGCCTTGAGGTTGGCCGGCGAGAGGTCGTTGGGGTCCCGGCCGAGATACATCAGGGCGGCAGCCACCAGCTCGCGCTGGCTGTCCATCACCGTGACCTTGCCCTTCAGCCTGGCAAGGATCTGCGGGTCGAAGATGGCGGCCCAGCTGTCGGTGGGAATGCCGAGTTCCTTGATCTTCTGCTCGTTGTAACCGATGGCGGTGATGCTGGAGAGCAGCGGGGCGCCGACCTTGTTGCCCGGATCGAATTCGGCGTTGAGCCTGAGGTAGCCCGGATTGAGGTTCTTGAAATTGGGGATCTTCGCCTTGTCGAGCGGCTGGGTCTTGCCCTGCTTGATCAGGATGTCCATGGCGTAGGCGGTCGGGACCACCATGTCGTAGCCCGAGGCGCCGGCGACAAGCTTGGCCAGCATCTCCTCGTTGTCGCCGTAATAGTCTTCCTGGACGCTGCACTGGCAGAGGGCCTCGAAACGCTTGATGGTTTCCGGGGCGATTTCGTTGTTCCAGTTGAACACCCTGAGCACATCCTTCGCCATGACCGGGCCCGACAGGGCGGTGAGCGTGGCGATGAGAACGAGCTTGTTCATAGGGCAAAGATCCTCAAAAAAAGTTGGACGGAGAAAGGTCAGGGAGGCAAGGGAATTCCCGCAGGGTTACAGGTTGACGAGGTTGTCGCGGTGGATGAGCTCCGGCTCGCCGACATAGCCGAGCAGGCGTTCGATGTCGCGGGTCGGGTGGCGCATGATCATGCGGGCCTCGTCAGAGGAGTAGTTGGCCAGTCCGCGGGCCACTTCGCGGCCATCGCTGTTGACGCAGGCCACGGCGTCGCCGCGCAGGAATTCGCCCTCCACCGCGATGACGCCGATCGGCAGCAGGCTGGTGTGGCGGGCGGTGACGGCGCGGGCGGCACCGTCGTCGAGTACCAGCCGGCCGGCCAGCCGCAGGTGGTCGGCCAGCCACTGCTTGCGTGCGGCCCAGCGGTCGTTCTGCGCCACCAGCTGGGTGCCGATGGCTTCGCCGTCCGCCAGCCGGGACAGCACGTTGGCTTCGCGGCCGCAGGCGATGACGGTGGTGGCGCCGCTGCGGGCGGCCCGCTTGGCGGCGAGGATCTTGGTCAGCATGCCGCCGGTACCGACGCTGCTGCCGGCGCCGCCGGCCATGGCTTCCAGCTCCGGGTTGCCGGCGCAGGCTTCGTGGACGAACTCGGCATCCGGATGCTTGCGCGGATCGGCGGTATACAGTCCTTGCTGGTCGGTGAGGATCACCAGTGCGTCGGCCTCGATCAGGTTGGTCACCAGCGCGCCGAGGGTGTCGTTGTCGCCAAGCTTGATCTCGCTGGTCACCACGGTGTCGTTTTCGTTGATGATCGGCACCACGTTGAGCGACAGCAGGGTCAGCAGGGTGGTGCGGGCGTTGAGGTAGCGGGTGCGGTCGGCCATGTCCTCGTGGGTCAGCAACACCTGGGCGGTTTTC
>RRZT010438499.1_pt1 | contig 20524 bp, 22 predicted proteins | sample 2165551 | NCBI WGS metagenome assembly RRZT01 (sample SAMN10456910, study PRJNA506462) | wastewater metagenome | biome: wastewater; feature: sludge; material: wastewater sludge; isolation source: wastewater sludge with Escherichia coli K12::gfp cells carrying plasmid... | place: USA: Moscow, Idaho... | reverse complement strand
GTTAAAAGATTAGAACAACAACAAGAAAGAGAAATGTTAAAATCTGTTAATGATGATTCATCTATGACTTTAGGTGATATTTTAAAAGACCAAATTAAATAATAAAATAGGAACTATTTAAAATGAGTAAACATACAATAGTAGTTTGCGACCATATACATGAAGCTGGTTTACAAATTCTTCAGAATACTGAAGATGTAAACTACGTGTATGCAGCAGACATAGATAAAACTAAATTATTAGATATTATAAAAGATGCACATGTAGCAATTACAAGATCTTCAACTGATGTTGATGATAAATTTTTAAATGCATCTACAAACTTAAAAGCAATTATTAGAGCTGGTGTTGGTTATGACAATGTTGATATTGAGGGATGTAGCAAAAGAGGAATAATCGCAATGAATGTTCCAACTGCTAATACAATCGCTGCAGTTGAATTAACAATGGCACACATGCTTTCTTGTATGAGAAAGTTCCCATATGCTCATAATCAATTAAAAATTGATAGAGTATGGAAAAGAGAAGATTGGTATGGTAATGAACTTTATGGTAAAAAATTAGGTGTTATTGGTTTTGGTAACATTGGACATAGAGTTGCATTAAGAGCTAAATCATTTGAAATGGATGTTGTAACTTATGACCCATATATTCCTTCAACAAAAGCAACTGATTTAGGTATAAAATATACAACAAATTTTGATGATATTTTAGCTTGTGATATTATTACAATTCATACACCAAAAAATAAAGAAACTATCGATATGATAAGTTTTGACGAAATCAAAAAAATGAAAGATGGTGTTGTTTTAATTAATTGCGCAAGAGGTGGATTATATAATGAAGAAGCATTATATGAAAACCTAAAATCAGGAAAAATTGCAATGGCTGGAATTGATGTATTTAAAAAAGAGCCTGCAACTTCAAATCCTTTATTAGATTTACCAAATATAACTGTAACAGCTCACTTAGGAGCAAATACAAAAGAATCTCAAAAAGAAATTGCTATTCAAGCAGCAAACAATGCTATTGAAAGTGCACGAGGAATTGCTTATCCAAATGCTTTAAATTTACCAATTGATGAGAGTAAAATACCACCTTTTGTTAAACCATATATTGAACTTACTCAAAAAATGGCATTTTTATTAGCTCAAATTAGTAAAAGTGAAATTAGATCAATAAATGTTTCAGCTGAAGGTGAATTAGCTGATTATTTAGACTCTTTACAAACTTTTGCAACTTTAGGCATTTTAGCAGTTAGTTGTGGAAGCGAAGTAAATTATGTAAATGCAAATTTTATAGCAAAAGAGAAAGGTATAGATTTATCAGTTTCTGCTTTAGCAAATCATAGTGGCTATAAAAATAAAGTAACAATAAAAATAACTACAGTAAATGGTATCAAAACTATTTCAGGAACAGTTTTTGCAGATGATGTTCAAAGAGTAATTGAACTTGATGGTTTTGCAATTGATGTTGATCCAAAAGGTAAAATGATTGTTATGAAAAATAAAGATATTCCAGGTGTTATTGGTACAGTTGGAAAACTTTTAGGTGACAACAAAATTAATATTGCTGATTTTAGATTATCAAGAGGAAAAGATGGTATAGCTTTAGCTATTGCTTTAATTGATGAAAAAGTAACTTCAGAAATAATAAAAAATCTTGACAACTTAGAAGCTACAATTGCTGTAGCTTATGCAGAAATTTAAGGAGAGAAATATATGGCAATAGGAATGAGCGAATTAAAGAAGGGATTAAAAATCGAAGTTGATGGAATTCCTTATAAAATTACTGAGTACCAACACGTAAAACCAGGAAAAGGTGCAGCATTTGTTAGATGTAAAATTAAATCATTTTTAAATGGAAAAGTTATTGAAAAAACTTTCCATGCAGGTGATAAATGTGAAGTTCCAAACTTACAACAAAAACAAATGCAATTTTTATATGATGATGGTGAATTATTACAATTCATGGATACATCAACGTATGAACAAGAAGGATTAACTTACGAACAAGTTGGTGATGCATTTGATTGGATTATTGATGGAATGCAAGTTGATATGATGTATTTTAACGGAAAAGCAATTACTGTTGAACCACCAATGGTTGTTGAGCTTAAAATAGTTGATACTCCACCAAACTTTAAAGGTGATTCTCAAGGTGGAAGAAAACCAGCTACTTTAGAATCAGGTGCAGTTGTACAAATTCCTTTTCATATCTTAGAAGGTGATGTAATCAGAGTTGATACTAGAACAGGTGAATACTTAGAAAAAGTAAAATAGTAGCAAAGCTACTATTTTCTTTTTAGAAAAACTATCTTATCTTCTCCAATAAAATTTTCATGAATTATTTCAAAATCTAAATCAATTTCATTTAAAGCATTTTGCCCTTTTCTTATTTTTGGACTTATTATTAAAATAAAAAAATCGATTCTTTCTTTTAATTTATCAAGTAGATTATATACACCTTCAATCATAATAAATTTATAATCAAGTAATTTATATAAATCATCACTTATCAAGACTTTTCTATTTAGAATTTTAAACAAAGGAATATTAGTATCAAATACTTTATTTTTACTATATATAAATATATCAGGATTTTTTCCTTGAATATATCGAGTATCAAGTGTCGGTTTATCAATTCTTACACTATTTCCACCAATAACAAGTAAATCAATCTTATCTCTTAATGTATGAACATATGCCAAAGCTCTATTTGAAGATATTTTTCCATCAATACTTCCATTTAATGTTTGTGCCATTTTAAAAAAAATACAAGATTTATTTTGCCAAGAGATAAATGGTAAAATTAGATTTAAACCATCTTTTTCTAATATGCCTAATGTAACATTAATGTTTTCATTTTTAAGCGTTTCTAAGCCTCCTGTTGCTTGCTTATTAGGATCTTTTACGCTAATAATTACTCTTTTTGGTTTTAACTCTTTTAAAAGATTTGCACAAGAAGGAGTTTTGCCTATATGATTACAAGGTTCAAGTGTTACATATATTTCACAATCATTAAAAAAACCATTATGATTTTGTAATAAAAATTGGTGAATATCAAAAGATGAATTTTTTGTTTTTAAAATACTATTTGGATTATCTTTTAAATAAGCAGTTTTAAGAGCATTTACTTCAGCATGAGGCATACCAGCTTCTTTATGTGCTTCAACAGCTAGTAATCTTTGATTTTTTACAATAACACAACCAACAGCAGGATTAGGATAAGTTAAAAGTTGATGTTTCCAAGCTTCATCAATGGCAAGTCGCATATAAAAATTATCATCAATTTTCATAATGTGACTCTATTTTTACCATTCAAAATAAGTTGCAGCACTTAAGATATTATCATAAGTTAATTCTTCGTTCCCAAATTCAGTTTTAATTACAATTTTTTCTTCATCTGCGCAAATAAGTTCCCCTTTGAAAACTTCTGTTGCAAAATTTTTTACTTTTACTTTTTCTCCAATTGAAGCAAGAAAATGATCAACTTTTTTCAATTTTCTTTCAATTCCAGGAGAACTAACTTCTAAAATATATTCCCCATTCATAGGTTCTTCAACATCTAAGATTGGAGATAACATTCTTGAAATTTCTGCACATTTATCAAGGTTAACTCCACCTTCACAAGTTATGCTAACTCTAAAAATATTTTTGTCATGTTCTCTTAAAGTTGATATGTCATATAGCTTAGCACCAAGACTTTCAACTGTTAATTTTATTGATTCTTCTAAACTCATTCTTCACTACTTTTTGTTTTTCTAATTTGTGCAAATAAATCTTCAATATGTTTTGACTTTTCTAAACTAGTATCATTTACAAAAGTAAAATTAGGACATTTATACCAACTTGTACTTGCTAATACATCACTTTTTATTCTACCATTTGCTCTATTTAATAAAGAAATAATAGCTTTTATTTCATCTTTATCAAAATCACTACCATCAAAATATACTATTGCATCATATTTACCATTTTTGCAGTTTACACCTGTAATAGGTAAAGAATTAATTCTTTCATCATCTAAATTAGACAATGCTTGAGGAATTAATTCCATTAAAAGTGATTCTGTTCTTTGAAGATTTATACTTTTCATCTTAATCGTCTACTGATACTTTCTCTTCAATTTGAATGAATGTTTCAATAAAATCTCCAACTTTAATATCATTAAATTTATCAAACATAATTCCACATTCATAACCATTAGCAACTTCTTTAACGTCGTCTTTAAATCTTTTTAAAGATGAAATTTTACCAGTATATGTAACAACACCATCTCTAATAATTCTTGCATGACCACCTCTGATTACTTTACCATCAGTTACTAAACATCCTGCAACTGTTCCAACTTTTGGAACAACAAAAGTATCTCTAACTTCAGCTTGACCAGTATTTTCTTCTCTTATTACTGCGCTCATCATTCCTGAAAGTGCATCTTTAACATCATCAATTAAATCATAAATAATTGAGTAAGTGTTGATTGTAACTCCATCAGCTTTTGCTTTTGCTTTTACTGAACCAGTTGGTCTTACATTAAATCCTAAGATAATACAATCACCACTAGCTCCTGCTAGTACTAAATCAGATTCAGTTATTCCACCAACAGCTGCGTGAACAACTTTTACTTTAACTTCATCATTTGCTATTTTTTCTAAAGAACCTTTGATTGCCTCTAATGAACCACCAACATCAGCTTTGATAATTACTGGTAATTGTTTGATTTTTCCTTCAGCAATTAATCCACTCATCTCTTCTAAAGAAACTTTTGTAGATTTTGATAACTCTTTTGCACGTGCGTGTTCAGCTCTTGTTGTTGCGATTTCTCTTACTTCTTTTTCTGTATCCATAGCAACTAAAACAGAACCAGTAGTTGGAACTTCATTTAATCCTAATACAGTACCTGTTTGACTTAATCCAAGTTCTTTAACAGGTTTTCCACTATCATCAGTAATTGCTTTTACTCTACCAAAAGTAGTATCACAAACTATATTATCACCAATTCTTAAAGTTCCATTTTGAACAATAACATTAGCTACTGGTCCTCTACCTTTTTCTAAGCTAGCTTCTATAACAGTTGCTTTTGCTTTTGCTTTTGGATCAGCTTTTAATTCTAAAATTTCTGCTTGTAATAAGATATTTTCAAGTAAATCTTCAATTCCATCACCAGTTCTAGCAGAAACTCCAATAAATTCAATATCTCCACCCCAATCAATAGGAGTAAGACCTTTTTCTGCCATTTGAGCTTTTACCATATCTGGGTTTGCTGTTTCTTTATCCATTTTATTCATAGCAACGATAATTGGACAACCACTTGCTTTTGCGTGAGAAATAACTTCTTCTGTTTGCATTTTAACACCATCATCAGCAGCAACAACGATAATAATAATATCTGTTACATTAGCTCCTCTTGCTCTCATAGCTGAGAAAGCTGCGTGACCTGGAGTATCAACAAATGTAATTTCTTGACCATTTTTAGTAACTGTATAAGATGTGATATGTTGTGTAATTCCACCAGCTTCACCAGCAGCAACTTTTGAACTTCTAATTTTATCTAAAAGTGAAGTTTTACCGTGGTCAACGTGTCCCATAATTGTAACAACTGGAGGTCTTGTTACAAATGATGATGTATCAATATCTTCTTCATCATTATAAGTTTCAACATAATTTACGTCTTCTAAAGCATCTTTAACAGTTACTTCAATTCCAAACTCTTCACCAAGAATTTCTAACTCATCTTGTTTTAAAAAGTCATTTTTTGTAACCATCATTCCTAAACTAAATAAAACTGTAATAACTTCTGCTGGAGATTTACCACAAGCTTCTGCAAATTCATAAACTCTAATATCTTCAGGAATTGTAACTGATGTAATTTCAGCTTTTTCTTGAGTTCTAACGATTCTTTTTTTTCTTTTTCCTCTTTTTAAACCTTGAGGAACATTTCCAAATGCAGCTGGTTTTGAACTTCTTGATTGATTTACAATATTTTGAGGTTTTGGCTCATCAAATATTTTATAAGAATCGCTTAAATCCATATCTAATAAAACTATTTCTTCTCCTAAAAGAGAATCTTCACTGCTTGCAAATTCATCTGAATATTCTCTATCTACATCAAGTTTTTTTCCATGGTCTTGAGTTTTTATAAGAGGTTTTTTCTTCTCTTTTTTAGCTTTTTGTTTTTTTATGTCATCATTTTCTTTATTTCTTGTGTCATTATATGATTTTTCTTCATCATCTACGCCACCAAGTATTTCACTTAATGATTTCATTTGTTTTTTAGATTGATTTTCTGTTATAGTTTGTTGCTCTTCTAATTCTTCTTCTTTAGGTCTTTTTTTCTTGATAATAACTAGACCTTTTCTTTTAGGAACAATTTTATTTGGATTTTCTAAGTTTTCAGATTCTTCTTCAGATTTTTGAGGCGCTTTTGAAATTGGCTTTGAAATTTCTACTTTTTTTAGTTCTGGTTTTTTAATAATCTCTTTTTCTACTTTTTGTACAGTTTCTATTTTTTCTTTTGGAGTTTCAATTTCTTCTGTCTCTTTTTTTACTTCTTCTTTTTTTACTACTTTTTTTACTTTGGCAGGTTTAGTAGCTAATCGCTCACTTTTTCCTGTCATCATATATTTTGTAATCTCTTCTGCATCTTCATAAGAAACTGCTGTTTGAGGAGATTTAAGTTCTATTCCTAAATCTTTAGCTTTTGCAATAACATCTTGGCTACTTGCACTTGCTTCTTCTGCAATTTCATAAACTCTTACTGTATCTGACATCTGTTAGAATCTCCTTAAGTTGTATAACATACTCATCTTTATTTTTACACTCTTTACAAAGTGGTTTTTCATATTTTTTATAATCTTTTTCATTCATAGTTTGAAATTTCAAAATACAAGCTTCACAGACATAAAAACTTCTTCCTAAATTGTCATAAAGGGACAACTTTTTATCTTTACATTTTAATCTTAATAACTCTTTTTGCTCAAATTTCCCTTTACAAAAAATACAAGTTCTTAAGATTTTTTTTAAATTAGCCAAGCATTATACCCAAAATATACTTAATTGCAAAAAATATCAAAGTTCTATTTTCACACCAGTATTATCAAAATCTACAACAAAAACTCTAAAATGAGGGAATTTATTTTTTAGAGCTTTTTCAAGATTTCTACTGTCATCAGTATATGCCATTGAAAATAAAGTTGAACCTGAACCTGATAATGTACTCATTAAAGCACCTTCTTTTAAAGCAGTTTTTTGAACTTCAAAAAGTTCTGGCATCTGTTTCATTCTATATTTTTGATGAACTTGATCGTTTGAAGCATATTTTAACATCTCCCAATTTTCACTCATAAAAGCTGCTGTTAAAAGTGATGAATGAGAAATATTAAAAATAGTATCTTCTTTTGAATATTTGAATGGTAAAGTTTTTCTTGACATAGCAGTAGAAATAGCTCTATTTGGTACAACAATAACAGCTTTTAAACTTTTTGGGATAGGTTTATTTATATATTTTACTTCATTTTCTTGAACACAAGCAACATTAAATCCACCCATAACTGCAGGAGTTATGTTATCAGGATGACTTTCATAAGCAAGTGCTAAATTTAACAGCTTATCTCTTTCTAATTTTATTCCTTCTATTGCATAAGCACTTGCAATTGCTGAAACAATAACAGCAGATGAACTTCCTAACCCTCTTGATAATGGAATTTCATTTTGAAATTCAAATCTAAAAAATCTTTTTTTATGAGATAAATTTTGATAAAAATCATTAAAAATAGAGATAAACATATTATTATCTTTAAGTGCTGGATTGTTTGCACCTTCACCTTTTAATGATACACTATGAAACTTTGAAGGTCTAATAATTACTTGATTTTTTAATGATACTGCAAGACCTAAACAATCAAATCCTGGTCCTAAATTTGCACTCGTAGCTGGAACGCTTACTTTCATAATGGAGTTTTCCTTTAAACAGCTGGTAAATTATAAATCGGCAGCGTTTCTTTATTAAAATTATATTTTTCTATACACATAGGTAATTTAAAGTCGCAGATTATACAATCTTTTTCTAAAAAATCTACTTTAAGATTATTTGTTTCATTTATAAAGTATTTTTGACCTAAAGCTTTTATAGGTGAATTATTATTAAATTCAAAACCACTTATTGAATTAAATTCTATATTTTTTGTAAGGCAAACAGTTTTTAAAAATATATAAGCTACTTTAATAGCCATAAAAGAGCCAGGTGTGTTAACATAGATTATTTTTTCTATTTGGTATTCATTTAAAAGTTTTTGAAAAAGAGTCGGTAAAACATCACTTGTTTTACCATCTAATTTATACTCTTTGATTAGTTTTTTATTTTCATAAATTCCTATTAATAAAGGATTTGAAATAGTTATAACTAAAATTTCTATCAATTTTTATCAACTTTCAACTTTTGAATAAGCCATTTCAAATACACTAGCTTCACTACTAGCTTCTTCTAAGTCGATTATTTCATAGTTTGCTTCATCTTCATAAAGTTTTTTAGTTAATAAATGGTTTAAGTGATGGCTTCCAGCAACTGCATCATATTCACCAACTAAAGTATATTCTAAAAGTGCCATATCACCAATTGCATCTAAGATTTTATGTCTAACAAATTCATCATCAAATCTTAAACCTTCTGGATTTAAAACTTTTGTTTTATCAAGTACAATAGCATTTTCCATAGAACCACCTTGTGCTAATCCTATACTTCTTAAATATTGTACTTCATGTAAAAATCCAAAAGTTCTTGCACGGCTAATATTATTTTTATATTCTTCAATTGAGTAGTCAAAATGGAATTTTTGTTTTCCAATAGCAGGATGTTCAAAATTTATTTCAAAATCATAAACTATTCTATCTGATGGTTTTAAAGTTACTCTTTTACCATCTTCTGTTGTGATTTCAATCTCTTTTTTGATTTTTATAGCTTTTTTACTTTTTTCAAGTTCTTTTATTCCAGCTTCTTCAATAAGCATACAATAACCAGCAGAACTTCCATCAAGTACAGGAACTTCGTCATTATCTAATACTATTCGTAAATTATCTATACCATAAGCATAAATAGCTGATAAAAGATGTTCTATTGTAGAAATAACTACTCCATCTTTTCCAATAACTGTTGCCATTTTTGTATCAACAACAAACTCTTTTTTTACTGGAATTGTAACACCAGCATCACTTCTGTAAAAGATGATTCCCATATCACTATCTAGTGGTTCTAGTCTCATTTTTACAGGAACGCCTTTATGAAGTCCTATTCCAACAATATCTACATTTTTTGCTATTGTTCTTTGTTTCATTTACTATTTTTTCCCATCTATTATTTTTATTGCATCTTTCATTGTTTGGTCAAGATTTTTATTCATCCAACTAACATCTAACCATTCATTTGGATTTGCTTCTATCCCTTGAATTAAGATTCCAAAGTGTAAGTGATCTCCAAATACTGCACCAGTTGCTCCAGTATTTGCTATATGTTGACCTGTTGTTACAAAATCTCCAACTTCAACATTTTGACTACTTGTATGAGCATAAAGTGATGCAAGACCTAATCCATGATCAACAATAATACTATTTCCATAAATTCCTAAATAGTCTTTAAATATAACTTTTCCTGGGTTTGTTATATTAATATCAGCTCTTTTAACACTTGCCCAGTCCATACCTAAGTGCCAAGCTTCATCAATTTTTTGATCACCATAAAAATAGTGTCTTCTTTCACCAAACATAGCAAAAGTTGCTGCATTTGGAAGTCTAACAAATGGTTTTACATTAAAAGGAATTTGTTCATTATTTTTAAAATTCTGAACTACAACTTCTTTCATAGTTTGAAGATTTTTTTGTCTTAATTCTTTATTTGCTTTTACGAAAATTTCTGCAGGTTCTAATGGAACAGGCATATTACTCTCTTCTAATACTTTTTTACTAATATTATTTGCGAACTCATCAGAAATTTTTAGTTCATCAACTTTTTCTTTAAATGGTTGAATATAATATGGGATTTTTGTAACAGATTTATTCCCCGCCATATCAATAGCTACAAGATTAACTCTTTTAAACTCTTTTATATCAATTGGCCAAGTAATGATTGATATGTAGTAATTTTTTTTGTAGAAAGGGAAAAGTTCAAAAATAACTTCATCATTGAAAGTTACATAATAGTCTTTTAGATTGTCATCAGCTACTTCAACAATTAAAACACCACTTCCTCCTTGTCTTAATAAATAAGAGTTTGTAATAACATTTGCAATTGGACTTCTTCTATCAATTATTACATTAGTAGTTTTAATAGCTTCATTTCCTTTAAAAAAATTCCATTTGCTATTATCAAAAGCTACAATTTTTAAAGTACCATTTGTAGCTTTTAAAAACTCAGAATTTTTTGGTGAAGATATTTCAAGAGAAACACTATTTTGATCCTCTTTTACTACTTTTGTATCTAAATTTATTTGACTTTGACCATCATTAAAAGTTACTTCATAAGATTTAATTCCACTTGCATCACCGATATCAATTTTTATAGGATTTTGTAAATTCCAATAAATATCTTTACCCATAACTTCATTTTGAACAATAATCTTTGGAGCACTTCTATCCAAAGTTAAAGCATATGCTAACACACCAACAACAACAAACATAATAGCTACAAGAATATATAGCCAACTACTTTTTTTATTTATATAACTCAAGAATTTCCTTTAAAACTATATTTTTTGCGATTTCTACATCTTTCATTTCTAAAGTACAACCAGCGGCATTAAAATGCCCACCACCATTAAACTTAGACGCTATCAAAGCAACATCAATTTTTCCTTTTGATCTTAATGATACTCTTGATACACCATTTACAATCCTTACAAAAAAAGCTATTCTCACTATAGCCATACTCATAATCATATCAAGAGCATCTTCACAATCTCTATTGTGAGCTCCTGTTTCCTTGAACCACTCTTCTTTAGCAATAATTGAAGCAACAGCTCCTTCTTGATAAAGTTCTAAGCTATTTAAAACTTTTGGAATTATTCTATATTTTGCCAAAGAATCTCTTCGTAAAAGTTTATTTGCTATATCAGATGGACTTGCTCCGCACTCAACTAAAAAATTTATTTTTTGGAAAGTTATCTCATCACAACGATTTAATGAAAAAGCTAATGTATCATCATAAATTCCAACATAAAGAGCTGTTGCACTAGCTTTTGTGATATATAATCCATTATGTTTGAAAAATTCGTAAACAAGTTCTGCTGTTGAACTTTTCATTGAATCTACGATATTTACTGCTCCAAAATTATCATTTGATTTGTGATGATCAAAATTTATAAGTGGAATATTTGAAGGAAGTTCAAATCCAAGTCTTCCATAAGTTCCACAATCAACACTAATAGCTAAATCAAAAAAACTAGGAAGTTCTGATGTTATTTTCTCAAATCTTGGTATAAAATCAAGATTTTGTGGTAAGTCAGAACTTATATTAAAAACCTTATGTTTTATTTTATTTTCATAAAATAGATTTGATAAAGCTAGAGCTGAACCAATAGAATCAGGATCTGGATTAACATGAGTAATAATTAGAATATATTTGCTTTTTTCTATTAATTCTAAAGCTTTAGTATATTCTGACATATCAACTTTATTATTTAGAATAAAATCTTTTTTCAATATTAATCCTCCTTTCTCAAAATTAAATCTAACAAAAACTTACTAACCAAAAGTTAATCAACTCTCATTGAAAAGTCAAGCCAAGTTGCTTGATGAATGATACTTCCACTACTAATTGCATCAACACCTGTTAGTGCAAATTCTCTAATTGTTTGAAAATTTATATTTCCACTAGCTTCAAGTAAAATATGTGGGTAATTTTCATTTCTAAAAGTAACAACACCTTTTATTTGTTCAGGAGTCATATTATCACACATGATAATATCTGCACCAGCAGCCATAGCTTCTTTTACTTGGTCTAAAGTTTCACACTCTATTTCTATTTTTGTAACCCAAGATATTCTTTTTCTAGCTTTTTTTACAAATTCTGCAAGATTATCAATTGTTCTTAAGTGAGTATCTTTTAACATCAAACAATCATCAAGTCCAAGTCTATGATTTATAGCTCCTCCAATTCTACTAGCATATTTTTCAAAATCTCTAAGTTGAGGTCTTGTTTTTCTTGTATCTAATAATACAACATGAGTATCTTCAATCATTTTTGAGTATTTGTTTGCCATTGTTGCAATTCCAGAAGCATGTTGTAACATATTTAAAAGTGTTCTTTCACTTGAAAGTAGTTTTGAAGCTCGTCCTTCTAAAGTTGCTAAAAAATCACCTTTATGGATGAAATCACCATCTTGTTTTAAAAATACTATTTTAAATTTTTCAGTTTTAGCCAGAATATTTGCATATTTTACACCTGCAAGTATTCCTTCACTTTTTGATATGATTTTTGCTGTAAAGTTACCTTCAGGAGCTATATCAAAAAATAAATCTCCTCTTCCATTATCTTCATTTATTGCGTTTTTTACAAACTTTCTTATATTTATCATACTTCAAACATCCTTTCTAATGCTACTTTTGCCCATTTTATAGTTTCTTCATCCACATAAATTTCAGTTTCTTTTGAAATATTATCATCTTTTATAGATTTTAAAGTTCGGTAAACGTCTTCTAAAGTAGTTTCATTCATAGTCGGACATTCTGGTTTTGTAGAACTTAAAATATAAGTATTTTTTGTTCTTAATCTATTTACCATATTAAACTCTGTACCAACAACAACTTTTTGTTCTGGGTCTAAATTTTTAATATATGTTATTAATTGAGAAGTTGAACCCACAAAATCAGCTTTATCACAAACACTTGGATCACACTCTGGATGAACAGCTACTAAAATTCCTGGAAATTTTTCTCTATAAAACTCTATATCATCAACTGAGAATTGTTGGTGAACAGAACAAAAACCGTTATAACAAATAATATCAGCTTCTTTTAAATCAGTTCCATCTCCCACAACAGCAGATTTTAGATTTAGTGATTTAGCAAAATTTTGTCCTAAACAACGGTCAGGTACAAAAAATATTTTTTTACCTGATTTTAGACCTTTTTCTATTATTTTATAAGCATTTGATGAGGTACATACCATTCCTCCCATCATTCCAACTCTTGCTTTTACTCTTGCACTTGAGTTTATATAAGTAATTGGTAAGATATTTTCATTTGGGATTCCAGCTTCATTAATTTTTTTTAAATTTTGTTCAAAATATCCTTCGTCAATCATCCTAGCCATCGCACAACAGGCAACTTTTGGCATTAAAACTCTTTTTTGCGGGCTCATTATTTTTACACTTTCACCCATAAAGCCAACACCACAAAAAACAACAAATTTTGTATTTGTATTCATAACTTTTTTTGCTAACTCTAAAGAATCACCAGTAATATCTGCTAATTCAAAAACTTCATCTCTTTGATAAAAGTGAGCAACTAAAGTTACGTCTAATTCTTCTTTTAGTTTTTTAATCTCTTCTTTTAAATTCAAAATAAACCTTCATATTTTTATTAAGTGAGAATATAACAAATTTTTAGTTATAATCTGATTTATTTTAAACACAAATCAAAGGTTATTTATGGATTTTTTAACAAATCAAAATATAGTTTTTTATCTTCTTGCTTATTTAATAGGTTCTATTCCATTTGGATTGATTTTAGCAAAAACTTTTGCTGGAGTTGATATAAAATCGCAAGGTAGCAAAAGTATTGGTGCTACAAATGTATTAAGAGTTGTAAAACAAACGAACCCATCTTTAGCAAAAAAATTAGGAATTGCTACAGTTTTACTTGATGCTTTAAAAGGTACTTTAGTTTTATTAGTTGGAATATATTATGGAGTAAGTAATGAAACACTTTGGGCAATAGCAGTATTAGCTGTACTTGGTCACTGTTATTCTATTTATTTAGGACTTGAAGGTGGAAAAGGAGTAGCAACTGGACTTGGTGTGTATATTGTATTAATTCCTTATTCAACACTAATTGGTGCAGTTGTTTGGATAGTTTGTGCAAAAGTTTTAAAGATTTCATCATTATCATCTTTATTAGGATTGATTGCAGCAGTTATAAGCGCAATTTTTATTTATAATGGATTAGGAGTAAACTCAAATATTCCTATGTATCTAATAGCATTTATTATTCTATATAAACATATTCCAAATATTGTAAGACTTATAAAAGGACAAGAAAGTAAAGTTATATGAAAATAGATATAGAGAACCTTGAGTTTAAATGTATTATTGGAATACTTGATTTTGAAAGAGTAAAAAAACAAAAAGTTATTATAAATTTGTCATTTGAGTATGATTTCTCAAATGATAAGTTTATAGACTATTCTGAAGTAGTAGATTTGATAAAACAAACTATGAAAAAAGAAAAATTTGAATTAATAGAAGATGCAATTCTTTATCTAACAAAACTTCTAAATCAAACTTATGAGATAAAAAATCTCAAACTAAAAATCTCAAAACCAACTATATTAAAAGATTGTATCGTTAGTTTATCGAATTAATTAAATAAGTTTTTTTTTAATTATAATATTTGTAATCAAATTGAAATAAAAGTCAATAAATATGTTAATTTTTCAAGCATAAAATACGAGTAAAAAAGTCCTAAATAGCATTAGTGTAGCATATTTTAAAGGTTAATTGAAATCTAACTTAAATTAACAGTTAATTAACTAAAAAATAATGATTTTAAGAAAACTTTAATTTTAACTCGTATAAAATGCCCGTCATGGTGTACTAAAACTAACTAGTTCTTGTATATCGATTAGAATTTCGAAATTTTAGGAGAAAAAAATGAGAAAGATCTCAAAATTAAGTTTAGTAGCTGCTGTTGCAGTAGCTGGTTTTTCAACTGCTAATGCTCAACCATTAGAAGAAGCTATCAAAAACGTAGAAGTATCAGGTTCTGTTGTTTATAGATATGATAACTTTAATGATGATAAAGGTACTTTTAACAATGGTTCAGGACCTGAACATCATAGTGAAAAAAATAATTATAAAATTGGTTTAAATTTAACTTCAAAAGTTAATGACTATGTTAAATTTAACTCAAGATTTTTAGTTGCTAATGCAAATGGTGACTTTGCTGTTGGTGGTTTAGATGCGCATAAAAGTTCTGATGCTAATCCTGATGTAACTTTATCTCATGCTAATTTTGCATTTACAGGTATCCAAAATACTACTGTTATTGCTGGTAAACAAGGTTTAGCTACTCCATATACAGTTTCTTTAGATTCTGATGGAAATGAACAAACAGGAACTGGAGTTTTAGCTCTTTCTTCTATTGGACCTGTAACTGCGGGTGCTGGTTACTTTAACCAAACTAACTTAGATAAATCTGGTAATATTAATGGTACAAAGTTTGCTAATAATTCTGGTTACAATGTAACTAAAGTAAGTGATATTACTAATTCAACTTTTACAGCTGATGAAAATTTAGGAAGTAGAGATATTTATGTTGCTACTTTACAAGCTGATTTAAGTCCTGTTAAACTTGAGTCTTGGTATTTAGATATTGCAGATACTTTAGATTCTTATACATTAGTTGCTAAAGCTGATTTCAAACCTTCTACTGATTCAAAAATTGGTGTTGAAGCTAGATATGTATCTTTAACTTTAGACAATGGTAAAAAAGCTGGTTTAGATTCAAATGATAATGAAATGTATAGACTTGCTGTTACTGGTAACTTAGGTATCTTCAATGCTAAAGTAGGTTATACAGGAACAAGTAATAAAGGTGGTTTAACTGCGTTTGACCAAGATGCTGAAAATGCTACTTTAGGATGGAATTTATCATCTAACGGTATTGCAGATGCTGATTACTGGCAAGGTGTTTTAGGTGTAAATATCTTAGATAACTTAAACCTTTCTGCTAACTATGGTAACTTAAAAGCTGATAGACCAAGTGGTAAAAATAATGGAAATTTTAAAGATTTAGAAGTTGAAGAAGTATTTGGACAATTAACTTATAAAATGTCTAAAAACTTAAGTACATATTTAAGATATGGTACTTATGAAGAAAAATACAAAAACAATGGTGATAAAGAAAAATATTCTGACCAAAATAGAGGAAGAATTCAAGTTGAATATACATTCTAATATTTTTAGAAGTTAAAAAACTTATCTTTAGAAGGTTGGGCTTAGGCTCAACCTTTTTTTTTGTTTTTTAATTTGATATAATAAATCAAAACATTGTGGAGTGAAAAGATGGTAAGAGAGATAATTAAACCTGAAAATGAAATATATCAATTACATATTCCTAAAGAGTATATAAATAAAAGAATAGAAATACTTATTTTGCCATTTTCATATAACGAAGAAAAAAAGATTTTATCTAAAAATAATGAAGATATTTTTTTTCAAACAGCTGGCATTTTAAAAAATAAAAATATTGATCCTTTAAAATGGCAGAATGAGATTAGAAATGAATGGAAATAATAGATATCTTTTAGACTCAAATATTATAATATATCATCTAAATGGAGTAGAATTAGCTACAAATTTCTTAAGAAAATATATTTTAGATTGTTTTATCTCAAGAATTACTTTTATTGAAGTTTTGTTATTTGATTTTAATGAATTTGAAAGAAGTAGTGTTATTGATTTATTAAATAATTTTACTATTATTGATACATCAGAAAATATAGCTTTACAATGTTTAAAAAATAGAGAAAAAAAGAAAATTAAACTGCCAGATAATATTATAGCTTCTACTGCACAAGTAAATGATTTAATATTAGTTAGTAGAAATATAAAAGATTTTAAGGATTTAGATATTAAATTATTGGATATTTTTATATAAAATATCTAATAGAAGCAAATCCATAAGCTTTTGTTTTTTTTATTTTACTCACTTGAGTTTCATCTATTATTCCACCTAAAGCTATGATCTTCATATCTTTAAAGCTATTTAATACTAATTCTAAATCTTTGATACCTTTTGCTTTTCCCTTGTTTGGCGTATTAAAAATAGGAGAATATGTTATATAGTCTGCTCGATATTTTTTAGCAGTTTCTATATCTTTTATATTGTGGCAAGAGATGATTATTTTAAGATTTAACTCTTTTGCTTTTTTTATATCTTCAAATTGTATTGAAGTTAAGTGAACACCATAAAATCCTAATTTTTGTGCCAAAAAAAAATCTGAATTTAAAAAAGTATTTTTTATGTTTTTTTCATGGCAAGTTTCAATAAAAGTTTTAGCTAAAGCTTCAAAGTTATTTGATTGTTTATCTCTAAAACAAGCAAAGTCAACTTTATGATTTTCAAAAGCATTTGATAATGTTTGTTTAAATGTTAGTTCATTATTTGTATAGTAGTTTGGGTCTGTTATAAGATATTTTTTCATGGAATTAAAAAAGGGAATAAGTAAAAACTTATTCCCTTTAATATAAGCCTTATTTTGATTTTTAGTGCTCTTCGTGTTCCATCATAATAGATCCAGCAATATAAACATAAGTTAATATACTGAAAATAAATGCTTGTAAAACACCAAATGCAGTTAATAAGAAAAATCCAGGTAAAGGTAAAATCCAAGGTACTAACATTAAAAGTACCATTAAGAACATATCATCACCTCTGATTGATCCAAAAAGCCTAAATGATAAAGAAACAATTCTTGATAAGTGAGAGATTATTTCAATAGGGAACATTAAAGGTGCAAGCACAGGCATTGGTCCCATAAAATGTTTAAAGTATGCAACAAAACCATTTTTCTTAATACCTAAATAGTTATAGTAAATAAATACTATTAAAGCTAAAGATAAAGTGAAGTTAATATTTGAAGTTGGAGCTTCGAAACCAGGAATTACTCCAATCATATTACTAACAAAAATTACTAAAGCTAATGAACCAATTAGTGGCATATAAGTTCTTGCATTTTTTTCACCCATTGTATCAGCTCCCATTGAGATGATACCACCTACAAAAGCCTCTAATACATTTTGGCTTCCAGTTGGAACTAATTGTAATTTTCTAGTAGCAGCTCTTGCTATTATAAAAATAATTCCAATAACTAAAACATAGTGTGATAAGATTATCCACTCTTGCCCGTGTCCACCAATAGCACCCAAGAATGTAAACAGTCTTCCTTCCATACTCTTCCTTTTTTGTTTTCTACATTTACTAAATTATGCGCCTATTATATTATTTGTTTTCTAAAATTTTTATAAATAAAAAAATTTAGTTTAGATTTGTTTAAATCTATAACCATTTTGTTTCAAATTTTCTCTTATTTGTTCTTGATGTTCTTCACCTTTTGTTTCAAGGGCGATTGTTACGTAAGCTTCACCAAATTCAAGTTTTAAAGAGTTTCTATTAAAATCTATTTCTATTATATTTGCAGAACATTGTGTAAATATTTCTGTTAATTTCATCAATGAACCTGGTTTATCCATAAGAGTAACGATTAAGTTCATTTTTCTATAAGATTTTACTAAACCTTTTTCAATAATAAGTGACAACATCGTAACATCAATATTTCCACCACTTACTACTGCACAAACTTTTTTATTTGAAATATCAACTTTATCATGCATAATAGCTGCCACACTAACTGCACCTGCTCCTTCAACCATAAGTTTATGTTTTTCAAGCAAAAATAAAATCGCATTTGCTATTTCATTATCACTTACTTCTACAACTTCATCAACATACTCTAAAATCAAATCAAGTAGTTTTGGAGTAACATCTCTTACTGCTATTCCATCAGCAATAGTTTTAACAGAAGCTGAATCAATAGGAATTCCAGCTAAAAAAGAGTCTTTCATTCCTTTTGCACCACTTGCAACAACACCTGTTATTTTTATATTTGGATTTATACTTTTTGCAGCAATAGCAACACCTGCTATTAAACCACCACCACCGATTGGTACAATGATTTGTTCTACATCTTCAAGTTTTTCTAAAATTTCTAAAGCTATTGTTCCTTGACCTGCGATAACTGCATTATCAGCGAATGGATGAATAAATTCTTTATTATTTTCTTTTGCAAATTTTGTTGCATTTGCATAAGCTTCATCAAAATTTTCACCAATCAAAACAACATTTGCACCATAAGATTTTACTCCTAAAACTTTTGTAAGTGGAGTAGCTTCTGGCATAAAAATAGTTGCTTCACAGTCAAAATATTTAGCTGCAAAAGCTAAACCTTGTGCATGATTTCCTGCACTTGCTGCTACAACTCCATTTTTTCTTCTTTTTTCATCAAGTAGGGCAACTCTATTAAATGCACCACGAATTTTAAAACTACCAGTTATTTGAAGGTTGTCTTCTTTTAGATAGATTTCTGCATTTTTTTCTTTGCTTAAGATTGGAGCTTTCATCAAAGGAGTTAGAGAAATTGCTTTTTCAAGCTGTTTTTTTGCGTCTTTTATATCGTTTAATGTAATCATTTTACTTTTCTCGTTTTTTTTATTTAGAAACGAAATAGTACCTAAAAATATGTTTTATCATAATTAAGTTATAACAAAACATATTTTTAAACTAGAGCAAAAGCTCTAGTTTGAATTTTTTACAATTTTTACAGCTTCAACTAAGTTTATTAAACTTTGTTTTACTTCTGGCCATTTTCTAGTTTTTAGTCCACAATCTGGATTTATCCATAATTGTTCTTTTGGTAAAACTTCAATTAATGCTTTAATTTGATTTACCATTTCTTCAACACTTGGAACTCTTGGGCTATGAATATCATAAATTCCAGGTCCAATTTCTTGTTTATATGCAACTTCTTTAAAGATTTTTAAAAGTCTATTTCCACTTCTTGCAGTTTCGATTGAAATTACATCTGCATCCATTGCTTCGATAGTTTTTATAATATCATTAAATTCACTATAACACATATGTGTATGAATTTGAGTATCAGCTTTTGCACAACTAACACTTAGACGGAAATTTTCAACTGCCCAGTTTTCATAAGCTTTTATATTCTCAATTCTAAGTGGATATCCTTCTTTAAACGCTGCTTCATCAACTTGAATCATTTTAATTCCAGCATTTTGTAAATCATCAACTTCTTTATTAATTGCAAGTGCAATTTGTTTTGTTACTTCATTTCTTGGAATATCATCTCTTACAAATGACCAATTTAAAATTGTAACAGGGCCTGTTAACATACCTTTCATAACTTTTTTAGTTTTACTTTGAGCGTATTTAATCCACTCAACAGTCATTGGATTTGGTCTTGAAACATCTCCAAAAATTAAAGGTGGTTTTACGCATCTACTTCCATATGATTGAACCCAAGCATTTTGAGTAAATGCAAAACCTTCCATTAATTCACCAAAATATTCAACCATATCATTTCTTTCTGGTTCTCCATGAACTAAAACATCAAGTCCGATTTCATCTTGGAAAGCTACACAATCATCAATATATTTTTTGATTTCTGCAACATATTGCTCTTTTGAAATAGCATTTGCTTTATATTGTTTTCTATTTTCTCTAATTTCAGGTGTTTG
>RRZT010286743.1_pt1 | contig 20551 bp, 21 predicted proteins | sample 2165551 | NCBI WGS metagenome assembly RRZT01 (sample SAMN10456910, study PRJNA506462) | wastewater metagenome | biome: wastewater; feature: sludge; material: wastewater sludge; isolation source: wastewater sludge with Escherichia coli K12::gfp cells carrying plasmid... | place: USA: Moscow, Idaho... | reverse complement strand
CGGCTTCGGCTGCGTCGTTGACGGCCTCGGCGGCGTCGATGGCGGCGGCGGCGGGTCCTGCCGCAGTCGCGGCGCCCCCGCCGGCCCCGGCGGTCTCGGTGGTGGCCGCGGTCGACCCTGTTGCGGGCGCCGTGGTCGTGGGCGGTGAACCACCGGTGCGCGGAGTGGAACCACCACCACCCGAGCCTTCGCTGTCGCCTCCGTCGAGGATCTTCTTCACCCCGTCCGACTGGGGCTTGGAAGGGACGGGGACGGGCTGGTTGAGGGCGTTCTTGGCTTCCTGCTCGGTGCCCATCGCGTGGTAGAGGTCGAAGCCGAGGAAGGAGATGAACCGGTAGACCATGTAGGGGGCGAACGCGGCAATGAACAGCAGCACGATCCCCGAGATCGGTTCGGTCACCGCCGACAGATCCGCCTCGATCGGGGTGGCGACCTGGGTGATCGCGATGAGGAACACGACGACGAGGACGAGCTTGGAGACGATCAACGCCACCACGAACGCCGCCCATTTCCCGATCCAGGAGCGGGTGACATCCCAGGCGGCACCGGCGAACGCGACGGGTGCCAGAACGATCGCCACCAGCAGCAGGGCCTTGCGGATCAGGAGGCTGAACCAGACGATGGCGACCGCACAGATCATGAGCCCGGCCAGGAAGATCGTCACGATCGCCCCCACGCCTGGAGCACTGATGTTGATCGCGGTCAGCCCAGCGGTAAGCAGGGCGATCTTGTCGCCCATGGTCCCGGTGGTTTCCCCAGCCGCTTGGACGATGCCGATTGAGAGTTGGTCGACGATCTCCAGGGCTGTGGCGGTCAGGGTAATGACGAGGAAGGAGCCGAGCACGGCTTTGCCCGCCCCGAGGGCTGCCCGGGCGAGGGCGGAGGGTTCGCGGCGGATGAGGCCGAGGATAAGTTGGAAGCAGAAGAAGAGCAGGACGATGAACACGCCGATGCCAAAGAGCAGGTTGTACACGTCCAGGTAGCCGTCTGCGGTGACGTCGACGAGGGTGGTGGAGTCGAAGACCTTCCACATGGCCTCGATGAGCCATCCGGCGGCCTGGCCCATGGTGGAAGCCAGCCAGTCGAACGGGGCTGAGACGAGGGTGGCGGCGGCTTCTCCGGCGGCGTCGCAGACCGTTGAGATGACGGGAACATCGCAGACACCCATCACAAACCTCCCAATGTGTTTCGGAGCGTGGCTGGGGTCAGACCTGTTGGCCGACGTTCCAGAAGAAGTTGATGAGCGTGACGGCGGCCCCGCAGATGACGGCCGCACCGCAGGAGACGAGGACGCCGATCTTGCCGCGTCCTGCCAGGTGCGGGTTGGAGGCGTTGGAGCCGAAGCCCCACACTATCGCCGAGATGATGAGCGCGAGGACGGACAGGATCAGGCCGATGGTCATGACGGCACCGACGATGGTGCGCAGCTGGGAGATCCCGGGCAGGCCGGAGTCGTTGGGGCTGATGTCGATGTCCATTGGCAGCATGGCGGGCAGCTGGACGAGGACGGATGCGAGGTCGATCACGATGAACTCCCAAAGATCAGAACCGCCCCGGGCGGGCGGCAGGCGAAGAACATGGTCGACCTGCAGGTGCACCGTCGGTCCCCACGGCAGCAGAAAGCCCGCCACGGGAGATGATCCGAGGCGGGCCAAAGATGATCAGTTCAGAGTTGTTCGCCGAGATTGATGAGCCAGTTGATCCAGGCGACTCCGGTCCCGGACAGGGCTGCGGCGCCCAGGGCGACGAGGACGCCTGCGCGGGCTTTCGTGGCCACGTTGGTGTTCCCTGTGCTGCTGGCGATGGCCCAGATGCTGGCGGAGACGATGATCATGAGGACCGCGATGACCAGGACGATGGTGAGGGCGGCGCCGATGACCGTCTTGAGGTCGCCGATGCCGCTCAGGCCGTCGAAGTTGGGGAACACGTCCATCACAGGGCTCCTTCTTTCACGGTGATGTGCAGGTGGTCGTAGTGGCCTCCGGTGATGTCAGATGGGTCGTGCATGCCGCCGCCGTTGTACGGGCGCCAGCCCTCAGCGTCGCGGTCGATGTTCCAGATGGTGCCCTGCCAGATCAGGTAGTGGACACCGAGGGTTTCGGCGTGGTCTTTGACCCAGTTGGTGACCTCCCATCCGGCCTCCAACTGGGAGGGTGTGGGGCGCTTCCCGATGGGGTTGCCGAAGGTGATGTCGCAGGCCCGCCCGAGGGGGTGTTCGGACTTGGTGCCGGTGCGCGGTGAGTAGCAGGACCAAGAGGTGTCCGGAAAGGCCTGCTGGGTCTGGGCCATCACGTAGGCCATGCGGGCGGTGATCTGCCCACCGGTCGTCGGATCATCCACCAGCACATCTGGGTCCTCTCCGGGGAAGCCGTCAGGGTCGCCCGCCTCGCTGGAGGTTGAGCAGCCGTCACTGTCGGTGCCGCCGGGGCGGACCTCGAAGTGCAGGTGGGGCCCTGTGGAGTGCCCGGACGAGCCGACGTCGCCGATGTGTTGGCCCGCGGTCACCGATTGGCCCGTGGTGACGTGGATGCCGGTCTCCCACATGTGAATGTAGGCGGTGGCAAGGGTGGCGCCGTCGATGTGGTGTTCGATGACGATGATCCCGCCGCCTGCCTCGGTGTACTGGGCGCGGGTGACGGTGCCATCGGCGGCGGCCATGATCGGTGTGCCGTCGGGAGCGGCCAGGTCGAGGCCGGAGTGGATGCGGGATTCCCCGTTGATCGGGTCAACGCGCGGCCCGAACTCAGAGGTCTGCACCCACGTGCCCTCGGGCAGTGGAAATACCACCCGAGAGATCTCACCCGTCACCACTGGCGTCGCACCAGAGCCGGTCCCGTTGGTGGTGAGGATGGTGAGGATCTTCTCTGCGACGGGCGCGTAGTTGTCGTACCGGTCGGGGTAGGCGGAGACCTCCACGGCCTGGGCGGCCTCGCCCTTGCCCATCTGCTCCCAGCCGAGGATATCCAGTAGGCCAGGCGGGGACGGGTAGTTCGGGCCGGTGGGTCCGCCGAAGAACGCCTTGACCTGGTACTTGGGGTCCATGAGCTGTTCGACGCTGCCCCAGCCGGATTGGGGGCGCATCTGGAACAGGCCGAGCGAGTCGTGGTCTCCGCCGTTCCCGTCGTTCGGGTGGTCCCCGGAACCGGGGTAGGTCCCGGTGTTGGCGAGCATCCGCAGGCTCGACTCGGTGAGAGCGGCCATCAGGGCGATCTGGAGCCCGTCCCGGGTGACGTCATCGACCTGGGAGCCTTCGGTGATGATCGTTGCGGCGTGGGTGAGCTGTTGATGGTTCAGGGTGTACTTTTCCCCAGCTGCCGTCGTGACCTCCAGCGATTCCGGGACGTTCCCGACGTTGACGCTGGAGCTGCCGGTGGTGGTGCAGGACGCGTTGGCTGCTGGGTTCATCACCAGTGCGACTCCGACCAGCCCGAGCATCGGACCCACCACGACGAGGGCGGCGGCCAGGATCGCGATCTTCTTCAACATGACGTGGCCTGCCTGTCAGTCCAGAGGGTTGTCGAGCTGAGACAGCCGCAGCAGGTAGCAGTCCTTGCCGGGTGGGCAGGCGATGAACACCGTGAACGCCACGTCTCGTTCGGCCGAGGTCGGGGCTCCGTTCCAGACGCCGTTGCGCTGCCGGGTGCCGTGAATCGTGTACGCCGTAGCGCCTTCCGGGAGCTGACCAGGGTGCGCCTGTTGAAGGGCTTCATTCCAGGAGTTGGTGACCTGGATCGTGTCGATGGTCAGTGTCTGCGTGGTCGCGTACTGCCGCAGGTTCGTCCAGGCGTCGCGGATGGGCAGGTAGGTGGCGATGTCGGTGGCCAGTCCTGCCTGCTCGTGGCCGGTCGGGTCCCCGACGTCGAGAAGAGCTGCCGTGTAGTCCAGGGGCATGAACCCGGTAGTGGTGTCCCAGGTGAACAAGGCGAGGGCGACATTGCCCGCGAAGGTTTCCGGGTCGCGGCTTCCTCGCACCGCGGGCACTTTCGGCTGCGTCGGTGTCGGCGCAGCACCGGGAGTAGGCGTTGCGGAGGAGGAGGTCGTTGGTGCCGAGGCCTCACCCGACGGCTTCGCTGGCCCGGTGAGGAGGCCGTAGACACCGAACGCCACCAGCACCAACACAGTGGTGCCAGTGGCAATGAGCGTGATGAGGCGGCGTCGGGCGCGCGAATCGGATGGAGTCTTCATACCCGGCAGGTAAGCGGCGTGTCCCTGGTGCGTTCAGATGGCTGTGAGATGAGGGCGCTGTTCCGGGCCGGTCAGCGTGGGTGTGGTGAGGGCTGCGCGGATCTGCTCGGCGAAGGCGGTGGCGGCGTCGACGAAGGTGAAGAACTCGTCGATCTCGGCGCGGGTGAGCTTGTCGACGAGGACGACGACGTCGAAGTGCTCCCACCAGCCCGGCGTGAATCCCTGCCACGTGAGGACGAACGTGCGCGGCGGCCACACCTCCCGACTCGGGGCGACGGGTGTCTTCGGCTTTGCTTTGGCCGGTCGCTTCTTGCCTACGGAATGCTGCTCGGCCTGGAGTTTCGCCAGTGCCTCTTGTGCCAGGCGCGCGGCGTTCTCCGAGCGGGACGCGGCGGAGCCGGTAGCGAGGTCGCGGACGCGTTGCCAGGCCGGATTCACGTGCGCTCCCTGTTTGATGTTCTCCAGCTCCTGGGCAGCCTGACTGCGCACATCCTCGGGCTGGTCGACGTCCGCAGCGACGTCTTGGAGCCAGGTGATCTTGTCCAGCGTGGCGTAGGAGGCGCCGCCGGGGATCATGTCGGCGGCCTGCTTGCGGCGGTCGCCAGCAGACCCTGACGGTCCCGCAAATTTTGCGGGACCGTCATCTCCGGGTTGATGCTCACTGGAGAACTGGGTGGCTTCCTTGCGGCGTTCAGCATCCTCACGCAGCAGCTCGGTGATCTCCCGGTAGAGCCCGGCCTGCTCCAACTGGGTGAGCGGCTTGTGCAGCACGTTGTCGTCTTGCTCGGCCAGCAGGTAGGCCAGCGGGTCGGAGATCCCTGAGCGCACCCACACGCGTACGGTGTCCCAGCCGAGCTGTTTGATCGCTGCCAGGCGCCTGGCCCCACACACGAGGACCCCGTCGGGGGTGACGGTGATCGGCTGGAGCAGCCCATACTTCTGGATCGACGCGGCAAGTCCTTCGATGTCGCCGAGGTCGCGGCGGTGGCGTGCCCCGACCTGGATCGAACTCACGGTCCGGTCCAGCTCGATGTGCCCATGGGTGGTGGCCATGGCGGTTCACCTGGCCCTGCCCGGAGCGGCGAGCGCGATGAAGAGGATGAGGTCCTCGTCGTGGAGGATCGAGCGGACAGGCTCACCGATGACCAGGCGCATGAGAATCCCGCGCCCGGCCGGGGTTGCCTGCAACGCGGGATGCGGGTGGCCCAGGAGGGCGTGCAGCAGCACTCGCCAGGAGTTCTGCGGCAGGTCAAGGAATGCGAGCGCGTGCTTGTCGCGACGAAGGCTCTCGTAGGCGGACAGGCGGGAATGGGTGCGCGAGAGGGCGGTGGTCACGTAGTGGATCGCGGTGCGCGCCGTGTCGGGTGGCCAGCCCAGCCCGATGAACAAGGCGACACACTCGTCGACCGCCGACAGCGCCGACATCGTCTCCTCCGTCGCCTCGTCCTCAAGGTCAGTGTCGGGGTCGTCGATGTGGTCGAAGACCTGAAAGGAGGGGTGGTAGTCCGGTAGCGGTGTCTCCCGGTCAGAGATTCTCTCGGGGTCATGGAAGGCCTCGTACTTCTTGCGGCGGGCCTGATGGGTTGAGCACAGCAGGCCTTGGCCGCGTTCCTCGGCCATGCAGGACAACTGCACAGCGTGGGTGACGACGGCCCAGGGGTCCCGCGCGGTGCGGGTGGATTCGTTGCGCATCGCTTCGAAGGCCGCGCTGGCGGCCTCCCACGGGTCCAGCCCGTGCTTGCGGGCCAGCCCCGCGTACTTGTCGGCCGCATAGGCGACGAGGGCGTCGGCGGTGCGGTCATGTTCCCAGGCGGTGGGGCCCGCCTCGTGGAGTCGGATGAGGACGTGGCGCAGTCCCTCACTGGTCGTGAAATCCTCACCCGATGCTGAGGGTGTCGTTGTGGTGGTCATGGTTGCTGGTACCTCCTTGACCAACAGGTGCGCACCGCCTCCCACACCGCACAATGGCGGCAAGCGGAGGACAAGCGCCCAGTCGGTCGGGCCTTACGGGGTCAGGTCATGCCGACCGCATCCCGGGACATCGAACGGTCGGTGTGGCCGCGTCCGAAGGCGGAGACGGGTGGGAGCCTGCGCACCCGCTCGGCGACTGCTCGGGCGCTGGCGGTGGCGGCGTGGCGAGAGCGGCGAGCCATGTCGGCCTGGAAGTCGATCCCGGCGCCCGCGACCCGGGAGCCGCTGCGGGCCATCAGGTCGGTGGGGCGCACCCAGTCCACGCCGCGGCCCACACGCTGGCGCGCTGCGAGAGCCGGGTCGAGGGCGGGGTCGTTGTGGCGGATGCTGGTGGCTTCGATGGCGTCGGGGGTGCCCGAGGCGCCAGCGATGTCACCGGCCACCGGGTCTGGGGTCTTCTCGTCGGTAGTCATGAGTTCTCCTCCTTATTGGGTGCCTGATCACTCAGGACTTCTGGTGTGTCGTTCGTGTTCGCCTCATCGGCAGGCACGTCGTCGTCTGGGGGTTCGGTGCGGGCGGTAAGCCAGCGGCCGACGGTGGAGGGATGGACCCCCAGCTCGCGGGCGATCCGCTTGTTCGACCAACCCACCTCGTGTAGGTCCGCCGCTCGGGTACGGCGATCTACCGACAGTCCCGGGTTGAGGTCGTCGCCGAATGCAGGCTCGATGCCCTCCTCGGCAGCGATCAGCACGGGCGAGGTCGTTCCCTCAAGGTGTTCCGGACTGGCGGTCGGAGCTTCGCCCTGCGCGCCGGGCACCAGACGCATCTCGATATCAGAGGGCTTTGAGCCGGTTTGAGCTTCGGGTGTGCGGGTGAGGATGACGGTCAGGTGAGTGATCGCCAGGAGCACGACGGGCGGGACCGCGGCCACGGCCCCGGCGAGGATGCTGGGCACATCGTTATCTGCGGCGATGACCGCGTGGATGGCGTTCGCCGTCACCGACACGCTGGCCCCGCCGATGAGCAGCGCCCACGGGTACCAGGACGCGCGGGTTCCGGCCAGGGCGACGACGGCAACGGTGGCGACGACGATGATGCCATCCACGATCAACGGCCACGCCCACGCCTGCCCCGCCCCGATCCCCGAGCGCCGCGCTAGGTCGGCCAGCGAGGTGAAGGAGAGCCAGAATGCGCCCACTGCGATGAACACCGTCCCCGCGACCGCTGTCATGACGGCCCAGCGGCTCCCAGTCCGAGCGTTCACGACAAGCTCCGAGCAGGAGACGCCAGTGGTGGTGAGCGGTCCAGCGAGGCCACCGGCCGCGGCTGGCTGGCCACAGGAGCGGTAGCACTGCTGGGTGCGGTAGTGACGGTGCGGTAGGCCGAGCGGACCGTCACTGTCACTTCGCGCACGGAGAGCCCGGCCTGGCCGCCAGCAGTGGTGAGGACGTCGAGTGTTTGTCCGGGTGGGACGTGGTGTTCGGCCATGGTGCAGGCGGCCCAGAACAGGCCGTGGTTGCGTTCTCCTTCCTGGAGGCGCCCCACCCAGGCGGCCAGACGCTCCACATCCACCCCACGCTCCGCAGCTCCGGCCTCGGGGATTCGTACCCGCGGTGGCATTGGGTCGAGGAACCGGCGTAGCCGCCCCGCATCCAGTGGCTGAGGCAGATCGCGGGTCACCTGCTCCAGGCGATAGGTGCAGCGCTGGCCGTCGATGATTCGGCTGGAGGGCGGGACGATGATGTATCCACCGTCCCCGCGAAAATCGATACCAGCACGTGCGGCCTGCCACGACCGCTGCTCGACACCATGGGTCGCTGGATAGTAGGCATGAAGCCCTTCAGTGGGCGTCTGGATCAGGGCTTCCCACCCGTCCAAGAGTCCGGCGCGATCGGCACGGTCCAAGGCGACGTAGCCGTTGGCTGGCCCGTGAACATCAACGTCGACCACCACGAGACCAGAGGCCGCGCCGGTCGGCATCCCAACATTCGCCCCAGGGGTCGCAGACCACCACCGGCGGATCTGATCGAGGTCCGTGGTGGCATCATGGAACCCATGCGGGGTCCGTGGCTGTTTCCCACCCACCGCGACCGGAAACACCGGAATGCCAGCAGATGCCAGCGCCACCGCCGCCTCACCCGTCGAGGCTCCAGGCGGCATGCGCATCAGCGTCTGCGTGAAAGCGGAAAGGCCAGGCATCACAGGCTCCTGACCTCAGCGAGCATAGGGTCGCGTCGTGCCGGTGATGCTCGGTCGGCGGCCACGGTCTGACGTGCGGCGTCGCGCGTTGGGATGTCACGTTCCAGCCCAGGCGGCATGCCATTGCCGGTCTGCGTCGTGTCGAGTTGGTCGAGGATCTTCAACGCGACCATGCGGACACGTTCTCCCGTGGCCTTGACGACCTCGGCGGGCTCCTTCCCCTCGACCTGGCCTGCCCAACCGGAGACGTACGGGATCGTGTAGCCGGACGTATCCATACCGTGGGCGGCACCGATCATGAGGGCCACCGATTCGGCTTCGACCTCGCCGATCCCACGATGCTGGCGCGCCTCCTGATTCTCCGGGCCGTGCATGAGGACGTGCCCCAGCTCGTGGGCCAGGGTCTTCACCCGTGCCGCGGCATCCATGTTGCTACGCACCGTGACCGTGTGGGCGGCATAGTCGGTGACCCCGTTTGCCCCGAAAATCTCCGACGCCGCGGCGACGTCCACGAGGTCGAATCCTGCGGCGTTCACCTGCCCGGCCAGGCCCTCCCACAAACCTGTGGGCGCTTCGCCTTCCAACAACTTGGGTCGCGGCGGCTCGGGGATGTCCTCGCCCGCGGTCTGGGAAGCGTCCCACACGTAGGCCGGACGCACTCCGACCATCTTCGAGCGCACCGCCTCAGCGGGCCGTGGCTTCTCAAACTTGCCGAGCCTGCGCCACGACCCGGCATCTTGTGGGGTGGGCGAGGCGAAGCGCCCGGTGACCGGAGCGATGATCTGATACCCGGGCTGGCCCTTCTGGACTTGGCGACCCAGGCCCTGCCACTGCTTGTGGCCCGCGACATAGGAAGGCGTCGGCTCGGGAACGAGGCCGCGTTCGAACGCGGCAGCGTGCTGGGCCCAGATCAGCAGCGTGTTGTTGAAACTGCGGGAGCGGAAGTTCGCGGCGAACGCCAACGCTCGCTTCCAGTCCTCACCAGAAACCAGCTGGTCCACGGCCGCAGTGAGTTTGTCGTGCAGCTCATCCAGGCGCGCCTCACGGGCAGCCTGCTGATCCTCTCGTCTCGTCGTCATCTCGCTCTCCTCCTGGCCCACTGCCGGTGCCCCGAAGTGGGGCTGTGGCAATGAGGTGCGCCGAGGAGTCCAACGAGAAACTGACGGTCAAGAAGAGATAGGAGTGGTGCAGCGCTTGGGGTCGCTGGCGGGGTTGGCCGTCAGGGACCCGGCGTGACACCTGACGCACTACCAGAAAAGCAAGTCCGCGGCCGGTTTACGAGCCCTCAAGGCTGTTCTCGGCCGTATCCGGTCCAGGCGTGGCCAGATCCAGACCACAAGCCCGCCGCCGATACTCATCGGGCCCGATCCCCAGCAGACTCTTGAATCTCTCCCGCGCGTGCGAGCGGCCCCGCCAGCCGACCATACGCCCCACTGCCGCCACGGAGCAGCCAGGTTCCTCGCGCAGCAGGCGGGCCATCTCCTTGGCCCGCAACATCGACACATACGCCATCGGCGGCAGACCGTAGGACTCATTGAAGGCCCGTGTGAGGTGCCGCGGGGAGATGTGGGCTATGCCAGACAGCTCTTTCAAACTCCACTTGCGGGCCAGATCGGCCTGGACCACCTCACGGACCTCGACGACCTCACGGCGCAGCAGAGGAAAGTGTCCGCCCACGCCGTCCCCGGACAGGGATATTACAGGACCACCGGGAAGGGACTCATACGGCAGGAGCGGCGTGAGCAGGCCGAGGAATGCGACGAATGTCGATTCGACCGCATAGAATGTGCCGCCCGAGTTCTGGATTTCCTCGACCCGATCCAGCAGCATTCCCATCCGCGCGGCCACACCTGGCTCCAAGCGGGCCGTCCACATGTTGTGACGAAAGCTCTTCGACGCGATCTGCTCGGCCTCGTAGCGATCAGAGAGCAGGCCGTGCAGTCGCCAGGTCAACTGATCCAGCAGATAGTCTAGGTTGACATACGCTGTGGACACGATCACCGAACTCTCGGGGATACCACCGCACAGCGTGCCCGCGCACACGATCACCAGCGTTCCCGGACGGGCCTGAACTTTGCCGTGGGCGGAGTGCACCAACGAGGTGCCCTCGCGGAACAACATGAACTTCAAGCACATGTAGGCCACGGGCTCCACGACCTGGTCGAACACCTTTGTCTCAACGTGGATCGGCCCAGGTGCCCGCTGGCGGACATTCCCACGGTCATCGGAAAGCGTGTGCCCCACCTCCTCTTTGTCTCGTTACTGAGCGATATCATGTCCGACTAGTCGTATCGCTCCTATCGCGATTCGAACGGGCCATAAACATCTTGACTCTGCATGCGGAGGGTCGGATGAGAGATGCTGAACTACTTCTAGTGCAGTTCGCCATCAGGCTCTAAGAGATCGGCCAGATTATTAGTTTGATAATCTGTGTGATCAACACGCGATTCATCGGCGATCATGCAAGCCTGAAGCAGTTCCCATATAGACGCCGATGAGAACCTCTTTCCGTGATGATCAATCGATTTCACGTCCGGGGATATCGCAAAGATAGATGCACTTCATTGAACTAATTGTGATACGTAATCCAGCGCATTCCTTCGTTGGATAAATGACGATGAGGCCGTCCGGAATTGAGCATTCCTGGGCAGCCTCATTGTCACGCATCTCCTTGGAGTGGGAATTCAGTTGTCTCCTATTGGACGGTTTCACGCGCAATAGTCACCTGAGATGGCGCGGCGGGCCGGGGGTGTCGTCCAGCGATGCTCTGTAGAGCGGGGAGTCCTACGGGGTCGGTGCCTTGCGCGGGGATGACGGCGAGTCGTGGCGCGAGTCGATCCACAGTGTGGATCTGCTCGGCTTCTGAGGCGGCTCGGGCTGCCAGAAGCGTTGAGTCAGTCTTGACGGCAGACAGCACGTTGTTGACGACCCAGGCCCAAGGATGAATGTCGGCACGGGCGAGGTCGGAGGCCAGCTCGGTGGCTTCGAGCACGGGCGTCGTCTCCGGCAGGGTGACCACGAGGATTTTCGTGTAGCTGGGGTCGCGCAGTCTCATGAGAGGAGTGACCGTGTTCTCGGGGTCATCGGAGAGTCGGGTGACTTCGCGGTGGTAGGAGCCGGTGGCGTCCATGAGCAAGATGGTGTGGCCGGTCGGGGCCGTGTCCATGACCACGAATCCGTTGTCGGCTTCGGCGACTGCCTGGCTGAACTGCTGGAATACGGCGATCTCCTCGGTGCAGGGGCTGCGCAGGTCCTCCTTCAGTGCCTGCCTTCCTGCGTCGTCGAGAGAGGCGCCCTTGGTGTTCATCACGTGGTCCCGATAGGCCTGTGTGGCTTCCTCGGGGTCGATGGCGTCGATGCTGAGTCCAGGAATCTGCTCGGCAAGGGTGGCGTCGAGATGAGCGGCGGGGTCAGTGGTGGTCAAGCGGACGCGATGACCGCGTTGAGCCAATGCGGTAGCAACAGCCGAGGCGACGGTGGTCTTTCCCACTCCGCCCTTGCCCATTGTCATCACCAAACCGTGTCCCTGCGCGTCGAGGGCGTCGATGAGGGAGGCGAGTTCGGGAAATTCTTTGGGGGCATACGTCTCGTGCGTCGGGGCCGGTTGATCGGAGTCCGGCTCAAACAGGTGAGCGAGTGCCTCCACCCCGACCATCGCGACCGCCTTGAGTGGGATCTGATCGCGATCTAGTCCGGCCAGGTTGGCGGGCAGGCATGTCAGCGCCTGCTCCTGACGCTGTTGCATCTGCTGGTAGAGGGAGTCCTGTTGGACCCTTCCGGTTGTCTCATCGTTGGGCAGTGCCGCATTGATGACGAGATGGGTGGCCCGGATCCCCAGCGCCGCGAGTTCATCGTAGGTGCGACTCACCTCGGCGAGGGTGGACGCCTGGGCGCGGGCAACGAGGACCAGCCGTGTAACTCGGGGATCTGTGAGTGCCTTGATGGCGGCGGCGTAGGTGGCTCGATTCTTTTCCAGACCGCTCATGGGCCCGAGGCAGGAGGCATCCCCCTTTCCGTCATCGAGATAGCTGGTCCAGGAACCGGGGAGCTGGAGCAGGCGGATGGTGTGTCCGGTTGGGGCCGTGTCGAAGATGACGTGATCGAACTCGGCAGTCTCCGCGGGGTCAGCCAACAGTGAGGTGAACTCGTTGAAGCTAGCGATCTCGGTGGTACACGAACCCGACAATTGTTCCGTGACCGACGCCAACTCCTTGTCAGCCAGCAACCCCCGTAACGGGGCGAGGATCTTGTCGCGGTAGGCCTCGGCGGCTTGGTTGGGATCAATCTCCAGACCGGACAGGCCCGGCACGGACGGGATTGGCGTAATGGTGTTGCCGATCCTGGTTTCGAACACCTGGCCGATGTTGCTGGCCGGGTCCGTGCTCACCAGCAACACGCGGGCTCCACTCCGAGCCAGGTGAACGGCCGTGGCGCAGGCAACCGTCGTCTTGCCGACCCCGCCCTTACCTGTGAAGAACAAGTGGCGGGGGACGTCGGTGAGGAAATCCATATCCACCCGGGATACCCGGGGATCAGTCAGCAGCATGCCGAGCCTCCGCTGCAGCAGCTGCCGGACGTCGAATCAACGACAGGCAGGGGAACCGGTTGTGAATCAACTGTTGGCTGTGAGGGACTCATTCCTGCCCATCGCTTCAGTTCGGTACGGGTGGGGTAGCGACCGGTCAACACGGTCGTGTCGTCAACCAGGGTCAGGGGCAGTTGTTCTGAGCCCGCCTTGTCCAGGAACGCCAGGACGACTGGGCTGGCTGCAAACGCGCCAGGTTCTGTCGCCAGGTTCGCCCGCGCGATATCGGCGCCTTCTTGGCGGACGGCGTCCAGGTCGGCGGTGAACCTCACCAGGTTCTCGTCAACATCGGGACCGCACACCCCCGTGTTGCAGCACATCGCTGGTTCGAAAACTCGAATACTCGGCATGTCTCCTCCATCTTCATCACATAGACAGATGTCTATATAACGGAGGTTACGCCACCGATCGATGACTGTCAATACGACATCGAGGGCTCTGTTTCAATCGGCTCGTGGAGCGCCTTCGCCGCGCGTCGCCAAGCTGGCCACTCTATTGCCCAAACCGCGTAGAGCGTCGGCGCAGATGCCGTAATGGACCCACTTGCCGCGCTGTTCACGCGTGACGATCCCAGCCTCCACGAGGAGACGCATGTGATGGGAGACTGTGGGCTGGGTCACGTTCAACGGTTCCGTGAGATCGCAGATGCATGCGGTTTGGTTGGGGTGGGAACCGATCAACTCCAGGAGCTGAAGCCGTGTGGGGTCCGACAAGGCCTTGAGCTGGCGAGCAAGGGCATCCGTTGCGGCCACGTCGATTTGGGTTGGCGTGTCCGACAGGCGGCATGTCTCCTCGATGATTCCGGGGTCCAGGCTGAGTGAAGTGGTCATGACCTCAGTATCCTCCTCAGATTGACATCCGTCTATAGGAGGGGCCATGCTGACTTGCATCGACAGTCGTCTATCGAACTGAGGCGTGATGATGAGCAATCCGGTGCAAGCCCCGCGCCGCGAAGTGGCCCCCGTGGAGCCATTGGCGGGTGAAGGGATCTCGCAGCAGCCCGCAGGCCGCTTGGGGGTGCTTGACCGATTCCTGCCGATCTGGATTCTCTCAGCGATGGCAGTCGGGGTGCTCCTGCGCCGCCTGGCACCAGCTGTTCCGCGCGTTCTTGACGGACTGCACATTGGGTCGACAAGCCTCCCGATCGCACTCGGCCTCCTACTGATGTTGTATCCGCCCCTGGCCAAGGTCCGTTACACCCGACTCCGGCAGGTCGCGCACGATCGGCGGCTCCTGGTTGCCTCTCTGGTGCTCAATTGGGTGATCGGGCCAGCGCTCATGTTTGCGCTCGCCTGGTTGTTGCTCCCCGACCTTCCGGAGTACCGCACCGGCCTGATCATCGTCGGGCTGGCCCGTTGCATTGCCATGGTGCTCGTGTGGAACGACCTCGCGTGCGGTGATCGAGATGTCGCTGCCGTGCTCGTGGCCCTCAACGCGATCTTCCAGATCATTGCCTATGCGGGTCTGGGCTGGTTCTACCTGCAAATCTTGCCCGCGTGGTTGGGCCTCCCCACCACCTCGGCCGAGTTCTCCTTCGCTGCGATCGTGTCCTCCGTCCTCGTCTTCCTCGGTGTCCCCCTGCTCGCCGGTTGGGCCAGCCGGAGCCTCGGCGAGCGCCTCCGAGGCAGAACCTGGTATGAGACCCGCTTCCTGCCGAGGGTCAGCCCGCTCGCCACCTGGGGACTACTCCTCACCGTCATCATGCTCTTTGCCCTGCAGGGCGATGCCATCAGCAGGCACCCCCTCGATGTCGCACGCATCGCTGTACCGCTGTTCATCTACTTCGTAGTCATGTTCGCCATCGGTTTCTCCACTGGTCGTCATCTGCGTCTGGGGTACGCGAAGACCACGACCCTTGCGTTCACCGGTGCTGGCAACAACTTCGAGCTTGCCATTGCGGTCTGCATCGGGACTTTCGGTGCCGCCTCCGGGCAGTCACTGGCTGGTACCGTCGGCCCACTCGTTGAGGTTCCTGTCCTTCTCGGCTTCGTCTACGTCGCCCTCTGGCTACGGCGTCGCCTCCCCTTCACCAGTGGCGAATGAAAGAACATAGGAGAGTCTCATGCACCTGATGATCATCGGTGGCAGTGACGCGGGCATTTCCGCAGGCCTGCGCGCACGCGAGCTTGATTCCACCATTGAGGTCACACTTGTCGTGGCAGACGAGTATCCGAACTACTCGATCTGCGGACTGCCCTAACGCGTCTCGGGCGAGGTGACAGATTGGCACCACCTTGCCCACCGTACCCGGGCCGACCTCGAGGCCTCTGGTCTGGACCTGCGACTCAACACGCTCGCCACTGCGATCGCCCCCCAGTCCCACTTCATTACCGCGCGCGCTCACAACGGGACCGTTGAACGGCTCAGCTACGACAAACTCGTCGTCGCCACCGGTGCCCGTCCTGCCACCGCTCGCATCGAAGCGCTCACGGTAAGCGACCCGCTCGGCTCCTCAGATGGCGTCCATGTCATGCACACCATGGCCGACCTATTTGCCATCGAACACCACCTCGACACCCATCATCCCCAGACCGCGATCATTGTCGGCGCCGGCTACGTCGGTCTGGAGATGGCTGAAGCACTCACCCGACGCGGCCTCCAGGTCAGCATGCTCCAACGAGGTCCGGAGGTCCTTTCGACCCTCGACGAAGATCTCGGTCGCATCGTCCACGATCAGTTGAACCACCACGGGGTCACCGTATACACGGGAACCACCGTCACCGGTATCGAACGCACCCCCAAGGGGCCAACTATCATCGGGCTGCGCAGTGGTGCGACCTTCGTTCAGTCCGCTGATCTCGTCCTTGTCGTCGCAGGTGTCCAGCCCAACACCAAGCTCCTCGCCGACGCGGGTGCCACTCTTGGCCCGGGCGGCGCGATTCACGTCGACGACCACATGCGAACGGGACTACCCGACATCTTCGCCGCAGGCGACGGCGTCACCACACTCCACCGTCTCCTCGGAACCACATGGCTCCCACTAGGCACCACTGCCCACAAACAAGGCCGCATCGCCGGAGCCAACGCCGCCAATTGCGACACCGCCTTCGTCGGCGTGCTCGGCACGCAGGTCGTCAAGGTCTTCGATCTCGTCGCCGCCCGCACAGGTCTACGAGACCGAGATGCCGACAAGCTCGATCGTCCACTTCGCTCCGCGACGGCAGTCGTCGATGACCACAAGGCCTACTACCCGACAGCCCACCCCATCAGCATTCGCCTCACCGGCGATATCGAAAGCGGCCGACTCGTCGGTGCCCAACTTGTCGGAAGCTACGGCACCGAAATCTCGAAACGAACAGATGTCCTCGCCACGGCCATCCACACCGGCCTCACCGTCGCCGAGGTCTCCGACCTTGACCTGGCCTATACGCCACCAGTCGCAGCCCCATGGGATGCCGTTCAGCAGGCAGCGCAACACTGGGTGCTGAACAAGACCTGACCTGAAGCGGCGACCGGTTCCGGCTCGCTCGCTGACACCTGCAGAAAGGCCACGCCTCTTGCAGATCGAGGCCGACGATGACGAGTCACATTGGATGCGATCTCGTCACTGGTGTTGGCGGAGCCCCTGGGCGCCGTAATCTTGCGGAATGACGGGCTTCTTGGGGCTCACGTCCCGAGACCGTCCGATTGTGGAACGGTGCGGTACGACCTCCTTGCCGCGATGGCTGGGGCATTGTCGCGGAACTCGCATTGGATGCGATATTATCGCATCCAATGCGAGTGTGTCGGGAGGGTCAACGTGACCAGTGATGAGGGTGCGCTAGCGGGGTCTGCCCGGCTGGTGCTGCTGGACTCGGTCGCGTTGCTGCGCCCGGACGAGCAGGTGTTCGAGGCGATGCTGGAGGGGTGGCGCAATCAGGGTCTTGCACGCAACCTGGCGGGCTCGACGGTGAAGGCCAGGGAGCGGCAGGTGCGCGCGTTCCAGGCGCACGCGGGGGCGTTCCCGTGGGAGTGGACGACGTTGCACGCGGATGAGTGGTTCGCCGACCTGCGCGCGGTGCATCACTGCACGCGCTCGACGTTGCGCGGGTACCAGGTCGCGGTGCGTGGGTTCTGCGCGTTCGCAACCGACCCTGCATACGAGTGGGCCGAGGAGTGCTTGCGTCGGTTCGGGTCGCACCCGGTGCAGATCGTCACGGACGTCAACTCAGCCCAGCATGTCTCGGAGGTCGAGTCGCTGCCAGGGAAGCGGCCGTTCACGCGCCGCGAGTTGCAGGACCTGTTCGACTACGCCGACGAGCAGGTCGAGTTCAAGCGGTCTCGGGGTAAGAAGGGGTGGATGGCGGCATTCCGCGACGCGACGATCTTCAAGACCGCTTACGCGTTCGGCATGCGCCGCACCGAGACGCAGATGCTCGACGCGTCGGATTTCGGGCGCAACCCGGAGGCCTCCGAGTTCGCCGACTTCGGGGCGGTGCACGTCCGGCACGGGAAGGCCAAGCGCGCCTCGCCGCCGAAGCGGCGTACGGTGCTGACGGTCTGGCCGTGGTCGGTTGAGGTGCTCCAGCAGTGGTTCACCGAGGTCCGCCCGCTGTTCGGGGCCGACGGCAACCCTGCGGCATGGCCTTCGGAGCGAGCACCGCGGGTGGGTGCGGCGCTGTTGGATCACCGGATGGCCGAGTATCGCGAGGCGGTCGGCTTGGACCCGGTGCTGGACTTCCACTCGCTGCGCCGTTCCTACGTCACGCATCTGATCGAGGACGGCTGGGATCCCAGGTTCGTGCAGGACCAGGTCGGGCATGAGCACGCTTCGACCACGTCGATCTATACCGGGGTGTCCTCGGACTTCCGCGTCCGCACGCTGCGACGCGCACTGGATCAGATCATCGCCGACACGGTCGGCCCACATCATGAGGAGGAAGCACGATGACCAGGCAACGGCGGAAGGTGTCCTACCAGTGGCGGCTGCGGGAGGTGATGGCCGCACACAAGCTCTATGCCACCACCGAGCTGGTTCCATTGCTGGCCGAGCGCGGTATCACCCTCTCCTCCTCGCAGGTCCATCGCTTGGTGACCACGACCCCGGAGCGGCTGTCGCTGCCCGTGCTCGCCGCGCTCTGCGACATCTTCGACGTGACCCCGACCGAGTTGGTCCCCACCGAGGCGGTCAACGTCGGGGTTCGCAAGATCGCTGCCGGTGACCGGCCCGCGACCGAGCCGGACATTGGCGAGTTGCGGCCAGTCCGGGCGAAAATCGTCCGCCCCGACGAGTGAGAGCACCCACGGCCGATAGTGGCGGCCTGGAGCGATGCGCGCGCTGCGACCGCCTGGTCGGCACCGAATACGCGCGGCGACAGCACCCAGACGTCAAGGTGCTCGCCCTCCGGAGGCGCTGGCCCGAGGGCCCAATCTGCTCGGGCTGCTTCGCGGCCGCGATGGAAACCTACGGCGTCTGCGATGGCTGCGGCGCCGACCGTCTCCTGCCCGGCGTCGGCACCGAGGGGCAACGCTGGTGCACCGACTGCGGCGGCGGGCTGGGCGATTTCACCTGCACCCGCTGCGGCCGAGAAGGATGGCGCGAACACACCGGCGTCTGCGGCTGGTGCGTGCTCGGCGACCATGTCAAAGAACTCCTGGACGACGGCACCGGATGCATCCGGGCCGAGCTCGTGCCCCTGGCCACGCTGATCCTCAGCATGAAGCGGCCTCGCTCGGGCATCCGCTGGCTGACCCGCCCCGAGCCCCGCGGCATCTTCCGCGCGCTCGGCTCCGGGCAGGTCCCGCTCACCCACGAGGGCATCCACTCCCTGCCGCCGCTGAGGTCGAGCATCTACATCCGCGACCTCATGGTCACCGCAGGCATCCTCCCGCCCGTTGACAAGTTCATGTTCCTGTTCGAGCAGTGGTGCCCGGCCTGGCTCGACACGATCACCGACCCCGACCACCGCAAGACGCTGCGATTGTTCATCACCTGGCACTACCTGCGCGATTTCCGCGCCAAGATCGTTTCCCACGGCGAACTCGGCTACGCCCCACCACAACTCGCCCGCGCGCAACTCCGATCCACCGCCACGTTCCTCGACGGCCTGACATCGAACGGGCGCACGCTGGCCGACACCACCCAGGCCGACCTCGATCGCGTCTTCGCGCACAGCTCACAACACCTGCGCAGCACGCTCCGGCCCTTCCTGCGCTGGGCGATGAGCACCAGACGGATGCCCCGGCTGACCCTGCCCTCCGAGAAGGAACAGCCCGCCACGCTCATCACCCAGCGCACACGCATCGAGCTGATCCGCCGCATCCATGACGGCCATGACATGGAGCTGACCGACCGGGTACTCGCGCTACTCGTCCTGCTCTACGCCCAGCCCCTCACACGCATCCAGCAACTCACCGTCGACGACATCACCAGCGGCGATGACGGGCAACTGCTCATCCGGCTCGGAGACCCGCCCACGCCCGTCCCGGCCCCATTCGACCAGATCATCCGCCAGCACGTCGCAGCGCGCAGAAACCAGATGACCGCGGCGAACACGACCAGCCCGTGGCTGTTCCCCGGCCGCGCCTCGGGACAGCCCATGCACACGTCCTCACTGCGATTGCGGTTGCACAACCTCGGCATCCCCAACCTCACCAACCGCAGCCGAGCGATCCGTGAAATGCTGCGCCAAGCACCCGCGATCATCGTCGCAGGCATGCTCGGCTACAGCTCCACCGAAGCCGAGAAGATCGCCGCCGAATACGGTGCCACCTGGCAGCACTACACCGGCCTCGACCGACAACCCCGCCGCCCGCCAACGCTCGGACAGTGAGCTACTCGTCCCCAAGGCTTCGGCGCCACTCGTCCACGGCCAGCAAAAGCATCACGGCAGCTCGCGTCGCATCCTGCTGCAAGCCGATTTCATCGCGCAGCCTGGCTTCGCTGACCTCGACCGAGCCCAGCCGAACAGTCATCGGAACATACTGGCCGTCACGCCATGACGGACCAATCTCGATCGTGTCGTGAACGAGCCGATTCCGTCGTCTGATCGCCGTCTCGATCAGCTGGAGAGTTTCCGGGAACTCAGCCCGCACCTCCGACGGCAGATTCGTCTTCACATCCTTGAGAAGCACTCCAGCCGGACGATCCCGACGCACATGAGGAGCCAGAATCTCAAGGATCTCGCCAAGGACAGCTTCGGCCTCGCTCGCCTGCGACAACGCCAACCCACGCAGACGATGGAACTCTCCTGCCGTGGCATCGTCATGCCACAAGTCGGCCCAGTCATCAGGCGGCGCAAGATCAGCCAACACCGTCAGCCAAGACACCACCTGCTCGCCATACGGAAGCTGCGGTTCAGGCTCGGCGTCGCTCACCCACACAGTCAACCAGAATGACGGCCTGGAACACGATGGGCAACTGCTGGAACCGTCGAGACCAGGCAACTCATCACTCCAGTTCACGTCAGAGCGCCAGTAGAAACGGTCCCGGTAGCTCACCTCCTTCCTGACGAAGGGAAGGTGAGCGGGCGTGACGGTGTCGATGCGGGTGATGTCGGCTGGGGATGGCTACAAGTATCTCCTGCGCACTGTTGCCGTCGGGGACGGGGACCGGTCGCTGTCGACACCGCTGACCCGGTACTACAACGCGGAGGGCACTCCGCCTGGACGGTGGATGGGCAGCGGTCTCCCGGCTCTCGGGACTGGGCAGATCAGGTCTGGTGATGTAGTCAGCGAAGCTCAGCTTCAGCT
>RRZT010950083.1_pt1 | contig 20560 bp, 19 predicted proteins | sample 2165551 | NCBI WGS metagenome assembly RRZT01 (sample SAMN10456910, study PRJNA506462) | wastewater metagenome | biome: wastewater; feature: sludge; material: wastewater sludge; isolation source: wastewater sludge with Escherichia coli K12::gfp cells carrying plasmid... | place: USA: Moscow, Idaho... | reverse complement strand
GGTGCGGCGCAGGAACTCCACCCGCGTCCTCAGCTCGGCCGGATCGAGCTGGCCGAGGGCCTCGACGACGCCCGCGGCGGCGGGGCGGGGCGACCCGTCCGCGAAGAACACTTCGTCGAACGAGTCCGGGCGGAGGGGGTAGCCGTCGAACCAGGGGCTCATGGGGCCGAAATTATCCGGTGACCGTTTCCGACGTGTTTCGATTCGGTTCCACCTGGTGTCGAGCCCCTAGGCTCGGGGCCGATGAACGCCGCAGCCTCCGTGCCCGGTCTGACCCCGGGTGAACTCCGTCAGCGCGTGTCGGCCGTCGCCGGGATGATCGAGGGTGACGGGATCGTCGCCGGGTCGGACGCCGACGGCCGCCCGCGTCCGCTGCGCGTCGATCCCGGCCCGCTGATCCTCGGCGCCGTCGAATGGGCGGGACTGGAACGGGCGTTGGCGCAGCGGGCGACGCTCCTGGATCTCGTCCTGGCCGACCTGTACGGCCCCCGCGCACTCGTCACGCGGGGCCTGGTGCCGCCGCAGATCGTCGTCGGGCATCCCGGGTTCTTCGCGGCGGCGGCCGGGATCCCCACCCGGGGCGCGCTCCTGACCACCGCCGCCGACCTCGGCAAGGACGCCGACGGGCAGTGGCGGGTCCTGGCCGACCGCACCCAGCGTCCGTTGGGTGCCGGCTACGCGATGGCGATCCGCCGCGTGATCGCTCGTGCGCTGGCTCCCGTGCACCGGGCGACGCCGTTGCGCCGGCTGCGCGGCTACTTCGACGCGCTCCGCTCGGGGCTGCTCGAACTGGGGGCCACCGCGTCGGAGGCCCCCCGCGTCGTCATGCTGCGCTCACCGGAGGAGGAAGAGGCCGCGTTCGACGAGATGTTCGCCGCGACCCTGCTCGGGTTCCCTGTGGTCGTCGCCGACGACCTGGCCCTGCGCGGGGGTCGGCTGTGGCTCACCACCACCGGCCGTGACGAGCCCGTCGACGTCCTGGTGCGGCGGGTGGACGCTCGCCGCGCCGACCCGCTGGACCTGGCTCCCGGCTCGGACGCAGGCATTCCCGGCCTCGTGGAGGCCACCCGGCGCGGGAACGTCCGCGTGGTGAACCCGGTGGGGGCGGGGGTGCTGGAGAACCCGGCGCTCGGCGCCTTCCTGCCCGCGATCTCCCGTGCCCTCCTGGATGAGGACCTGCTGCTGCCGTCGGCCCGCACCTGGTGGTGCGGCGAGGACGCCGGACGCCGACACGCCGCCGACCACCTCGATGACATCGTGCTCGCCCCCCTGGCGTCGCTCCCCGGTCGCGGTCGGGTGTTCACCGCCGAGCTGACCCGCGACGAGCGCGCCGCGCTGTGGGCCCGCGTCGAGTCGGAGCCGTGGGCGTGGTGCGCCCAGGAGGTCCTGCCTCCCTGGGATGTGGAACTCGTCGGGACGCCCGGCACGGCCGCCCGGGCGGGACTGCTGCGCACCTTCACCCTCACCGGGGTGCATGGCGCCACCGTGATGCCTGGCGGGCTGGCCCGGTTCGCGGCCCAGGACGACGCCCGCCGCGTCCCCTCGCTCGCCGACGCCGTCGCCAAGGACGTCTGGGTCCTGGACGGGGACGCCGATCGCGCCGAGGCCCCCGCCGGGAAGCGCGACCGGGACCGCATCGAGGTCGCCGCGGCGACCGTGGGCCCGGTGCCGTTGCCCCCGCGAGCCGCCGAGGACCTGTACTGGTTCGGGCGCTACGTGGAGCGGGCCGAGTCGACGGCCCGGCTTCTGCTGGTCGCCGACGACCTGGTCGAGGACCACCTCACCCGGCCGGGGACCATCGGCCACACCGCCATGGTGGCGATGCTCGGTGCGGTGGACGCGGTGACGTCCGTGCAGCGCTACCGGGGCCGCACGCACGGTCGGGACACGGCCGTTGCCCCCGTCGGCGACGACCCGGTCCGGCACCTGCGCGACCTGGTGTTCGAGCCGGGACGCCACGGCAGCGTCCGGTTCTCGGCGGCGCGCGCCAACCAAGCGGCATCGCGCGTCCGCGAACTGCTGTCGTTGGACGCCTGGCTGGTGCTCAGCCGCCTGCAGCGCACGCTGGTGCCGGGCAACACGACCGACGAGGACCTGCCCGGGGTCCTCGCCGCCGTCATCGAGGCGTGCCTGGCGCTGTCGGGGATGAGCGCGGAGGGGCTCGTGCGGGATGCCAGCTGGGCGTTCCACGACGCCGGCCGCCGCGTCGAGCGCGCCCAGGAAACGGTGCGGGTGCTGCGCCGGACGCTGCCCGCCGCGTCGACCCGGGGTGCCTCGCTGGTGCGGGAGGCGACCCTGCGGGCCCGGGAGAGCCTGCTGTCGTACCGGAGGCGCCGCGCGGAGGGCGGCCGGAGCCGCACTCCGCTCGCGACGGCGTTGGAGCTGCTCCTGCTGGACGAGACCAACCCGCGCTCGGTGGCCTACCAGCTCGACCGGCTCCACGACGACCTGCGGCACGCGCCCTCGCCGGAGCCCCTGGCCGCGCTGCGCGTCCCGACACTGGGGCTCGCCGGGGCGGACGCCACCGCGCTCGCCCTGGCCCCCGACGCGTTGGCGTCCTTCCTGGAGGAACTGGAGGCGCAACTACGGACGGTGTCCGGGAGCGTCGAGGCGGCCTGCTTCCCGCATCGGGCCCCGCAGCACAGCTTCGAGGAGCGGCGATGAAACCCCTCGACCCGCAGCATTTCGAGCGGCGCCGCTACGAGGTGGAGCATGTGACCGCCTACGACTACACCTCCGACGTGCGGGCCAGCTACGGACGGGCCTGCCTGCGTCCCCGCGACACCGGCACCCAGCGCGTCCTCGAGCATCGCATCCGGGTATCGCCCGAACCCGGCCTGCTCAGCGAGCACACAGACCTGTTCGGAAACGCCAGCCACTACGTGGAGATCCAGCAGCCGCACCGCCGCCTGGAGGTCGCCAAGACCAGCCTCGTGCAGGTGGACGCCGTCACGCCCGACCTGAGCGCGCTCGATCGCTGGACCGTCGCCGAGGCGGCCGCCGTGCCGCCGCCGGGCGACCCGACGCTGGGGGCCGCCTACCTGCTGCCCTCGGCGCTCATCCGGGCCACCGGCGGGCTGCGGGAACGCGCCCTGGCCGCGCTCCCGCCCGATGCGCCCTTGGGTGTGTCGCTGGATCGGCTGATCACGGGCATCTACACCGACTTCACCTACGCCAGCGGGGTCACCAACGTGAGGACGTCGCTGGCGGAACTGCTCGAACTGAAGGCAGGCGTGTGCCAGGACTTCGCGCACCTGGCCATCGGCTGCCTGCGGGCCGTCGGACTACCCGCCCGCTACGTCAGCGGCTACCTGGAAACGCAGCCGCCGCCCGGGCGTCCGAAGCTCCGCGGGGCGGACGCGACCCACGCATGGGCGTCCGTGGGCCTGCCCGACGGCACCTGGCTGGACCTGGATCCCACCAACGACTGCGTCGCCGATGGACGCTACGTCACCACCGCCTGGGGGCGGGACTATCGTGACGTCACCCCGCTCAAGGGGGTCATCTTCACCGAGGGGACGACGAGCTCGCTGACCGTGAGCGTCGACGTGCACCGCGTCGAGGACTGACCCACCCCCCGTTCGCTCGTCGCCCGTTCGGAGAGGTCCCGCATGTCCCAGCCCCTCACCCATGTCTCCTCGCATCTGGAGGCCGAGGTCACCGCCGTGGCCGAGATCGTCCTCAGCGTCGCGGTCGCCTACGGAGGCGTCGAGGAGACGCTCCAGGTGACCCTCGACGGCGTCCCGCTGGAGGTGGTGGAGGTCACCGCCCCGCACGGGACGCGGCTGCACGTCCTGCGCGACGTTGCCCCGGGGTCGCTGGTCGTCGACTATCGGGCGTCCGTCCCGGACGGACACAGCCCGGGGCCGGTCTCGACGGAGCAGGTCGCCGCCGATCCGCTTGAACGGATCACCTATCTGCGTCCCAGCCGATACGCCGAGTCGGACGCGCTCGCCCACGTGGCGGCGGCCGGCTTCGACGGTCTGGACGGGAAGAACCTCCTCGATGCGGTGAGCTCCTGGGTAGGTCAGCACCTCACCTATGTGAGTGGCTCCAGCGGCCCGACCGACGGCGCGGTGAAGATCTACCTGGAGCGGGCGGGCGTGTGCCGCGACTATGCGCACCTGGTGACGGCGCTGCTGCGTTCGCGCGGCGTCCCGGCACGGCTGGTGTCGGTGTACGCCCCCGGCCTGGAACCGATGGACTTCCACGCGGTCGTCGAGGCCCGGCTGGACGACGGCTGGTACCTGCTGGACGCCACCAACCTGGCGCCCCGCCAGGCGATGGTGCGGATCGCGACCGGCCGCGACGCCGCCGACACGGCGTTCATGACGGTGAACGCGGGCGGGATGAACTTCACCGGCATGCGCGTGACGGCCGTCCGCGATCCCGACCTCCCCGTCGACGACATCACCACGCTCGTCCGCCTCCCCTGACCCGCCGAGGACTGAGCCTGACCTCGCCGAGGACTGAGGTTCTGCGTGTCGAGGACTCGGGTGAGGGGCCGCCACGGCTGACCGAACGCCCGGGGACGAAACGCGCAACCGTGCGCTGCCCGACCACGGGCTTCGCAGTGCGTCAACCCGGAGAGCGGCCTCAGTTGTCCAGGCGGGTGGTGTTCTTCAACGGCGGAAGGCTCGACCACGGGAAGGCGATCCACTCGTCGGTGCGCTTCCACACGTAGTCACAGGCGATCACCGAGCGCGGCTTCTCGTACAGCACGGCCGTGCGCGACTCGCTGGTGTGCTCGTCGCAGAAGTCACGCACCAGCCGCAGCGTCTCGCCGGTGTCCGCGACGTCGTCGATGATCAGGACGCTGCGGCCGTCCAGATAGTTCGTGGCGGGCAACGGCGGCAGGAACACCGGCGCAGGCAGACGTTCGTCGACGCCGGTGTAGAACTCGACGTTGATGATGTGAATGTTCTTCTGGTCCAGCGCGTACGCGATCGCGCCCGCGGGCAGCAACCCGCCGCGCGTGATGGACAGCATCACGTCCGGCTCATACCCCGAATCGACGATCTGCTGGGCGAGTTCACGCGCAGCCTCCCCGAATCGCTCCCACGTCAAGATCTCGCGCACCTCACCCATGACGACATTCTGGCAGGAGCAGCGGGCGGCGTCCGGGCGGGGACGCGGGGCGGTCAGCCCGCGTCGGGCTCCACCGGGCCGCGCCGCGCCCGCGTCCGCAGAGCGAATGCACCGCTGGCGACCCCGACGCCGAGCAGCATGATCGCCGCCCCGACGAGTTCACCGATCGAGGGAACCTCGTGCAGCACCAGCCACGCGGACGCGATCCCGACGACGGGCACGAGCAGGATGTAGGGAACCACCGACGTCGCGGGATGCCGAGCCAGCAGTCCGTTGTAGATCGTGTAGCCGACCAGGGATGCGGCGATCACGGTGTAGGCGGTGCCCAGAATGGACGCCCAGCCGAAGCTGGCGAAGCCGTCCGCTACGGCTGCCGGGCCATCGATGAGGAGGCTGAGCGCCAGGGCGGGGATGGGCACCACTAACCCCGACCACACCACCATCGACAGGCCCGAGGTCACCTTCGCGTGTCGGACCAGCACGTTGCCTATCGCCCAGGACCCTGCCGCGGCGACGGTCACCAGCAGCGGAACGATGGGTGCGCTGACGCCGTGCGCGACCGCGATGAGGCACAACCCGACGGTGCCCAGCAGAACTCCGACGAGTTGCTCGCGTCGGGGCCGTTCGCGGAGCCCGAACCAAGCCAGCAGCACGGTGAACAGCACCTGGGCCTGCAGGACCAGGGACGCCAACCCTGCGGGCATTCCCATCGCGATCGCCAGGTAGAGCAGGCTGAACTGGCCCAGGCTCATGGCGAGGCCGACCAGCAGGACGGTACGCAGTGGGGCGTCCGGTCGTGGCACGAACAGGATCGCGGGGAACACCACGAACACGAACCGGACTGCCAGGAACATCAGCGGCGGCAGGTCGGCCATGCCGAGGTCGATGGCGATGAAGTTGAGGCCCCACAGGACGGCGACGAGGACGGCGAGGAGACGATCACGAGTGGGCACCCCCACAGGGTGGCACGTCGTCTCGGCGGGGATGAGCGCGTCCGCGCCCGTGTGGGACTGACCGAGGGCTCGCGCATCGCGCGTCCCGGTCCTCGACGGCCTGAACCCCAGTCCTCGGCGACCGCAACCTCAGTCCTCGGCGACCGCAGGCTGAGTCCTCGGCGACCGCAGGCTGAGTCCTCGGCGACCGCAGGCTGAGTCCTCGGCGGGGTGGGGCCGAGTCCTCGGGGGCCGCAGGCTCAGTCCTCGGCGGCCCCAGGCTCAGTCCTCGGCGAAGAGAGGGGAAGGTGGTGGTTGACAAGGCAACTGGGGACAACCCCATCACCCCGTGGAAAGTCGTCCCGATACAGTCGAAGTGCTCGCTGGCGTCGCCGCCATCACCCCCCCGCGAGATCCACCGTACCGACCTCGACTCGGCGTGTTCGTCGCGCCCGGAGACTGCATGAAGACCAGAACCAGAACCCTGACCGCAGGCACGCCCTTGCGCGTGATCGTCGCCTTTACCCTCCCGCTCCTGATTGGCAACCTGTTTCAGCAGGTCTATCAATTCACGGACGCTGCCGTCGTCGGCCGCATGGTCGGCGTGGATGCGTTAGCCGCGGTGGGAGCGTCCGGGTCGTTGGTGTTCCTGCTGATCGGGTTCACGTTCGGCGCGTCCACCGGTCTCGGCATCCCGGTGGCGCGGGCCTTCGGCGCCGGGGACATGGGGGCGATGCGCCGCCACGTCGCGTTGGGTGCTCTGATCTCGGTGGGGATCGCCGTGGCGATCACCGCCATCGGGACACTGCTCGCCGAGGCGATGCTCGTCGCCATGCAGACGCCGCCCGAGTTGATGGCCGACGCCACCGCGTTCCTGCGGATCACCTTCTGGGCCGCCCCCATCACCATGGCGTTCAACTACCTCGCCGCCGTCATCCGTGCCCTCGGCGATTCCACGACGCCGCTGATCTTCCTCGTCGTGTCCTGCGTCTTGAACGTCGCCTTGGTGGTGCTGTTCATCGGGTCGTTCGGGCTCGGCGTCGGCGGCGCAGCGCTCGCCACGGCGATCGCCCAGCTCACCTCGGTGATCGCCTGCCTCGTGCTCATCGCGCTGCGGATGCCGCAGCTGCGGCTGGCCCGCTCCGACTGGCGGGGCCTGCCCGGCGAACTGGGCGAGTCGCTGCGTTCCGGCATGGCCATGGGCTTCCAGATGTCCGTCATCGCCATCGGCGCCATCGTCTTGCAGTACGCGATCAACGGCCTCGGTTCAGAGGCGGTCGCCGCGGTCGCCGCGTCCATGCGCGTCGACCAGGTCGCCGTCGCCCCGCTGGCCTCCTTCGGCATGGCGCTGACGACCTTCGTCGCCCAGAACCGCGGCGCCAACCAGCTCGCCCGCATCCGCGTCGGGGTGTGGCAGGTCAGCCTGCTCGCTTGGGGGGTCGCGCTCCTGCTGGGCGCGTTGATCTTCTTCTTCGGGACGCCGCTGGTGCAGGTGTTCATCGGAGACTCCGCCCCGCACGTGGTCGAGCTCGCCCACCTGTATCTGGTCATCAACGCGGCCCTCTACCCGATCCTGGCGAGCCTGTTCGTGCTCCGTAACGCCGTGCAGGGACTGGGCTCCAGCATGGTGCCGACGCTGGCCGGATTCATGGAACTCGCATTCCGTGCCGCTGCCGCCCTGCTGCTGGTGGGACCGTTGGGGTTCGTCGGCGTCGCCCTCGCAGCACCGCTGGCGTGGATCGGGGCGCTCATCCCGGTCACGATCGCCTGGTTCAGCTGGCGCTCCCGCCTCCTGCGCGAAGAGCGCTGCGGCCCGATGGCCCAGGCCGACGAACTGGGTGCCCTCGCGACGGCCTGACCGCTTCAGGTCTCGGCCTGGCCGCCGCTGGTGGGCTCATCCGGCGGCGGCCAGGCCGCGGCTGCTCGACGCTGACGTCCGTGGACGCGCGATGTCAGTCGGGTAGCGGCAGATCCAGGGCGGTGACCGCCCCGATGATGGTCAGGGCCGGGGGCTGGACTCCCGCCGCCGCGGATTCCTCCGGTAGCGAGGCGAGCGTCCCGCGGATCACGGCCTGACCGGGCAGCCCGGCGTTCGCGACGACGGCGGCGGGGGTGTGCGGGTCCATGCCGCGGGCGATGAGCCCGGCGCTGATCCCGGGGAGGGCCTTGACGCCCATCAGGATCACGATGGTGCCGCCGAAGCGCGCCAGGGCGTCCCAATCGACCGTCGTGGCGGGATGGTCGGGGCCCACATGCCCGGTGACCACGGTGAACTGCTGGGTGAGCCCCCGATGCGTGACGGGGATCCCGGCGAGCTCGGGCCCGGCGATCGACGAGGACACCCCCGGGATGACCCGTACCGGGATGCCCACCTCGGCGCAGGCGAGCCATTCCTCGCTGCCGCGGCCGAAGACGAACGGGTCACCGCCCTTGAACCGGACGACGTTCGCCCCGCCCCTCGCGTGCTCGATGAGCAGTTCGTTGATCCGGTCCTGGCCGGTCTGGTGGCCGCGCGGGAACTTCGCGACGTCGATCAGGACGGCGTCGGGTCGGCACTCCGCGAGGCAGGCCAGCGGGGCCAGGTGGTCGTACAAGACGACGTCGGCCTCCCGCAGGGCGCGCAGGCCGCCGACGGTAAGCAGGTCGGGATCACCCGGCCCGCCGCCGACCAGGACGACGCTGCCGACCTGCTGCTCGCCCGCGGACGCGCCGCCAGGTGCAGGGTCAGGGATGGTGGTGGATCGATCCGCCGGGACGTGTAGCGCCACCGGAGCCTCCTCAGGTTTCCTCGCCCGAATGCGTGACTCGGCAGGGAGGGGTGAGTTCCTGACTCACGGGCGATGAGCCCGCTCACAGTGGCGGGACCGTCCCGGAATCGCGTGCGCTCACCGGTGTTCCTCAGCTCATCTCTGCGGCCGTCAGTATGGCACACTCGGCGGCGGGTTCACCGTCGAGGAGAGGACGCCGAACATGCTTGCCAGCGCCGCACGCGCCACCGGCATTCTGGTCGGCTGGCTGGCCGACCGGGCGCTCGGGGATCCCCAGCGGTTTCATCCGGTGGCGGGTTTCGGGACGCTGGCCCTCGCGCTGGAGCGATGCCTGTATCGCAACACCCGTCCCGCTGGGACGCTGTATGCCGCCACCCTCGTCGGAGGGGCCGTCGCGCTCGGAGTGGCCGTCGAGTCGGTGGGACGCCGCCGTCCCCTGATCCGCGTGTTCGGGACGGCTGTTGCGACGTGGGCGGTCCTGGGCGGACGCTCGCTGGCCCGCGAGGCCGAGGCGATCGCGGACGCCTTGGAGGGCGGCGACCTGCCCCGGGCTCAGGGACGCGTCCGCAATCTGGTGAGCCGCGACCCGTCGGTGCTGGACGCCGACGGGGTCGCGCGGGCCACCGTCGAGTCGGTCGCCGAGAACACCTCCGACGCCGTCGTCGCGCCGCTGCTGTGGGGGGCGGTGGCGGGCGTCCCGGGCCTGCTGGGCTACCGGGCCGCCAACACCCTCGACGCGATGGTCGGCTACCGCAACGAGCGCTACACGCGGTTCGGCTGGGCGGCCGCCCGCCTCGACGACCTGCTCAACTGGGGGCCCGCGCGGCTGGCAGGTGCGCTGGCCGGGCTCTGCGCGCCGGTGGTGGGCGGGGCGCGGGCCGACGCAGGGCGGGCGATCCGTGAGCAGGCGGCCGCGCATCCCAGCCCGAACGCAGGCGTGGTGGAGTCCGCGTTCGCGGGGGCGCTGGGCGTCCGGCTGGGCGGCCGCAACGTGTACGGCGGTGTGGTGGAGGATCGAGGCGTGCTCGGCTACGGGGAGCCGCCTCGGCCAGCCGATGTCGCCCGCACCAACCGGCTCGCCGCCGCGGTCTCCCGTGGTGCGGTCCTGACGAGCGCGGGCATCGCCCTGGCGAACGCGGCAGTCGCCCGGTTGTGGCGGCGTGCGGTTACCGTGGGCGCATGAGTGAGGTGCGCAAGAACGCCGACCGGCAGCAGTTCGAGGTGTGGGTGGACGACGAACACGTCGGCCTGCTGACCTACATCCCCGACGGGAACGTCTGGCTGCTGCCGCACACCGAGGTCCAGCCCGCCTTCGAGGGGCGTGGCCTGGCGGGCGAACTCGTGCGGGCGACGCTCGATGAAGCCCGCGCCGAGGGCGTCACCGTGATCCCCGCCTGCCCGTACGTGGCCCGGTGGATCGAACGCCATCCCGACTACGCAGACCTGGTCGCCACCCGCTGAACCCGACGCTGGCGTCCACCCGCTGACCCTGACTCAGGCGTCCACCCGCGGACCCGAACGCGGCTCCCGGTGGCTGAGGTGCGGGCGCTGCGGGCGCGGACGCTACAAGTGCTTGAGCATGCGGGTGTTGCCCAGGGTGTTGGGCTTCACATGCGCCAGATCCAGGAACTCGGCGATCCCCTCGTCGGGGCTGCGCACCAGTTGCGCGTACACGTCGGGGGCGACGACGTGCTCCCCGATGGGCTCGAAGCCGAGCCGGGCGAAGAAGTTCACCTCGAAGGTCAGGCAGAACAGCCGCGACAGGCCCAGGTCGCGGGCGCGGCGCCCGAGTTCGTCGACGATCCGCGCGCCGATGCCCTGGCCGCCGTGGTCGGGACTCACCGCGACGCTGCGCACTTCGCCGAGGTCCTCCCACATCACGTGCAGGGCGCCGCAGCCGACGACCTCGCCGTCCACCTCCGCGACGACGAACTCCTGCACGTTCTCGTACAGGGCGACGGTTTCCTTCCCCAGCAGGATCCGGCGGTTGACGAACGGAGACATGAGCGTCCGCATCGCCGGGATGTCGGGAGTGCGAGCCGGGCGAAGCAAGAAGGTCACCCTTCCAGCCTAAGCCGCCGCGCCCCGAACCGGCTCACATCAGCAGGAACGCGGCGAGGACGAGTGCCGCCCCGCCGACCAGACACAGGCCGGCGACGACGGCGATCACCACGATCACCGCCCGTCCGGCCCGGTCGCTCACCCCGAACCGGTTCCTCGCGGGTCCCTCGTCGGGGCGCTGCGGCGTGCTCATGCCCGCAATCGTCGCAGGTCGTGCAATAGCCACGGGTACTCGGTCTGGACGGCGTCCACCCCGAGCTCCAGGACCCGGGACCAGGCCGCCGACGGGCTCTGCTCGATGGCCCGCTCATCGTCGAACCCCGCGAACAGCGGGACGCCGGTCGTGAGCGTCTCGCTGTTGACCCAGATCAGCAGCGACTCGCGCCGCAACTGCTCCAGCACGTACGGGTCGAACCAGGGGCTCTCCTCGTCCAGGGCGATCAGCTCCACGCCGACGAGGTTGATGCTCGGGTCGTGCAGCGGGAGCGCCCGCAACTCCTCGACCGTCGAGCAGATCGCGAGCGTCGGGTACTTGACCTTGTGGGCCTGCAGTTTGCCGAGCGCGGCAAACTCCCAGGCGGGCACCTTGAGCACGCACTGCTGGGCCATCTGGAGGCCGTCCAGCACCTTCAGCAGCGTCGGCCAGCGCCACCACGAGCGATCCAGGGCGAACAGCACCTCCTTGCCACGGAAGTCGCCCAGAACCGCGGTGAGGCGCTCCACACGGGCGGGTCGCCCGGGGCGGTCGCGGTGCTGATAGCTCAGGCCGGAGATCGTGGCGGCGGGCAACGTCTGGAGGTTCTCCTCGATGCCGAGCAGATCGGGTTCGGTGCCGTCGTGGAAGGCGTAGAAGATGTGGTCGGTGCTGCTGCTCACATCGATCTTGACGGCGTCCGCGCCGGACAGCAGCGCCGCGCGGACCGCCCGCGAGGTGTTGGGCGAGACCACCCCGACCGCGACCCCGCCGTGGGACACGATCATGGGACGCGCGTGCTCCGCGAGGCGGTTCAGCAGGGCGTTCGTGCCAGCGTGCGCAGTGTCTCCGAACAACGTGGGCTCCTTGTCACGGGCATGCGTCGGTGAATGACGTGACCCGTCACAGTTTACCCCGGGCGCACCCGGCGAACGGGGGGAACCCGGGAACTGGGCATCGCCCAGCTGGCCTCGACCCGGCTAGCGTGCTCCCATGCCGACCCTGAACCAGCGCCTCGCCGGAGCGATCTGGGGCCATCTGGTCGCCGACGCCCTCGGCGTCCCCTACGAGTTCCATCCGCCCCACGCGCTTCCCGGCCGCGTCACCATGAAGCCCCCGCCGGGCTTCGCCCGCGCGCACGCGGGCACCCACCCCGGCACCTGGTCCGACGACGGCGCCCAGATGCTCGCCCTGCTCGACTCCCTGCTGACGTGCGGCCGATTCGACGCCGACGACCTGGGTGCCCGGCTGGTGGCCTGGCTGGACCGCGGCGACTACGCGGTGGGAGGGCACGTGTTCGACGTCGGCATCCAGACCTCGGCGGCCATCGACCGGTTGCGCGGCGGCGTCCCGGCAGGCCGAGCAGGCGCGTCGGATGAGCGCGCCAACGGCAACGGCTCCCTGATGCGGGTGCTGCCGCTGGGGCTGTGGCATCGCGGCGACGACGCCACCCTGTGCGCCGACGCCGCCGCGTCCTCGGCCCCCACCCACGCCCACCTGCGCTCGGTGGTGTGCTGCGAGGTGTACAGCCTGTGGGTGCGGCGGCTGCGGGACGGCGCGACCGCCCCGGAGGGCTACGCGGACGCCGTCGCGGCGTTTCGCCGGGTGCACGGCCGGGGCTCCGCCGCCGTCACGGAGTTCGAGTCTCACGTGAGGGCGCGTGAGGCGTCCCCGCTGGGCGGGACCGGCTACGTGGTCGACTCATTCCGGGCCGCGGTCGTCCTGAATCGCGACGGCGCCGGCTACGAAGAGGTGGTGAGGGCGGCGATCGCCCTGGGCCACGACACCGATACCACCGCGTGCGTGGCCGGCGGCATCGCGGGCCTGGTCGGCGGAGTGGAGGCGATCCCCGAGGCCTGGCGTGATGCCTTGCGCGGCCGGGAGTTGCCCGCCCGGCTGCTGGCGGCGCTGGAGGCGCGGCTCAGGGAATGATCACCTGATCGGTCGGCGCCGAGAACGGGAACGGCGCGCTGTGCGGGAACCGGGCGCGGGCGTCCTGCAGGTAGGGGATCAGCTCCGGGTGCGCCTGCAGCGCGTCCGACAGCACCCGCCACTTGCGGGCCTGGACGCCGAACGTCGGGATCGACATCAGCGCCAGCACTCCGGCGACACCGAGGGTGATCAGGCCCCAGGTGAGCCCTTGGGCGACATCCCCCATCGCGGTGCTCACGATCAGCAGGACGACCCCGAACACGCCCACGCCGCCCGCCACGCCCAGCACGTTCGCGGGGGAGACGGGGCCGCGATCGGGGGCCGGATCAAAGGCCAGGTCGAGCGGGGACGCCTTCAACTGGCGGGTCACCACGATGGTGTCGCGCACGAGGATGACGGCGAGCACGCCCAGGATGCCGCTGATGATGATGGCCAGCGGATGCATGGACGTCGCCCACAGCAGGAGCGGCACGACGACGATGCACGTCACGGTGAGGATCCGGGTCATGTCGTACACGACCCCCCGCATCGTCGTCCGGTTGGCGATGTTCTCGACGTAGCTAGCAGCCTCCATCTCTCCAGGGTAGGGATTGGCCACGTCGAAGACCCCTTTGTTGCCCCCCTGGGCCATGGGCGTGCCACCATGGCGGCATGGCCTTGCCCCGCAGACTCCTAGGCGCCGACGAGACCGTCGTGCTGCACCTGCGTACCCACCCGAAGGCGCTGGTGCTTCCCGCGCTGTGCGGCATCCTCCTGATCGCCGCCGTGGTTGCCGCGTTCACCTTGACCATCCCGAGGCTCCGGCCCTGGCTCGACTGGGGGACCCTCGTCGTCGCGGGGATCTTGTTCATCGTCCTGACGCTCGTGCCGTTCCTGCGGTGGCTCACCTCGACGTACACGCTCACCGATCGGCGCGTCATCACCCGTCACGGGATCGTCACCACCACCGGCCATGACCTGCCGCTGAGCAGGATCAACAACGTCACCTACGAACGCTCCCTGCTGGATCGCCTCCTGGGATGCGGAACGCTGCAGTTCACCACCGCGGCCGAAGCCCCCGTCACGCTCCCGGACGTGCCGGACGTCGAACGCGTCCACGTCATCATGACCGAGTTGCTGTTCGGGGACGCCGAGGGCGACAACCGGGGCCCCGAGGGGCGCGACTGAGCCCGCGGGCGGCCCCTTTCGCGCGCTCTGGCGTCCCGGGTATCCTGGGTGACGGTAGTTAGGCAACCGCGCATCAGGGTGGGGGATGTGCACCGCGATCAGCGTGCCCGGAGATACCCATGACCCCTTCTGATTCCCAGCCCGACACCTCCCTCGATCCCGTGGCGACCACGACGGCTGCCGCCGACATCCCGGTGGCCGGTCAGCGTCCCCTTGCCCTGCTCGTCTCCACGGCCGGGGCCCCCTGGATGCTGCTGGCCTTCCTCGCCCGGCTCCCCGTCGCCATGCTTCCCCTCACCGTGCTCGTCAGCGGTCAGGTGCTCACCGGTTCCTTCGCCGCCGCGGGCCTGCTCGTCGGGGCGCTCAGTCTCGGGGGTGTCGTCGGGGCCCCGTTGGTGGGGGCCCTCGCCGACCGGATCGGCCACCGCCGCACCCTCGTCGTCATCACCATCCCCGGTGCCCTGGGCTTGCTCGGGCTGATCGGTCTGTTCTTCTGGCCCGCCCCGCTCGGGGTGGCGCTCGCGCTGTCCGCCCTGGTGGGGGCGTCCAACGCCCAGGTGGGCCCGCTGGCCCGCGCCTCGTGGTCGACCCGGTTCGCCGGCCATCCGGACGCTCGCCACCGCGTCGAGGTGGCGATGGGCTATGAGACCGTCGCTGACGAGGTCTCTTACGTGGCGGGTCCCGTGCTCGGCGCGACGCTGGCCGCCGTGGTGTCCCCGGTCGTGGCGCTCAGCGTCACCCTCGTGCTGCTGGTGTGCGGCCAGCTGGGGTTCGCGCTGCTCAACCGGAGTGCCCAGGCCCGCGTGCCAGGCGTGGGGCGCCGCCTCACCCGGCCAGGGCTGCTCGCCCCGTGGATCGCGGTCGCGGCGGCCGTCGGCCTGGTGTTCGGCTCGGTACAGGCGTCGGTGACGGCCTCCCTGGCCGACACGGCGTCCGGGTTCACCGGAGTCGTCTACGCGTTCATCGGGATCGGCAGTGCCACCTCGGGCATGCTCACCCACAAGCTGGCGCGCTGGTCCCTGCCCGATCGCGTCATCGGCGCGGGCGTCCTGCTGGCGCTGGCCGGGGGGATGCTCGTGGCCGCGGCCCTGCTGACGGGAGGACCCTTCCTCCATGCGGCCGCCCTCGCCGCGGCGTGCCTGGCGGTCGGGTTGTGCGTCGCGCCCCTGCTCGTGTCGAGCTACGCGGCAGCCGAGCGGCTCGCCAGCGCCGGCAACACGCTGGTGCTGACGCTGTTGGCGACCGCCACCCTCGCCGGTGTCGGCCTGGGCGCCTCGGCGGCCGGGATGCTCGTCGAGGCGGCCTCCGTCACCGTCGCGCTGGCGATCCCGGTGCTCGTGGGGGTCGTCTGCGCGGCCCTGGGCGTCGGTGTCCGCGCCCTGAACGTGGACGCCTTCGCGCCGACCGTCACCGCCTGAACTCGCCAAGGGCGTCGGGGGCCGGACGCTGAGGTTCGGCTCATCGGAAGCCGAACAGGGGCGGGAACGCCAGCGCCACCACGCCCGCCCAGACCCCGAACACCGGCAGCGCCAGGCACTGCCACCGTTGCAGTCCCAGGGCTGGCCGGCGCCACACCAGGACGCCCAGGTAGTGCCAGGCCGAGCCCGCCAGGTGGACGAGCAGGATCACGTTGCAGCCCAGCGCGGCCAGCTTGTTGGGACTCGTTCCGTATTCCAGGAGCCGACCCGACATCGCCCACAGCAGCAGGACGTCCACGGCCAGGGCTGCCAGCACCAGCACCAGCTGCATCCAGTCCAGGGGGCGACGGGGTGACTCCGGACGCCGGGCGGACACCGTGTAGAGCACCAGGGCGACCACGACGATCAGCAGCGCATCGAAGGAGATGAGTACCTCGCGGTCCAGGTCCACGAGGCGTCCGCCCGCCACCACGACGACCAGGAAGCTCAGCATGCCGAGGGTGAGGACGGGGGTGAAGACCGCGGTCAGCACGGGTGCCATGTTGTCCATCACCGAGCGCTTGGCCTCCACCAGCCAGGCGCAGACCAGGACGGCGCCGGCCGCGCAGATCGGGATCACCCAGCTCAGTGCGGTGCCGACCCCGTACAGGCCGACGGCGAGGAAGATCTGGGTGACCAGAATGGTCACGACCCCGCCTCCCAGGGCGATGAGCACGTAGTAGATGGCGGCTTCGCCGAGGAAGCGGACCCAGTCCATCCACGCCTCCAGGGCCCGCCAGCGTGCTCCCAGGTAGGCGATGCCGACGGTCACCGTCAAGGCGATGGGCAGGTGCAGGGCGGTGAGGGCCAGCGTCTGCTGCGGGGCGTGGGAGGGGTAGAGGTTGACCAGCAGCGCGCTCACGGCGAACACGCTGACGAGGGCCGTCAACCCGCTGCGTGAGCGCGGCGCCGAACGCGCGATGAGGTACAGCGCCAGAAATGGCAGGACGCCGAAGGCGAGGTTGCGCGCGTAGACCTGTCCGACCGCCTCGCCTTCGAGCAGAGCGGTGGGGAGCCGCAGCGCCAGGCCTGACAGCAGCCCCAGCGCCAGGGCGGCCGGCAGGTCCCAGCGGGCCGCCAAAGCTCCTGCCGGGGAGGGAGCAGACGGGGTGAAGACGAGTTGGCGCCACAGCCGGTCGGTGTGGACCGCGCCGTATTCGCGGGCGACCTCGTTCTGGGAGCCGAGGCGGCGCACCGCGATGAGGAAGGCCTCCTCCGGACCCAGCCCGGCACGGCGCAGGTCCTGGACCTCGCTGAGCAGGTGGTCCTCCAACTCCTCGACGTCGTCGGGGGTGACGCCGGGGCGTTGGGTCATGAGCGTGCGCCACTCGGCCAGCGGGACAGCCAGGTCGTCGAGGACGCCGGAGGGAGGCTGGGGAGGCGACCAGGTCTGGGCGCCGGGCTCGCCGGTCCCGTGGGAGGGGTGCTGCCTGCTCGTCATCGTGCCTCCGCTGCGTGAGGGAGGGGGCCGGGGAGCAGCCCCTCCAAGGTGTCGACGACCGCGCGCCATTGGGCGGCCTGGCCGCCGAGTTCGGCGGTGCCGTCGGGTGTGATTGCGTAGTACTTGCGGCGCCTGCCGTTGGGGGCCGCTCCCCACCGGGCGGTGATGAGCCCCTGTTGCTCCAGCCGGTGGAGGAGGGGATAGAGCATGCCCTCGCTCCACTCCAGCCGCCCGCCTGAGGCGTCGGTCATGCGCCGCAGGATCGAGTAGCCGTAGTCCTCGCCTGTGGCGAGGACGCCCAGGACGATCGGCGTGGCCGACGCTGCGACCAGGTCTTTCGACAGTTTCATGCCAGCACCTCCTCTACCTTGTAGTTCTAGGTATAGGAAGTCTAGAGCAGTTCGATGCTCCCGCTGGCCCCATCGAGACGGATGCGCTGGCCGTCGGTGAGCCGCCGCGTCGCATCGTGGACGCCCACGACCGCCGGGACGCCGTACTCGCGTGCCACCACCGACCCGTGCGTCATCAGCCCGCCGACCTCGGTGATCAGCCCGCCGGCGATGAGGAACAGCGGCGTCCACGCGGGATCGGTCCCCTGGCACACCAGGATCTCGCCGCGCACGAGCTGCGCGGTCCGCGGATCCCGCACGATCCGGACCGGACCCTCCACGACACCGGGGGACACCCCCGCACCATGCAGGTCGGCCTCCCCGGCGCTCAGCCCCTCGTACAGGGCGCGGCCGTCCTCGACGAGGATCCGCGGCACCTGCGTGCGACGCCGCTCGGCCTCCCAGCGGCCCCGCCTGCGCGCGACCACTTCATGCCAGTTCGCCGAGAACGCCCGGCTCAGCTCATCGACCCGCAGGAACGCCAGGTCCTGCACGGCACCCAGCCGATCCTCTTCGACCAGTTCGATCGCCGAGGCGTCCAGCCCGGAGCGGATCATGCCGAAAGCCCGGATCAGGGTGAACTTCGGCGTCTCCCGAGCACCCGCCAGCCCGCGGATCGCCTTCGCGCTGCGCCGGATCTTCTCGGCGCGCTGCTTCGTCGACGCGTCCATCAGCGTGCGGATCGAGCGGCCCGCCTCGTGCTGTCCGGCCAGGTAGACGGTGCGCGGCTGGGCGTCCGGCGGCAACGCCAGGCAGGACTTCAGCGTGTGCATCAGCGGGGTCGGATCGTCGCGCCAGCGCGCCGCGCCCACGTCGATCTCGGCGACACCACGCATGCCGTAGGCGGCCATGAACGCCCCGATGGCCTCCTGCGCCACCCGCGGCAAGCGCCCGGCGAGGTATTGCCGGGCCAGGTCTTGCGCGGGCGTCTCCGCGACCCAGCCCCACGCGTTGGCGTCCGTCTTCAGGGTCGCCGCCACATCGGACAGCTCCAGTTCCATCTGGGTCGTCACATTGCCGGGCAGGCCCCGCATCACCGCCAAGGCGAGGGCGTCGGCGTCCGGCAGCCCGGTCTTGGCGGCCAGGTCGCGCAGCTTCATCAGCTCCAGCACGGTCGGCAGGATCACGGGGGCGAACAGCGGCAGCAGCGTCGGCAGCGCCTCGTCGGCCATCAGGGCGATGACCTTCGCGCGGGCGCTGAGACGCCCCTGCGGGGTGTCGGCGCGGGCCGCCTTCGCCATCTGGGTGCTGATCCGCTCTAGGAGGCGGTCGACGGCCCGGTCGAGGTGGCGCCGGGCAGCGGCGGGGTTCCGCAGCGAGGCCCGGCCGCGGGAGGCCACCCGGGAGGCGAACGCGGCCAGCGCGGCCATCGTCGGTGCGGCGGGCATCTGATGGACCGGACGCAGCCCCGGCTCCTCCCCGAGGTCGGCGAGGATCGCCGCGGAGCCGGGTTCGACCAGGGGCAGGAACCGGGTCGCCAGCGTGCGGGTGCTGCGCACGCGCAGGATGCCGTCGGCCCGCAGCCACAACCGCTCACCGGCGGGCTGCACGGCCCGGTTGGTACGCCAGTCGACGCGTCGGCCCAGGATCCGGGGGGCGCCGGCGAGAAGCATCCGCAACGTGTCCAGCCCCAGCGGGGTGATCGGTTCGAGCACCCCCTGGAAGGCGCCGAAGCTGAACCACACCTCGGGGGTCGGATGCGGTTGCGGGTTCGCAGGCGGCAACGGATACAGGCTCGTGATGGGGCGCGCTTGGACGACGAACAGCTCCTCGCCGTGGGTGGCCCACTCGATGTCCATCGGGACGCCGTACAGTTCGACGATCCGGCGGCCGAGCGCCACCAGTGCGCTCAGCTCGGGGGCGCTGAGCACCGCCGTCGCCCCGGCGATCTCCTTGGAGCGGACGGCGCCGGTGAGGGTCTCGACCACGTAGTTGTCGGGCGTCACCTCACCGGACACGAGGGCGGAGCCCAGCCCGCGCCCGGCGTCCACCACGGACTCGTCGCGTCGGCCGGTGCGCGGGTTCGCGGTGAACAGCACCCCGGCGGTGTCGGCGGCCACCATGGTCTGCACGACGACGGCGAGGCTGACGGGCGCGTCGAACCCCAGGTGGGCCCGGTAGCTGATGGCCCGCGGCGTCCAGAGCGACGCCCAGCAGGCGACGACCGCCGCGAGGACGTCCTCGACGCCCACCACGTTGAGGAAGGAGTCCTGCTGCCCGGCGAAGCTGGCGCCCGGGAGATCCTCCGCCGTGGCGGAGCTGCGCACCGCGACCGGGCCGTCGAGCAACGCGGCCACCTCGCTGACGATCCGCTCTCGCTGGGTGGGGGAGGGCTTCGCGCGGGAGAACGCGGCCATGATCGCCAGCGACGCCGCCTCTGGCTCCTTGCTCAGCGCTTCGGCGATGACGGATGCCAGCCCGGCCTCGGCCACGAACGCGTCGTACTCCCGCGTGGGCAACACGACGAACGGCGGCACGGGAAGACCGGCCTCACGCAGCACGATGAGGTTGGCACCCTTGCCGCCGAGGTGATCGGTTTCACCCCCGCTGTTGGTCATGGTCGTCAGTATCTCACCCGTCCCGGACAGTTGCCGGGAGCGCGCGAACGCGGTTTTGCACAGACGCAGGGCTGTCAGGACGCCATGCTGGACAGCAGACTCGCCGCGTCGGCGTCCACCGTGACCCGCACCGAGCCGTGCAGATTCACGACGCTGGCCGGGCAGTCCTCACTCACGGGGCCTCGCAGGGCGCGCGCCACGGCCGGGGCCTTCTCCGCGCCGCTGGCGATCAGCTCAAGGGTGCCCGCGCGCATGATCGTGGCGATGCCCTGGGTCAGGCATTCGCGCGGCACGAGATCGAGGGAGTCGAAGTAGCGGGCGTTGGCCTTCCGAGTGGTGGAGGTCAGCACCGCCCGGTGGGTGGTGGAGGCAAAAGGCGTTCCCGGCTCGTTGAAACCGATGTGCCCGTTGTGCCCGATCCCCAGGATCTGGACGTCGACCTGGGCCTCGCCGATGAGCCGCTCGTAGGCCTCGGCGTCGGCGTCCGCCGTAGCGGGGAGCCCCGCCGGGACGTGCAGGGAGGCCGGATCGAGGCCCAGCGGCCGGATCAGGGCCCGCTCCAGGACGGACCGGT
>RRZT011824786.1_pt1 | contig 20564 bp, 17 predicted proteins | sample 2165551 | NCBI WGS metagenome assembly RRZT01 (sample SAMN10456910, study PRJNA506462) | wastewater metagenome | biome: wastewater; feature: sludge; material: wastewater sludge; isolation source: wastewater sludge with Escherichia coli K12::gfp cells carrying plasmid... | place: USA: Moscow, Idaho... | reverse complement strand
AGATGACTCAGAGTTTAGTTTGAAAAGTTTGGCCCAGGAACTGGGCTTTAGCCCCAACCACCTTAGCCTCTTAATCAAGAAAGAGCTAGGGATCCCTTTTCAGGATTATCTGGTGCAGGTGCGGATCAAACAAGCGAAATTGTTGTTGCTGACGACGGATTTGAAAATCTATGAAGTTGCGGAACGTTGCGGCTTTGAGGATATCAATTATTTTTCCCAACGCTTCAAACACTTGGTTGGGCAAACACCTAGACAATTTCGCAAAGGGGAGGGGAATCAGTGAAAAAACAAACCTTATTTGTTCGACTGCTGACCTATATTTTCCCAGGTATTGTTATTCTTTTGGCCTTGGTTGGATTCGCCTACTATCAGATTAGTGCAACTGCTATCAAGAATTTAACAGAGAAAAAAACCAGTGAAACCATCCAACAAAGTGCCCAATTTGTGTCATCCTATGTTGAAAAATTGGAGCAGGTCAGCTCTAGCTTGGCCCAAAATAGCATTCTTTTAACCTATGCCAAGTCTCCTAGTGAGCGTCAGGTTGCAAACCTTAAATCTTTAATGGAAACCTTGCTAAATACCAACTCTGATTTGATTTCTGCTACACTGGTAACCAAGACTGGGGAAATTGTATCCACGGATCAAAGCATGACCATGCAGACCTCCAGTGATATGATGCAGGAAGCTTGGTACATGGCTGCTATCGCCCAGAAAGGGATGCCTGTATTGACACCTGCTCGGAAAAATGCGACCAATCAAGACAAATGGGTCGTCTCCGTTACGCAAGAAATCGTTGATGAACAGGGACAAAATTTAGGTGTCTTGCGTCTGGATATTGACTATGGGACCATGGCTGATTATTTAAACCAACTAAATCTGGGCAAGAATGGTTTCACCTTTATCATCAACCAGGAGCATGAATTTGTCTACCATCCCCGGAAAACAGTTTATTCCTCAAAAGCGGATATGGAAAGCATGAAGCCGTACATAGCAGTAGAACAGGGCTATGTGACAGGAAAAATTTTTGTGTCACAAGCCAGCATTAACCATAGCGAATGGACCATTATCGGGGTGGCCTCACTCGATGAATTAGAGAGTATTCGTCAGAACATCATTCGTTCGATGTTGGGTATTGCTATCCTGGCCTTTCTCCTCTCGGCTGGCGGTCTTGCCCTCCTCCTTCGTTATTGGATGCAACCCTTACGGGATTTGCAAAACATCATCCTTCGGATTGGACAGGGAGAGAGGCACCTGAGGGCTCAAGAAAAAGGATCTATCGAATTGGTGGACCTGGCCCATCACTTTAATCTGATGTTGGATCAGATTGATCGCTTGGTTCGGTCTGTGCAGGAGAATGAACAGGCTATTCGCCAGTATGAATTGCAGGCGTTAGCAAGCCAAATCAATCCGCATTTCCTATACAATACGCTGGATACCATTGTCTGGATGGCAGAATTCAACGAGAGCAAGCGTGTCGTCGAAGTGACAAAATCTTTAGCAACCTATTTTCGTCTGGCTCTCAATAATGGTAACGAGCAAATCCAGCTAAAATCAGAAATTGAACATGTGCGCCAATACCTGTTCATTCAACAACAACGGTATGGTGATCAGTTGAACTATCGTATCGAGGAGTTAGCAAGCTATGATGATTATCTGGTGCCCAAGCTGATTTTGCAGCCCCTGGTTGAAAATGCCATCTACCATGGCATCAAGGAAGTAAGCCGTCCAGGAGAAATTCGACTACGAGTTTACGAAGATGACCATCATTTAGTCATCAGCGTGTATGACAATGGTCAAGGTTTTGATTCTATCATGAAGGAGGAAGCGAGAGATAAGTTAGTCCGTCAGGGTGGCATCGGCCTATCTAATGTAGATAAACGGTTGAAGCTCCAGTTCGGTGAGGCTTATCATATGGAATGGGAGAGTCAGCCTGATCAGTTTACAGAAATCAGACTCTATTTACCCCTCAATCTTTGATGAGAAATTGGATCGTTGGAAAGGACATGTTAGGCTAAGCTCCTCCAATCCGGTCGATAGAAAAGAGATAAAAGCAACTGTTGGGAAACGGTTGCTTTTGTGTTATACTAAGGAAAGATAAAAGGAGGAGTGACCATGAAACAAATTCTCGGAAGTACAGGTTTAGAGGTGTCGCGTATCGGCCTTGGTTGCATGCGGATGGTGGCTTTGGAATCGTCAGATGCAGTCCGGGTTATACAGACCTGCTTGGAAAATGGCATCAATTTTTTTGATCATGCCGATATTTATGGCGGCGGTCAGTCGGAAGTCCGCTTTGCTCAGGCTATGAAAGAGTTGGGCCTAGATCGGGAAAAACTGGTTATCCAGTCCAAGTGTGGCATTCGGAAGGGCTTTTTTGATTTTTCAAAAGAGCATATCTTAGATTCGGTGGATGGCATCCTATCTCGCCTGCAAATCGACTATCTGGACCTTTTGGCCCTCCATCGGCCAGATGCCTTGATGGAAGCTGAGGAGGTGGCGGAAGCCTTTCGGGTCTTGAAAGAATCTGGCAAGGTGCGTCACTTTGGCGTCAGCAACCAAAACCGCTACCAGATGGAACTTTTGCAGTCTTATCTAGATGAGCCTCTGGTGGTTAATCAGTTGCAGCTATCTCCTGCCCACACCCCTATGATCGATACTGGTTTTCATGTTAATATGAAAGATGATGCAGCTACTATGCGAGATGGCGGTATTTTGGAATATTGCCAGTTGAAACGGGTCACCCCACAGGCTTGGTCTCCATTTCTGATTAGCCTGCAGGAGGGAATTTTTGCCAACCATCCAGACTATGAGGAGCTAAATCAGACCATTCAGCACTATGCGGATGATTATGGTGTAGCAGCAGAAGCCATTGTGGTGGCTTGGATTTTACGCCATCCAGCCAAGATTCAGACCATTGTCGGTTCGATGAATCCAGAGCGGCTGACTAAGATTGTTCAGGCCTTTGATGTTCAGTTGACGCGAGAACAGTGGTACCACATTTACAGAAGCGCGGGGAATATATTGCCATGATGAAAAGAGGAATAATCTTACTCACCAGTCTTTTGACAGTTATTATCTTGGTGGCCTGTCAGCAAAAGGCAGAAAAGACCACAGATTGGCTGGAGGGAAGTTGGTATAGCACGGACTGGGATGTCACCTATCAGATTGATGAGGAAGATGACAAGTGGTCCATTAAGGATGGGGATGATGTCATTACTCAGGATGCTACTCTGTCTGTTGAGGACAATCTTTACACTCTGACAGATGAGAAAGGTATGGTTTATGAGATTCAGCAAATTAGTCAGACAGAAATCAAGTATCGCCAAATTGCACCTGATGGAGTCTTAGGAACAACCGTTCCGATTGCTTTTGAAAAAGTGGACAATTAGGGAGTAAGCAAATACCCCAAAATAGTCTAAGCTTGGTTCGTCAACAAGTCTTCATATCTAGGCTCGGGTACATTGTGATCACTTTGCAATTTCAAGGCGGCTAGTTGAAAGGGGCTGGGGATAGAACCTCTCAATCTCCTAGACTATTTTGGTACAAACTCTGTTTGTTTCATTTCCGACCTCTAACAATCCCCTAGATTATTAGAGTCACTCAACCACTCCGTCGAGATATTATTGCAAATCATGAGAAAAGAGGTTGGACTTGAGTCCAGCCTCTCTTTTACGGATGATACAAGACAAGAGCAGTGACGGCCATAGCAGCACCCACCAACTGGAAGAGAAGAGCAACTAGGGCCCGGCCTTTGCAGGTCTGGAAAGTCAGAAAGTCTTCATCAGATAGACTGGCGCGCGGGTAGTTTCTGCGTTTGAGTAGGTAGAGAATGAGGCCATCTCCTCTTTGGCCAGCACCGGCAAAGAAGGCCCAGAGTTTCGGGAGGTTCATACCGCGGTAGAAGGCATCAATTTTGACCATTTGATAAATTTGGACATTCAGATAGATTCCTGCCAAGATGGCCAGGGAGATTCCTGCAATCAGAAAGAGTAACATATCAATCACCTCCTAAATTCGGTTGATTATTTGGTAGAAGAGGAAACCGCTACTGATAATCCAGGCTAGGACACAAGCCAAAATCAAGTAATGATTTCCGATAATCCAGGCATTGTAAATGAGGAAAAGGGCCAGTAAAATAACATTGCAGGCTACAGCCAATATCAACTTATGGTTGCTGGCCACTACATCTGTACTATTTGCTAAATGCTTGATCATCGCATCATCTCCTTTCACTAGGCTGTCCAGACTTACTTCGTAAAAGTCACTAAGCTGAATCAAACTCAGAATATCTGGATAGGATTTATTATTTTCCCAGTTCGAAATGGTCTGTCTGGAGACCATCAATTTGTCTGCTATTTGCTCTTGAGTGAGGTTCTGTGCTTTTCTAGCTGCCTGTAATTTTTGTCCGATATTGATAAAATCTGTCATGGTTTTTCCTCTTTTCTTACCCTTATTCTAAAAAATTTAGGGGTACTTGTCTATCAAAATTCTTGTACTTGGCCTGATTTTTTTGTCAAAATTTTTTGACAAGAGAAGCTTTGGGGCAGAAAATTGACATTTGGTCAAAAGAAAGAAAAAAACTCCGTCTAGTGGGTGGGGTTTTTGGGGGCTTTCTGCTATAATAGGAGGGAATGAATAATCTTATGATATGAAAGGAATGGGAGCCCTCTGAAAAGTTGTGACAGACTTTTGAAGGCTTGAAAGAGAATATATGAAACGTTCGATCTATGCTGGCCGTGTTCGTAGTGAGCACATTGGAAATCAACTGACCCTCAAGGGATGGGTGGGCCGCCGTCGTGATTTGGGAGGCTTGATTTTTATTGACCTTCGGGACCGCGAGGGAGTGATGCAGTTGGTCATCAACCCTGAGGAAGTATCGGCTGAAGTGATGGCTAAGGCGGAGAGCCTCCGTAGTGAGTTTGTCATTGAGGTGACAGGTCTGGTGGCTGCGCGTGAGCAGGCCAATGATAAGTTGCCAACTGGTGCTGTGGAGCTCAAGGTTCAAGAATTGACCATCCTCAACACAGCCAAGACCACCCCATTTGAAATCAAGGATGGTCTAGAAGCGGCAGATGATACCCGCCTGCGCTACCGTTACTTGGATCTGCGCCGTCCAGAAATGCTGGAAAACTTCAAATTGCGGGCCAAGGTGACCCACTCGATTCGGAATTACCTGGATGAGCTGGAATTTATTGATGTGGAAACACCCATGTTGACCAAGTCAACTCCAGAGGGGGCCCGTGATTATCTGGTGCCAAGCCGTGTTAGTCAAGGTCATTTCTATGCCCTGCCTCAAAGTCCGCAGATTACCAAGCAGCTTCTGATGAATGCTGGATTTGACCGTTATTATCAAATCGTCAAATGTTTCCGCGATGAGGATTTGCGGGGGGATCGCCAGCCTGAGTTTACCCAGGTGGATTTGGAAACCTCCTTCCTCGATGAGAAGGAAATTCAGGACATTGTCGAGGGCATGATTGCCAAGGTCATGAAAGATACCAAGGGACTGGATGTAAGCCTGCCCCTGCCCCGTATGACCTATGACCATGCTATGAACATCTATGGTTCCGACAAGCCAGATACCCGCTTTGAGATGCTTTTACAGGACTTGACAGCTATTGTAAAGGGTGTTGATTTTAAGGTCTTTTCGGAAGCCCCAGTTGTCAAGGCAATTGTAGTCAAGAACCAGGCGGACAAGTATTCTCGCAAGGACATTGACAAGTTGACAGAAGTGGCCAAACAGCATGGTGCCAAGGGCTTGGCCTGGGTCAAGATGACAGACGGTGCCCTTGCTGGACCAGTCGGTAAGTTCTTGACAGCCATCGAATCAGACTTGACAGCAAGTTTACAGCTTGACAACAATGACTTGGTTCTCTTTGTCGCAGACAGCCTTGAGGTTGCCAACAACACTCTTGGTGCCCTCCGGGTCCGTATTGCCAAAGAATTGGACATGATTGACCAAACTCAGTTTAACTTCCTCTGGATTGTGGACTGGCCTATGTTTGAATGGTCTGAAGAAGAGGGCCGTTACATGTCTGCCCACCATCCTTTCACCCTGCCAACAGAAGAGTCCGCTCATGAGTTGGAGGGAGATTTGTCCAGGGTCCGTGCTGTGGCTTATGATATCGTCCTCAATGGCTATGAATTGGGTGGCGGCAGCCTGCGGATCAACCAAAGAGAGATGCAGGAGCGTATGTTTGCAGCCCTAGGCTTCTCCGCTGAAGAAGCCCAGGACCAGTTTGGCTTCCTCTTGGAGGCTATGGATTACGGCTTCCCTCCGCATGGTGGTTTGGCCATCGGTCTGGACCGTCTGGTCATGATTTTGGCTGGAAAAGACAACATTCGTGAAGTTATTGCCTTTCCTAAGAACAATAAGGCATCTGATCCAATGACCCAGGCCCCAAGCCAGGTCGCTCCAAAACAACTGGAAGAGCTAGCATTAGCAATAGAAAGTCATGACTAAACAAGCATCCATCATCAAACGATTAAAATTTATTGTCAATCGCTGGGCAAAAAAGGTAGGACTTTTTCAGACCCTCAAGGGAATTTCCAAAGAAAAATATGCAGAGAAGTTTTCGGCTTCTCTCTTTTATGGCCTCATGTCGGCCATTGCCGTCAATTTTTTCTTTGAGCCAGGCCATGTCTACTCCAGTGGAGTGACCGGTCTTTCTCAGGTTCTATCGGCCATTAGCGGTCGCTATCTGGGCTTTACCATTCCTGTTGCAGTCGCTTTTTATGCTATCAATCTGCCCCTTCTGGTCTTGGCCTGGTACAAGATTGGTCACAAATTTACCGTTTTTACCTTTATCACTGTGACCATGAGTTCCCTCTTTATCCAGTTGATTCCCCAAGTAACCTTGACCACAGACCCCCTCATCAATGCTATTTTTGGGGGTCTGGTCATGGGAACGGGTATCGGCTATGGTCTCAAATCCAGGATTTCCAGCGGAGGAACCGATGTTATCAGCCTGACCATTCGCAAGATGACAGGCCGGAGTGTGGGCAGTATCTCCCTTCTGGTCAATGGGATTATCATGCTTTTTGCAGGCCTTCTTTTTGGCTGGCAATACGCCCTCTATTCGATGGTGACCATCTTTGTTTCCAGTCGAGTGACAGATGCCCTCTTTACCCGGCAGAAGAAGATGCAGGCCTTGATTGTGACAGCTCGACCGGAACGGGTCATCCAGATGATTCACAAAAAACTTCATCGGGGTGTGACCTGTATCAATGATGCCGAAGGCACTTATGCGCACGAGAAAAAGGCGGTTTTGTTGGCCATCATTACTCGGGAAGAATATAGTGATTTTAAGCACTTTATGGCCAAGGCAGATCCGTCAGCCTTTGTGTCAATTGCAGAGGATGTCCATGTCATGGGACGTTTTGTGGATATGGATTAAGTCGTGATGGAAAGGTAGGATACCATGTCTCTTGATTATAGCTTGCGGCTCAAGCACTTCATCCTGATTGGATTGGGTGCAGCCATCTATGCCTTTGGTTTTGTGTATTTCTATATGGCCAACCAGGTGGCAGCCAGTGGGATTGCAGGTTTGACCCTGATTCTCCACAACCTTTTTGGCATCAATCCAACCTATTCGGGCTACCTAATCAATTTCCCGCTTATCCTTTTGGGGGCCTATCTCTTTGGGAAAAGAGCCATGGTCTACACAGTCTATGGGATTGCCTCGCTCTATCTCTATGTCTGGATTTTCCAGCAGATTCCCTTCTTTGTGGATCTGAACCAGGATTACCTGGTGGTGTCTCTGGTGGCCGGTGCGGTCGGTGGACTGGGTTCGGGGCTTGTTTTTCGTTACGGTGGAACCATTGGCGGGTCGGATATCATTGCCCGCGTCATCGAAAATAAATTGGGCATCCAGCTCAACCAGGCCCTGCTGGGCTTTGATATTCTGGTCATGCTCCTCTCTTTGACCTACATTTCTATCCCCAAAATGATGTACGCCCTGATTGCCAGCTTCATTTACAGCCAGGTGGTCAATATGGTTCAAAACGGAGGTTATTCTGTGCGGGGCATGATGATTATCTCCGATCAGGCAGAGGAAATTTCCAGGCAAATTATGGGGCAGTTGGGCCGCGGAGTGACCTACCTCAAGGGTGAGGGGGCCTATTCTGGCAAGGAAAAGAAGGTCATGTATGTGGCCCTCAGTCCCCAAGATACCCGCGAAGCCAAGAGCTTGATTCATGAGATTGACCAGCTGGCCTTTGTGTCCATTTTCAATATCGATGAGGTCCAGAGTCCAGAATTTATCGCCTCCAGAAGCAAGTACCGCAAGCGGATTAGATAGGAGTTGGCATGAAAAAGATTTATTTGGTTTATATCAGCCTCAGTGGCAATACTCAGAGCTTTGTCCGTCGCTTGACCAGCTACCTCCAGTTTCAGTCAGAAATCGAGGTGGAAGAGGTTCATGTCAAAGACCTGGTTAAGCAGGATGTTCCTTTTTATGCCCTAGATGCACCCTGCGTTGCCTTTTTGCCGACCTATTTAGAAGGCGGCAATGGCGTGGACAATGGCGATACGGAAATCTTGACCAATCCCCTAGGAGATTTTATTGCTCATGCAGGCAATGACCAGCGCTGCCTGGGTGTGGTGGGCTTTGGCAATCGCAATTTCAATCACCAGTATTGCCTGACGGCCAAGCAATATTCCCAGCGCTTTGGCTTCCCAGTCCTAGATGAAGTTGAACTCCGTGGCCTCAATAATGACTTGGAGCGGGTTGGACAGAAAATCATAGCCTTAGTTGAAAAAACCTAAAAAACCACTCAGTCGAGTGGTTTTTGGCTTAATTGGGATAGATATAGGTGGTCACTCCGTCAGCAACTGGATTGAACCATCCGCGGTAATCGCCGACCGTCATCCTACCTGCATAATTGGATTCTTTAACGCGAATACGGGTTGTACTGCTGACTTCGGTAACAACCGCCACGTGGCCATAATAACCGCCTGTCCAAACAGCGACAGCCCCAACCTGTGGACTGGTTCCAGTGCGGAATCCAGCTCTTCTGGCAGAATCTACCCATTGGTTGGCATTGCCCCAGTAATTTTGAACCCAAGGAGCCGCTTCTTTTGCTCCCCAGGTACATTGGCCGATTGGATAGGTATTTGGACTGCTATAACGATGGCTATAGGATACTTCCATGCTAAAGGCCCCCAAACCTCGCCCTCCTTGGTAGGCATGAACATGGTATTTTCCAATCCCCTTGTGATTATTGAGGAGTATATTACTGGAATGAGTGCGTTCTGCTAGTTTATTGGCATCATACCACCGGATATCATCTTGGCCGTTTTCCTCCGACCAAACCGCCAGTTGAACAGCCTGGCTGTCATAGACATTGGATAGGGTGGCCTGGATGGTGCCAATTGTGGCTAGTTTTGAGTTAAAGAGTAATGGTAGCCGTGCAGAGGTCAAATCAACGGGATTAAGAGTATAGCCGATGCGGCTACCATCTGTATAGGTTACGTAAATATGGTTTTGGTACAGGCCAGAATGACTTTGGTGCTCTTGAAAATCAACCGCCACTCGGTATGTTCCATTTTGCAGGCTGGCTGTCCGCCATTTGATATTCTCTTGTTTGTCCATAGACCAGGTGGCCACCTGAATAGATTGGATGGGCTTGCTGGTAGCTATTTCCTGAATCGTTACCTGGTATTTGCCCCTTCCAGCATCGAGATTCTCAATAGCAAGGGCTGGCTTTGGGTTGGCAGGAACATTCTCTTGGGCGACAGAACTGGTGATGCCAGTGACAAAGCTTTGTCGGTTTTGTGCATCCTTGGTATAAAGATGGATGAAATAGGTTCCAGTATTGAACTGGTGGTGTTTCAGAAAGACACGCGCAGTATAGGTTCCATCTGCTTGGCGCTGGGCTGTGTACCACTTGATGTCATCTTGACCATTGGTGTTGGACCAAACGGGTAGTAAAACTTCATGGGTATCTGGCGCAATGTTCTGGATGGCAATATCCAGAACGCCTTGTTCACTGATATTGGTGGTTAGGCTTGGTTTTGGTCTGGTAATATTGATATCTAATCCCTGTAGAAAGACGGATTTGGCGTCAATGGTGATGTAGGCATGGATAGCATATTGTCCAGCCTTGAAATTTTGCAGGGAGATATCTGTCTGGTAATCTTGAGCTTGAATCCATTTTAAATCATCCTGACCATTTTCATGGGACCAAATGGCGTATTCAATTTTCAATCCTTTTTGAAGGGCTGATCGTTGATAGAAGATGGAAAGGGTGTTGCCGTTTTGTTGGGTTGTGATATTCTGGTTGAGCTGACTGGCTGTAGCGGATTCTGCCACAGCAGTGATTGGTGCGGTTTTTGAGGTAGTTGTCTCTGGTATCTTGGTCGTGTTGGATGATGTCGTTTTAGGAACCGTAGTAGATGGGGAGCTCACTGGGGTTCGGGTTGTCTCCGTGAGCTTGGTGGTCGCTTCTTCATTCTGAGCAGCTACCAGAGGACCATTGGCCAAGTGGGCCAACAAGAGTGTGGACGATAACAATAGTGTAGAATATTTCTTCATTCATAACCTCCTATTTAGACTGTTCGTAAAAGGGAGGAAGAAATTCAAAGAAAGAATAAAGACCCACCAAACGTCAGGAATGGTGGGTTGGAGAGAGATCTTAGTCAGCCTTGGTTTCAGAAGGTTTTTTTCGATCTACCAGAGTACAGATACTCTGGCCGGCAATCTGGAAGGTTTGCTGAGACTGATCCATAAGCGGTGGATAAACAAAGTGAACGTCTTGTTCTTCTCCCTTGGTAAAGGAATAATCCTGCGTGGAGAAGTTGATGATAAACTGGAGTTTTTCTGTTTCAGAGCGCACCTCATAGCGCAGAACATATTCAGAAAGCCAGTAGAAGCTACAGGTCTCCTCAATACTGTAATAGGATTTCTGGGACAAGATAGGATAGTTCTTGCGGAATTGAATTAGTTCGCTGATAAATTGAGTATGCACATGATAGCGCAGGGCCCTAGTCCAATCCAGTTGGTTGATGTCATCAGAGATATTATAGGTGTTATCAATACCGTCCTTGGTTCGGAAAAATTCCTGACCGCTTTGAATAAAGACCATACCCTGACTAATCAGTATGAGCTGTAGTCCAAAACTAGCAGCCCGCTTCTGGTCATGGTGGGACATATTCGGATTCTGTAGGCCCAGGTAATCGTAGAGGGTGGCATTATCGTGGCACTCCAAGTAGTTGAGAGACTGCTTAGGATTGATAAAGTGACCATTGATACTACCGGCCAGCAAATCCTCAATCTTTTCTTGCTGCTGGTGTTCCAATATATAGTATGGATTTACAAGGATTTTCTTAAAAGTATCTCGGTAGTCATCATTGAAGAAACTGGTGTCAGGCAGTTGGTAGGCATTGTACTGGTGGGCCAATTTTTGCTCAGGCAAGCCAGTCCCCATCTTCCAGCCCTCCCCATAAAGGAAAATATTAGGGTAAATGCTGGAGAGTTCATCGTGGATTTCCTGCAAGGTCTTGCTGTCGATAATCCCCATCAAATCAAAGCGGAAGCCATCAAAGCCATACAGTTCTACCCAATGTCTGACAGATTGCTTGATATAATTACGGACCATGCTGCGCTCACTGGCCACATCATTGCCACAGAAGGTTCCATTTGTGCGCTGATCTTGCTCATTGTAACGGTAGAAGTAGCCAGGAACAATTTTTTCAAAAGCATAGGTTTCGGCATGGTAAACATGGTTATATACCACATCCATAATCACGCTGATATCCGCATCGTGATAGGCTTGAATGGCAGCCTGCAACTCCAGGATACGGGCATAAGGGTCGTTTGGATTGGAAGAAAAAGAGCCTTCAGGGACATTGTATTGGACAGGGTCGTATCCCCAGTTGTAAATCAGCTCGGGGTGCTGCTCGTCCACACTACCGAAGTCATAGAGGGGCATGAGTTGGATATGGGTCACACCCAGATTTTTGACATAGTCTAGTCCCAAAACCTGCTTGTCAAGGATTGGCGACTCTGTCAATCCTTTGTACTGACCAGAATGTTGGAAACCAGCTTCTTTTTGCCAAGAAAAATCACGGACACTCATCTCATAGATGATGGCCTGCTCCATTGGAATCTGGTGTTTGGCCCGCTCGGGTTTATGTAGCTTGGCTGGATTAATGACAATACTATGACCGGAATTGGCCAGAGAGGAGAGGGCGTAAGGATCGTGAACTTCTATCCATTGACCGTTCATACGGTGCAGGTAATAGTAGACTTTTCCATCCCAGTCGCCTGAAACAGTCCTTTCCCAAACGCCGTGGTTGGTTTTTTCCATGGGATAAGGAATCCCATCTAGATAAAGGACGACCTGCTTGGAAATAGGAGCCCAGAGCTTGAAGAGAGTCTCAGCAGGCTGATAGGTTGCCCCTAAATCCTTGCCAGAATAGGTGAAAGTTTGTTCAAACAGTCCGCTGCGGACAATCTGACCATAGGCTAACTCAGCATGATTGCGATCCTGATCATAGATGGTATAGTCTTCATCCAAATTGAATGGATAGATGCTGGTTAGGTGGTAGGTGATAGTTTCCCCTTCTTCCGCCCGACGGCGGACAAAGAGCTCAGCAGTGGAAGTTGTTGATTCGATGGTAAAGGACATCGAATCAACATCAAAACGTTTTTCCATTACCAATCGAATGGTTGCCACATCATCAAGATAGGCTTGGAATGTTCTTAGGGCCATGGTTCAGAGGGCTCCTTTCTTACTGGAGTTTTGTAATAGTATGTGGGATCACGTGGCGGTAGCAAACCTGCTTGCCATCCTTGTTATCGCTGATAATTTGCAGCAGGGTATGGAAGGACTCCCGGCCCAATTCGAGGGCATTGATATCGACATAGGCCTCAATGTTGATTTTTGGCCGAACAGAGTCAAAGGTGATGATAGGAATGGTCAGCTTGTTTTCATTGAGATAGGAGAGGGCCCCTTCGGCTACCATTGCATCGGTAGTCACGATGGCATCAATGGGCTGTTTGGTCAGTTTTTTCATGACCTTGTAGCTGCTATCTTTCAAGAGGAAACCAGGTGAGAACTTGACCATCCCTTCATCTAGGGGAAGTTGATGGGCCCGTAAGGCCTCCTTGTAGCCTTCATAGCGGTCTTGAGAAACGACTAATTCCTTGTTTCCGGCCATAAAAGCGATATGCTTGTAACCCTTGTCGATAAAGTAGGTCGTCGCCTCGTAGGCTGCCTGAATATTGTCATTATCCACCAGTGAAATAAAGGGTGAAGTGGCCTTTCCCAGAATGATAAAAGGGAAATTGCGCTCGGTGGCTAGAGCGACAAGGGGATCATTGGGCATGGAGTAAAGGAAAACAAGTCCGTCCACCCGTTTGCCGTAGACCATCTGCGAGATGGCCTCCATCCGTTGCTGCTCATCCTTACCTGTACTGATTTGGATGGCATAGTTATGATCGGCAGCAGCCTGGGAAATTCCCCGCAGGGCTTGGGGGAAGAAGGGGTTTTGGTAGAAGATATCAGAGTCTTCAGGCAAGACCAAGCCAATGACCTGGGTATAGCTACTGACCAGGCTTCTGGCATTGAGATTGGGATGGTACTTGAGTTCTTCCATGGCCTGGCGGACCTTGTCCTTGGTTTTTTGGCTGATAGAGGAACTATTTTGGATGACGCGGGTGACTGTTGAAGGGGAAACCCCTGCTAATTTAGCAACGTCTTTGATGGTAGCACGCATGAAAACCTCCTAGGCAGCATCACGAAAGCGTGTCTTGTAAAAGACCCAGACTAAGACTAGGGCAAAGACTGTATTTTGTACGAGAATAACCGTTTGGATGGGCTGTTGAAAGAGTCCAAAGAGACAGGCCAGAAGGGTAGGCAGTCCCAGGCAGTTAAGAGAGAACTGGTAGGCCTCACCAAAGCTCTTGAAATCAAAGAACTTGGTCCTTGAAATCAGCCAGAGAATCAGACTGGCTCCCACAATCAGCAGGAGAAAATTTGTAGCCAGCAGAAGGCCAGAAACACCGATGAGCAAGAGACTGACAGCGATACGGTTTTCCTGGAACCAGGTTCTGGAAATGGCAGCACTGAGGCTCTCCTTGCTGGAAAAGTCGCTGCTGGAAATAGCTTGGTAGGACAGTTCAGCCAGAACATCTGCATCCTTGCGAATCACCAGCTTTTCTTTGGCGAATTGGTAGGAGAAGCCTGTCCACTCTTGACGGTCTTCAGAAGCGTAGACCTGCTCATGGTTTGGTCCCTCATAGACCAGTTGTCCATCAATGATTTGGGCGGATTGGAAATCGGCCATCACTTCTGGAGTGAGCGGGTCAAAGATGCCTTCCACCAGGGTATCCAAGGGATAGGTCTCAAGCCTAGCTGTCTGCAAACTGCTTGGAATGATTAAGAGGGAGATGAGAAAGAATGTTGTGAGAATTTTTTGCCAAATCTTTGAGCCAATCCGGCCGGCCAGAATCTGTCTAGCCGTCACAATACTGGAAAAATACGATAGAGGGTAGGGCTTCATTTGTTGTCCTTTCATTCGATAGGGATTGACTGCACTACTTATCCATCAACAATATAACATAAATTTCGCTAAGATGCTAAAAATCAAGCGTCAGAGACCAGGGCCTCCCCTGATTTAGCTGGAAATGGATAAGAAAGAGTGGCACAAGCTGGCTTGCCCACTCAATCATGTTTAGCTCTTTCAATCTTATCCCTTGGTTCCGCCACTTGTCAAACCAGAAACGAAGTTCTTTTGGAGGAAGAAGAAGAGAATGGAAATCGGTACGGCAATGAGGATAGCTCCAGCAGCAAAGAGGGTTACTTTTTGCTCTGTTGGGTTAGCGATAAAGGTCTGGAGGCCGACTGCTACCGTGTAATATTCAGGTGCACGGAGCAAGAATTTGGCCAACATGAAATCACCGAAAGGTCCCATGAAGGCCCAGAGAGCCTGCACAGCAATCATTGGGCGAACCAATGGCAGGATGATTTGGTAGAAGGTACGGAAGTGACCAGCACCATCCAGTTTAGCAGATTCGTCCAAATCATAAGGAACGGTGTCAAAGTAGCCCTTCATAAGCCAAGCATTCATCGGAATACCGCCACCTACGTAGATGAGGATGAGGAACCAATATTGGTTCAGGGCATTAAAGAGCCAAGCCATAACAAAGTAGGCCGTAAGGGCCGCCATGGTAGGCACCATTTGCACCACCAGGAAGAAAATCAAGCTCTTCTTTCGGCCGACAAAGTTGTAGCGACTGTAAGCATAACCGGTCAAGGTAATAACCGTTACCTGGATGGCCATGGTAAAGATGGCCACAATCAAGGTATTGGTGTACCAGCGCACATACAAGGTGTCATTAAAGAGGCGTTCAAAGTTTTTCAGTGTCCAATCCTGCGCCAAATCGAGGGTAAAGGCTGTTACATTTCCCGAACGAAAGGCTGAACTGATGGTGACTGCCAGAGGGAAGAGAATGATAATGGACAGAATCAGAAGGTAGGCATAGGTCCAAAGTTGAGTCCAAAATCGTTTCATTTTTTGTGATTTTACCATCTATCTGTCCTCCATATCAAAGGCTTTAAATTTCTTGAAGGTAATCAAGGAAACAGTGATGACAATCAGTGAAATAATCAGAGTAACAGCTGATGCCATTGAGAATTGAGGAGAGGTTTGGGTGGTCAACTTGTAAATCCAGGAGATCAAGATATCGGTTGCACCAGCACCCCCTCCGACACTACCAGGTCCACCATTGTTGAAGAGGTAGATGATAGAGAAGTTGTTAAAGTTAAAGGTATATTGAGAAATAAAGGTTGGAGCTGCGACCGCCAGAATCATTGGCAGGGTAATCTTCCAGAATTTCTGCCAGGCTGTGGCCCCATCAACCGTTGCGGCCTCATAGAGGTCTTCAGGGATGGACTGAAGGATACCAGATACCAGGATGTAGATATAAGGGAAACCGAGCCAGCCCTGCACCATGATGACAGCGATTTTTGTCCAGGTTGGATCTGTCTTCCAAGGGACGATACCAAAGTCCAGGAAAGGAAGAAGTTTCTCAATAAATGGGAGGACCTGCACATTCATGGCACCGATGGAATCATTAAAGAAATTACTGAAGGTCATGATGGAGATGAAGGCAGGTACAGCCCATGGTAGGAGGAAAATAACCCCGAAAATCCGCTTGAACTTGATGAATTTTTGGTTGGCAATAATAGCTGTCGCTACACCAATCACGATCTGTAAACTAGAAGCACAGATGGTCCAGATAAAGGTCCAGGAAAGGACATTTGAAAAGGCCTTGCGGAAGGTGCTGAGTTGAACGATATTGCTAAAGTTCTTCAAGCCCACCCAGTCCAAGAGTTTTTGCGGCGGAATATGACGGAAGTCATAGTTGGTAAAGGCGATAAAGAGGGTTACCAATACAGGGAAGACGATGGCAAAGGCCATAGCTAGGTAAGCTGGAATAATCAGGAGATAAGGGAAGCCCTTCTCATAGATGGTTTCGAGGGTTTCCTTGGCTGTCATTGGAACCTTTTGTCCGTCATTAATCAAGCGAGCAGTGTTCTTCGCATCACTCATGCTGACAGCGTGGATGATAGCCATCAGGACAAAGATAATCAGCTGCATAGAGCCCTTAATGAGCAAGAAGAGTGAGTGGTCGATGACTGGTGTTGAACCAAGGGTAATCAAGCCTACCATGGCTGGGATACCAAAGGTTACCAACTCCACGATTTCCAGAAGGAAGACTCCCAATAGGAGGCCGGCTTTCACCTTTTGTCCATTATAAAACTGACCCAGTCCAGGAATGATGGACAACCACATGGCCAATGTTGGATTTTTTAATTGCTTTTTTTGAGACATTGTTTCAGTCCTTTCTTTCTTTTTTATAGATGGCAAAGCCATTGGTTGCCAAGCGATTCTCAACTAGGCCGTGGGCTAGTTGGATGCGATCGATTTCTAGGGAGGTTTCAGGACCAAGGTTGATGATCAAGGTCCACTCTTTTGGCCCCACATATCGGCTCAAGAGGAGGAGATGGCCATCAGCCTCAATATGAACGCTTCCCTCTTGCAGGATTTTTTCCTGACGAAGGCCAATGATATGGCGCATCTTATCATGGAAAGCCTGGTCCCACTGACTGTCATCCCAGTTAAAGCACCTGCGACAATCAGGGTCGTAGCCACCTTCCATGGCCAGTTCTGTCCCATAGTAGAGACAGGGGATTCCGACAAAGGTCATTAGCAGGGCGGTTGCAGCAAGGAGCTTGTCCTTGGATTGACCAATCTGGCTAAAGAAGCGATGGGTATCGTGCGAATCTAGCAGATTCAGGTTCATTTGATTGACCTGGCTGGTATTGCGCATCAGTATGTGGTTGAGCTGCTCCGCCATCCCTTGGGCATCTAAGCGACCAGTGGCAAAAAAATCCAGACAGGCCTTGGTAAAGGCATAATTCATAATACCATCATACTGGTCTCCCATCAAGTAGGGATAGGCATCATGCCAATTTTCTCCGATTAGGATGGCTTCTGGTTTCTCTGCCTTGATGGCCTTGCGAAAGAGTCTCCAGAAGTCATGTGAAACTTCATCTGAGACATCCAGCCGCCAGCCGTCAATATCAAACTCCCGTATCCAATACAAACCCACATCAATAAGGTAGGCCTGTACAGCCGGATGGGAGGTGTTCCACTTGGGCATATAGCGGACAGAGGCGAAGGTTTCATAATTGATTCTTTTTGGATGGATGCCCTCTCCCCGGATCATATACCAGTCAAAGTAGTCTGACTGTCTTCCTTTTTCCACTACGTCCTGGAAATAAGGGTGGCGATCGCTAGAATGGTTGAAGACCGCATCTAGGATAATCTTCATCCCCCTAGCATGGGCCTGGTGGATGAGGGCCTTGAGGCTGACAGCTGAGCCAAAGTGCTCATCAACAGCATAATAGTCACTAATATCGTACTTGTGATTGGAGATGGACTGGAAAATCGGAGTCAGGTAGAGGACATTTACCCCCAAATCTTGGAGATAATCCAATTTCTGTCGGATGCCTTCCAAATCACCGCCTGCAAAACTCTTGCTGTTCGGCTTCTTGCCCCAGCTTAGGTTGATATAGCCCCTGTCTTTTTCTTGGTCCCCCTGATAGAAGCGGTCAACAAAGATTTGGTAAAAGACAGCTGACTTGGTCCAATCCAGGCTCCTGTGGACATCGGCCTGGTTGATGTAGGGCATCTGGAAAAAGTCATAGTAGGCAGCACTGAAATCATAGGTCTCTGTGATGCCATCCTCACTGAAATAGAAGGATTTTCCATCTTCTTCTATCCTAAAAATATAGGCCAGACGGCTATCTGCCAGGTCGAGCTCGGTTTCATAATAGGCATGGAGACGGTCAATGTATCGCTTTGTCAGGCGAACTTCCTGATGTTTTTCAGGAAAGCCGTACTTGTTGCCATAGATAAGGTAGACAGGCAGGTCCTTGTCTTCTTTGGCCATCCGCAGGCGAATAGTTAGTTGGTGGTCCCCAGTAGCAAAACAATATCTGGAGTCAGGTATATGAAGAAAACCTGCTTGGTTCATTCCTTTTGGTCATCCTTTCTATGGTTTGTCAGTCTTCAATTCAACTTTTTATCCCTTCGTCGCAAGGACAAAGAGATAAAAAGCTGAACAGAAATTTCTGAATCAGCTTTTTGGTGTGAAAAATTATTCAGAATATTTTTGTTCAATAGCTTCTTTGATAGCAGTTACTGCTTCTGAAGTAGCTGTTTTCACGTCTTTAGCGCCTGAAGCAGCATCGAAGAACATAGTTGCTGCTGGTTCCCAAACTTCAGCCATTTGAGGAATGTTTGGCATTGGTTGAGCATCAGCGAACTGAGCAATAACCGCAGAAGTCAATTCGTTGCCTTGAGTAGAAGCGTATTCACGAGCTTTTGTATTGGCAGGGATTTCTTGTGTCAAATCGTAGAAGGCTTTTTGGTTTGCTTCGTTTGTAACATAGTCAAGGAATTGTTGAGCTTCAGATGTTTTGGTGCTGTAGTTTGAGATAACCCAAGCTTTACCGCCACCGAAGGCTTCGTATTTACCACCGTTTGGCAAAGTAGGGATTTGAGCAGCACCGTAGTTTACACCTGCATCTTTGAAGGAAGCAGCAGCCCAAGGTCCATCGATGATGGCAGCAGCCTTACCAGTTGTGAATTGCTCAGTGATGAAGTCGCCAGCTTTAGTGGTATCAAGCATACCTTGAGGCCACATAGCATACCATTTCTTAGCATAGTTCAAACCTTCAATCGCTCCATCGTTACCAAGTCCGATGTCAGATGGGTCTGTACCGTTGTCGCCAAAGACATAGCCACCGTAACCAGCAAGGAGACCATAGCCATAGTAGAAGTTTGTCCAGTTAGCAAGGAAACCAACAGCTTTTCCATCTTCGCCAGCAAAGGCATATTTAGCATCTTTCTGAAGAGCTTCCAATTCTTCAAATGTTGTTGGAGCACTAGAGATCAAGTCTTTGTTGTAGTAAAGAACCAAGGTTTCTACAACGGCAGGAGCACCATAGACTGTTCCATCCAAGGTTACTAGGCTTTTCGCAGTGTCATCATAGTCTGCTTCATTTCCAAGAGTCACAGGTGCCAATTGACCTTCTGAGCCAAGTCCGCCTACACGGTCGTAAGGAGCCATGAAGACATCAGGTGCAGCACCTGTAGGTCCGTCTGTCGCCAATTTGTCAAGGGTGTCAATCATCCCTTCTTCTTTGACTTCTACGGTGATACCAGTTTCTTTTTCAAAGTCAGCCTTGATGTCGTTGATATAGTCAACATAGCCTGTATCAACAGATACCACCAACTTATCTGAGCTAGATGACTCAGATGAAGAAGTATCTGATGAGCTTGAGCAGGCCGCCAAGACAGCAGACGATGCAGCGAGAAGAGCTACGCTCTTGAGCAATTTGTGTTTCATATTATTCCTCCTAAAGAATAAAAGTGATGTTCATTTGCATTTGCGCAAACGTTTTCTTGATTAACTATAGTTTACTACAAACTGAATGCGTTTGCAAGTCTTTTTTCTCTTTTTTTCTAAAAAAATTTTTTATCCTGCAAAAAAATCTGCTATATAATAGAAAGAAAAGATAAATTTACGAACTTTTTCTCAAAAGAATTAAATTTTACTTGATTTGTTAACGTTGTCATTGTATAATGAACACGAAGCAAACGTTTGCGTTTAACAAAATACTAATCATTATCGGGGTGCATCCATATGAAAGAACGTCAAAGTGGAGTCTTAATGCATATCTCCTCCCTACCAGGAAAGTACGGCATTGGATCAATGGGCCAGGAAGCCTATGACTTTGTTGATTTTCTGGTTCGGACCAAGCAGCGCTACTGGCAAATCCTTCCCTTGGGAACGACGAGTTATGGCGACTCTCCCTACCAATCTTTTTCAGCCTTTGCTGGCAATACTAACTTTATTGACTTAGACCTTTTGGTTAAAGAGGCCTTGTTGACAGAGGATGAAGTGCTGGGTCTGGATGTTGGGTCAAATCCAGCAGAAGTGGACTATGCCAAACTCTTCCATGTCCGCAGGCCAATCTTAGAAAAAGCAGTT
>RRZT010469180.1_pt1 | contig 20565 bp, 18 predicted proteins | sample 2165551 | NCBI WGS metagenome assembly RRZT01 (sample SAMN10456910, study PRJNA506462) | wastewater metagenome | biome: wastewater; feature: sludge; material: wastewater sludge; isolation source: wastewater sludge with Escherichia coli K12::gfp cells carrying plasmid... | place: USA: Moscow, Idaho... | reverse complement strand
GTACTGGAGGTGTGGACGACGGTGTGCGCTGAGCGTGAAACCAGCGTTACCAAATTGTTATAAACCCCGACCCGGGAGATTTGTCCACAAATCGCCGCCGCGCCCTCGCCTGCGCGACAGAGGCGACCCCTCGCTGTGTGGCCGAACGGCGGACGGGGCCCGAGGGGCGCGCCCTGAATCGGCATTCACAAGGGGCGATGCTGTGGTGCGACACGGGTGGACGTGTCGAGCGGCCATCTGCTATGGGCGATGCTTCCACGCGTTCGGGCGCGTCGCCTTCATGGGTTATCCACAGGGCATGTGGGTTGTGTGTGGACAAGACTGGTAGGACCGTGCCGCGAGGTGCCCGTAGGGCTGCCGCGACGCCCGTGGCGACCGCGCCCGGGGTGGCGGACCGTTGTTGTGGCGCTTACCCCAGGGGGGTATCATGGGCCCATTGAAGGAGGGTCCATGTCAGAGAGCGTCGAGCAGCAGTCCTGTCACGTCGAGTACGGATACGCGCCCGAGAAGGCGAGCTATCTGCGGCGCCTGAAGCTCATCGAGGGGCAGACGCGCGGCATCGCGCGCATGGTGGAGAACGACCAGTACTGCATCGACATCCTGACCCAGGTCGCGGCCGTGACGAGCGCGCTGAAGGCGGTCTCGCTCGGGCTGCTGGAGGACCATCTTGAGCACTGCGTCGCCGATGCCGCCCGTCAGGGTGGCCCGGAGGCCGATGCGAAACTCGAAGAGGCAATGCAGGCCATCAAGCGCCTTGTGAAGTAGGAGGAACCCGTGATCAGCAACTACACCGTCACCGGCATGACCTGTGGCAACTGCGTCAACCACGTGACCGAGGAGGTCAAGGAGGTGGAGGGCGTCAAGAACGTCAGCGTCAGCCTGGAGGGTGGCGCCATGGCGATCGAGTCCGACGAGCGCATCCCGTTCGACTCCATCGTCGAGGCCGTGCGCGAGGCCGGCGAGTACACGGTCGTCGAGGCCTGAGGCATCGCCGCCGGAGCCCCTGCCGCTCGCGGCAGGGGCTCTTGTCATGCCCGCCACGGCGCACTTCCTGAGAATCTTCAGGATTCGTTTGGGAATCCCTCAGGAAAGGCTTAGGATTAGCGCGTCCGGCACCCCGGGCCATCCCTCAGATCTTCTGGAGAACACCCCCGATGGCAAAGGTCCTCATTCCCGCAATCGCTGGTGGCGTCGCGCTCGCCGTCGTCGGTGGCGTCGCCGCGGCGACGGCCCTGCACAAGAACGACGTGCAGGTCTCGGTCGACGGCGAAGTCTCGACGATCGCGGTGCGCGAGCGCACGGTCGCCGAGGTGCTCGAGCTTGAGGGCATCGAGCTCGGCGCCCACGACGTGGTGCTGCCGGCCGCCGACACCGAGATCACCGACGGTCTCAACATCTCCGTCGCCTACGGCCGCCCCCTGCAGCTCACCGTCGACGGCGAGGAGCGCACGGTGTGGACCACCGCCCGCAACGTGGGCGACGCCCTTGAGCAGCTCCGTCTCGACGAGACCGACTCGAAGCTGTCGGCCACCCGCTCCGCCGGCATCGGGCGCGAAGGTCTCGACCTGGAGATCTCCACGGCGAAGGACGTCACCCTCACGGCCGCAGGCAAGGCGACCCCGGTCAGGCTCGCGGGCACCGTCCAGGACGTGCTCGACAAGCAGGGCATCAAGCCCGACGCGGACGACAAGCTCACCCCGGCCGCCGACACCGTGCTGACCGACGGGCTGAAGATCGCCTTCGTCAAGGTCGACGTGAAGACCTCCACCAAGGCAAAGGAACTTCCGTTCGAGAAGAAGGAAGTCAAGTCCGAAAAGCTCGAGAAGGGCAAGCAGAAGGTCACCACCGAGGGCGTCAAGGGCAAGGCGACCGAGACCTACACCGACGTCTACAACGACGACAAGCTGGTCAGCTCCACCCTGAAGTCGACGGTCGTCGACACCGAGCCGGTCGACGAGGTGACGACGGTCGGCACGAAGGTGGTCGTCGAGGAGCAGCCCGAGGCGACCGATGAGCCGTCCACGAGTGGCTCGTCCAACGAGAATCTGACGCCCGCCGTCGGTTCCTCCTGCAAGGCGTCCTACTACTGGCAGGGCCAGATGACGGCCAACGGTGAGCAGTTCAACACCAACGACCTGACCGCAGCGCACAAGTCGCTCCCGTTCAACACGCGCGTGAAGGTGACCAACCCGAGCAACAACAAGTCGGTGATCGTGCGAATCAATGATCGAGGTCCGTACATTTCGGGGCGTTGCCTTGACCTCTCGCGCGCAGCGATGCAGGCTATTGGTGGAACCTCCGCGGGAGTGATCACGGTCAACTACCAGGTGGTCGGATAGTCACCGATATCGGTCCCGGGAAAATCGGGACCACCAGTATCTGGTAAAGTACCCAAAGTGGCCCTGAAATGGGCCCCCAAGAGCCGCCCGGCCCGCTGCCGCCCCCCAAGAGCAGCGGGCCGGGCCCTTCTTATCCCCGCGACGGGTGGCTGGCCAGGGCTCCCGCAGCAGCGCCGGAGCGGGTACCGTCGTGACATGGGCAATCGCATCGAAAAAGACTCCATGGGCGAGATCGAGGTCGCTGAGGACCGGTACTGGGGAGCGCAGACTGAGCGCAGCCTGCACAACTTCGACATCGGCCGCGACACCTTCGTCTGGGGGCGCGACATGATCCGCGCGCTCGGCGTGCTGAAGAAGGCTGCCGCACAGGCCAACGCCGAGCTGGGCGAGCTTCCCCGGGAGACGGCCGACCTGATCGTCCGCGCGGCCGACGAGGTGATCGAGGGCAGGCTCGACGACCACTTCCCGCTCGTGGTCTTCCAGACCGGATCCGGCACGCAGTCCAACATGAACTCCAACGAGGTCATCTCGAACCGGGCGATCGAGCTCGCAGGCGGGGTACTGGGCTCCAAGGCGCCCGTCCACCCCAATGACGACGTGAACCGCGGCCAGTCCTCCAATGACACGTTCCCCACCGCGATGCACATCGCCGTGGTCAGCGAACTGAACTCCCGCCTCTACGACAGCGTCGCCCGACTGCGCGATGTGCTCGCGGAGAAGGCGGAGGCTTTCGACGATGTCGTCATGGTGGGGCGCACCCACCTCCAGGACGCGACACCGGTGCGCCTCGGACAGGTGATCGGTGGGTGGGTGGCCCAGCTCGACTTCGCGGTCGAGGGCATCAGGACGGCGGACGGGCGGGCACGTGATCTGGCGATCGGCGGCACCGCGGTCGGCACCGGCCTCAACGCCAATCCCGCCTTCGGAGCGCTCGCCGCGGAGAAGATCAGCCAGGAGACCGGGCTCGAGTTCCGCCAGGCAGACAACCTCTTCGCCGCGCTCAGCGCCCATGATTCGCTCGTCGAGGTGAGCGGAGCGCTCCGCGTCCTCGCCGGAGCGCTCATGAAGATCGCCAACGATGTGCGCTGGTACGCGAGCGGTCCGCGCAACGGCATCGGGGAGATCACCATCCCGGAGAACGAGCCGGGAAGCTCGATCATGCCGGGCAAGGTGAACCCCACCCAGTCGGAGGCGATGACCATGGTGGTGGCCCGGGTCTTCGGCAATGACGCGACGGTCGGCTTCGCCGGCTCCCAGGGCAACTTCCAGCTCAACGTCTTCAAGCCGGTGATGTCGCACGCCGTGCTCGAGTCGATCCGGCTCATCTCCGACGCCTGCGTCTCGTTCACCGACCATTGCGCGGTGGGCATCGAGCCGAACCTGGAGCGGATCAGGGAGAACCTCGACTCGAACCTGATGCAGGTCACCGCCCTCAACCCGCACATCGGCTACGACAACGCAGCCAAGATCGCCAAGCAGGCGCACAGGGAGGGCACCTCGCTGCGCGAGTCGGCCCTTGCCAACGGAGTCAGTGCCGAGGACTTCGATGCCTGGGTCGTTCCCCGGGACATGACCGGCCGCTGAGCCTGGGACCCCCGCCCTCCGGCCCTCGGTCGGAGGGCGGGCGGCTTCGGATCACCCAGGTGGATGGGACCCGCTCCCCGGCGCCGTCCTCGCCAGCGCGCTACCCTCTCCACCGGACAATGCTGTCCGGTCGAGAGGAGAGTCACGAGGGTCAACGCTCAGGTGTTCGTCGTCACCGGCGGCGGCAATGGGATCGGTCGTGAGGTGGTGCTCGGGCTGCTCAGGCGCGGTGCCCGCGTGGCGGCGGTCGACCTGAGCCAGGAGCGTCTCGCGGAGACGGCCGCGCTGTATGGGGGAGCCCCCGAGGCCCTCTCCCTGCATACGGTCAACGTCACCGACGCTGAGGCGGTCGCCTCGCTGCCCGCAGAGGTGATCGAGCGACACGGACAGGTCGACGGCGTGCTCAACGTCGCGGGGATCATCCAGCCGTTCGTGCACTTCGAGGAGCTGGCTCCCGCCCAGATCGAGCGGGTTCTGTCGGTCAACTTCTGGGGGGTGGTCAACATGGTGCGCGCCTTCCTGCCGGAACTGACGGCCCGCCCCCGGGCCGCGCTCCTGAACGTCTCCAGCATGGGCGCCTTCATCCCCGTGCCGGGGCAGACGGTCTACGGTGCCTCGAAGGCTGCCGTGAAGCTGCTCACCGAGGGGCTGCACGCCGAGCTACGCGGCACCTCGGTCCGGGTGACGGTCGTGTTCCCCGGCGCAGTGGCGACGAGCATCACCCAGAACAGCGATGTGCACGTCCCGGCCGTCGCGGGCGCCAACGACAACGCGGCGAACCAGAAGGTGCTCACCCCCGCGGAGGCCGCTGAGATCATCATCGCGAAGGGGATCGAGAAGGGTGCCTACCGGGTGCTCGTCGGCAGGGACGCACGGGTGATGGACTGGTTCACCCGGCTCGTCCCCGAACGCGCCATGACCACCATCGCGGACAAGATGTCCGGCCTTCTGACAAGGGCGGGCTGACGAAGGCCGACGGCGGCACCGGATCGGTGGTGCCGCCGTCGAGGCGCGGCGGTCAGGACCCGGGGAGCCAGACCCGCATCGTCGCCGGGCCGCGGTTGGCCCAGGAGTGGTAGGGGATCAGCGGCACGTCGAAGGACTCGCCCGTTGCGGCTCCGGCCTCGTCTCCGTAGGGCCACCCTGCGTCGGCGGCTGAGAGGCGTCGACCCCGCACGACGGCCCCGGCGCCGAGCGCTTCGACGCCCGCATCCGCGTCGACGACCAACTCGTTGACGCTCAGGTCTCCCGGCAGGTCCACCGACTCCGCGCAGAGCACGAATGGCCCCCGCTCGACGGCGATGGTGCCGCGCACTGCGTCGATCCGGCTGTCCGGGCGTGTGATGCGGGGCTCGAGCGGCAGCCGCAGCACCACCACGTCACCCGCAGACACGCCGTCGACCCGGTGCGTGCCCGGCGCGGCGGGTGAGCCGTCCACGGTGGCGCCCTCGGCCCAGGCCGGGATGCGCAGGTCAAGCGCGAAGGGGACCTCTGCCTCGTCGATGCTCACCCTGACCTCCGGATCGTACGGATAGCCCGTCTCGACACGCAGCGAGATCCCGTCCAGGCGCATCGTAGAGGGCCCGTACTGGACGATCGCCACCCCGTCATCGGTGCGCACCGCCAGGTATCCGGCGAGGCTGGCGAGGGTGCGCGCCACGTTGGTCGGGCAGCAGGACACCTCGAACCACGGGGCGCGCAGCGAGGAGTTGGCGCGCGGCACCTGGACGTCGGGATCGGCGGCGGTGGCCGGGGTGCGCCGGTGCAGGGTGTTGGAGTAGAAGAAGCCCTTGCCGTCCTCGGCGGGGGAGGCGGCGACGATGTTGTAGAGCGTGCGCTCGATGACATCGCCGTAGCCCAGCTCGCCGGTCGCGAGCAGTAGGCGCCACGCGACCATGATCGAGCCGATGCCCGCGCAGGTCTCGCAGTAGGAGCGGTCCGGGGGGAGTTCGAAGTCGTCGCCGAAGGCCTCGTCCTGGTGGTGCGAGCCCATGCCTCCGGTCAGGTAGGTGCGGCGGGCCAGCGCGGTGTCGTACTGCCTCCGCGCGATCTCGAGCAGACCCGCATCGTCTGTCTCGACGGCGACGTCGACGGCGGCCGCGGTGAGGTAGAGGGCGCGCACGGCGTGACCGACCAGCGCGTCGGCGTCCCTGTAGGGCTGGTCGTCCTGATAGTACGAGCGGCCCCACTCGATGTCGGAGAGAACCTCGTGGCCGCGGCGGTCAATGAAGAGCCTCGCCTGCTCGAGGTAGCGGGGGTCGCCGGTCTCGCGGGAGAGTTCGGCAAGCGCGACCTCGATCTCGGGGTGTCCGCAGATCTTCTCGTTCGCCCCGTCCGCGAACTCGGTGACGACGTGGTCGGCGGCCCGCAGCGCCACGCGCACGATGCTGCTTTCCCGATGCCCGGTGCGGATCCGGGCGACGGCTGCCTGGATCAGGTGTCCGTAGCAGTACAGCTCGTGGCCCCACTCGAAGTCGGTGTAGCGCGGCTCCTGGCCCGGGTTGTCGAAGTTCGTGTTGAGATAGCCGTCCTCGCGCTGCACGGCCTCGATCATCGCCCCGAGGCGCTCGATCTCCGCGTCCAGCTCCGTGTCCCCGGTGCGGCCCACCTCCCACGCCATCGCCTCGATCAGCTTGTAGACATCAGAGTCGGAGAACTCGCGTCCGTGGCGGTGCTCGGCGATGGTGCCGTCGAGCGTGTGGACGAAGTTGTCGATCCAACCGACCTTCGTCTCCCACTTCAGGGCGTGCGGGATGATCGCGTCGACGTTGAGCTGTTGACGCTCGCCCCAGAAGCCACCGTCGATCGTGACCAGGTCGATCCCGATCGGTCGTGCCTTGCCGGTGGAGGGCGCGACGGGTACAGGTGCGGTGTGCATGTGATCTCCTTGGACTGTTCCGGCCTCAGCCCTTGACGGCGCCGGAGGTGAAGCCCTTGACGTAGTACTTCTGCAGGGCGAGGAAGAGGATGAGGGCAGGGAGCGTGAGGATCACGACGCCTGCGGTGGTGATGCCGTAGTCGATGACGCCCATGACCTGCTGACGCATGTTCACCAGCGCGAGTGGGAGCGGGGCGTTGTCCATGCTGAGGAGGTAGAGGGCGACCATGAAGTCGTTCCAGGCCGCAAGGTAGGCGAAGAGCGCGACGGTGATCAGCGCGGGACGCACCGTGGGCAGCATGACCTTGAAGAAGGCCCCGAGCGACGAGCAGCCGTCGATCTTTGCCGCCTCCTCAAGCTCCTTTGGGATGGCAGCGAACGAGTTACGCATCATGAACACGCCGAACGGCAGCTGGAAGAGGGTGAGCACGAGGCCGACCCCCGGCAGCGAGTTCTGCATGCCGATCTTCTGCATCCACACGATCAGGGGGATCAGGAGTGCCGCGACCGGGACCATCATCACCGACAGCACGAGGACGAACAGGACGTTTTTGCCGACGAAGCGGAAGCGTGCGAAGGCGTAGCCCCCGGTGGCGGCGCACAGGACAGTCACCACGATGGCGACCACCGAGATGATCAGCGAGTTCAGCAGGTAGGCCGGCAGGCCGTTGCCGTACTCGAACAGTGCGATGTAGTTGTTGAAGCCGAAGCCCTCGGTCTGCGAGGTGCCGGGCGCGGGGGAGACCGAGCTGATCACGGCCCAGACGAGCGGGGCGAGGAAGGTGATCGCGATGCAGGTGGTCAGGACGTAGTAGACGCCCCTCGACACTGGGTTGGACCTCACTTGTCCTCCTTGTCGGTCACGCCCATGGCCTTGAGCTGGACTGCGTTGATGACGATCAGCGCGACCAGCACCAGCACCGAGAGAGCCGCGGCCATGCCGAGGTCGCGCTTCGTCTCGAAGGCGTAGCGGAGATGAGTTGGACGACGGTCATCGTCGAGTTGTTGGGGCCACCCTTCGTCAGGACGTAGAACTGGTCGAAGGCGAGCAGCGAGCCGGTGATCGACATGATCATCGTCATCGCGATGGTCGGCTTGAGCAGCGGGAGCGTCACCTGGGTGAAGGTCCGCCACCGGGTGGCCCCGTCGATCCTTGCCGCCTCGTAGACGTCCTGCGGGATCGCCTGGAGGCCGACCATGGTCAGCAGCATGTAGAAGCCAGAGAATCGCCACACCACGAGGAAGACGGTCGCCCAGAGCGCGCCGTCAGGGGTCCCGAGCAGCGAGGCGTTGCGTTCCATCAGGCCCAGCGAAGCGAGCAGCTGGTTGATCGGGCCGACCTGCGGCGAGTAGAGCGCGTAGAACAGCACCGAGGCCGAGGCGATGCCCAGAGCCGAGGGGATCAGGATGGCCGTGCGGAGGATGTTGTTCCAGCGGCGGGCCTCCTGCACGAGGAGCGCGAGGCCGAGCGCGATCGGCATCAGGATGACGGTCGTGATCACGGTGTACTTCAACGTGAACCAGACCGAGTCCATCAGCATCGGGTCGGCGAGCACCTTCTCGAAGTTCTCCACTCCGTTGGCGCCCTGGTTTCCTCCGAGCAGCGTCCACTTCGATCCGGACATGATCACCACGAGCACGATCGGCGCGAGGAAGAGCAGGACGAGCACGACGGTGACCGGTGTGGCGAAGGCCCATCCCGTCGCCGACTCCCGTCTGGCGTGCGTGCGACGTCGTGGCGGCTTCGCCACCGTCGCGATGGTCGGTGTGGTCATGGTTGCTTCCTGCTCGATCGAAGTGGGCGCGGGTCGGTGCCGGACCATGGGAGGGCGGGACGGGTCCGTTTGTCCCGCCCTCCCGTGGGGTCAGCCGCCCAGGGTCGCGGTGATCTGCTCGTTGAGCGAGTCGATCTGCGAGCCGTCGGCCCACACGGCGTCCTGGACCAGGAGCTGCCAGTTGGAGCCGGCGGCGTTGAACGCTTCGTTGAAGTTGACCGCGACGGGCGCGCGCCCGTCCTTGATGGTCGCGTTGGCGATCAGGGTGCGCGGGTCGGCGTCCGCGTAGCCGTTCTCGAGCACGCTGAGGTTGGAGGCGGTGTCGTTGTTGTCCGCGAAGACCTCCTGCTGTGCCTCGTCGGACATCAGCCAGTGCATGAAGTTCCAGGCCTGCGCCACGTTCTTGGAGCTCTTGGAGATGCCGAGGGCGTCGCCGCCGAGGAAGGTGGACTGATTGCCCTCTAGGCCTGGGATGCCCGCGACGCCGATCTCGAAGTCGACGGTGTCGAACAGGCCCGTCACAGCGGTGTACGGGTACTGCATGACGCCGATGTTGCCCTCCTGGAACGGTGCGGTCCAGGTGGCCCCGGTCTCCTCCTTCGAGCCGGCGCCGAGACCGTTGGGCAGCTTCGCGAGCTGGTTGTAGGCGTCGAAGACCTGCTTCGCCTCGTCGGTGGCGAGGTTTGCCTGGGTGCCGTCCTCGTTGAGGACCTCCTGGCCGCTGGCCCACAGCATCGGGAACAGCGTGAACACGAGCGCGCCGCCGGACTGGCCCGCAAGATAGCTGCCTGCCACCCCGGACTTGTTGAGCCCAGCGACGGCCTTTGCCTGGGTCAGGAACTCGTCGACGGTGGTCGGGCCCTTCTCGGGGTCCAGGCCGGCCTCGGTGTAGAGATCCTTGTTCCAGACCATCACGGAGATGTCGGTGACGAAGGGGAGGGTGTGCTTCTTCCCATCGATCGTGCCCGCGTCGATGTGGCCCTTCTGCAGATTGTCGGTGTCGAGCGCGTCGATCTGGGCCGTGACGTCGGTGAAGACGCCCTGCTGCACCCAGTAGGGGATGCGCACGACGTCGCCCGCGAGGATGTCTGGCAGTGTGTCGGTCTGGATCGCTCCGCCGACCTTGCCCTCGACATCGTCGTTGGGCAGGATCTCGAGCTTGACCTGGTTCTTGTGTGAGGCGTTGTAGGCGTCGACGGCGTTCTTGGCCTGGCGCTCGAGGGGGGGGCGCGGGTCCACATCGTCAGTTCGGTGCCGTCGTCGAGCCCCTCCGCGGGGATCGAGGCGGCGGAGGTCGGTTCATCCGTGCCGGAGTCGCCGCCGCAGGCGGTCAGTCCGAGGCTCAGGCTGAGGGCCGCGATCGCGGCCACGATTGAACGAGTCTTCATGGTGGTCCTCTCATCGTCGAGGGTGCCGATGGTTCATGGTGGTACCGGTTTGCCCGGCTCTTGCGAAACCTCCGAAAAGGTTTGCGACAATCTTGGCACGCGCCAAGGGTCGCGTCAACAGGCCTTGTGAGGTTTTCTTTCCACGCCTGATCCACACTGGTCGGGTTCGTGTAGAGTTCGCGTCACAGTTGGTGAGCTTTCACAGGCAGGTAAGGCGAATGTCGAAAACGGATTCGAGGCCAGGGGGTCGCACCCCCACGCTGATCGATGTCGCTGAACGCGCACGGGTCTCCGTCTCGACGGCGTCGAAGGCGCTCAACGGGCGAAGCGATGTGAGCGCGGTGACGCGCTCGCGCGTCGTCGAGGCGGCCAAGGAACTCAACTTCGTGCCGAACACGCTTGCCAAGTCCCTGCTGACCGGCCGCACAGGCACGGTCGGCCTGATCACGCACGACTTTGAGGGCCGCTTCTCGATCCCCCTGCTGATGGGCGCGGAGGACGCGTTCGGGCTGAACAAGGTCTCCGTGCTGCTGTGCGACGCCCGGGGCGACGCCATCCGCGAGCGTTACCACCTCGGCGTGCTGATGCAGCGTCGCGTCGACGGGCTGATCATCGTCGGAGCCCGGCCCGACATGCGCCCTTCGCTTGGCCGCGACATCCCCGTGCCCGTCGTCTACGCCTACGCCCCCTCCGACGATCCTGAGGACTGCTCGATCGTCTCCGACAACGTCGGTGCCGGTCGGCTCGGCGTCGACCACCTGATCGCCTCCGGGCGGCGCAACATCGCGATCCTCGGCGGGGACATCACCTACGGTGCCTCGGAGGAGCGCTCGCGCGGCGCCATCGAGCGGCTCGCCGAGGAAGGCCTCACCCCGCTCGGGGGAGCGCCGATCTTCGGGGCCTGGTCCGAGGACTGGGGCCGCGCCGCCATGCGAACGGTGCTCGCCCAGCACCCGGAGGTCGACGGCGTGCTGTGCGGCAACGACCAGATCGCCCGCGGGGCGCTCGACACGCTGCGCGACGAGGGCAGGTCCGTCCCGGCGGACGTCTCCGTGGTCGGCCACGACAACTGGGCGATCCTCGCCACCGGAGCCCGCCCGGCGTTGACCAGCATCGACATGAACCTCGAGGACATCGGCCGCCGCGCGGCCCAGCGCCTCGCGGAGGCGATGGACGGGAAGTCCTCCCACGGCATCGAACTGCTCCCTCCGCGGCTCGTGGTGCGCAACTCCTCCCTCGCCTGAGCCCGGCCGCCCCCACAAAACCTGACCCGGTACCGGGTCCGTCGCCTCTAGGGTGGAAGTCGAGGGGAGGAGATCCATGATCAGCAGCCTGACCGACGACTTCGACCCGGTCGTCGTCGACACCATCATCGCCCGTCTCGACGCCGTCGCCTCCGACGAGGGCGTCGCCATCCCCTGGGCGATCGAGTCGGGGAGCCGTGCCTGGGGGTTCCCCTCCCCGGACAGCGACTACGACTGCCGCTTCCTCTACGTGCGCCGCGCCTCCCAGTACCTGAGCCCCTGGCGCAGGCGCGACGTCATCGAGACCCCGCTCGACGAGGTCTTCGACATCAACGGCTGGGACCTGATCAAGGGTGTCGAGCTCGCCGTGCGCGGGAACGTGACGGTCCTCGAGTGGCTCCGTTCGCCGCTGATCTACTTCGGCGACCCCGACTTCGCGGGCACCCTGCTCGCGCTCTGCGAGCGGGTCGCAGACCCGGCGGCGGTGCGCAACCACTACCTGCGGCTCGGCGCCCACGCGTGGGAGTCGTCGGGTGCCGCGGAGGGAGGCGAGGCGATCTCGAAGCGCGTCTTCTATGCGCTGCGCCCAGCCCTCGCGCTGCGGTGGATGCGGCTGCACGGCAGGCCGGTGCCGCCCATGCGGCTGGCCGACCTGATCGCCGAGGCGCCCGTGGATCAGGCCGTTGCGGAGGCGGTCGAGGTCATGGTCGCCGAGAAGGCCGTCACCCGCGAACTCGGAACCGCGCCGGTCCCCGAGCCGGTCCGGCGGATCATCCGTGAGGAGTTCGCCTCGGCCGAGGATCCGTCCTCCGAGCCGGTCGACCGCCCCGCGTCGCGCCAGCTGGCCGAGGACGTGTTCGCCCTTCTCGTGGAGCGCTTCGGCCCAACAGGCTGACGGCCTGCGCGATCAGCGCCGGATCAGCGCGCCCGCCGCGACCTCTGCGTAGATCTGCAGCATCGCCTGCGCCTGGGACTCGATCGTCCACTGCGACGCCAGCTGCACGGAGCGGCGCGACGCGTTGCGCGTCCAGTCCTCGTCGTCGAGCCGGTCGATCACGCGCAGCAGGCCCGCCGCAAGCGACGCGGCAGTCGGGCGGGTGATCTCGCCGTTGACCCCTGGCTCGATCACCAGCTGCAGTTCGTGGTCGACCGAGACGATCGGCAGCCCCGCGAGCGCCGCCTCGTGCAGCACGAGCGCCTGGGTGTCGGTCAGCGACGGGAAGGCGAACACGTCGGCCATGCCGTAGTACGCCCCGAGAGCGTCCCGCTTCTGCTCGCCCGGGAGGATGATCCGCCCCGCGTCGCGCCCAGCGGCCAGCACCTTGCGGATGGGTGAGTAGCGTTCCCAGTCGCCCACGACGCACAAGCGGGCGTCGGGACGCTGCGCGTGCACGAGCGTGAAGGCGTCGGCGAGCAGCGGGATGCCCTTCTCCGGGGCGATCCGGCCGGCGTAGAGCACGAGCGGTCCGTCCGGATGCTCGAACGGTGCGGGGCCGGGTGGCAGCGGATCGACGCCGTTCGGCACGACCCGGATGTTGGCGTTGGTCGAGATCAGGCGACACCGGTCGGCGGTCTTCGGTGAAGGGGTGGTGACGAGGTCGGCCGTCTCGAGCATCTTCTGGCACAGGCCGAGCAGCAGGGCGGTCGACCTGCCCCGGTCCTCGTAGCGGACCTCGGCGAGGCGCAGATCATGGGAGTCGAGCACCTCGCCCTTCGTCAGCCGGGCGAACGCCTTCACCACGCCGGTCAGGAGGGGAAGCACGGCGGAGTAGTGGTCGGCGTAGGCATCGAAGTCAGTGTGCCAGGTCAGCAGCATGGGGATGTCGAGCCTGCGGGCGATCCAGGTGCCGAGGGCGCCGACAGTGCCGAAGCCGTGCACGTGGATCACGTCCGGCCGCAGGTCGGCGATCTTGTCCATCGTCTTGTCGAAGTGCCTGCCGCTTGCGACGCGGGTGGGCATCTTCGGCACCTTCACCGACGGCAGCCGGATCTCGGTGCGACCGGCCCTCCCGTGGTGCGGGTTCGGTCCCTTGGCCGCAGGGGCGACGACGATCACCTCGTCGCCTGCGTCGAGCAGGTTGCCCTCCAGCTGCTGGACGGCGAACATCAGGCCGTTGCTGCCAGGCCCGTAGTTGTCAGTGAACTGCGCCACCTTCAAGGGGCGCTGACCGCCGTGGGCTGCTTGGATCACCCCGTCACTCTATCGAATGGGTGTCCACCGCAGCAGAGCCGCCGACCCGTGGCGTGCGGGCCGTGGGCGCAGTAGCGTCTAGTCATGCGCGTGGTGATAGCCCCTGATTCGTTCAAAGGCACCGTGATGGCGGCTGCGGCCGCACAGGCCATCGCCGCCGGGTGGCGGCAGGGGAGACTGGACGACGACCTGGTGCTCGCACCCATGGCGGACGGGGGTGAGGGCACCCTCGACGCGTTCGAGACGCTGCCGGGGGCGATCCGCGTGCCGATCGCCGTCGTCGACGCGCTCGGCGGCCCCCGCGAGGCCTCGTGGGTGCGCCTGCCGGACGGGACGGGGGTGGTCGAGCTCGCCGAGTGCTGCGGGCTGCTGACCATCGAGCACCTCGCGCCGAGGCAGGCGCACACCGTCGGCTTCGGGCTCGCGATCCGCGCGGCCCTCGAGACGGGCGTGGAACGGCTGCTGCTTGGCATCGGCGGCAGCGCCTCCACCGACGGCGGGGCGGGGTTGCTCTCCGCGCTCGGGGTGGAACTGCTGGACGCGGGAGGGGCCCTTGTCGAGCGTCCCGGCAATGTGGAGCTGCCTGATGTCGTGGCGCTCGGAGGCAGCCCGCTCCGCCCTCCCGCGGGCGGCGCCACGATCCTCTGCGATGTGACCAACCCGCTCCTCGGAACCGATGGCGCGGCCGCCGTCTTCGGGCCGCAGAAGGGAGGCGCCTCGCTCGTGGACGAGTTGGACGCCAACCTCGCCGGCTGGGCGCGCCTGCTCGGCGGCGACGTCGACGCGCCGGGTTCGGGGGCGGCGGGCGGGGTCGGCTACGCGTTGCAGTGGTGGGGCGCGGAGACTGCCTCGGGTGCCCGGCGGGTGGCCGAGGCGATCGGGCTCGACCGGGCGATCGACGGCTGCGACCTCGTGGTGACAGGGGAGGGGAGCTTCGACGCGCAGAGTGGCTCGGGCAAGGCCGTCTCGGTCGTGCGCGACCTCGCGGGCGACCACCGGGTCGCGGTGATCGCAGGCAGGATCGAGGCCGACACCTCCGCTCTCGCCGCGGCTCGTTCGCTGTCCGAGCTGCACGGGGGCCGCGCGCTCGAGGACACGGAGGCGGTCCTCGCCGAGGTGGCGCGGACGCTGGCCGAGGGCTGGCGCGACTAGCTCGGGCTCAGCGCGACAGGCGGTGCGTCCGGTCGCAGGCGGCGACCACGTCCGGGTCGTGGGTGATCACCAGCACCGGGTCGCCGTCGAAGGCCGCCCACACGTCGCGCATCAGCGCATCGGCGGTCTCCCGGTCGAGGTGCTCGGTGGGCTCGTCGAGGATGATCAGGTCGTGCTCGCCGACGAGCAGCCGGGAGAGGGCGAGCCTGCGGCGCTCGCCTCCCGAGAGGGTGCCCCCGCCCTCTCCGATGCGCCGGTCGGGGTCGATAGGCAGGCCCGCGCGGGCGAGGGCAAGCGTGATCTGGTCTGGCGTGGCGTCCCGGTCCCCGATGCGCACGTTCTCGGCGATCGTCGTGGCGAAGATGTGCGCGTCCTGTTCCAGGTAGCCGACCCTGCCGCCGCGGACCACCTCACCGGAGATCGGCGGGATCAGGCCCATGGCGGTGGCCGCGATCGTCGTCTTGCCCACCCCGGAGGGGCCGACGAGCGCCACCCTGCTTCCCGGCGTGACGCTCAGGTCGACGCCGCTCTGCACCGGCCCCGAGGTCGGCCAGCCGACCGTCGCGTCGATCAGCGTGAGACCCGGCTCGGCAGCGGTGCCCGGCGTGACGTCGCCGGTGCCTACCGGCGGCTCGTCGAGCAGCTCTGTGATCCGGTCGAGCGCTGAGCGGGCGCGGGTGTATGTCTGCGCCGCCTGGGCGAAGGTGCCGAGCACCTCGTGCATGGCGAGCGGCGTGAGCGCGAGGACGGCGAGGAAGCGCGGGTCGAGCGCCCCGGAGGAGATGGCGGCCGTGCCGAAGATGAGCGCGGCGCCCACGGCGATCCCCGCCGCGAGGATCTGGACGCCGTTCGCGATCCCGCGCACCCAGGCGCCCCTGGACTCCTGTCTGCGCAGTTCGTCGTCGACGGCGAGCAGCCGGTCGAGCTCCTCCTCGTCGGCGTCGTAGGCCACCAGGTCGGTGGAGGTGAGCGCCAGCTCGCGGATCCCGTCGGCGAGCCGGCCACGCGTGGGGACGGACTCCAGGTCAGCCCGCAAGCTCATCCGCTGCGTCCACAACGGCGCGACGACGCCCGCGAGGACGGCGGTGACCAGCAGGGCGAGTGCGCTCGGAAGGTTGAGCACGGCGAGCATCACCGTCGTGCCTATCACGACCACCGCCGCGGAGGCGAAGGGGATCACGACGCGCACCACGACGTCCTGGATGGCGGTCACGTCGGAGACGACGCGGGTGAGCAGGTCGCCGCGCCGTCGGCCGATCAGCGTCGTGGCGGCCAGCTTGTCGTAGACGCGCACCCGGAGGGCCGCCTGCATCCGCAACGCCACGTCGTGGCCGACGATCCGCTCGACGTAGCGGAACGCTCCGCGCGCGATGCCGAAGGCGCGCACCCCGACCGCCGCCGGCTGCAGATACAGCACCGGAGGGGCGAGCGCGGCGAAGGAGATCAGCCAGGCGGAGACCCCCATCAGCGCCACGGAGGAGGCGGAGGCGAGGGCCGCGAGCAGGACGGCGAAGATCATGCGGCGTCGACCGTTGGGGACGGCGCCGATCAGGTCGGAGACGAGCCTCATGCCTGCACCACCTCGACCACGCGGTCGGCCGCCTCGAGCACCGCCGGGCGGTGCGAGACGATCAACGCCCCGGCTCCGGTGTCGCGCACCGCGTCGATCACCCGGGCCTCGGTCTCGGCGTCGAGGCCGGCGGTCGGCTCGTCGAGGATCAGGTAGCGGGCACCTCCACGGCGGATCCGGACGAGGGCGCGGGCGAGCGCGACGCGGCGCAGTTCGCCTGCCGAGAGCCCCTCGCCGTCATCGCCTACCGGTTTGTCCCGGCCGAAGTCGGCACCGGCGTCGCGCAGGGCGGCCTCGACGTCCTCGGCCCTGGCGTCGGGGGAGCCGAGGGCGACGTTGTCGCCGACGGTTCCGTTGAGCAGCCCCGGCTCCTGCGCGACCCAGGCGAGCTCGCGCCGCCAGGAACGCAGGTCGACGTCGGCCAGCGGCTGGTCCCCGACCAGCACCGAGCCGGACGCCGGGGAGAGGAAGCCCATGGCCATGGCCAGTGCGGTCGACTTGCCGCCTCCGGAGGAGCCGCTGAGCGCGACGACCTCACCCGGGTCGACCCGCAGCGACAGGTCCTCCACGGCGGGGGAGTCGCCCCCGGGATAGGTGTAGGAGACCCGGTCGAGGACCAGCGCCCCGGAGGGTGCGGTGAGGGTGCCGGACGTCTCGGTCGCTTCGTCGATGATGGCGAACGCGGCGTCGGCGGCGGCCACACCGTCGGCCGAGTCGTGGAAGTGGACGCCGACCTGGCGCACAGGCAGGAAGGCCTCGGGGGCCAGGATCAGCACGAAGAGGGCGGTGGGGAAGTCGACGTCGCCGTAGACGAGGCGGAAGCCCACCGTCACCGCGACGATCGCCACCGACAGTGTCGCGAGGAGTTCGAGTGCGAAGGACGAGAGGAACGAGACGTACAGCGTGCGCATGGTGGCCTCGCGGTACTGCTCCTCGCCGAGCTCGACGCCCTTCTTCTGTGCCCTTGCCCGAGCGAAAGCCTGTAGCGTCGGCAGGCCGGCGATCAGGTCGGCGAAGTGGTTGGCGAGCCGGTCCGCCACCGCGAAGCTCTTCCTCGTCGCCTTCTCTGTCGTCCAGCCGATCAGGGCCATGAACACGGGGATCAGGGGGAGGGTAAACACGATGATCAGGGCCGACTGCCAGTCGGCGAACAGGATGGCTAAGCCGACGATGAAGGGAACGGTCGCCGCGAGGCCGAGCTGGGGGAGGTACTTGGAGAAGTAGCCGTCGAGGGAGTCGAGGCCCTGGGTGAGGGTCCGCACGAGCGAGGCGGACGAGGCCCCGCCGACCGGGGTGGCCAGACGTGCCTTCAGCACGTCGCGGCGAAGCGTCGACTTCACCTCCGCCGCGCTGCGTTGGGCGAGCACCGAGCTGAGCCAGGCGAGGACGGCGCGCCCCGCGAACACAGCGAGCAGCGCGATCAGGGCGCCCTGCCAGCCGCGGGGGAAGGCCAGCTCGGCGAAGGCCCGGGTGATCCAGTCGGAGAGCAGCCGTGCCTGCAGGATCAGGAGCACTGCTGTCGCGACGCCGACGGCGACGCTGGCGATCAGGAACGTCCTGGTCGCCTTCGCGCGCCTGAGCAGCCTCGGGTGGATCGGTCCGGCCATTGCTTCAGTCTCCCACTTCGCGGAAGGGCTCCCGTCCCGGAGCCCGGGTGTGCGAAGGGCCCATCCCCGGTCCGGGGATGGGCCCTCGCGTCAGGTGTGGCTCAGTAGGCCGTCTCCACCTCGTCCGGGATGTTCTTGGTCGAGATCCTCTTGTGGAAGACCCAGTAGGACCAGGACTGGTAGGCGATCACGATCGGCACGAAGATCACGGCCGCCCAGGTCATGATGGTCAGCGTCGTCGGCGAGGACGCGGCGCTGATCATGTTGAGCCGCTCCGTGACGGCAATGCTCTCGTCCTGCGCGAAGCCCAGGTTGCCGTACATCTTGAGGAAGACGCCGGCGAACAGTGCGACGATCGAGACGCCGGTGCCGAGGAAGCCCCAGCCGTCGCGGCCCTTGTTCAGCGCGATCGCTGCGCCGAGGATGGCGAGGATCGAGACGATCCCGGCGATCCAGGCGAAGACGGTGAAGTCGCCGAACTCGGACTTCGCAGGCCAGAAGATGTTCTGGCAGATCACGAACAGCGCCACGAGTGCCGCGGCGAGCCAGGCGCCCTTCGCGCCGAGCGACTCTGCGTTGTCGTGGATGTGGCCCTTCGTCTTGAGCGCGATGAACGCCGCGCCGTGCACGAGGAAGAGCACGACGAGCATCACGCCGCCGAGCAGGGCGAACGGGCCGAACAGTCCGAAGAACGAGCCGTTGAAGTGCAGCCCGTCGTTCGCCAACCCGATGATGAAGTTCGCGAAGCCGACGCCGAAGACCAGCGAGGGAAGGAACGAGCCGATCGTGGCGAACCAGTCGAGCATGGTGCGGTAGGCGGTGTCGGGGTGCTTCGAGCGGTACTCGAAGGCCACACCGCGCAGGATGAGGCCGACGAGGACGAGCAGCAGGGGCACGTAGAGGCCGGAGAAGAGGCTGGCGTACCAGCCGGGAAAGGCGGCGAACATGGCGCCGCCGGCGGTCAGCAGCCACACCTCGTTGCCGTCCCAGACGGGGCCGATGGTGTTGACGATGACGCGCTTGTCCTTCTCGTTCTTGCCGAGCACGGGGATCAGCATGGCGACGCCGTAGTCGAAGCCCTCGAGGAAGAAGTAGCCGAGCCAGAGGACGGCGACGAGCAGGAACCAGACCCAGGTGAGGGTCGGGACTGCGACGGTGCTTTCAAGCAGGGTGAGCATGATCGGTTCCGTCCTCAGTACGCGAAGGTCAGGGGAGCGTCGGGATCTGTCTGTACCTCAACCGGCGCGACCTCGGGCAGGCCCTTCTTCGCGTACTTGAGGAACAGCCAGACTTCCAGCACGGCGAGGCCGCCGTAGATCAGCGTGAACGTGATCAGGGAAAACAGCACCGTCCCGGCCGACACTGTCGGCGAGACGCCGCTTGCCGTCGGCAGGACACCTGCCACCACCCAGGGCTGGCGCCCCATCTCGGTGAAGATCCAGCCGAAGGAGATGCCGAACAGCGGAAGCAGCGGCATCGCGAACATGGCGACGGTCCAGGGGATGCCGGGCTTCGGGAGCTTGTCCTTGCGCACCAGCCACAGCGTCAGGATCGACAGGCCGATGCCGACGAAGCCGAAGCCCATCATCAGACGGAACGTCCAGTAGGCGATGGGGACGTTGGGCATCGGGTCGAGGTCCGGGTAGTTGGCGGCGAGCTGGTCGGCGAACTCCTGCTGCAGCTGCGTCTGGGAGCCGTCGAAGCGGTGGAAGCCGTCCTCCTTGAACTCCTCGCGCAGGTCGTTGATGCCCTTGACCGTCTCGTGGCCGGACATGAACGACAGCAGGCCGGGGATCTCGATCGCGAACACCTGCTCGGTTCCCTCGCGGTTGCCGATGGTCAGGATCGAGAAGGGGGCGTTCTCGGTCGTGTTGAACAGGCCCTCGGCCGCGGCCATCTTCATGGGCTGCACCTCGGTCATGGCCCGCGACTGCTGGTCGCCGGAGATGACGGTGGCGACCGAGGCGGCCAGCATCACCCAGGCGCCGAACTTCACGGCGAACCGGTAGGTCTTCTCGTCGCCAGGTGTGGCCTCGCCGTCCTTGCGGATCTTTCCGAGGTGCCAGCCGGCGACGGCGGCGATCAGGCCACCGGCGACCATGTAGGCGGAGGCGATCACGTGGGGGAAGGTGACCCAGAGGATCGGGTTGGCCAGCACCTCGAGGAAGCCCTCGACGCCAGCGATCTCGGCGCGCCCAGTCGCCTCGTTGAAGGTGGTTCCGACGGGGTTCTGCATCCACGAGTTCGCGGCGAGGATGAAGATCGCCGAGAGCATGGTGCCGAACGCCGCGGCGTAGATCGTGAGGAGGTGGATCTTCTTCGGCAGCTTGTCCCAGCCGAAGATCCACAGTCCGATGAAGGTCGACTCCAGGAAGAAGGCGAGCAGCGCCTCGAGTGCGAGCGGCGCGCCGAAGACGTCACCGACGAAACGCGAGTACTCGGACCAGTTCATCCCGAACTGGAACTCCTGCACGATGCCCGTCACCACGCCGAGGGCGAAGTTGATCAGGAACAGCTTGCCGAAGAACTTGGTGAGTCTCAGATAGGCGTCCTTGCCCGTCTTGACCCACATCGTCTGCAGGACCGCGACCAGCATCGACATCGCGATGGTGATCGGAACAAAGAGGAAGTGGTAGACGGTCGTGATGCCGAACTGCCACCTGGCCAGGGTCACCGAGTCCATGCTCGAAACGTACTACGCAATGTCGTAAAACGACAACCTGTCGCTATCTTGGGGGCTTCTTGCCCTTATGCTTACGCCATGGCGTCGCGAGGAGAGCTTGAACAGCGCGTGATGGATCTGCTGTGGTCCTCCAGCGCGCCCTTGAGCGTCGCCG
>RRZT012138043.1_pt1 | contig 20566 bp, 16 predicted proteins | sample 2165551 | NCBI WGS metagenome assembly RRZT01 (sample SAMN10456910, study PRJNA506462) | wastewater metagenome | biome: wastewater; feature: sludge; material: wastewater sludge; isolation source: wastewater sludge with Escherichia coli K12::gfp cells carrying plasmid... | place: USA: Moscow, Idaho... | reverse complement strand
TCTGGTGGGAGCTGGCCCTGCTGATCGTCATCATGCTGCTTGGCCACTGGATCGAGATGCGCTCGCTGGCACAGACCACCTCAGCGCTCGACTCGCTCGCCGCCCTGCTGCCCGATGAGGCCGAGCGGGTGGAGGGCGACCGGGTGGTCAAGGTCGCCCCAGACGAGCTCGAGGTCGGAGACGTGGTGGTCGTGCGGCCAGGTGCGGCGGTGCCGGCCGACGGACGCATCATCGACGGCTCAGCGAGCATGGACGAGTCCATGGTGACGGGTGAGTCGACCCCCGTGCGCCGCGACGAGGGAGAGCAGGTCGTCGCGGGAACGGTCGCCACCGACTCCGGCCTGCGGGTCGAGGTCACCGCGACCGGCGACGACACCGCGCTGGCAGGCATCCGCAAGCTGGTCACCGAGGCGCAGAACTCCTCCTCGAACGCGCAGCGGATCGCGGACAAGGCCGCGGGGCTGCTCTTCTGGTTCGCGCTGGGCGCGGGAGTGCTGACCGCCATCGTGTGGAGCCTTCTCGGCCTGCCGGACGAGGCGGTCGTGCGCACCATCACCGTCCTCGTGATCGCCTGCCCCCACGCGCTCGGCCTGGCCATCCCGCTGGTGGTCTCCATCGCCACCGAGCGCGCGGCCCGCGGCGGCGTGTTGATCAAGGACCGGCTGGCGCTCGAGCAGATGCGCACCGTCGACACCGTCCTGTTCGACAAGACCGGCACCCTCACCAAGGGCGAGCCGACCGTCACCGGCATCTCCGTGACGGAGGGGCACGTCGAGGACGAGGTGCTCGCGCTCGCGGCAGCCGCTGAGGGTGACAGCGAGCACCCCCTCGCGTGGGCGATCGTGCGCGCGGCGCAGGAGAGGGACCTGACGGTTCCCGCCTCGGCCGAGTTCTCATCCTCGCCGGCGGTCGGGGTCCGGGCCCGGGTCGACGGCCGCACGGTCGCGGTCGGTGGTCCGCACCTGCTCGACGAGACGTCGACCTCAGAACTGCCCGTGGCCCGGCAGTGGCGCGAAGAGGGAGCGATCATCCTGCACGTCCTCGTCGACGACCGGGTCGTCGGCGCGCTGCGACTGGCGGACGAGGTCCGGTCCGAGTCCCGCGAGGCAGTCGACGCGCTGCACGCCGCAGGCGTCCAAGTCGTCATGATCACCGGCGACGCCCAGGCGGTGGCCGACACGGTCGCCAAGGAGCTGGGCATCGACCGGGTGTTCGCAGGCGTCAAGCCGGAGGACAAGGCGGGGAAGGTCGGCGAGCTCCAGTCGGAGGGCAGGAAGGTCGCGATGGTGGGCGACGGCGTCAACGACGCCCCAGCCCTCGCAAAGGCCGATGTCGGCATCGCCATCGGCGCCGGCACCGACGTGGCCATCGCCTCGGCGGGCGTGATCCTCGCCTCGTCCGACCCTCGCTCCGTGCTCTCGGTGATCGAGCTCAGCCGCGCGACGTTCGCCAAGATGAAGCAGAACCTGTGGTGGGCGGCCGGGTACAACCTGATCTCTGTTCCGCTCGCCGCCGGCGTGCTTGTGCCGTTCGGGGTGCCTCCGCTGCCGATGAGCATCGGCGCGATCCTGATGTCCGCCTCGACCGTGGTCGTCGCGCTCAACGCCCAGCTGCTGCGGAGGCTGGACCTTTCGCCGGAGAACAGCGCCCGCCGGATCCTCGAGGAGGCCCGCTGAGGCGATCGGCCGCTTCCCGCCCCGGCAGGGGTGGCGACACCTAGGATCGAGATGTCGACCCGTTCGAAGGACTCACCGATGAAGAAGACCTATGTCGTAGTCGGCGGCGGACTCGCCGGCGCCCGCTCCGTCGAGGAACTGCGAGACCTGGACGGCGAGGCGCGCATCGTGCTCGTCGGCGGCGAACGGAGCCTCCCGTACGAGCGGCCCCCGCTGTCGAAGGAATACCTCCTCGGCGACAAGCAGCTGGCGGAGTTCACCCCGCTCGACGCGGCCTGGTTCTCCGACAACCAGGTCGAGCCGATACTCGGCATCTTCGCCACCGGCATCGACAGCGGCGACCAGATCGTCCACCTCTCGGACGGCACCAGCCTCCGCTACGACGGCCTCGTGCTCGCCACAGGATCGAGGCCGCACAGCCTCGACCTGCCGGGAGCCGGACGCCCCGGCGTGCAGACGCTGCGCACCGTCGAGGAGTCCGACCAGCTGCGCGAGGCGCTCAAGGCCAAGACCCCCATCGTGATTGACGGGGGCGGCTGGATCGGGCTCGAGGTCGCAGCAGCCGCACGCCACTACGACGCGCCCGTCACGGTCGTCGTCAGGGGAGACAAGATCCTCACCCAGCTCGGCGACGAGATCGGCGACCGCTTCCTCGCCATGCACCGCGACCACGGCGTCGAGTTCATCCTCAACACCGAAATCGCCAGCATCGACGGGGAAGGCGACTCAGGCAAGGTGACCGGCGTCACCCTCGACGACGGGCGCACGGTCAAGGCGGGACACGTGCTGCTGGCCGTCGGCGCGGAGCCGCGCCTCGAGCTCGCGCGTCACGCCGGTCTCGACATCGACGGCGGAGTCCTCGCCGACGACACCCTGATCACCAGCGACCCCCACATCGTCGCGGTGGGAGACATCGTCAACGCGGAGAACTCCTGGGTGGGCGGACGCGTCCGCGTCGAGCACTGGGCCACCGCGCTCAACCAGCCCCCGGTCGCCGCCCGCACGCTCGTCGGCGACGACGCGCACTTCGACTCGCCGCCCTACTTCTTCACCGACCAGTACGACGTCGGGATGGAGTTCCGGGGGCAGATCCCGGAGGAGTACACGCTGATCCAGCGCGGAGAGGGCGAGGAGTACCTCGTCTTCTGGCTCAACCCCGAGGGCGTCGTCCGGGCGGCCATGAACGTCAACATCTGGGATCAGGGAGACGCGCTCGACGACCTCCTTGCTGAGGGCAGGCCGGTGGACGCGGCCGATCTCGCCGACCCGGGCAAACCGTTGGACTCGCTCAGCGACGGTTGACCTTGTCGTAGCGCATCCCGTTGGGGCTCGACGGCTGGGCCATCAGCACGGCCTGCACGACGACGCCCGCGTAGGGGATCAGCGACAACAGGTGCAGCAGGCCGGAATTGTCCGTGTCGTGCAGTCGGCGCACTCCGAGCGCGATGCTCGGAACCAGCGCGGCCAGGAAGAACAGCCAGCCGATCGTGCCGAGGAACCCACCGGGGAACGTCGTCGCGTACAGGGCATCGGCGATCACCATGTAGCCGATCCAGCCGAGGCCGTGGATCAGGGCCGGCCACCAGTACTCGCTGCGGCTCGCCCGCCCGGTGAACGTCGCACCCCGTGTCCAGAAGCGCTTGTACGCCTCCACCGGCGAGGCACCGCGCAGCGGCGCGTCGGCTGCCGTCGGGTCGTCGATCAAGGGCCGCTGCGTGAACGCGGGCATGACGGGAAGGTAGAACGTCTGCGGCTGGCCGTAGAACGGGACCCCGTAGGCGCCCTGCTGCTGCCCGTAGCCGGGCTGCTGCGGCGGGGGACCGTAGGCGTAATCGGTGTTCGCGTCCCCGTAGGTGTAGCCGAGCGGCTCGCTCGGGGCGACGGGGCGCGGCTGCACGCGCGGAGCCGGAGGCGTCACGGGGGACGCCGTGGCAGGCGGTTCGGGCTGCTCGTCCAGGGTGCCGTAGGGATCGTCGCTCATGGGTCCAGTTTCGCACGCAGCAGGAGCAGAGAGAACGGCGCGGAGCGAGGCTGGGGGGAGGTCGCGACGCAGGTCGGATCGCCGTCGGGCGGGCATCGGCCCAGGGTAAGGCGGCGACGCTCAGACCCCCGGGCGGACGTCCCTGAACTCGCGCAGGTGGTAGCTCAGCGAGGAGTCGCCGACCGTCTCCGCCTCGGTGACGGTGCCGAGCACGACGGTGTGGTCGCCTCCGGGAACGGGCGTCAGGTCCTCGCAGCGCAGCCATGCGACGACCTCGTCGATCCGGGGCAGTCCGTGGTCCTCATGCCAGGCGAGCTCAGCGAACCGGTCGGGCAGACCTCTCCGGGCGAACTGCAGCGCGATCTCGGCCTGGTGACCGGCGAGGATGTTGACCCCGGCACGGCCGGCCGCACGGAGCCGGTCGATCATTGAGCCGCGGTTGTCCAGCGCGAAGATCACCATGGGTGGGCTGATCGAGAGGGAGGCGAAGGAAGAGACCGTCGTGCCGGTGGGAATCCCGTCGACCTGCGTCGTGATCACCGTGACGGGCGCAGGCACCCGGGCCATGGCCTCGCGAAATCTGACCTCGAGTTCGTCCACGCGTCCACCGTATCCCTCCGCGGCAAGCGGTAGGGCCGCCGTCCCGGCTGCTGAACCCGGCGGGATCCGTCGCGGGCGGACCCGCGGGGTGCGCGTTTGGACTAATGTCGTGCGACGGAGAGGGCCTGTGCCGGGCGGGAAGGAGGACGCATGCAGGTTCAGTGGTGGAGCATCATCCCGTTCGTCACGCTGCTCGCCTGCATCGCCGTGCTCCCGCTCGTCCCAGCGACGGCGCACGCCTGGGAACGCAATCGGCTGAAGCTGACCGTCGCCCTGCTGCTCGGAGTCCCCATCGCCGTCTGGTTCATCGCTGCCGGCGCCGGCGTGGAGGTGGTCCACGCGCTGGTCGAGTACGGCCAGTTCATCATCCTGCTGCTCGCCCTTTTCGTGGTCAGCGGCGGGATCTTCCTTTCCGGAGACATCAGGGCGACACCGCGAAACAACACGATCTTCCTCGCCCTCGGCGGCGTGATCGCCTCCTTCATCGGCACCACCGGCGCGGCCATGCTGCTGATCCGCCCGCTGCTCAACACCCAACAGCGAGCGCAACCACAAGGCCCACACCGTCGTGTTCACGATCTTCATCGTGGCCAACTGCGGCGGTCTGCTCACTCCGCTCGGCGATCCGCCGCTCTTCCTCGGCATGCTGCGCGGCGTGCCCTTCGAGTGGACGCTGACGCTGTTTCCACAGTGGCTGTTCGTGAACGTCCTGCTGCTGGCCACCTACTACGGTCTCGACCGGCGCGCCTACGCGGCTGAGACCCCGGAGGCGATCGCCTCCGACGAGAGCCAGCGTTCACCGCTCGGCCTGCGTGGCGCCGTCAACCTCGTCTTCTTCGCGATGATCATCGCCGCGGTGGCCTTCGCCCCCTCGGTCGATCTGCACGCGATCGAGACGGGCCACGCCGCCTGGCACCAGTTCGTGCCGTGGCGCGAACTCGTGATGCTCGCCGCTGGCGCGATGTCCTACTTCCTCGGTGACCGCGTCGCGCGCTTCGAGCTCAACCAGTTCTCCTGGACCCCGATCCTCGAGGTGGCCGCTCTGTTCATCGGCATCTTCCTGACCATGATCCCCGCGCTGAACTTCCTCGGCCAGATCGCAGACCGGCTGCCGCTGAACCGGATCACCGTGTTCATCTTCACGGGCGGGATCTCGGGCGTGCTCGACAACTCTCCGACCTACGCGACGTTCTTCGAGATCGCCTCCCGCTTTCCCGGCGAACCGCGCGTCGCGGACGTGCCGGAGGTGCTGCTGACCTCGGTGGCGTTGGGCGCGGTCCTCGGCGGTGCGCTGACCTACATCGGCAACGGGCCGAACTTCATGGTGAAGTCCGTCGCCGACGCGGTGGGCGTCGAGACGCCGTCCTTCGGGGGCTACGTGGTGCAGAGCCTCACCTACCTGGTGCCCGTGTTCGCGGCCATGGCGCTGATCTTCCTGACCGACGCCTGGTTGTGGCGCGGCCTCGGCATCGCGATCGCCGCCGCCCTCCTCCTGCGCGCCGCCCTGCTCGCGCGCAGGCACCGATGACCTTGAGCACTTATCGGGACTCGTTGGCCTGAATGGCCGATGTTCACGTTCTCAACGAGAACGAACCCGGGAAAGTGCTCAAGGTGAGGGCCGGTCCGCGCCGACGGCGGCCGCCCCTTCCGAGGTCGCCATGGTGAGCGAGCCCGCGACGTCGGCGGGCCAGTCGGCCGAGACGACGCCGTCGAGGCCCACCTCGACGCCGAGCACGCCGCTGACCACGAACTCGCACCACGCGCCAGCAGAGGAGCAGGCCCAGTCGAGCAGGTAAGGGAACTGGCCCGGAGCCTTGCGGGCGCCGCCGTCGACGGTGGGGGCGGCCTCCTCGACGAAGTGCGCCTGTCCTGGCGGGCCCTGCCTTGTGGTTCGGCGGAGCCCCTCGATCCACTCCATCACGCCCGCCCTCGCCGTCCTCACCAACGGCTATCAGGAGCTCGCCCGCGGCCTCGCACCCTGGTTGGCGAGCTTCGAGCCGGACGCCCTCGTCATCGGCGGATCGATCGCGCGTTCCTGGGCGCTGATCGACGAGTTGCTCGTGCCGCAACTTGTCGCCGAGCACCCTGACCTCGACGTGAGGCCGGCTTGGTTGGGCGACGACGCCCCGATGCTGGGGGCCGCGCACTGGCTGCGCGCAGCCGCAGACCCGGGGGACGGCTGAGGCCCGACCTGCGTGATGCGGATCGGGCCTCGAAGACGTATGACTACCTGGACGGGGAGCCGTCGTCGGGGTCTTTGTAGATGCCGGGCGCGTCGTAGATCAGCGTCGCGCCGTCTGCCTCCTCGCGCATCTGCCTCGGCGCGATCAGGCGGGCGAGGTGGTACACGCCGATCGTGACGATGGTGCCGAGCGCGATGCCTCCGAGCTGGAAGTCGCCGCCAAGCGGGACCGACACGTTGCCGATGCCGATGATGATGCCCGCCGCGGCGGGGATCAGGTTCAGCGGGTTGCCGAAGTCGACCTTGTTCTCCTTCCAGATCTTCGCGCCGAGCAGGCCGATCATGCCGTAGAGCACCACCGTGATGCCGCCGAGCACGGCCGCGGGTGTGGCCGAGATGACGGCGCCGAACTTGGGCGAGAAGCCGAACAGGATCGCCACGATCGCGGCGACGACGTACGCGGCGGTCGAGTAGACGCGCGAGGCGGCCATGACGCCGATGTTCTCGGCGTAGGTCGTGGTCGGGCCCGCGCCGACGACGGTGGCGAGCATCGACGTCGCGCCGTCGGCCGCGATCGCCCGGCCCATCAGGGGGTCGAGGTCGTCCTTGGTCATCTCGGCAACGGCCTTGACGTGGCCGGCGTTCTCCGCGATCAGCGCGATCACGACGGGGAGGGCGACGATGATCGCCGCCAGGCTGAAGTGGGGGAGGTGGAAGCCGACGACGTTGCCTGCCATGTTCGCGGGGTTGTCCGGGTCGTAGACCCAGGAGCCCAGGTCGGTCAGCGGCGGAAGGCCGAACCAGTCCGCCTTCCCGACGTCAGCCCATTCGACGCGGAACAGAGGGGATCCGTCCGGCTTGGTGCCGAGCGGGCCGGCGACGACGTCGACGATAAAGCTGAGGACGTAGCCGATCACCAGCGAAAGGAAGATGGCGATGCGTCCCATGAAGCCGCGCAGCCCGATCGACAGCGCGATCACGATCAGCATCACGACGAAGGCGAGCCACGGGTCGACCGGCCAGTACGCCGTCGCCACCACGGGGGCGAGGTTGAAGCCGATCAGCAGCACAACCGCGCCGGTGACCACGGGCGGGAGCGCCCTGTGGATCACGCGCGCCCCCGCGAAGTGGATGATGAGGCCGACCATGAACAGCGTCAGGCCGACGACGAACAGCGCGCCCGTCAGGTCGGCCGGGTTGCCGCCTGCGGTGTAGATCGCGGTCGCGACTCCGACGAACGACGCCGACGAGCCGAGGTAGCTGGGGATCCGGTGCTTGACGACGAACAGGAAGATCAGCGTCGCGACGCCCGACATCATCACCGCCAGCTGGGCGTTGAGGCCCATCAGGAGGGGGAACACGAACGTCGCGCCGAACATCGCCACCACGTGCTGGGCACCGAGACCGATGGTCCTTCCCCAGGTCAGTCGTTCGGTGGGTCTGACCACGGCTCCGGGTTCGAGGACGCCGTTGTTGTGCAACTGCCACATGGGGTGGATTCCTTTCGTCGGCGGCATGCTACTCGCAGAGCCGGGGAGGCGACGAGACCACGTCGGTTTTGGGCAGCTGCGTTCGGCGGGGGCACCTCCGGCGGGTACGGCGGCGCGGCTAGGGTTGACTCATGCCGCATGACACCCTGGTGCTCGGAGCGACGGTTGCAGGCCTCACTGTCGCTCGGCGGCTCGCGTCCAAGGGCTACGACGTGGTCGTGCTCGACCCAAACCCCGAGGGGCGCAGCGCCGCCATCGGACACGGCATCGCTGCTGTCGGCCACGCCTCGACCATCGCCGCGATGGCGCACGCCTACGGGCTTGCCGCGGCCCGCGAACACATCGAACGCAACCTGGCGGGCATCCGGGAGATCCGACGCAACGCCCCCGATGCCGAGACCCTGCCCCTGCGCGACCGGTCGCTGCCGGGCGGCGACGAGGAGGAGACGCGTCGGGTGGTTGGGCTGCTGCGCGAGGCGGGGGCGAAGGCCGACCTGCTCGTCGCGCCGGACGGCGCCTCGATCCTGACCGAGGCGCTCACCGTCGACCCGACGGCGTACGCCCTGTCCCTGCGCGCCGCGGCGGTGGCGGCAGGGGCGAAGGTGGTCCAGTCCGTCACCGTCACCCACATCGCTCGCCGCGAGGGGGTCACGAAGGTGATCTTCCGGGACAACCGGGCCTGGGTCCGCGAGCCGGGCGCCACCTCCGGGGTCTCCGTGGTCGACACGCTCGGCATCAGCCCGTGGGGAAGGGCGGCCCGGGTCGGCCCGGCCCAGTGGGTCCCCGTCGTCCGCGGGCTTCCGAAGCGTCCGCGCCGTGAGGTCAGCCTCGAGGCCACCTCGACGGCGTGGTTGATCCGCCCCATCGGGGACGAGGCGCTCATCCTCGGCCAGAAGTCCTCGCTCAGCCGGATCGACCGTGCCGTCGAGGAGTTGCGGGACTGGGCGGTCGCCACGCTCGGCCTCACGGGGGTCGAGATGGGCAAGCTCGCGATCGACCCGAGCGACCACGGCCGCCCCATCGTCGGCGCCTCCGCCATCCCCGGCGGGTTCTACGCGCGAGGCAACGGTCGGGGCGAGCTGATGAACGGCACCGCGAGCGGCTGGTACCTCTACCGCCTGCTCGCGGACGCGAGGCGCTCCGGCAACGCGCTGCCGCCGCTCAGCCAGCTGCGCGCCGCGGGAATGCGCCTGCTGAAGCGCTGACGCAGCCCTCACCATCCGAGCATGGACCGACCCCCCGGAGAGCGTGATGGCGCTGTGTCCCCGGGGGTCGGAGTCTCCGGGTCAGGTCGTCACTGTTTGAACAGGACGAGGTTGTTGAACACCCACTGCCGACTCTGGCGGAAGGTGTAGCCGCCGCCGGTCTTGGGGGTGGCCTGGTTGACGGTGGTGAGGGTGTAGCTGCGGCAGGCTCCTCGTCCGGTGGTTGCGGTGTCGCATTCGGTTCGCCAGTTGCGGCCGTCTGCTGCGGTCCAGGTTCCGGTGTTTCCGAGGGGGTTGCCCTTCCACTGGGCGCGGGTCATCAGGGGGAGGTAGGTGAGGTTGTTGAAGGCCCAGCCTTGGGTGACCTGGTATCCGGTGGTGGTCTTGACGACGGTGGTTGCCCAGATGTCGGTACGGCAGCGGGTGGTCTGGGAGTACTTCTCGCAGGTGGTGTTCCATTGGCGTCCGTTGAAGACGTGGTGGCCGGGGAGGGTGTAGGGCACCGATGGTGCCCAGTTGGGCTTGGGAGTGGTCGGCTTGGCCGTTGGCATCGTCGTGGGCTTGGCCGTTGGCGTCTTCGTCGGCTTCGCGGTCGGCTTTGCTGTGGGTGACGTGGACGGCCTCGGCTTGGCGCTCGGGGACTTCGTCGGCGTCGGCGACGCGGTGGGCGTCGCGCTCGGCGTCGGCGTGGGACGGGCGGAGACCGACAGGTCGGCCGTCGCGCTCCTGCTCCCCGCGGCCGTGACGGTGAGGTTCCCGGAGGTCTCGCGCTCGTCGATCGTCAACTCCTCACTGATGAAGCCGTTGGCGTCAGCGGTCGTGGTGACGACGGCACGCCCAGCGGTGATCTGGACCTCCTCGCCGCCGACGAAGCCGCCTCCGGTCACCGTGATGGTGTCTCCGGCGATGACGTCGGTGTCGGACAGCGCGATCCTCGGCTCGGCCTCGACATCTGGCAGCGGCTCCGGCTCGGCGGTCGGCACCATGGCCACGGCCAGGTCGCCGATCGAGGCCCAGGCCTGGCCGGCGGTGACGGGGGAGACGGCGGTCAGCTTGAAGTACCTGGCCTTGACGGGAGCGTCGAGCGTGATCGTCTGCGGGTCGGTGCCTCCGGCGGCGAAGTCGCCCTTCCGCAGCAGGGTCCAGACGGCGTCCGCCGGCTGCGGATAGCTGGCCTGCACCGACTGGGCGGCGGTCGGCGCGACGAACGTGCCCGCGGTCGCGGCCGACAATTCGTACCCCTTGATCTGGCCGTTGCAGGTCGGGGCGCCGGAGCTGGCGCAGTCGGACTTCGGCCGCGGCAGGTAGGTGAACCGTGACACGTCGCGCTCCTCGCCGAGGTCGACGACGATGTAGTGGGGGTAGGGCTGCGAGCCTGCCGGGGTCTGGCCCGTGTCCTGCCAGGCCGTGTGCCAGAACGTCGACGCGTTGCCGTCGATCGCAGCGGACGCGAGGCCGTTGGGTCGGCTCTCCCCGGTGACCTCCTGGGAGTCCCAGGCGGCCACCCCCGCGATCGTCAGGACGGACGGGTCGGTCAAGGCGATCTGCCTGGTGCCCGTGAGCTCGAAGCCGGGGGTGACCAGCCGCAGCCTCAACGCGGAGCCCGAGCCCGTGTTCGGTGCGCGGACGGTGAAGGTCGCCGTCGAGTCGCCCTCGGGAACCCACTGGCGGGTTGGGGAGACCTGGAAGCCGTCCGCGGCCTCGACCACGAGCATCGATCCTGCCGGGACGCCGACGAGATCGACGGTCACGGTCGCGTCGCTGGAGAACGCCATGCTTGTCGGGCCCGAGGCGACGGTCATCGTCGTGAGCGGGCGGATCCGGTAGCTTCCGCCGTCGGCCGCGGTGAAGGTCACCGCCCCGTCTGCGACGGTGTGGGCGACGGGGGTGCCCGCCGCGTCGAGCACCTGCAGCGGCGTGGCGGCCATCGCGGTCTTGACCGAGAGCTCGCCTGCCTTTCCGGCCTCGAGCCGGATCTCGCTCGGCGTGCCGGATGCCCAGGTCGCGCCGACGGTGACGTCGTGCCAGGCCTTGATGCCGTCGAAGGAACCCCGGTCGGCCCAGGCGCTGGGGAGCGCGGGAAGGACGGTGATCAGGCCGGGGTCGTTCTGCACGAGCATCTCGTTGATACCGGAGGTGGCGCCGAAGTTGCCGTCGATCTGGAAGGGCGGGTGCGCGTCCCAGAGGTTCGGGTAGGTGCTGTTCATCAGCAGGTTGCGCAGCAGCTTGTGCGAGTGGTCTCCGTCGTGGAGCTTCGCCCAGAAGTTCACCTTCCAGGCCATCGACCAGCCCGTGCCCGCGTCGCCGCGGTTGTTCAGGGTCGCCTCCGCTGCCTGTGCCAGTTCGGGGGTGGTGTTGGCGGAGATGTTGCGTCCCGGCCACAGGGCGTAGAGGTGCGAGACGTGGCGGTGCTGGGGTTCGCCGAGCGCGTCGGAGTCCTTCCACTCCCGGATCATGCCTGCAGGCGAGATGTCGAGGCCCGAGTCAGTCTTGGCCAGCGTCTCCTCGAGGTCGGCGACCTCCGATTCCACGCCGAGGATCTTCGCGGCCTCGATGGTCGACTGGAACACCTCGACGGCGAGCTGCTGGCTCATCGCAGCTCCTGCGGTGAAGTTGCCGTGCTCCGGGGAGTAGGAGGGGTTCGCCACGAGGCTGCCGTCGCGGGGGTCGGTGACCAGGTACTGCTTCCAGAAGTTGGCCGTCTTGCGCAGGAACGGGTACGCCTCGTCGCGGAGGAAGTCCTCGTCTCCGGTATAGAGGTACTGCCAGTAGTAGGCCTGCGACAGCCATGCGTTCGCCTCGGGGAACCAGGCGGCGGTCGACCAGTCGTAGACGCCGGTGAAGCCGTAGGGGGTGGTCTCGTTCATGACCATCCACGTGTCGTCGTAGCCGAAGATGTTCTTCGCCGAGTCCGCGCCTGCGGCAGAGAGGTCGTCGATGTAGTCGAGGTAGGACCCGTAGGTCTCGAGCAGGTTGGCAGACAGCGCGGGCCAGTAGTTCATCTGCAGATTGATGTTGACGTGGTAGTCGGCGCTCCATGGCGGGTTGTTGCGCTCGTTCCAGACGCCCTGCAGGTTGGCAGGCAGCGAGCCGTCGCGCGAGGAGGAGATGAGCAGGTAGCGGCCGTACTGGTAGAACATCGTCTCCAGGGTGCGGTCCTGTGTGCTTGTGCCGCGGTAGTTGGTGCGGGCGACATTGGTCATCGAGGTGAGCGGGGAACCGCCGAGGTCGAGCTTGACCCGGTCGTAGAGCTGCCGGTAGTCGGCCTCGTGGGTTGCCTGTAGTGCGTCGAAGCCCTGCTCGGCCGCGTCGTCGACGACCTTGGTGATCCGTGGCGCCGGGTCCTCGCCTGAGCGGTAGGTGGGGTAGCGCATGGCGTAGTCGGTCCCGCCCGCCCACACCACCGTCGCCGAGTCGGCACCCGTGACCGTGACCGTCGCTCCGTTCGCCGTTGTCGTCCCGCCTGTGGCCTGGATGTCGGCCTGGGCGTTGTAGCGCAGGCCGTTGTTGGTGGCGGTGCCGTTCAGGGTGATCCGGCCGCCAGCGGAGGTGACGGTGCCGGTGGAGAGCGCCTGGTCATTGGCTGCCATGCCGGACTGGAGCTTCCGGTCATAGGTGGTGGAGAAGCTGACCTTTCCCGGCTTGTCCGCGCTGACCCGCATCACGACGACGTCGTCCGGGTAGGAGGCGAAGTACTCGCGGGTGAAGGTGGTCCCGTCGACGGTGTAGGAGACGGTGGCGAGCGACCGGTCGAGGTCGAGGGTGCGCTCGTAGTCGGTGAAGGCGGTCCCGCCGTTGTCGAAGGCGAAGGCGAGCTTGCCGAAGCTCTGATAGCTGCCGTAACCCAGCTTCGGCTGCCCGATCAGAGCGATCGCGGCGCCGGGCGACATGGAACCGTTGGCGTCGATGGTGTCGCGCACGCTCTGCAGGTTCGCCCTGCGCTGGGGGAGTTCCGCCTCGGGATAGTTGCCGTTGCGGTATCCGGGGACACCGGGCCCGCCGGTCCACAGCGTCTTCTCGTTGAGGAACACCTCGTCGTTGGTGACCTGGCCGAAGATTGACGCGCCCATCGCCCCGTTGCCGATGGGCAGCGACTCCTCCTGCCAGCGGTTGAGCGGTGCAGGCGCGCCGTAGCGCAGGACGAGCGGCTCCTGGTCGGTCGTGCTCGGCACGGCCGCGGGGGCGGCAACGGCCGCGGGTAGCGCGGTCGGCACCACCGCTGCCGCGGCGAGGAGGCCGGCGAGCGCGCTCGCGGCGACGAGGGATCTGAAGCGGGACATCGTTGAACCACCCTGGGTAGACAGATGCCAGCAGTGTTCGCGTCGACAAAATGTCAACGCTGACAGCGCCCAGAATCACTCAGTGGGGTTGATCTGTTGCACGATCCACTGCTCCTGCCACGCGGGCGACCGGCGCTCGGAGAGCAGCTGCCCCAGACCCGAATGGGGGCGCTCGACGGACGTCGGGAGGGCGATCAGACCCAGGCGTTGCCGAGCCACATCCGCAGCCACCAACCGCTGCGCGTGATGAGCTCACCGGTGAGGATCGGGTAGATGAAGGCGAAGTTCCAGATCACGGCGAGCACGAGCGCGCCGACGAGGATGCCCTTGACCATGCGTTTCGGCCCATGGGCGGGGCCGAGGAACTTGCCGAGGGCCATCGCGAGGATCGTCACGCTGAACGGGATGATCATGATCGCGTAGAAGAAGAACTGCGGGCGGCCCGTGTGCATGAACCACGGGAGCCAGGCCGCGGCGATGGCCACGAGCGGGGCCCCGAAGCGCCAGTCACGCTTGACGATCCACCAGCCGATGGCGAGCACGATCGCGACCAGCGCGGCCCACCACAGGATCGGGGTGCCCATGCCGGAGATGATCCGCATGCAGTTCTGCCCGACCGCCTCGCAGCCGTCGGTGCCGGTCGGGATGTCGTTGACCGCCTCGATGCCGATGGGGCGCAGCATCAGCAGCCAGCCCGCGGGGTGCGCCTCGTACGGGTGCGTCGCTTCGACGTTCATGTAGTCGCCGGTGTGGAAGCCGTACATCTCGCGGTGGTAGTTGGCGAGCGAACCGAGCGCCTGGCCGAGGTACTTCACCAGCGGGTTGTCGGGGTTGTTGGCTCCCCAGTCGCGCCCCCAGCCGCCCTCCGTGGTGAGCCAGGGAATCCAGGTGGCGAGGTAGACGGGAACCGCGACCACGACGAGCTGCACGAACGCGGCTGGGGCGTCGATCAGCAGCGAGAACCAGCGGGCCCTCCCGGCCCCGGCGAGGCGGCGGGCGCCGAGATCCCAGCACACGACGAGGATGCCGAAGGCCGCGATGAGGTAGATGGAGTTCCATTTCACCGCGCAGGAGGCGCCGAACATGACGCCCGCGACGACGCGCCAGGGGCGCCAGAGCAGCAGCGGGCCGAACCTGCCGCCGAGATCTGGCAGGTCGTGTCTGCGCAGGTGGTCAGCCAGTTTGTGCCTGAACCAGTCGCGGTCGGCGACCAGCGCCGAGACGGCTGCCACGGCGAAGGTCGCCTGGAAGATGTCGAGCAGGGCGATCCGGCTCATCACGAAGGCCAGGCCGTCGAAGGTGAGCAGGAGGCCAGCGATGGCGCCGACGAGGGTGGAACGCGAGAGCCTCCGTGCCATCCGGATGGTGAAGAACACCAGCAGCGTGCCGAAGACGAGGGCGGCGAAGCGCCACCCGAAGGAGTTCATCCCGAACAGTTGTTCGCCCCAGCCGATGAGCAGCTTGCCGAGCGGGGGATGCACGACGAACGCCGCGCCGTCCTGCATACCGCTGGGGTCGCCGTTGACCAGCAGGTCGTTGGCGTTCTCGGCCCAGTTGCGTTCGTAGCCGAACTGGTTGACGGCCCAGCCGTCCTTGGCGTAGTAGGTCTCGTCGAAGAGGATCTTGTTCGGTTGCCCGAGGTGGAACAGGCGCAGCGCGAAGGCGAGCAGCGTGATCGAGATGGTCACGACCCAGCCGAGGGTCCGGTCACGGAGGCGGCCGTCGTCGAGCGCCTGCAAGGTCGTCTGCACGTAAGCATCATAGGCTGAAGGCATGCAACCCCCTCCCAGCGGAGCCCTCGTCCTCGCGGCGACCCCGATCGGCTCCTCGACCGATGCCAGCGAGGCGCTGCGCGTGGCCCTCACCGAGGCCGATCTGATCGCAGCCGAGGACACCCGCCGGTTCGTCACGCTGACGAAGCGGCTCGGCATCGAGCCGACCGGACGGATCGTCAGCTACTTCGAGGGGAACGAGTCGAGCCGCACGCCCGAACTGGTCGAGGCCGTCGAGGCCGGGCAGCGCGTGGTGCTCGCCACCGACGCCGGCATGCCGTCGGTGAGCGATCCCGGCTACCGGGCGGTCGTCGCCTGCATCGAGCGGGGCCTGCGGGTGACCGCCGTGCCGGGGCCCTCCGCCGTGCTGACGGCGCTCGCCGTCTCCGGGCTGCCCGTCGACCGATTCTGTTTCGAGGGTTTCCTGCCGCGCAAGTCAGGTGAGCGGACCAGGCGGCTGCAGGACCTCGCGGGGGAGCAGCGCACCATGGTGTTCTTCGAGGCCCCGCACCGGCTCGAGGCGTTCCTACGTGACGCGGCCTCGGCACTCGGGGACGCCAGGTACGCGGCGGTGTGCCGGGAGCTGACGAAGCCCTACGAGGAGGTCCGCCGTGGCGGGCTCGCCGAACTGGCCAACTGGGCAGCGGACGGTGTGCGCGGGGAGGTCACCGTCGTGATCGCCGGGGCGGAGCCCGTCGAGACCTCGGTCGATGACGCGCTGGCGCTGGTTCGGCAGCGGGTCGCCGGAGGTGCGAAACTGTCTGCCGCGGTGGGTGAGGTCGCCAAGCTGACCGGCGCCAACCGCAAAGAGCTGTACTCGGCCGCCCTGGCCGACAAGGAGGGTCGATGAGCGTCATCGAGGAACTCGGGCTGCCGCCCCTGCCGGAGCCGCTGCCGCGCCCGGTCATCGACAACCACACGCACCTCGACTCGACCCGTGAGTACTCGGGTCTCGGTGTCGACGACAACCTGCGCCTCGCCCGGGAGGTGGGCGTCACGCGCGTGATCGAGGTCGGCTGCGACGTGTCGGGAGCGCGGTTCGCCGTCGACCTGGCCGGGCGTGACCCGCAGGTCCGCGCCGCCGTCGCGCTGCACCCGAACGACGCCGCCCGCGCCTTCCTGCGCGGAGGCGAGGAGGAGTTGCAGCGTCAGCTCGCGCAGATCGAGGCCCTCGTGGGTGATCCGGTGGTGGTGGCCGTCGGCGAGACCGGGCTCGACCATTACCGCACCCGTGAACCGGAGGGCCGAGAGGCGCAGGAGCGCGCTTTCCGGGCGCACATCCGCTGGGCCAACGCCGCGGACAAGACGCTGATGATCCACGATCGCGACGCGCACGACGAGATCCTGCGCGTCGTCGACGACGAGGGCGTGCCCCGCCGGATGGTGATGCACTGCTTCTCCGGCGACGCCGACTTCGCGCGGCGCTGCCTCGAGCGGGGCTCCTATCTGTCGTTCCCAGGCGTGGTGACCTTCGGATCGGCGGAGAACCTGCGCGAGGCCGCGGCCGTGACGCCGATCGAGCGGATCCTCGTCGAGACCGACGCCCCTTACCTGACACCGAAGCCGTGCCGCGGGAAGGCCAACGCCGCGTACCTGCTGCCGCACACGGTCCGGTTCCTCGCCGACCTGCTCGACGTCGACCTGGCTCAGTTCTGCGACCAGATCGTCGCCAACACGTTCGCCGCATATGGAAGGTGGGGTCAGGATGCCTGACGTCGGCCTGCTCGACCCCGCCTCCGTGCGCAAGATCGCCGCGGAGCTCGATCTGCGCCCGACAAAGCAGCGCGGCCAGAACTTCGTCGTCGATCCGAACACCGTGCGCCGAATCGTCACGCTCTCCGGCGTCACAGCAGACGATGTCGTCCTCGAGATCGGCCCTGGTCTCGGCTCGCTGACCCTCGGCCTCCTGGAGATCGGGGCGCGCGTGGTCGCCGTCGAGATCGAGGACCGGCTGGCGCAGCGGCTGCGGCAGACCGTCGCCGAGCGGCTGGGCGACGAGGCCGCGTCACGACTCGACGTCGTCAACGCGGATGCGCTCCAGGTCGACTCGCTGCCGCTCGCGCCGACGGCGCTGGTGGCGAACCTTCCCTACAACGTGTCGGTTCCGGTGCTGCTTCGCATGTTCGAGCTGTTCCCCGACTGGACGCGCGGCCTCGTCATGGTCCAGTTGGAGGTGGCCGACCGGCTGGTCGCGCCTCCTGGCTCCAAGGTGTACGGGGTGCCATCGGCCAAGACCGCCTGGTACGCCGAGACGTCCCGGGTCGGCACCGTGCCGCCGAAGGTGTTCTGGCCTGTGCCGAACGTCGACTCTGGTCTGGTGAGGATCACCCGCAGGCCCGCGCCCGAGACCGAGGCGACGCGGGAGGAGACCTTCCAGGTGATCGACGCCGCCTTCGCGCAGCGCCGCAAGATGCTGAGGGCCGCCCTCTCCGGGATGGTCGGCTCCGCGGCAGCGGCCTCCGAGGCGATCGAGCGGGCGGGGGTCCAACCGACCCTGCGCGGCGAGATGCTGGGGGTCAGCGACTTCGCGGCGATCGCCGCCGAGCTGAGGTAAGGCGGGGCCCGACGGCTGCAGGGCCAGCGGACTTCTGCGTCGCGTCAGCGGGGTCGCCGTGCGGTAGGTTCGTACCGTGACCAGAGCGGTGCGGGTGCGGGTGCCTGCCAAGGTGAACCTCGCCCTGCGCGTCGGAGGGACCGATGAGCAGGGTTTCCACGAGTTGGGCACCGTCTTCCAGGCCGTGAGCCTCGGCGACGAGGTGCAGGCCGAGACGACGCGACCCGGAGACTTCCGCCTAGCCTTCCAGGGGGAGGGGGCGGGCTTCCTTCCCGTCGACGACACCAACCTAGCCATCCGTGCCGCGAAACTGCTCGCGCAGAGGTTCGACGTCGCCGATGCCGGGGTCAGCCTGCTGATCCGCAAGCGCATCCCCGTCGCCGGAGGCATGGCGGGCGGTTCGGCCGACGCGGCTGCGGTCCTCGTCGCGTGCAACGCGCTGTGGGGCCTCGGTGCCAGCCGCGACGACCTGCAGCCGATCGCCGCCGAGCTCGGGTCGGACGTGCCCTTCCTGCTGCTCGGGGGAACGGCGATCGGCACCGGCCGCGGGATCGACCTGACCCCCGTGATGACCTCAGGCACCTACCACTGGACGTTCGCGCTGTCGCACGGCGGTCTGTCGACGCCGTCGGTGTTCAAGGAGTTCGACCGGCTCTCGGAGCCACGCTCCACCGAGATTCCCGAGCCGCTGCTCGAGGCGCTGCGCGCGGGCGACGCGGCGGCGGTCGGGGCGAACCTGACCAATGACCTGGAAGAAGCGGCGCTTTCGCTGCAGCCGGCGTTGGCCCACACCCTGAAGCTGGGGCTCGAGGCGGGCGCGCTCGGTGCGATCGTCAGCGGCTCCGGCCCCACGTGTGCCTTCCTTGCCGGGTCGGACGCCCACGGCCACGAGCTGGCCGAGGCCCTTTCCGTGTTCAGCGGGGTGCGGGCGGTCCGCCGCGCCTATGGCCCGGTCGCCGGAGCGCAGGTGCTGCCGTGAGCGACGAGGTGGACGGCGTCGTCGAGGCGTGGCAGCGGGAGCGGTCCGACCTCGACGTCGACTCGATGCACATCTGGTCGCGCATCGACCGGCTCGCCGCGATCCTCGACGGGCACCGCAAGCGCGCCTTCTCGAGTCACTCGATCGAGGGCTGGGAGTTCGACGTCCTCGCCGCCCTGCGCCGCGCCGGCGCGCCCCATCGGCTCTCGCCCGGGCAGTTGCTGCGCGAGACGCACGTCACCTCCGGCACGATGACCAACCGGGTCGACCGCCTCGTCAAGCGTGGCGCCGTCACCCGCGAGTCTGACCCCAACGACGGTCGCGGCGTGCTCGTCGCACTGACCCCCGAGGGCCTGGCGCTCGTCGACGCCGCGCTTACGTCGCTGCTGGACGTCGAGCAGGAACTGCTTGCCGGATGGCCAGAGGGTGAGCGTGCGCAGTTTGCCGACGCCCTGCGCAGGCTCCTGCTCGGCTCGGACGCGTAAGCCCAGGCTCGCGGTCGGGAGTGTGCCGGCCAGCCGCTGGTCAACCGGCGGCCTTCCTGCGTCGCGCCGGGGCTTCCTCGGTCGCCTCATCCGTGACGGCGGCGATTCCGGTGCGGCGGTCGATGTGGTCCATCACGAGTCGCGGGTCGGGCTTGAGGTGGGCCATCCCGTTCCAGGCGAGGTTGATCAGGTGCCTGGCTACCACGTCGCGCGAGGGCTCGCGGTTCTCGAGCCACTGCTGGCCCGTCTGGGCGACGAGGCCGACGAGGGCCTGCGCGTAGAGCCCGACGAACTGCGGGTCGTGACCGGTCTTGGCGAACTCGGCGGCGAGGAGGTCCTCGACCTGGACCGCGATGTCGCTGAGGATCGACGCGAACGAGCCGGTCGGCTGACCCGGCGCAGGAACGGCGGAGGGGTCGCGCAGCGGGTCGCGTGACAGGATCCGGAACCCGTCTGGCCGCTCGTCGATGTAGCGGAGCAGCGCCATCGCGCCCCGCTCGAGCAGTTCGCGGGACCCGGCTCCCGGCGTGCTGAGCGCGTCACGGATGGCGCTGTGGAGGGTCTTGGTCTCGCGGTCGACGACCACCGCGTAGGCACCCTCCTTGCCGCCGAAGTGTTCGTAGACCACCGGCTTCGAGACGCCCGCCCGAGCGGCGATCTCCTCGACCGAGGTCCCCTCGTAGCCGCGCTCGGCGAAGAGCTCGCGGGCGATCTCCAGAAGCTGCTCGCGGCGCTCCGCGGCGCTCATGCGAGTGCGCGGGCGGCGGGCTCGGGCTGGGGTGGGGCGGGTCGACACGCTGCCCATTGTCTCACGGCGTCTCGCGGCGCGTTCGGGGGCGGAATGAGGCTGACGGTCAGCGCAGGTGTGACTGGGCTTCCGCGCTCTCCGCGCCCCCGTCTTGAGGTCCTGCTGGTCGGGGGTCTCGGGCACAGTTCTACGGTGAGCGCGGTTGGTGCCTCTATTGGCGCGAGTCTCGCTCCTTGTAGATCTGTGCACCGCAGGGGTCGATGGAGGTTGCTCCGGGGTGATCGGCTGGCTGGCCGGGGCCGGTGGTTCCGGTCGCGCGCCCCCTATCGTCGACTTCGTCGCCGCCTGGGGACCCCTCAGCGCGCTCAGGGGGGAAGGGGACCTGCCCGTCACCTCCGGGCCCCGGCCCCTCGGGTCCTGCCCTGGTCGGGTGTCTTGTGCACAGTTCTACGGTGAGCGCGGTTGGTGCCTCTATTGGCGTGAGTGGCGCTCCTTGTAGATCTGAGCTCGCTCCGGCCCGGGCTGGCATGCCGGGGCCCAGAGGGATCAGCGCAGGGTCGAGGGCTACCCGGCCATCCAGGCCGGGTCCATCCGCGGGAGCGGTGGCGGCTCCG
>RRZT010157347.1_pt1 | contig 20572 bp, 22 predicted proteins | sample 2165551 | NCBI WGS metagenome assembly RRZT01 (sample SAMN10456910, study PRJNA506462) | wastewater metagenome | biome: wastewater; feature: sludge; material: wastewater sludge; isolation source: wastewater sludge with Escherichia coli K12::gfp cells carrying plasmid... | place: USA: Moscow, Idaho... | reverse complement strand
CCATATTTCCATTGTATTTTTTGTTGTTATGATCAACAATTAAAATATTTTTTCGGGAAATCGTCTTCTCTAATTGATTTTTGATATTATTATGTTCTAAAACAGGTAATTCGTCCTTTTCCAAATAATAAATAGAAGCCAAAAGTGTCTTATTCTGCAATGATTTTGATCTCTTTTTTCTCCATTTCGGTATAAAAAGAAAAATAAATAATTGTAGAAACAATCAAAATAATGATACTAAAAATAATGACTGAATAAAGCGCTAATCGATGTTTTAACTTCATAATTTAAGCTTTAAACATATAACCAACGCCTTTTACTGTATGAATATATTTCATACCATTTTTCTCTATTTTATTACGCAAATACGAAATGTAAACATCCACAACATTGGTGTGATTATCGAATGTTATTCCCCAAACAGCATTTAAAATTTGGATACGAGTAACGGTTTTATCTATATTTTCGATTAAATAATTCAACAACTTAAATTCACGAGGAGAAAGCTCTGTTTCTTCTTGATTGACAAAAACTTTGTATTGATCCAAATCGATTTCTAAGTCATCAAAAATCAATTTATTTTCAGGAATTTCTTGTGAACGAAACTGATTACGACGCGTTAAAGCTTTGATTCGCGATAATAATTCGTCGAAATGAAATGGTTTTGTAATGTAATCATCTGCACCATAGTCCAAAGCCGAAACTTTATCTTGAACTGTATTTAATGCACTTAACATCAAAATTGGAGTGAATATTTTTTTGTAACGAAGTGTCTGTACAAGCTGAATTCCATCCATTTTTGGTAACATAATATCGCAAATAATCAAATCAAACTGAATCGTAAGAAATTCATCTAAAACAGTTTCGGCATCTTTACAAAGCGTAACCAAATGTCCATTTTCTTCTAATCCTTTGATTAAAAAATCGCTAATTCGCTTATCATCTTCGATTACTAAAATTTGCATACACTTTCCATTTTTTCAAAATTAATGAAATTGAATAAGATGAGATGAATGTAAAAAGTTTTCTAATTGGATTTTAATTTTTACAATTTTAGAAAAACAAAAAAAACTGTCCGATTAAGACAGTTTTCATTGTTAATTTATTCTTTATTTCACAGGAGTTTCTCTCGCTGCTTCGTATATAATCGAATCTCTTTGCTCTTGAGTCAAATCATATTTGTAATCAAATATTGCAGATTCCCAATCTCCATATCCAACATTAGGCAATACAATAAATCGTTTTCCAAATTCAGATTTTAAAGTTTCTACGGCTGCCGCTCTTTCTTTTTCAGATTTATGATTATCAAATAAAGAAGAAAAATCTGTCAAACTATCTCCCAACAATAAAACAATGTCATAATCTTTCGAAATATTTTGACGACGTGCTTCTTTACTGCTTTCTTTGCTTCTCAAAATCAAATTCTGAGCACTTTGAATTGGATAATTGTATTTTTCTAAATTTGCTAAAGTTCCAGGACGTTCCACTTCGTATCGATTTGTAACGTAAAAAATCTGAACACCTCTACTCGCCGCATACTGAAAAAAGTCTAATGAACCAGCCAAAGGCGTAGCAATTCCTTTCGACGTCCAATTTGCCCAAGTTTCTTGTGACCACGTTTTTCCTTGACGCGCCATTTCTACGGCATAGTACGAATTATCCAAAAAAGTTTCGTCAATATCCGTTACAATCGCCAAAGGTTTTGCACCTTTATTCGCAATTGCTTCATCCAATCTCATTTTAGCAACATTATAAGCTTGCTGGCTTAAGGCTTGATATTCAGCGGCACGTTGTTGAAAAAACGCGGCATAAATTTTACCATCAACTTGCAAACTTTTTTGCTGAACTTGTTGTTGTTCAGTAACTATTTTTGGTGTTTGACAAGCTGTTAATCCAAAAAGCATCAAGCTTCCAATCATCAATTGTATATGTTTCATATCTCTAAATTCTGAAATGCAAAATTAAGCCTTACAATTCAAATCAAAAAATCGGATTACTGAATGTATTTAATCGATTCGAAAGTTGTTTGATGAAAATAATTTTTGAACTGATGATGTTCTCCATTAATCTCTATATCGATCTCTAAATAATCATTTTGGTTAAAATGAATTAAATCTGTTTCGAAGAAATAAATATTTCGAATAACGTGAGATTCGGGTAAAATGGTATTTTTCAATAAAATATCATTAGTTCCCATTGCCAATTCTCCATAAAATGTAACATCTGCTTTGATCTTTTTTTGAGAAGAATTTGAATAAAAATCAGCTTCTACGATATTTATACGAACTGTTTTTTCAGTGTTATTTTGAATAGAAATTAAGAATTCTAATGTATTTTTTTTCTTTGTTACCGAATTTATTTTTACTTGAAATTCTGAAATGTGTTGATTAGAATCATCAATCAAATCATCATTTTTTCCAATTTCTATAAACGATATTTTTGGTTCTTCTTCTTTCGGAAGTGGCTTTTCTATTTGAGCTGTTTTTAGTTTTTTGTAAATAACAAACAGCACTAACAATACAAGTAAAATGAATAAATATTTCATTCTACAAATTTAAAAATTAAATCGTTTTTCTGATTTCGAAAAAAGGATTTGTTTCGCTTTAGACAATTTTTTTTCTGAAACGAAAAGCACAAAAAGCTAAAACAAGTACACTTCCTGCTACAGCCAAACTAATAGGATTTGAAGATTTAGAGCTATTTTTACTAAAATTTGTTTGTATTAATTGACTATTTAAACCAGAAGATTGAGCAAATGAAATAGTTGTACTTGCTATCAATAGTAATAAAAATTTGAAGAGAGTTTTCATAATAATGAATTAAATAAAAAGTTTGGTTTTGGTATTAAAAATTTATAAAACAAATACAATGCCTAATTTTCTTAAAATCAAATAATTTTCAATTTAGTCATGATAATTCAATAATCATTTTTTTTAGAGGAGGATAAATCACAAACACTTATTTATCAACTATATAAAAAAACTCAATCCATTTACTGAATTGAGTCCTTTATTTATGATGTAAAAACTTTAATCTAGTTCTATTTTAACAAAATGATTGTCCAATAAATGATCAATTAAATCTTGTGATTTATAATCAATCGAATTTTTCACTTGCTCTTTTGCTTTTGTATGTTCTTCAATTCGATGCAAAGCTTTATAAAAGCGTCGAACTTCGTTCAGATTCTTCAAAATTAATTTTGGAGCTTCAGCTTTTTCTCCATTTTCTTCCTTACAAATCATCGTAAAATAAGACGAATTACAATGTTTAATTTCGCCTGTTTGAATGTTTTGACTTTCTACTCGAATTCCTACAACGATTGACGTTCTTCCGACATAGTTAACCGATGCTTTTAGGGTTAATAATTCTCCTACTTCTACTGGCGTTAAGAAATCTACTCTATCCACAGATGCCGTGACACAGTACTTTCCAGAGTATTTGGAAGCACATGCGAATGCAATTTGATCGAGTAGAGAAAGAATGAATCCACCATGTATTTTTCCACTAAAATTGGAATGTGATGGAAGCATTAATTGCGAAAAAGTTACCAATGAACTTTTTACCGTTTTGTAAATCATTTTATCTATTGTTGTGTGTGTGTTCAATTTGTAGTAATTAAGTTTAAATTGTAAAATTCATCTGCAATTTCGCGATTATTAGACAAACGAGGAACTTTATTTTGTCCACCCAATTTCCCTATCGATTTCATGTAATGTTGAAAACCTTCTGTTTTAACCTCAGAAACAACAAGAGGACGCAAAATATTTCCCGTAATCAAATCATCATAATATGTATTTTGATGACGCATTTGCGTATCCAATTCTTGATTAAAAATTGTTATATCTTCTGGTTTTTGATCAAATTCTATTAACCATTCGTGATAAGGCAAACCTTCTGTTGGATTGACTTGAGGCGCAACTGTAAACTCATTTACACTCGCTGGATATTTTTCTAAAGTTTTTTGCAAAGCCTGCTCCACTTCGTGACCAATTACATGTTCACCAAAAGCAGATGTATAATGTTTGATTCGACCAGAAACAACAATTCTATAAGGTTTTATCGAGGTAAAACGAACTGTGTCACCAATATTATATCCCCACAAACCTGCATTTGTATTGAGAATTAGCACATAATCTTTTCCAATTTCAACATCTTTCAAGGAAATTCGGGTTGGATTTTCATCAAAAAATTCATCAACTGGTACAAATTCATAAAAAATTCCATTGTTCAATAAAAGCAATAAATCATCACTTTTTTGTGAATCTTGATATGCAATAAACCCTTCTGAAGCAGGATAAGTCTGAATACAATCTATTTTTCGACCAATTAATTGATTCACTTTATCGCGATATGGTTCATAATTTACACCTCCTGTTACCATTAATTGTAAATTCTTAAAAATCGACTGAACGTTTTCTTTTCCAGAAACTTTAATCAATCGTTCAAAATACATAATCAACCAAGGCGGAATCCCAGAAATCAGCGTCATATCAGCTTTCACCGTTTCATCCACTACTCTATCCACTTTCGTTTCCCAATCTTCAATCACATTTGTTTCATAAGACGGCAAACGATTTTTTTGCAAATAATTTGGAACAAAATGCGCACTAATTCCAGAAAGTCGACCAATTTTCAATCCGTTTTTATCTTCGAGAATTGGACTTCCTTGCAAGAAAATCATTTTTCCGTCAACAAAATTAGAATTCTTTGTTTCATTAATATAAAACAATAAAGCATTTCGAGCAGAATTTATATGCGATGGAACAGATTCTTTTGTAAGCGGAATATATTTTGCGCCAGAAGTTGTTCCAGAAGTTTTAGCCAAATAAAGAGGTTTTCCAGGCCAAAGAATATCAGATTTACCTTCAATTACCTCATCAAAATAATGTTTCAAACCTTCGTAATCGTTGATAGGAACTTGCGATTTGAAATCTTCATAATTTTTGATTGATTCAAAATGATGATCAACTCCAAACTTTGTATTTTTTGCATCAACAATCAATTCATTTAGAATTTTGTCTTGTGTTTCTAGCGGATGATTTATCCACTTTTGTTCTTTATTGACAATGTATTTTGCAAAAATTTTCGCTAAAAAAGCTTTCATGCTGTTCCTTTAAAACATTATTATTGGTCGAATTTAAACGAATATTCTAAATAATTTAACAACAATTGCAATGATTTTTCTTAGTCAAATCACTAATTACATTAAAGCTAAAACGTTAGCTATCATTTTATAATCATCCCGTAAAAAGTCGCTTATCTATTATTTCTATTCCACATAAAATTATCTTATTTTTTCGAGGGATACAAGATTTTTTCTAATCGAACGTTTTATTGTAGATTTGTTTTTATTCGCTATCATGAAAAAGATTGTACTGAGTATCTTCGCCGCAAGTTTTTTAATCGGCTGTTCTACGCAAAAAAATAGTTTCAAAAACCGACAATATCACAAGATGACATCGTGGTTTAATGGAGTATTCAATGCTGAGGATGAGTTAGAAAAAAAGAACACAGAACTGCAAACAAATTATGTAGAAAATTACTCGAAGATTTTACCTGTTGGAATAGAATATTTTTCTGTTTCAGACTCTACTGATTTTAGTGGAGGAAATGTTCCGAATTTTGGTATTGGAGGTGGAAATCGAAATAATCAAGATAAAGTAGAAAAACCTGTAGGATTTGCTGCTGTAGAGGCAAAAGCTTCTAAAGCTATCGAAAAACATTCAATGTTAATCAAAGGAAAAGAAAATAATCCTTTGATGGGACGCGCTTATTTATTGATTGGAAAATCATTATTTTATCAAAAAAAATACTTTGAAGCGCTTGATGCTTTAAATTATGTTGTCAAAAATTTCAAAGATTCTAAATATGCTCAAGAAGCGCATGTTTATAAGACGGTTGCTGAAATAAAAGGTGGAAATTACTTTGATGGAGCCGAAACTTTGCAAAAACTTTATGAAAACGATCCGTATAAAAGCAAAGAATTAAAAACAATGATTGCGCGAACGTATGCTCAATTTTTGATTGATCAAAAAAAGTACGAAGAAGCTCTTGATCCATTACAAAAAGCCGAATATTTTTCTACAAATAAAGATGAACGCGTTCGTATATTTTATACGTTAGGACAAGTTTTTTCTAAATTAGGAAAACAACAAGAAGCTGGTGAAGCTTTCACGCAAGTTTATAAAATGAAGCCTGGATTTGATATGGAAATCAAATCGCAATTGGCGATTGCAGCTAATTTTGATCCAAAAATTAATAATTACGGAAATTACAAGCAAAACTTGTTAGACATCGCGAATAAAGGAATTTATGCATCGAAGAAAAACGAGTTATACTACGGAATTTCTGAAATGGCTTTCCGAGCGGACAAAATGGATGATGCTGTAGAATATGCAAAATTGAGTTTGAAGGAACCAATGTCTGATCCTTATATTCGTGGGCGTGCTTTCGAAAATTATGGTGATATAAAATTCAAGCAAAACGATTATGTTTATGCTTCGGCTTATTATGATTCGGCACAAACGAGTTATAATTTGCCAGAAGATCAAACGAGTATTCAGAAACGAAATGATGTTTTGAAAAAATTGATGGAGAAACATTATTTAGTTCAGAAAAATGATTCAATTCTAAAACTTGCTGCACTTCCAAAAGAAGATCAATCAAAATTCTTTACAGATTATATCGAAAAATTAAAGAAAAAAGAAGAAAAGCAAGCCATAGAAGAGCAAAAAGAAATGGAAACTTTTCAGTTAGAGAATAAAGCGGCAAGTTTCACGACGAGTTTTAATAATGCTGATAAAGGAAAATTTTATTTCTATAATCAAAATTTAAAATCAACTGGACAGCAAGAATTCCAACGTATTTGGGGAGGAATTTCCTTAAAAGATAATTGGAGAAATTCGAATGCGATAAGTACTGCAATTGAGGATAAACAGAATGAATTGACAGGGCAAATTGCTGCTGGTGATCCAAGACGTTTTGAACTTGATTATTATTTAGATCAAATTCCAACTTCTCAAAAAGCTTTGAATGACTTGAAAGTTGTGAGAGATACAACTCAATTGTCTTTAGGGACTGGATATTTTGATATTTTCAATAACGCTGAGCTAGCTGGAAAGGAGTTGAAAGCGTTGGTTGCTTCTCCTCCAAAATCTGATGATGTGTTATTAAAAGCGACTTATCAATTGTATCGTATTTATAAAAATCGTGATCAAAAATTAGAAGAAGAATACAAGAATATCATTCTAACAAAATATCCAAATACAATTTATGCAGGTTATATTCTTAATCCAGAAGTTGAATACATTACAGCTGAAACAAAAGAAGCTTTAGAAGCTTACAAAGTTGCTTATGCATTGTATCAAGATAAAAAATATGATGACGTAAAGAAAAAAGTACAAGAAGCAATTGTGAAATTTCCGACAGAAATTATCGTTGCTAAATTTGCTTTACTAAATGCTTATGCGATCAAACAAACTGGAAAAGATAGCGATTTTGAACAAGCTTTAGAAATTGTAATTACTGCTTATGACGGAACTGAAGAAGCTAAGCAAGCAAAACGTTTGTTGGACAAATTGCGTAATCCTAAGAAAAATGTAGAGGAACCTGAAGCTACATCTCCTAAAGCTCCAAAACAATTGGAAAGAAATGAAAATTTTAATAATGAAGAAAATACAAAACGTAGAACAGTAAAATAATATAAAAAAAGAGTTAATCTTAGATTAACTCTTTTTTTTATATTATTACTTGATTTTTCTAATAATCATCTAAATCATTTTTCTTAAAAAACGGGATTCTTAGTAGATTGAGAATTCCAAATTTGTTCTCGGTATTCTTTCGGTGTAATACCTGCAACTTTTTTGAATAATTGTGTGAAATGTGAAGCGGTCTGAAAATTAAGCTCGAAAGCGATTTCAGAAATTCTTTTACTTGAATGCAATAATGCTTTGCTGTAATTAATATCCGTTTCGTTAATCCATTGTTTCGGCTTCTTTTGCGTAATATCTTTCACACATTTGTTGAGATAATTTTCTGTTACAAATAATTTATCTGCATAAAAAGTTACTTTCTTTTCTTCGATATGATGTTTAAAAAGTAAATCTTTAAACTGCAGAGAAAGTTCCATTGGACGCGTGGTTGTACTCGGAATTTCCTTGTAATCGATGTTGAGTAACTTTAATAAAACAACATGTAACATTGCTACAATTATTTCATTAATCTCAAGGCTATTCAAGAAAATTTCTTGTTCCATTAAAACCAATAATTGATGAATAGTTTGAAAAGTAACCGCATCGAGTGATAAATAAGGCGACATCAAGAAAATACTTGATTTATATTTTGGCAATTCTAATTCAGATAAAATATGATTTTCATACGCCAAAAAGAAACCTTCTATATCATCAGACATTTCTACTGTTGCCGTAATTGTTCCTTGTTTTATAAAAATTATTTCATTTTCGTTTACTTCATATTCTTTGTTCTCTAAATATTGTTTCATGCTTCCTTTGGTCACAAACATGATAAAATTGAATGTTGTTCGATATGGAATAACGGGCATTAAAATATCTTTCAGATAATACTCTAATCGATACAATTGTATATCCTCATTATTTCCTAAAACTTGATGGCTAAGATGGGCTAGAAATAGTTCTTTGTATTGTGAGTTTGATATCATTTCCATGGCAATGCTTTTTTAAAATGAAACTGTTTTTATTGTTCGAATTTTATGCCAAATTACATTATATTCCAAAAAATCGATCAGCGTTCTTTTTTATAAATAATGTGCACCAAGTTCCTACAACAAAAGGAAATGTAAGAACTCCTCCAAATGATGCGAAAATATTGGTTTTAACAAATAAAACATCAATCAAAACGGTGATAAAAACACCTAATAAAACCCAAAAACCATCTATTCGTTTGGTTCCAGCAAATACAATTGCCGTTAAAACAGCATTAAACCCAAATAATCCCATGTGAATTTGTTCTACTGGTTCTCCAAATAAATTTGAAATTTCTGCACTAAAAATTGAAGCTGCTAAACCGTACAAAGCCGCAGCGGGTGAACCAATAAAAACGGCAATAAAAAAGATGATACCAGACATTGGACCACCTTGAAAGATTACTTCTCCGAAACCATTTGTTGATGTAAACAAATCATTTGTTTCTAATAAAGTTTGAGTATTTCCTGCAGTTGCAGGCCCTATTGTTGTAAAATGATGAATTCCGTAGATTAAACACCATGTTAATAGAATGAATGGTAAAGTAAAAACTGGAATATTTCGTTTGATAAAAAAATGTTGAATAATTGCTGCTAATGCAGAAGCAACCACCAACAAAATCCAGATAAGAAAAGTAGAGTCGAACATAATTGTTAATGCAACACCCACTAACGCTGCACTAAATCCATATAAACCAGCGTTGATTTCTTCTTTGTCGTATTTCATTAAGATTGCTGTAATTGTCCCAACTGTTGTCGAAACAATTGCGCCAATTCCTCCTTCTATACTTCCTAAGAAAATACCAATCAAAAACAATAAACCTGTACTACTATTTTCTTGTAACATGATTTGTCCTAAACCTTTTAGAACTTGATCTATAAATGGAACTTTCGTTAAAATTTTGTCCATGATTTTTTATTTGTTTCTATAATTCCCAAAGTAAATCTTGGGCAGCCAAGAAATAATTATACATTGCTTCTCCTCCTTGACTTAAAGCTCTTATGACGAAACCATTTCCATCCAAAACAGAAATCCCAATTTCTACATTCGTATGTTTTTTTGCAGTTTCTAATAATGTTTCTACCAACGCCACTTTATCCGTTTCTGATTTTGTACTAAAGAAAATAAAACTTCCTTGATGTGTATAATTTTCTAAAATACCAATACTGCTAATCGGAATTAAATCGGGCTGAATTAAGACATTATCTTTGACTACTAATTTGTTTTGATGATAGATTTTAGTCAAATTCTGAAAACGTTTTAACTTAAAAACTTCTCCCGAATGTTTGCGTCCACAAGTAATAATTTCACTAATAATAATTTGACTATTCTCTCCAATTGTAATAGCAGCGCTACTTTTGAAATTAGAGTTTTCATGCGGAACAACTGGATGCGGCACATAGGCAAACGACGCATTGTTGTGTATATTAATCGTTAACTTTTGAGTTGCCTCGTCATCCATATTAAACAATCGTTGGTACGATTGTGATTGCAACTGAAGTGCTGCATTGTCTTCTACATCAATATTCAGAATATATTCATCGCCATTCAGAATTCCAGGCGAAGAAGTCATCGTCATTTGATATAATTTCTTATCTAATTTTCGTTGCCCAACAGATACAACACGGAAGGGTTTACCGACGTACAAATTTTTGACGAACGATTTACCTTCCTTGTATCCTGCAACAATATCTAATCTACATTCCATCTTATCTCAAAAGATTTGGTTCTTCGATTTCTTCTAAAAGTGCATATTTTTTAATCCAACCAATAACACCATCCAAACCTTCTTCTGTTTTTAGGTTTGTGAAAACAAAAGGAGCTCCGTTTCTCATGCGTTTTGTATCGCTTTCCATCACTTCTAAACTTGCTCCTACATGTGGCGCTAAATCTATTTTATTGATGATTAATAAATCGGAACGTTGGATACCAGGCCCACCTTTTCTTGGAATTTTTTCACCTTCTGCCACATCAATAATAAAAATCGTCACATCAGCTAAATCTGGGCTATACGTTGCTGCTAAATTATCTCCTCCACTTTCGATTAAAATCAATTCGATATCAGGAAAACGATCTGCTAATTCATCAACTGCTTCCAAATTCATACTTGCATCTTCACGAATCGCTGTATGAGGGCAACCTCCAGTATCTACACCAATAATTCTATCTTCTGGTAAAAGACTATTTTTTGCCATAAATTTTGCATCTTCTGAACAAAAAATATCGTTTGTGATCACTCCTAAATTATAATCACTAAACATTTTTCGACTTAATTTTTCTAATAAAGCTGTTTTTCCAGAACCTACAGGTCCACAAACTCCAACTTTGATATATTTTCTATTTTCCATTTTGAATATTGTTTATAAAATTTATGACATGTATAAGCGAGAATATAAGCGTTCGTGTTGCATACATCTGATATCAAACGATGTGTTGCATAAGCCTACATATTCTCTATCTAATTCTATTGTTTCTTTGGCTGTTTGAGAAATTGTTTCGTACAAATCGAACATTAAATCTTGTCCATCCAATTGTCCCAAAGGCACTAATTTTACTGCGTTTGTTACAATTCCAGAAGCCGAAGTGTAGTAAAAAGCAAACAATGCTTCGTAAAGTGGAATTTGCAATAAACTGGTATAAATTCCGAAAACAATCGCGTAATTAGAATAAGCGATGTTTTGTTTGATGCTGCGCTCGTATTCTTCAACAAATTCTGATTCTACGCGACGTTTGAAAATTTTGATTAAACGCAAACCTAATTTCTGACTTGCTTGTCTGATTTCTTTTGGCGCTTTTAGAGCAGAACATTCTTCATCTAATTTCAAAATTTCTTTCAAATCTGAATGTTGAGTTGCTTCGTACGCTAATTTTACAAAAGCACCATCATTATATTTCAGATTATATTTCATCATATTTTCTACAAACTCTTGCGCCGTTTGTTTGTTATTGACGATTCCATTCTGAATATAAGTTTCTAATCCATTCGAATGTGTATAAGCACCAATCGGTAAAGTAGGATCAGAAATATGTAATAAACTTGCTAAAAATTCTTGTTTCATTCTTTATCTTTTTACGATAATTTTATTTTCAGATTTTTTGTAGACATTGAACCTCCTACTTTGGTTTCGCGATGATGATCTACATTGGCATTCAATAGATGTAGGAGTTTTAAATCTTGAACTTTTGGATTGTAGCCAGATGATTCTAACCAGCGAAAAATGGTCAATTCGAAAGGCATAAGCAACAAATCATTTTCATTGTAAAGTGGTAAATGTTTGTTTCCTATTTCGTGGCAAAGTGCGCTCATTTCGAGAATAGATTGAGGAGAAAGTACAATCGTTTTGGTTTCTAAAACATTCACAACAATTGCCGTTTCGTCATCTATAAAAAGAATATCACCATCGTGCAAACGTTGTTTATCTTTCAAAAATTTGATCGCGACATCTTTTCCACCCCTTGTTCTTTTGCGTTGAATTCTTTTGGTTGTTTCGTACCAATCCAAATCCAAATAATCAATTGATTGTAAAATTGATTGTTCTGCAACAGTTCCTATTCTCTCATTAATAATCATCTTGCTTAATTTTTTCTACTAAAATCGATATTTTTAGATACGCCCATTCCAAATGCAGAGCCATTAACTCCAGCAACAGATGTTTTTGTCCAACCTTCTTTTGATTTTGTTTCTAACAGCGAAAAATCTGCAAATCTAAATTTCAATCCCCAGCCGCCGCCTAAAACAATTCCAATCATAGGATAACCTCTCAATCGAAAACCATTAAAATTTTCCATAGATGCTGTTGTTTCAGACAATTGTTGTCCCCAAACATAATGCACATCAAAATGCGCAATTAGCGTAAAATATTTACCAAGCGCCAAGGACGGACTATACCAAATCCCTGTTTCATTTTGTTTGCTTACAACTTGATGATTGACATTATCTTCTGTATATGCGTAGTTAACCCCAATCGCATCATTATTATTGAAGAAATACCCTATTCCAATCGGAGCACTTGAGACGTTGCTGCTACGACCAGATGGCGACGTAACTTTAGAATAATCCAATGAACCATATAGTGAAAATTGCCCTTTTGGACCTTCATCATTGTCTTTCAATCTCATTCCTCCTAAGATTTGCCCGTTCATTTTCCCTGAAATCAATGACATTCCAATTACTGCAATTGAAAAAACTATTTGATTAAAATTTATCATTTATACTTAAAAACCTGATTTTATTATTTCATTAAAAATATTTGAAAAGGCTCAACACATTGTCTGAGCCTATTTTTAATGATTAGAATAAATAATACAATTGAGCTAAAGGAACTACTTCCGATGGTTCGCATGTAATATATTCTCCGTCAACATATACTTTATAATTTTCTGCATTCACTTCGATATTTGGTGTTTTATCGTTGTGAATCAAATCTTTTTTACCAATATTTCTACAGTTTTTAACAGGTAAGAAAACTCTGTTCAAATTATAGCTGTCAATTGTTCCGTTATCGATAGAAGCCTGAGAAACAAATGTGATATTCGTTTTCTGAACTGCTTTACCGAAAGAACCAAACATATTTCTGTAAATAACTGGTTGTGGAGTTGGAATAGATCCGTTTGGATCTCCCATTTTACTACCTGCGATAAATCCTCCTTTCAAGATCATTTCTGGTTTAACACCAAACATAGCAGGTTTCCAGATGACTAAATCGGCAATTTTACCAACCTCAACAGATCCAATATAATCTGAGATTCCGTGTGCTATTGCAGGATTGATTGTATATTTTGCGATGTAACGTTTTGCGCGGAAGTTATCATTGTCATGACCTTTATCTTCTGCAATTTCTCCACGTTGATCTTTCATTTTACTTGCCGTTTGCCAAGTCCTTGAAATCACTTCACCTGGACGTCCCATTGCTTGAGAATCTGAACTCATGATACTGAAAACACCCATATCATGTAAAATATCTTCGGCAGCAATTGTTTCTGGACGAATACGAGAATCAGCGAATGCTACATCTTCAGGGATATTTTTACTCAAATGGTGACAAACCATTAACATATCCAAGTGCTCATCAATCGTGTTAACTGAATAAGGACGAGTTGGATTTGTAGACGCTGGTAATACATTTGGATACATCGCGGATTTAATGATATCTGGCGCGTGACCTCCACCAGCTCCTTCTGTATGGAATGTATGAATAACACGACCATTGATCGCTTCCATTGTATCTTCTAAGAAACCACCTTCGTTTAATGTATCAGTGTGGATTGCAACTTGTACATCATATTTATCTGCAACTTTCAATGCTGCATCAATTGTAGATGGTGTTGCACCCCAGTCTTCGTGAATTTTTACTCCTAAAGCTCCTGCTTCTATTTGCTCTTCAATTGGCTCAACAGTTGCACAGTTTCCTTTTCCGAAAAATCCAAAATTCATTGGAAAAGACTCAGTCGCTTCCATCATTTTTTGAATATTGAATTTTCCTGGCGTAACCGTTGTTGCATTAGAACCGTCATTAGGTCCTGTACCTCCACCAATCATTGTTGTAATACCACTGAATAAAGAAGTATTGATTTGTTGCGGAGAAATGTAGTGAATGTGTGTATCGATACCACCAGCTGTCACAATCATTCCAGCTCCATTGTGTACTTCTGTCGAAGCTCCGATAATCATTCCTTCAGTAATTCCGTCCATTGTATCTGGGTTACCAGCTTTACCAATACCAACGATTTTACCATCTTTGATTCCGATATCTGCTTTTACAATTCCCCAGTGATCAATAATAATTGCACGCGTAATACAAAGGTCTAAAACACCTTCTGCACGCAATTTTGTAGAGTTTTGTCCCATACCATCACGTACAGTTTTACCTCCTCCAAAAATTGATTCATCTCCATAATGTCCAAAATCATCTTCAATTTCGATGATAAGATTTGTATCTCCTAAACGTACTTTATCTCCCGTTGTAGGGCCTAAAATATTGGCGTATTGTTTTCTATCTACTTTCAAGCTCATGTTCTAATGTTTTAAAATTGTGAGATTTCATATTCTCTAATGCTTGTTGTTTTTGCTCGTCTGATTCTATAGAACCTTGAACTAAATTGCTGAATCCGTACATTTTTTTGTCACCAGCGATCTCTACTAATTCAACTTCCTTTTCTTCTCCTGGCTCAAAACGAATAGCTGTACTTGAAATAATGTTTAATCGTTTTCCGAAAGCAGCTTCACGATCAAAAAGCATCGCTTTATTTACTTCGAAAAAGTGGAAATGAGAACCAACTTGTATTGGTCGATCTCCTGTATTAATCACATTAATTTTTACCGTATCTCTACCTTCGTTACAAACGATTGTTCCTTCTTTTACAAAAATTTCTCCTGGTATCATTTTCTTTTATTTTTAGAATTAACGAATAGGATTATGAACCGTTACCAACTTTGTTCCGTCAGGAAAAGTCGCCTCCACTTGTACATCGTGTATCATTTCTGCAACTCCTGGCATTACATCGTCAGTTGTTAAGATGTTTGCTCCTTCTTGCATCAATTCTGCAACTCGTTTCCCATCTCTTGCTCCTTCCAAAATAAAGTGGCTGATAAGCGCAATAGATTCTGGATAATTTAATTTTACGCCTCTTGCTTTACGTTTCAACGCAAGCTCTCCAGCAGTATGTAACATTAGCTTTTCTAATTCGCGTGGTGTTAAATGCATTTTTTTATTTTTTAAAAAATTAGATATTTATCCTACACATTGATGTAAACAATTTGTGTATGAATATGTTGAATTTTGACAATAAGAATCCTTCATTGCTTAGCTAAAAACAACGAAATCTATTGTAGATCAATAAAAATTAATTATTTGTAATCGATTTGTAGCGAATGAAATAAGACGTATTTCGGTAAACTTTTTAAAGTCTTGACTTCAACTGTTTCCGATATTTTTTGATAAAAGGTTTGATGAAAATAAATAGTCAAAAAGCGAACAAACAAATCACAATCGAATGTAAAAATTTCTGATTCTGATTTATTTTCATCAACTGATAATAGATTGAAATTATCAAATTGAGTAGATAATTTTGTTCCACAATCTATTTGTTCTGTGTGTTCTCTATGCGCCTCGACAAGACTTCTCGTTTGAGAAAACTTCGAGATACTTATTACGACCGTAATAAATAACATTAAAAATACTATAGAGAAAACCTTTTTCATTACCGATGTAAAATTAGACGTTTTACTTTGTTCGTTTCTTACTTAAAAAATCAGATAAATATTCAAAAACGTGACAATTTCATTCTTTTTGACTATTCTAAAACCTTTGATGAATAATGATTAATCTTATTTAAAAATGATTAATCTACTCATTTTAAATAATATAATTGTTTATTAAAATAAATCATTATCATTCAAAATCACTTATTTAATTTCTACGGAAGCTTCCAAACCAAATCAACTGTAACATAATGCACACCCGATTTCGCTTCTGAATAATTCCTAATCAAGTTGTTAACATAACCAATATCCATCGTCAACGGAGAATTCGGAATTTGGAACATATAATAAAGTCCCAAACGCGTTTCTTTGTACGCATATTTTGTCCAATGTTTTTCCACATCGTTCATATAACTCGTCGCAAATAAACCTTCGACACTAAGCGCTAAAGATTGTTTATTCTTATCAGAAATTGGATACGTTAATTGCGATTTTACACGTGTTCTTAACTGAAAATTTTCGTCAACTTCATTAAAATCAGCATCAAAAAACTTTCTGAATTCTTGTCTAATTGTATTCTTCCATTTCAACTTTCCTAAATTCGCAGTATACGCATAACGCCCATAAACTCTAAACTCCTGCTCTATTCCCTCTTTATGAAAAGGCGCTTCAGAATCAAATTCATTTTGACGACGATAACTTATCGCATAACTATATTGTTGATTTGGTTTGAATTTATTGTAAATCTCATAATTCAAGACTAAAATTGCAGGTTTATCAACTGGATTATAATTATCTGGTGAACTTTTTCGTCCCATTCCAACATATGCAACCGCATATTTATTTCCTGTAGAATCTAACTTATGTTGTACGCCAAAAGCAGCCCAAGAAGCAGTTTTAGCTTTTCCTAAACCTGGAGGACTTAATTGTCCAAAACTAGTTGTAAGCGTGAATAAAAAGGCAGTAACAATGCTTATTTTGCGTGTAATTGAAATCATTTTTATGTTTTGTTTGTTTTATTTTTTTAGAATGAATAGCTTAACGTAGCCATCATATTACTTGGAGATCCAGGGAAAACGCGTGTATAATCAATTCCTCCTTGGAAATAATATTTATCGAAAATATTATTGAACTGTACTGAAATTTTTAATGGGTTCAAATCATAATAAATTGCAGCATTCACCACTGTGTAATCTGGCAAAAATCCCCACTCAGCATTACCTTGTGCATCTTTCCCAACAGAATTTTCCATACGTCGATCACTTACATAAGAAGCACCAAGACCAAATCCTAAACCTTTGAAAGTATCATGCAAAACCGAATATTTCAACCATACATTTGCCATATTTTTCGGTGCATTTGGCAAAGACATTCCAACTTCCGAAGCAACAGAAGAAGCTTTAACCTTTGTGTCTGTGTACGTATAATTGAAACTCATTTGTAAATTACGATGCAATTGTCCACGTAAATCAAGCTCCAAACCTTTCGAAGAAACTTTCCCCGATTGACGATAAACAGGAAAACCAGCATCGCTCAATTGTCCTGTTGGCATCATCATATCATTGCGTTGAATTTGATAAAGCGCTAAATCTATTTGCAATTTCTTCTTGAAAAATTCTGTTTTCAATCCTGTTTCTACTTGGAAACTTCTCTCTGATTTGAATGGTTTATCAGCACCATAATTTTTGTAATTTGCTACATAATCAGCAGCAATTGGCACATAACCTTGCGAATAATTAGCGAAATAATTTATTGTTGGCGTTACTTTATATGTCAATCCCACACGAGGTAACCATGTATCTTGAGTTGCTGAATAAGGCGTTTTTGGATCTGCACTTTCTGATGTATAATGCTCGTAACGCAAACCAAATAACATTTCTAATCGATTAAATTTTACTTGATCTTGTACATAAACACCAGTTGTTTTGTAAGAACTCAAAAATGGAAAAGATGCTTGTTTTAACCATTTGTAAGAAGATAAATCTTTCGATTCGTAAATTGGATGATTCAAATCAAATGTCAACGGAACAATTTCTCCATTCACCTCTTTGCTTCTCGCCTCTTTCTGCTGATTGTCCGCATCTGGCTTATATTGCGCATAATCAACACCAAAAATTATATTTTGTTTTACTTGTCCTTTTTGCAATTTATAATTCAAAAAAGCAACAGCATTATCTGTGTAATCAGTTGCTTCACGAGACAAGAAACGCATGTTTACAATTGTGTTATATGGTGCATCTGCAAAACTATTCAACGTTCTGTGTTCGTTTAATTTTTCTTTATAAATTGATTTCGAATAATTAAGCGTTAATGATAAATTGTCTAGAATCTTTTGTGTCAATTTTGTACGAAATGAAAATGTTTCTGTTTTGAAAAAATCTGATGGTTGAGACAATGTAAAAGAACGATTGATTGCATATAGATCTGTTTGTTTCACACCCATTCCACGATCCAAATAACCATCAAAATTGTCGTACGTCAAATCCACATCGATTTGTGTTCCTTTTCTTGGTTTGAACGTAAAAGATGGCGCTACTGAAACTATTTTTTGATTGTTATTTTTTCTGAATGTTTTACTTGTTTGGTAACCTGCATTCAATCTATAAAATAAATTATTACTCAATGGTCCACCAATATCCAAGGTTGTACGCAAAGTTTCAAAACTTCCTGATGAAAAACTGACAGCACCTTTGAAATCTTCCAATGGTTTTTTACTCACTAAATTAATTGTTCCACCTGGCGCAATATCACCAAATAACGTTCCTCCCGAACCTTTCAAAACCTCGATTCTTTCCAAATTAATCGTCAAAGGCGAATTGAAATAACTTGTTCCATAACCAAAACCAGAGCGCAAACCATTCACCAAACGCAAACTATTTCCGTATCCGCTGCTAAAACCTCTCAATGTATAATCGTCATAAGATGAAGCTTGATTAACACCCGATAAATCATGCACCATATCCGAAACTTTAAACGCTTGTTTATCGTCCATCAATTGGCGATTCGCAATACTAATTGTCTGTGGTAAATCTTTCAGATTTCCATTCAATTTTCCATCAAAAGTGATCGTATGTTGATAATATGAATTCTTTTTATCCGAACTAATTAAAACTTCTCCTAATTGTGTCGATTCCTTTGATAAATAGATTTTAAGACCTGTTTGCTCGTTCCAATTTTGTTTTGTAATCACAAAATTTGTTGAATTCAAACCATCAGCCATAATCGAAATTGTCAACGGAAGTTGAACTTCTTTTTCGAATTTAAACTCTCCATTTTCAGCAGTTTCTACGTTGTACGTGTCATTTTCAATCGAAATAATTGCATTCGAAATTGGTTGGTCTTCTTGATTTAGAATTTTACCAAAAATCATTTTTGTTTCTTGTGCAGTAGCTGTTATTCCAAGAAAAATGAAAAAACTAAAGGTGATAATTTTATACATGAAAGATCTTTTCATTTTGAGAAATATTATTTTTTAATTCGATTGTACCAATCTCTTTTTGCATGTGATAAGTAGGAAAATTTGATTTTTCGCAAAACATCATCAAATCAAAACCTAGTTTCAACCAAAACTCATACGCTCCTGGTAAACTTGGATGAGTGTGCAAATACAAACGATGAATATTTTTTTGATGCGCTTGCTTTTCCAATTCCTGAAACAATTGCGTTCCCAAACCAAATCGACGATAAGCCGGCTCCACAAACAAACGAGCAACCTCAACCGTTTTTTCTTTACCAACAGAAAGATGAGGAAAACGATAATCGAAAGGCATCATACCGATAACGCCAATAATTTTATTGTTTTCATCACGCGCCTGAAGAAAAATTCCAGTTTGGCTTTCGATGTAATTTGACATAAAGTTCAACAAGTCTTTTGGAACAATTGTCGGATCTAATGTTGGAAATAAATCGCGTCTAAACTCGATCACATAAGGCAATATTTCTTCGACCTGATGAGTTTCAACAGGTGTAATTTTTATATTTTTCATTCAATTTTTATTTTAATTGTGGCACAAACAATTGTTTTCCTTGATGAGTTAAATTCAACAAAGGCAATTGATACGTTTCTTGCAGAATATTTTTAATTTCTTCTTGATTATAATTTTCTAAATCAACCAATTGATGATTTTTCATCATATAAAATTGATCACCATACATAAATGCCAAATTAGGATCATGCATCACACAAAGGACGGTTTTTCCTTGTTTGACAAGTTCTTGTAAAGTTTCTAAAACCAAAACTTGGTAATGCAAATCCAAGTGATTCGTTGGTTCGTCTAACATCAAAACATCTGGATTTTGAACCAAAACACGACACAACAACACCAATTGTCTTTCTCCACCAGAAAGCGAAGTATAAGCTTTGTCTTTTAAATGCCACAAATTAAACTTCGTTAACATTTCTTCGACAATTTGATAATCATCATTTTTAGGAGAAAATCTCGAAAAAGAAGCTCGACCAGTCATCACCACATCAAAAACTTTGAACGGAAAAGTAGTTTGATGAAACTGCGTCATAAAGCCTAAACGAAGCGAAGATGATCCAACTTTTATCTTTTTTCGTTCTTCATTTCTAATGAAAACATTTCCGTCGTATTTCTTCTCCAAACCTGCGATAATATTAAACAAAGTCGATTTTCCACTTCCATTTTTT